>WNFG01001909.1_pt1 | contig 17558 bp, 18 predicted proteins | sample 5400431 | NCBI WGS metagenome assembly WNFG01 (sample SAMN13153346, study PRJNA577476) | soil metagenome | isolation source: 120 cm saprolite under Douglas fir tree site 2 hole 3 replicate 2 | place: USA:California | collected 2015-04-18 | reverse complement strand
TCATCGACGTGGCGGAGGGCGACAAGATTCCGCGCAAGGGCGGGCCGGGCATCGTGCGCTCGGACCTGCTCGTGATCAACAAGATCGATCTCGCGCCCTACGTGGGCGCCGATCTCGGGGTCATGGAACGGGATGCCCGGCGCATGAGAGGAGTCCGACCCTTTGTCTTCACCAATCTCCGGGAAGGCGACGGCGCCGACGCCATCGTCTCCTGGATCCGACGCGACCTCCTTTTCGCGCCTTGAGGCGCGGGGCCGCGCGGGGCGCGACGGGCGGCTCCGTCTCGCCTTCGAGGCGCGCGACGGCCGCACCGTGCTCACCGGCCGGCGCTTCACGCTCCCGCTGCAGGCCCTCGAGCCGATGGACCTCGCCGGCGATGGCTCCGCGACCCTCCTGCTCCTGAACCCGACCGGGGGCGTGCTCGGAGGCGACCGCCTCGAGACGGAGGTCTCACTCGGTCCGGGCAGCCGCGTTTGCCTCTCGACCCCGTCGGCCACGCGCGTGTACCGGAGCCCGGAGCGCCCCGCGGTCCAGCGGGTGACGATCACGCTCGGCGCGGGAGCGGTCCTCGAGTGGGTGCCGGATCACCTGATCCCGTCGCCGGGGGCCCGGTTGCGCCAGGTGACCGAGGTCACCCTGGCGCCGGACGCGACGCTGCTCTATCTGGACGCGTGGGCCACCGGACGGGCCGCGCGGGGCGAGGCGTGGGGCTTCGACCTGCTCGACTCGAGCCTGCTCGTGCGCGACGCGACCGGGCCGCTGCTCCAGGAGCGGGCGATCCTCACCGGTGGCCCCCGGCCGGACGGCCTCGGTGGCACCGAGGGCTTCGGTTACGTCGCGACGTTCGTGGCGCTCCGGGCCGGGGAGCTGACCCCGGGAGCGGGGTGGGGCGAGCTCGCGGCGGCGTTGCAGCACGATCTCGACACGGTCGCGTCCGACTGCCGTGGGGGAGTCACGACGCTTGGCCGTGCGGGCGTGCTGGCGCGGCTCCTCTGTCCGACCGCTCCCGCCCTCTCGGCGTGCGTGGAAGCGGTCTGGGCGCGGTGCCGTCTCCGGCTCCTCGGGCTCAAGCCACTCCGTCTCCGCAAGCTCTAGGGCGCTTCTTCCTGCACACGATTGAGGCTCACTGCTCAGGCCGTGAGCAGGCGGCGACCTCGCTCGCGGCCCCGACTCCGCTAAGCGCTTGATTTGCGGGCCACCCCCGCCGGGCACAAGGCTTGCTGCCACAGGTGTCGATCCCGTCGCGGTGAAGGGACCGGCGTCGGGTGAGGCAATGGCGCCGATCGAACCGAGGCGCTTGGCCTCACCCTCGAGGCCGGGCTCAGGAATACCAACGGGAAGGGAACCGGTATGAGCACCAAGTCGGGCACCGAGAGCTTCGACGACCTCGTCACCACCACGCTGCCGGCTCTCGTGGGCGAAGCGACGGCGCAGGGGGGCCGGCTCTACCGGAGCGTGATGGCCCGCGTGGAGCAGCCGCTGCTGCGGCACGCGCTCGAGCTGTGCGGCGGCAACCAGCTGAAGGCGGCGAAGCTGCTCGGGATCAATCGCAACACGCTGCGCAAGCGGCTCCGGCTGCTCGGGCTCCTGCCGACCAACGGGACAAACGGAAGCAAGACCGGGAGCGCGGCGCGACCGGCCTAGGTTTTACGCGTTCGTCGAGACCGCGGTAGACTGCGCGCAGAGTGCGTCTGCGAGCCGTCGCGCTGGTCCCGTTGCTGGTCCTGGTCGCCTGCGCGAGCGCGGGCACGGAAGGCGTGGCGGGACGGCTGCCGGCGCACCACGTGCCGGGCGGCGGGTTCCGGAACCTCGACCCCGCGTTCAGCCGGCCGTCCGGCTGGACCCGCTGGACGTTCATCCTGCGGCGGAGCTGGCAGACCCTCACCGCGCCCCGCGCCTTCGACGCGCCCCGGGTGGCCAACGACGGGGCCGCGCTCCGCGCGGTGCCGCCGCCCGCCGCCCTCACCTGGATCGGGCACGCCACGCTGCTGGTGCAGGTGGACGGGCTCGCCATCCTCACCGATCCCCAGTGGAGCGCGCGGGCCGGCCCCACGTCGTGGATCGGGCCCCGCCGCCTGAGCCCGCCGGGGCTCGCGTTCGAGAGCCTGCCTCACGTCGACGTGGTGGTGGTCTCCCACGACCACTTCGATCACCTCGACCTGCCCACGGTCCGGCGGCTCGCCGCGACGCACGACCCGCTCTTCCTGGTGCCGCTCGGGCTCAAGGCCTGGTTCCGGGACAACGGCATGGGGCACGTGGAGGAGCTCGACTGGTGGCAGGAGTACGAGCATCGCGGAGTCCGCTTCGTCTGCGTCCCGGCGCAGCACTTCTCGCAGCGCTCGCTCTGGGACGGGAGCCGCCGGCTGTGGGCCTCGTGGGTCATCGCGGGGCGCGAGCGACGGCTCTACTTCGGCGGTGACACCGGCTACTTCGACGGCTTCAAGGAGGCGGGGCGGCGCCTCGGCCCCTTCGACGTGGCCGCGCTCGCCATCGGGGCTTACACCCCCGCCGAGATCATGAAGGCGGTTCACACCACGCCCGAGGAGGCGGTCCAGGCCTTCGTCGATCTCGACGCGCGGGCGATGCTCGGCATCCACTGGGGCACCTTCGACCTGGCCGGGGAGCCGCTCGACGAGCCCCCGGTGCGCATGCGGGCCGACTTCGAGCGGCGACGCCTCGACCCGGCGCGGGCCTGGATCCTCAAGATCGGGGAGACGCGGCTCTGGTGAGCGGCGTGAGGCCATGGCCCATCGAGTGCTGATCGTGGAGGACGAGCCCGACATCCGGGACCTCCTCGTCTTCCACCTGGAGCGCGAGAGCTATCAGGTCACGCAGTGTCGGAGCGGCGTCGAGGCCCTGCGCCTGGCGCGGGCCACGCCGCCCGACCTGGTGCTACTGGATCTCATGCTGCCGGAGATGGACGGGCTCGAGGTGTGCCGGCGGCTGCGCCAGGATCCCGCGACCCAGGCGCTCCCCATCGTGATGCTCACCGCGCGCGGCGACGAGGTCGACCGCGTGCTCGGCCTCGAGCTGGGCGCCGACGACTACGTGGTGAAGCCGTTCTCCCCGCGGGAGCTGGTGGCCCGGATCCGCGCGGTGCTGCGGCGCGCCCGTCCACCGGCCGGGACCGCGCCGCTCGTGGTCGGCCGACTCGCCATCGACGCGGCCGCCCACCACGTGACGGTGGACGGGGCCGCGGTAAGCCTCACCCGCAAGGAGTTCGACCTCCTGCGCGCGCTGGCCGAGGCGCGGGGCCGCGTGCTCTCGCGCGAGTACCTCCTCGACCACGTGTGGGGCTACACCGCGGCGGGAGAGATCGAGTCGCGGACGATCGACGTGCACGTGCGTCGGCTGCGGCAGAAGCTCGGCGCGGAGGGGCAGCGGATCGGCACCGTGACCGGAGTGGGCTACCGCTTCGAGGGCGACCGGTGAGGGGAGTCAGAAGGAGGGGAGTCCGATGCGCGCGCTGCTGAGGCTCGTGCGGCGCCGCATCGCGCTCAAGCTCACCCTTACCCTGGTGGGCTTCGTGGCGGTGAGCATCCTCGCGGCGGGCCTCTACCTGAACCGGGCCCTCGAGGCCTTCGCGGTCGAGTCCCTGGACACCCGGCTGGCCGCGCTGGCCGCGGTGCTCGACGGGGACGCCCGCGCCGCGCTCGTCGCGGGGGGGCCCGCGGCCCAGGACTTCGTGAACCGGGTGGCGCGGCCCACCGGCTCCCGGGTGACCCTGATCGCCCCCGACGGGCGGGTGGTGGGCGAGTCGGACAAGGGCCTGGCCGAGCTCAGCGAGCTCGAGAACCACGCGGGCCGGCCGGAGGTGCGGGCCGCGCTCGAAGGTCGCCGGGGGCGCGACCTGCGGCGGAGCACCACCGTCGCGGCCCCACTCCTCTACATGGCGGCGCCGGTGCGCGACGGGGGGCGGATCGTCGGCGTCCTCCGCCTCGCCCTGCCCCTCGCCGCGGTGACCGGGTCGTACGAGGCGCTCCACCAGGTGATGCTGGTGGGCGGCGCCCTCGCCCTCCTGATCGCCCTCGGCATCGGCGTCTTCGTGGCCGGGCGGGTGACCCACCCGGTGGTGGAGATGCAGTCGATCGCCCGGCAGATGAGCGGGGGCAACTTCCTGGTCCGGGCCCCCACCCGGTCCACCGACGAGATCGGCACGCTCGGGCGGTCGCTCAACGTGATGGCCGGACGGCTGCGCGAGAAGATCCAGGATATCGAGCAGGAGCAGTCCAAGACCACCGCGATCCTCGACGCGATGGTGGAGGGCGTGATCGCGGTGGACGGCCAGGAGCACGTCTTGCTCATGAACGAGCGGGCCCGCACCATGTTCGGCCTGGGCGCCGCCCGCGGCGAGGGCAAGCCGTTCCAGGAGGTGATCCGCAACGCGGATCTCCACGAGCTCTTCCGGGCGGTGCACGCGGGCCCGGACCCGGGTCCGGTCCGCCGCGAGCTGCTGGTGACCGGCCCGGTCACGCGCACCCTGGGGGTCAACGCGGTCCGGCTCGCCATGACCGGCGACCAGCCGGGAGTGGTCATGGTCCTCCACGACGTGACCGCGCTCCGCCAGCTCGAGCGGGTGCGGACCGAGTTCGTGGCCAACGTGAGCCACGAGCTCCGCACGCCGCTGACCGCGATCCAGGGCTATCTCGAGACGCTCCTGTCGGGCGCGCTCGAGGAGCCGGAGAACGCGCGCCGCTTCCTCGAGATCGTGCTGCGCCACAGCGAGCGGCTGGGGCGCCTGCTCAACGACCTGACCGACCTGTCCAACATCGAGCTCGGCAAGGTGACCCTGCGGCGCGAGCCGGTGCGGATCGGCGAGGTGGTCGCCTCGGTGGTGGACATCATCGCGCCGCGCGCCGCGCGGACCGGGGTCTCGGTGACCGCCCGGATGCCGGCCGAGCTCGCCCTCGTCTCGGCGGACCGGGATCGCCTCGCCCAGGTCCTGATCAACCTCATCGACAACGCGGTGAAGTACACGCCCGAGGGCGGATCGGTGACGGTGACCGGGCGCAACCTGGACCCCGGCCGCATCGACGTCGCGGTCGCCGACACCGGCATCGGCATCCCGCCCGCGGACCTGCCGCGCATCACCGAGCGCTTCTACCGCGTCGACAAGGCGCGTTCGCGCGAGCTGGGCGGCACCGGCCTGGGCCTCGCCATCGTCAAGCACCTGGTCATGGCCCACGGCGGCGAGCTCACGATCGAGAGCGAGCAGGAGCGCGGGACCACCGTTCGCTTCACCCTGCCGATCGAGCCCCCCGCGGCCTGATCGCCGCGCGGCGGCTCGCGCGCCGGCCCCTTCTCCGGGGTCGCCCGTCACACAAACTTCACGACGGGAGAGGTACGTGATCAATGCCCGTCGTGCATGCTGGATCGCGATGGACAACCTCATCGCGCACGATCGAGAGCGGACGGAATCGACGGGCCGCGGCCGCGCGGACCTGCACGTGCACACGCTCTACAGCGACGGCGGCCAGTCGCCGGAGGCGGTGGTGCGGGCCGCGGCGGGGCGGGTCGACGTGGTGGGCATCACCGATCACGACCACGTGGGCGGCGCGCGGCGCGCGCGCGACTACGCGCGCGAGCACCCGGAGCTGGGGGTGGACGTGGTGGTCGGCGAGGAGATCAGCACCCTCAACGGCCACCTGATCGGCCTCTACCTGTCCGAGGCGGTGCCGGCCGGGCTCTCCGCGCGGGAGACCATCGAGCGCATCCACGCCCAGAACGGGCTCGCGGTGGCCGCGCATCCGTTCCATCCGTTGCGCGGGGTGGCGCGCGGCCACCAGCCGATCGGCCGCCTGATCCCCGACCTCGCCTTCGACGCGATCGAGGTGGTCAACAACGCGGGCGTCTTCTCCCGGCTCTACGACGCGTGGGCCGCGCTGCGGAACGTGGAGTGGATGCTGCCGGTGACCGCGGGCAGCGACGCGCACGACGTGTGGTACCTCGGCAGCGCGTGCACCACGTTCCCCGGGCGGGACGCGGCGGCGCTGCGGGGCGCCCTCGAAGCGGGCCGGACGCGGGCCCGGGTCGAGTGGTCGTGGACGGCGGCGAAGATGCCGCGGCACGTGCACATCCAGTCTCGGAGCGCGATCAGGTTCCTACAGGGAGGTCACCGTGGACACTCATGAGCGGACGGGACACGAGGGTCCGGAGTTTCGCTGGCTGGAGCGCGGGAGCGGTGAGGCGGTCATCCTGCTGCACGGGCTGATGGGCCAGATGCACCACTGGGACGGGGTCCTCGACGGCCTCGACGGGAGCTCCCGGGCGATGGCGCTGGACCTGCCGATCCTCCCGCGCGGGCGGGCCGAGGCTTCGCTCGACGCGCTGGCGGGTCACGTCGCCCGGTTCATGGACGCGCTCGAGATCCCCCGCGCGGTGGTCGGCGGCAATTCGCTCGGCGGACACGTGGCGCTCCGGCTGGCTCTCGAGCAGTCCGATCGCGTGACCGGGCTGGTTCTCGCCGGGTCGTCGGGCCTCTTCGAGCGCGGCTTCAGCAGCGGGGTGCCCCACCGCCCCGACCGGCGCTGGGTCCGGGAGAAGATGGAAGAGGTGTTCTTCGATTCGGCTCTCGTGACCGAGGGCTGGGTGGAGGAAGCCCACCGCGTGGTGACGACGCCCGCCTCCGCCCTCCGGGTGCTGCGGTTCGCGCGCGACGCGCGCCGCGACAACCTGGAGGCCCGCCTGGGCCGGATCCGGGTGCCGACCCTGCTGGTGTGGGGCCGGGACGACCGGATCACGCCGCTCGAGGTGGGCGAGCGCTTCCGCGAGCTGATCCCGGACGCGCGGCTCGTGTGCCTGCCCCGCTGCGGCCACGCGCCGATGCTCGAGCACCCGGAGCGATTCGCCGAGGTGGTGGACGACTGGCTCGAGGCCACCCGGGAGCGCCGCGCTCCTGCCGTGACCGCCCTGGGAGGTGTCCGGTGACCGGGGGACTGGCCGGCCGGGCGATCGACTGGCTCGCGGTCCGGCGCCGGCGCCAGCTCGAAGCGGTGTGGCGCGACCCGGCGGGAGCCCAGGAGCGCGCGCTGTTGCGCCTGTTGACGGCGGCGCGCGACACCGAGTTCGGCCTCGAGCACGGCTTCCGGGGCATCGCCTCCGTGGCCGAGTACCAGCGGCGGGTGCCGGTGCGCGACTACGCGCAGCACCGGGGCTGGCTCGAGCGCGCGGCGGGCGGCGAGAAGTCGGTCTCGTGGCCCGGTCACTGCCGGGACTGGGTGAAGACCTCCGGCACCACCTCGGGGGACAAGCTGATCCCGGTGACGCCGGAGGCGCTCGCCGGGCATCGGAAGGGCGGGTGGGACGCGCTCCTGTCCGCGGCGCTGCGCGTGGGGGGCTCGAGCCTGATGGGAGGGCCGATGCTCTTCCTGGGCGGCTGCACCGCGCAGCATCCGCTGGGGCCCGGGAGCCGAGTGGGGGACCTGTCGGGGCTGGTGGCGAGCCGTCTGCCGCTCGGGTTCCGGGGGCGTTACTCCCCGGGGCCGGCGTGCGCGTCCATCGCGGACTGGGAGTCGCGCCTCGACGCCAGCGCCGCGCTCGTCGCCACCCAGGACATCCGGCTGCTGTCGGGCATGCCCTCGTGGCTCGTCATCCTGTTCGAGCGGATCGGGCGTCAGTGCGAGGCCGGCGGCCGGCGGCTCCGAGATCTGGGCCAGCTCTGGCCGGAGCTGCGGGCCCTGATTCACGGAGGCGTGGCCTTCGCGCCGTACGCCTCGGTGTTCGACGAATGGCTCGGCCGGCGGCTCGAGCGGGTCGAGGTCTACCCGGCCTCGGAGGGCTTCGTGGCGGTCCAGACCGAGGCCACCGGCGGGCTCACCCTGATGCTCGACTACGGCATCTTCTACGAGTTCGTCCCGGTGGAGGACCTGGGCGGCCCTTCGCCGCGACGGCACACGGTGGCCGAGGTCGAGCTGGGGCGCGCCTACGCGGTCGTGCTGAGCAGCCCGGCCGGTCTCTGGTCGTACGCGCTCGGCGACACGGTGCGGTTCACCGCGCGGGACCCGCTGCGCCTGCAGATCACCGGGCGCACGCGCCACTACGTCAACGCCTTCGGCGAGAACGTCATCGTGGAGGAGGTCGAGCGCGCGCTGGTCCGGGCGTGCCGGCGCACCGAGGCGGAGGCGGTGGAGTTCACGGTGGCGCCCGATTTCCCGACCGCGGAGGAGTCGCGGGGGCGGCACGAGTGGCTCGTCGAGTTCCGGGTGCCGCCCACCGAGCCGGAAGACTTCGTGCGCATCCTCGACGAGGCCCTCGCGGGGCTCAACACCGACTACCGCACCAAGCGCGCGGGCTCGGTGGGCATGATGGCTCCGCGGATGACGGTGCTGCCCGCCGGCACCTTCCATCGCTGGATGCGCGGCGCGGGCCGGCTCGGTGATCAGCACAAGGTGCCGCGCGTGACCAACGACCGCGCCGTGGCCGACGCGCTGCTCGCGCACGACGGCGGCGAGAGCCGCCGCGTGGACATGCGCGCGACCGCGCGCCACGCCTCCGTAGCGAACATGTGATTTGACCCCACGAGGGCTTGCGCCGACCCTGCCCTCATGACCGCGACCCGCACGCGCTGGCGCATCGGAGTTCTCGATTCCAACCCTCACTCGCGCGCCGCGGTCTCGCGCCTGATCGAATCCCGCGGCGCCACCGTGGTGGTCGAGGCGCCGCCCCGCTCCGAGAGCGTGGCGCTCCTGCGCCGCCTCGCGCCGGACGCGGTGGTGCTCGCGGCCGAGGACGCGGTGCGGGACGGCGACCCGCTCGGCGGAATCTTGCCCCCGGACCTCCCGACCCCGGTTGTCCTGGTGTCGGGGCGGGCCACCGCCGCCGCGCTCGGATGGACGCGGATCGCCGGCGTGATGGGGGTCCTGCTGCGGCCGCTCCGGCCGGAAGAGCTGCGCCCGACCCTCGAGATCGCGACCGCGCGCTTCCGGGAGCTGCGGCGTCTGCGGCGGGTCCTCGCGGATCGACCGGTGGTTGAGGCGGCCAAGGCGCGGCTGATGAGCCGCGATGGCCTCTCGGAGGCTGCCGCGTTCGGGTGGCTGCGACGTCGGGCCATGGAGCAGCGGATACGCATGGGCGAGGTGGCGCGCGCGGTGCTGGGTTGCGACGCGTGACGCCGCGGGAGGGCAACATGGCGTGCCGAGAGCTGAACATCGCGGGACTGCTCGTGAAGCGGGGGGCCATGCACTGGGGCGACGAGCCGGTCTCGACGCTGGATCACGCGCTGCAGTGCGCGGCGCGCGCCCGGGCCGCGCGCGCGGGCGACGAGGTCGTGCTGGCCGCGCTGCTGCATGACGTCGGCCACCTCATCAGCGACAGCGAGGAGACCGCGTTCAGCCATCACGGCCTGTGGGCCGCGCGATTCCTGCGCCCGTTCGTGCCCACCCGGGTGGCGTGGCTGGTGGAATACCACGTGCTGGCCAAGCGGTACCTCTGCTCGGTGGACCGGGTCTACGCGGAGAGCCTCTCGCTCGGCTCGACGCGCTCGTGGATACGCCAGGGCGGCGCGCTCGACCTGGACGCGCGGCGGGAGATGGAGCGCCAGCCGTGGCTCGCCGACGCGCTGGCGTTGAGGCGATGGGACGAGGAGGCCAAGCGGCCCGGCGCGGTCGTGCCCGCGCTGCCCGCCTATCGCGACCTGATCGAGACGTGCTTCGGTCGCCAGCACTGGGAGACGGCCGCGGTGGGCGGTCATGATCTCGCAGCGAGCTTGTAACCCAATTGTCACGGAGCGCCGGGTAGTATCCCGGCCAACGAGGGGGAGAAGAGCGCGTGAATCGACTGGTCGTCTGGGCACTGGTGGCCGGGCTGAGCGTGGTCGTTCCCTCGGTCGGGGGATCGCAGGACGGGCTGCGGCTGACCGGGTCGGGAGCGACGTTTCCGTTCCCGCTCTACTCGACGTGGTTCAAGGCATACAGCGCCAAGCAGAAGGGCGTGAGCGTCGACTACCAGGGCAAGGGGAGCGGCGCGGGCATCCAGGATCTGCTGAACCACACGGTGGACTTCGCGGCGAGCGACGCGGCCATGACCGACGAGGACATGGCCAAGGTGGCGGGAGGCGTCCAGCTCCTGCCCATGACCGCGGGTGAGATCGTGCTGGCCTACAACCTGCCGGGCAACCCCAAGGCGCTCAAGCTGCCCCGCGACGTGTACCTGGGCATCTTCCTCGGCAAGGTCACCAAGTGGAGTGATCCCCAGCTCAAGGCGGCGAATCCCGGCGTCACCCTTCCCGATCAGGACATCACGGTGGTCCGGCGCGCGGACTCGAGCGGGACGACCTTCGTGTTCACGAGCCACCTGAGCGCGATCAGCGAGGAATGGAAGAAGGGGCCCGGAGCCGGGACCACGGTCGCGTGGCCCAAGAGCGACAAGTTCGTCGCCTCCCCCAAGAACGACGGGGTCACCGCGACCATCAAGCAGACCCCGGGCGCGATCGGCTACATCGAGTACTCGTTCGCCAAGTTCGCCAAGGTCGAGATGGCGACGCTCCAGAACAAGGCGGGCCAGTTCGTGGCCGCCGGCGGCGACGGGGGACCGGCCGCCCTGGCCAGCGTCTCGATGCCGGCCAACCTCCGGGCCTGGATCTCCGATCCGGAGGGACCCAAGGCGTATCCGGTCGCCACCTACACGTGGATGATGTTCTACAAGGAGAACAAGGACCCGAAGAAGGCGGCCGCGCTGCGGGCGATGGTGGAGTTTTGCCTGACCGACGGCCAGAAGGCGAGCGCGGCGATGGGCTACGTGCCGCTGCCCGAGCCGGTGGTGGCCGCGGTGCGCAAGGCGTCCGCGAGCATCCAGTGATCCTGCTCGACGCGGGCGCCCGGCCGGCCGCGGTCTCGAAGCCGCCGACGTCCTGGGACTACTTCGCGGACCGCGCGTTCCGGGTGATGGCCCAGGGCGCGGTGTGGCTGATCGTGCTGCTGCTCGCCTACCTGCTCTGGTCCATCGGGACCAAGGCGTGGCTCGGCATCCGCGAGCACGGGCTCGGCTTCCTCACCAGCGCGAGCTGGGACGTGGGCCGGCAGCAGTTCGGCATCCTGCCCCACATCTGGGGCACGCTCTACAGCTCGCTGCTGGCCCTGGCCATCGGGGGGTTCTTCGGGGTCGTGATGGCGATCTTCCTCACCCAGGACTTCCTCCCGCCCCGCCTGGCCCAGGTGTTCCGGGTGATCGTGGAGCTGCTGGCCGCCATCCCGAGCGTGGTGTACGGGCTGTGGGGGCTCTTCGTGGTGATCCCGGCGATGCGCCCGGTCGCGGACGTGCTCGCAGCGCGCCTCGGCTTCATCCCGTTCTTCGGCACCACGCTCAGCGGGCCCGGGCTGGCCCCGGCGGCGCTGGTGCTCGCGATCATGATCCTGCCGACGGTGGCCGCGGTGTCGCAGGACGCGCTCCGGCTGGTCCCGTACAAGGTCAAGGAGGCCGCCTACGGGATGGGGACGACCCGATGGGAGGCCATCCTGAAGGTCATGGTGCCGGCCGCGTCCACCGGCATCTTCGGCGCGCTGGTCCTGGGCTTCGGCCGCGCCCTCGGCGAGACCATGGCGCTCGCCATGCTGATCGGCAACTCGAACCAGATCAGCCTGTCCCTGTTCTCGCCCGCCAACACCCTGGCCGCGCTGCTCGCGCTCAACTTCCCGGAGGCGGGGCCGCGGGAGGTGCAGGTGCTGATGTACGCCGCGCTGGTGCTGCTGGCGATCACCCTGCTGGTCAACATGGCCGGCGAGGCGATCATGGCGCGCTCCGCGCGGCGGGCGGGGGTGCGATGAGCAATCTTGCGGTGGGGGCGGCGCAGACGCTGCCGGACGTAGGGCAGCTCGACCGGGCGCCCTTCCAGGGGCGCGCGCTCCGGAACCTGGTGCTCACCGCCGGGGTGTGGGTGGCCGCGGTGATGGCGGCGGTGCCGCTCGTATCGGTGCTCTACCTGCTGATCGTCCGCGGTGGCTCCCGGCTGAGCCTGGAGGCGCTGACCGCGCTGCCCCCGGCCGGCTTCGAGATGGGCGGCGGCTTCGGCAACGCGATCGTGGGGACGGTGATCATGGTCGGCATCGCAGGCCTGATCAGCGTGCCGCTCGGGGTGGTGGCGGCGGTGTTCCTGGCCGAGCTGCAGCCCGCCTCTCGCCTGGCCCGAGGCGCCCGGTTCGCGGCCAAGACCCTGACCGGGCTCCCGTCGGTCCTGGCCGGGGTGTTCGCCTACGCGGTGGTGGTGCTGGCCACCGGCTCCTACTCGGCGCCCGCCGGGGGTCTGGCTCTCGCGGTGCTGATGCTGCCGATCGTCGTGCTCACCGCCGAGGAGGCCATCAAGGCGGTGCCCCGGATCACCCGCGACGCGGCCTACGGGATGGGCTGCACCCGGACCCAGGTCGCGTGGAAGGTCCTGCTGCCGACCGCGCTCCCCGGCATCCTCACCGGGGTGATGCTGGCGGTCGCGCGCGCGGCGGGGGAGACCGCGCCGCTGCTCTTCACCGCGCTGTTCAGCGGCTTCTGGCCTTTCGAGGGCGGCCACCCGCAGGTGATGCAGCCGACCGCCTCGCTGGCGGTCCTGATCTACAACTTCTCCGGGATGCCGTTCGAGAACCAGATCGAGCTGGCGTGGGCGGCCTCCCTGGTTCTGGTGTGCATGGTCTTGATCATCAACGTCGTGAGCCGCCTGCTCGGGCGGCCGCGAGCCTGAAAGGACGTGCGATCGATGAGCACCGTGACCGCGCCGCGCAATGGACGGGGAGCATCGGTACCGGTGGAGCCCCCGGGCTCTCCGGTGGTGATCGACTGCAAGCTCGATCAGGTCTACTATGGGAGCTTCCTGGCCGTCCGGGACAGCCACGTGCAGATCCCGAAGGGCAAGATCACCGGGTTCATCGGGCCATCGGGCTGCGGCAAGAGCACGGTGCTCCGCTCGCTGAACCGCATGAACGACCTGATCCGCGGGTTCCGGCTGCACGGTCAGGTCCGCTTCCACGGGACCGACGTGTACGGCCGCAGCGTGGACCCGGTCGCGGTGCGCCGCCACATCGGGATGGTCTTCCAGCAGCCGAACCCGTTCTCGATGAGCGTCTTCGACAACGTGGCGTTCGGCCTGCGCCTCAACCGCTTCCGGGGCGACGTGGCGGCCCGGGTCGAGCAGGCGCTGCGCAAGGCGGCCCTGTGGGACGAGGTGAAGGACAAGCTCCGGGCGAGCGGGCTGTCGCTCTCGGGCGGCCAGCAGCAGCGCCTGTGCATCGCGCGCGCGGTCGCCACCGAGCCCTCGGTGCTCCTGATGGACGAGCCGTGCTCCGCGCTCGATCCGATCGCGACCCGGCGGATCGAGGAGCTGATGGTCCAGCTCAAGGCGCACTACACGATCGCGATCGTCACCCACAACATGCAGCAGGCCCAGCGCGTCGCGGACGAGACCGCGTTCTTCTCGGTGGACATCACCAAGGGCACGCGCACCGGGTACCTGGTCGAGTCCGGACCCACCCAGCAGGTCTTCGAGAGCCCGGCCGAGATGCTCACCAAGGAGTACGTCTCCGGCCATTTCAGCTGAGAGGCCCGGGGTGGGGGCGACGCCCGAGGCGAACGTCCGTGGGCGGATCAACCTTCTCGCGGTGGAGGAGGCTCTGCGCCGGACCCAGCGGCTCCTCGGAGGGGCCCCGGGCCGGGATCCCTTCGATGACCGCGTGCTCGACAACCTGCTCGCCGGGTACGCGTCCGTCGACGGCCTCGTCGCGGCCGGGGTCGATCCGTTCGCGCTCGGCAACCTGAAGCACCTGCTGGAGCTGAACCACCTGGTGCTCTGCGGCACGAGCCCGGAGCGCCGGGCCGCGTACGCGCGCCATCTGGAGGCGAACGAGCGGCGGTTCTACGGGGAGGACGTGGCCGGGATCCGGGACGTCGTGGAGTGGGTCGTGGCGCACCCCGCCGCGCCGGGCGTCGATGTGGCCGCGGGGGTGTACGCGATGGTGCTCGCCCAGCCTCAGCTCTTCATCGAGGGCAACCATCGCACCGGCGTCCTCGCGATGTCGTACGTGCTGGCCCGCCAGGGCCTGCCCCCGTTCGTGCTCACCCCCGAGAACGCCGGGGCCTACTTCGAGATCTCCGCCGCCCTGCGGGACGTCGCCAAGCACAGCCCCGCGATGCGGTTCCGGCTCACCTCGCTGGCCGGCCGGCTCGCCGGCCTGCTGGCCGAGGACGCCGACCGGCGGCATCTGATCGCCTGACCGGTCGTGATGGCCGGGCATTGAGAGCACCCCGCGTCCGTGCTTTCATGGGCGGGTCATGACCGACTACGACCTGATCGTCATCGGCAGCGGCCCGGCCGGGCATCACGCGGCCATCCAGGGCGCGAAGCTCGGGCGTCGGGTCGCCGTCGTGGAGCGGCAGCCGGGGCTCGGCGGAGTGTGCATGAACACCGGCACCATCCCCTCGAAGACGCTCCGCGAGGCGGTGCTCTACCTCTCCGGCGTCCACCAGCGAGGCTTCTACGGGGTCGCCTACCGGGTGAAGCCCCACATCACGATGCAAGACCTCATGTTCCGATGCCACCAGGTCATCCAGCGTGAGGTCGACGTCTACCGCGCCCAGTTCGGCCGCAACGGCGTGGACGTGCTCGAAGGCCACGCCGCCTTCGAGGATCCCCACACGATCCGGGTGACCGGCGGCGCCGGCGAGGGGCTCTTCCGGGCCGAGCGCTTCGTGATCGCCACCGGCACGACGCCCGTGCTGCCGCGCGGCGTCCCGACCGATCACGCCGCGGTCATCGACTCGGACGGGCTCTTCCGGCTGACCACTATTCCGCGGACCATGATCGTGGTGGGCGGCGGGGTGATCGGAGTCGAGTACGCGTGCATGTTCTCGACCCTCGGGGTCGCGGTGACCCTGGTGGACGGCCGCCGGCGGCTCCTCGACTTCCTCGACGCGGAGATCGTCGAGGCGCTCGTGTATCACATGCGCACCGCCGGGGTGACCTTCCGCCTGGGGGAGGTGGTGGACCGGGTGGAGTGCGTAGAGGGGCGGCACGTCGTCGCGCACCTGGCCAGCCAGAAGCATCTCCAGGCCGAGACCCTGCTGTGCGCGGCGGGCCGACAGGGAAACACCGACACCCTGAACCTCGCGGCGGCGGGACTCGAGGCCGACCCGCGCGGCCGGCTCGCGGTGGACGACGTGTTCCGCACCGGGGTGCCCCACATCTACGCGGCCGGCGACGTGATCGGCTTCCCGAGCCTGGCCTCGGTCTCGATGGAGCAGGGGCGGGTGGCGAGCGCCAACGCGTTCGGAGTCCCGACGGTGACGATGCCCGCCCTGTTCCCGTACGGGATCTACACCATCCCGGAGGTCTCGTTCGTCGGCCTCAACGAGGAGCAGCTCACGGAGGCCCGGGTGCCGTACGAGGTCGGCATCGCCAACTACCGCGAGATCGCCCGCGGCGGCATCATCGGCGACACCACCGGACGGCTCAAGCTCATCTTCCACCGGGAGAGCGGCGCGGTGCTGGGCGTCCACATCATCGGGGACGGGGCAACCGAGTTGGTCCACATCGGGCAGGCGGTCATCGCGCTCGGGGGGACGATCCGGTACTTCGTCGACCACGTCTTCAACTATCCGACGCTGGCCGAGTGCTACAAGGTCGCGGCGCTCGCCGGGATCAACAAGCTCTAGCCCTCAGATCCGGACGACCGCGACCCCCCGCTCGGCGAGCCACGCCGAGACCTTCGCCCACGCGTCCGGATCTCGCCGCATCCACGCCGTCACCGCCGCGCTCGACACGACCACCCACGGGTGCTGATCGCGCGCCACGCGCTCAACGAGCCGGGCGAGATCGGAGCTCGATCCGAGGTCGGTGAGGAGGTCGGTGCTGGTCATGGCCGCCTGCTCGCAACGGTAGCGCGGACCGGTGACGTCGACGTCACGCCGCGCTGATGGCTTCGTGACGCTCCCGGCGACCGAGCCCCCCGCGCGACATCGTGGAGCAATCGTCCGGTCGTGGACACTTCATGGGCCGTATGAGAGACCCGCCGCGGAGAATCGTCTCGAGGCGCCCACTACGCGGTGACGCGAGGAGGCCGAGCGATGCTCGATCTGGGACGACGGGCCGGAGCGGCGGCGGCGGAGCAGGCGGAGGGGAGCGGCGCGCTGGACGTGTGCGTGGTGACCGAGACCTTCCCGCCCGAGATCAACGGCGTGACCCTCACGCTCGGCCACCTGGTGAGCGGCCTCCGGGCGCGCGGTCATCGGGTGTCGGTCGTGCGGCCGCGACAGCCCGCGGTGGATCCGGCGGGTGATCCGGCGGACCCGGCCCTCATGCTGGTGTCCGGCCTGGCCCTGCCGGGCTACGCCGCGGTTCAGCTCGGCCTGCCGGCCGGCGCGGCGCTTCGCCGGCGCTGGCGGCGGCGTCCGCCCGACGCGGTCTACGTGGCGACGGAAGGACCCCTCGGCTGGTCGGCGGTCCGGGCGTGCCGTCGACTCCGGCTGCCGGTGCTGGCCGGGTTTCACACCAACTTCCACCACTACGCGCGGCACTACCATCTGGGCTTCGCCGAGCGCCTCGTCGGGTGGTACCTGAAGCGGCTCCACAACCGGGCCAGCGGCACCGTGGTCGCGACGGTCGCGCTGCGCGACCACCTCCACGAGCGGGGCTTCCGGAACGTGAGCGTGCTGGGACGGGGCGTGAGCGCGGATCGCTTCAGCCCGGCGCGGCACAGCGTGTCGCTGCGGCGCTCGTGGGGGGTGTCGGACCGGGACGTGGTGGCCCTCTGCGTGGGCCGCGTGGCGGCCGAGAAGAACGTCCGGCTGGCGATCGCCGCGTATCGGGCCATGCAGCGGCAGCAGCCGTCGTGCCGCCTGGTGATCGTGGGCGACGGCCCACTGCGGCGCGGGCTCGAGCGGGCCCACCCCGACCTCTTCTTCTGCGGGATGCTCACCGGTGAGCCGCTGGCCGCGCACTTCGCCTCCGCCGACCTCTTCCTGTTCCCGAGCGAGACCGAGACGTTCGGCAACGTCACCCTGGAGGCGCTCGCGAGCGGGCTCGCGGTGGTGGCGTACGACTACGCGGCGGCCCGCGAGCACGTCCGGCCCGGCCGCACGGGAACCCTGGTGCCCCGCGGCGATGCGGCCGGGTTCCTGGCCGCGGCCACCGCGCTCGTCGGCTCGCCGGAAACCTTGAATCGGATGCGCGCGGAAGCGGGGAGGTCGGTGACTCACCTGGGCTGGGATCGAGTCGTGGATCGGTTCGAGGGCCTGCTAGCCGCCATCGCCCGACCGGGGCGGGCCGGTGAAAGGAGCAGCCGATGAGCTCATTCTGGGACGGCGTGCTGTCGTGTGCGGCGGCGGCCGCGACGGGGACCTGCGCGCGCACGGCACTCGACCTCGCGCTCGCCGCGGTGATGCTCGGCCTCGCGGTGGTGGCAAGCCGGCGCGCCCTCGCGGCGCTGACGACCTTGCGGGCGCGCGCCCTGGCCCCGGGACTCTATCGTCGCCTCGCGGGCTGGGTGAGGCCGCGCAGCTACTCCGACGCCGAGTTCTTCCGCGCCGATGGGGTCGGAGAGCGGTCGGCGACGCGCCGGCGGCTCGGACTCGAGCGACTGGCCGCG
>WNFG01003588.1_pt1 | contig 17564 bp, 15 predicted proteins | sample 5400431 | NCBI WGS metagenome assembly WNFG01 (sample SAMN13153346, study PRJNA577476) | soil metagenome | isolation source: 120 cm saprolite under Douglas fir tree site 2 hole 3 replicate 2 | place: USA:California | collected 2015-04-18 | reverse complement strand
AGCCGTTCTCTTGAGCATTTCACCCGGAAACCATAAGGTAAATCCTGTAGATCAACCGCTCTCTGTCGTGGCCACGGGCAGGCTCAGGGTGAAAACAGTGCCGTTAGGATCACTAGAAACCGCGATAGAACCGCCATGTTCGGTGATGATGCGATGCACCAGCGCCAATCCCAGACCGGTGCCGGTGTTTTTTGTGGTGAAGAAGGGAATGAATATCCTCGACAAATCTTCGCCGGCGATCCCGCGGCCGTTGTCGGCCAGTGAGACCTGCAGTTTGTCTTCCCGGAGTGATCCACTTACCGCTACCTTGACGCGCGCTCCATTGCGCGCGGCCTCCGCGCTGTTACGCAGAAGGTTCGATATGGCCTGCCGCAAAAGCACTGAGTCACCGGAAACTCGCATGTGCGGCGTCCCTGACAACTGCAGGTCAACCCCCGCCTCCTGAGCGCAATCTTCCAGCACCGGGCGAAGGTCCACGATCTGGCGCGACATTCCGTGCGGGCGGGCAAACTCCAGAAATTCCGTGACAATGCGCGCGAGAGATTCCGTTTCGGCCGCGATCTTGGCGGCAAATTTCTGATTGCTTTCGCCGGATTCCTTCGCCAGCATCTGGGCGTATCCGGAAATGGTGGCCAGCGAGTTCTTGAATTCATGTGCAATGCCGGCCGACATTTCGCCGAGCGACGCCAGGTTTTCCTGCAAACGCATCTGCCGCGACAGTTCGGTGATATGAGTAAGGTCGGCAATCAGGCAGGAGACGCCGAGGATGTCTCCATTCCGGGCCCGCACCGCGGAAGCGCCTACACCCAGCACGCGCTTCTCGCCTGCGGGAGTGACATAGTCGGCTTCAACCCGCTGAAAGGGAGTCGCTTCACGAATAGTCCGCTCCATCTCGGCTACAAATGGTCCTGCGGTACTGGTCGCGGTCCCTCCGGGCCAGCGGACCTCGCGGACACCGCGGAACAAGTCGCGTATGTGAAGGCCAAAAGGCGAGGCATAGCCAAGCAGCGACTTGGCCGCCGCGTTCACCTGACGCGCGATGCCCATACGGTCGAAGAAGACCACACCGCTCGAAAGGTTCGAGAGCACGGCGTCGCTGATGTTTTCCGTGGCTGCGGCGCGTTCCCGCTCCTGTTGGCGCAGCGACTTTAATTCCTTCTCCTGCTCGCGCAGCTGCTGGATGACGCCGTTGTAGGCGGCCAGGCTGAATAGAGGACTGTCTGCAGCGGCGACGCGCTCTGATTCCTCTTTGTAGGAGACATTCTTACGAATCGCGCGAATTAGAAACACGCCGATCAGGAAAAGTGCAATGGTGACAACCGCCATCAGCAGCATCTTGAATGCAAGCGGGTTTTGCAGCACCTTTACCAAAGCATTCCCCAATACCAGCGGACCGCGGATTCGCCCCAGAACCCAGCCAGCAACGCGGCTATGCCCAGGAATACACCAAAAGGTATCTGAAAATTGCGATAAATCAACATAGCGGAGTGCCATGACCGTTTGCGCGCGGCTGCAACGGCTTCCGCCGGGACTTTCCTCCGTCTGCGTGCGAGACGTTTTCGCCAGACTGCGGCGATCAGGAAGATGCCGAAGACCGTCCCGAGCAGCGATCCCGCCAGCAGCACTACCAGGGTCAGCTTCACGCCCAGAAAAGCACCAATCAGTGCCATGAGCTTTACATCGCCCATCCCCATGCCCTCGACACCCCGAAGAGCCTGATAGAACAGCGCGGGCCCCAGAATAAAAGCCGCTCCCATGGCCGCTCCAGCCAGCGAATTGATGAGCGATAAAGTCCGCCAGTTCGTCCCGTGATGAAGCCAGCTTTTCAGAAAGAACCCGGCCGGTCCTTCCACAGGGACCAACAAGCCGAACAGCAGTCCCAGCGCGATTCCCGGCTTGGTCAGCAGATCGGGAAGCAACTTGGTTTCGGCGTCGGTGAAGATCAATCCAATGAGCAGGAAAGAAAACAGGCAGTACTTGGCTGTCAGGAACCAGGGATTGATGGGCGCGTGTTCGGCGGCGACATGGTAAGCCAGCGCGAACAAGGCGCCGGTCAGCAACTCAACTGCCGCGTATCGAGGAGAGATGGCAGCCTTGCAGTGGCGGCACTTGCCACCCAACACCAGCCAGCTGATCACGGGGATGTTGTCCCACCCGGAAATCGGAGTCTTGCAAGCTGGGCAGGCCGACCGCGGACGCACCACCGACTCTCCGAGAGGCATGCGGTGAATGCATACGTTCAGAAAGCTGCCGAATACCAGTCCGTACAGAAAGAACGCGACAATGTAAAAAAAGTGCAGAGATCCGGCTCCGCGCTGGAGATTTCTCGGGGTGGTGTGATTATACGGTGGAATTCCCGAGTGGCCCTAGTTACTCTCGGCACTTCTCCGACGGAAAAGCAAAAGCGCCGCCAACCGGCGGCGCTTTGGATGAGTGGAACCTTCTGACCTATTGCAAGGGCTGACGGTTCGCTGGCGGTGTCACGGTCAGCGGGTTCTGGGTGTTGAAGGTGATGACTGACTCCGGCTTTAGCAAGATCTGCTGGCCCTTGGTTGCGGCCGAGACGCCGGTTCCGGCGCCCGCTCCAGCCGCGGCTCCAATGGCTGCGCCCTTGCCGCCGCCAAAGATACCGCCGAGGACCGCGCCTATGGCAGCACCGCCGCCCACTTTCGCTGCGGTAGCTTTGCCGCGTCCGCTGCCGGACCGAGACCACTGATCGGTGGTTAGAGTGTAGCTCCTGCCATTCATCAGCAGCCGAGTGAGTTGCAGCGTGAGCACGGACTGTCCGGCAAACCGGCCTGCGGACTTCACGTCCACCACGCGGCCTTCCACGTCGGCGGTTGTCGGGATGACCGTCTCGCCGTCGATCGTAATGGGCGCGGAGATTGATCCGCGGAAAACGTCGCCAACCTGTGCCTTCTCAGAATCCAGTTCTTGATTCAAACGGATTGCCAACTGCGTTCCAGCGGGAATAGTGATCTTCTGCGGAGCAGCTGGCGGAGGCGGAGTGCTGGGCTGGACCGCGGACATGGAGCCGGTATTCGCATTGTTGGCAGGTTCGCTCGGAGGTATGGTGGTTCCCAGACCATTGCCGTTACTGCTGTTGTTGGCGGTGTCAGATGACTCAACCCCGGATCTTGCGCGCGGACGTGCCCTGAGGCGCGGGGAAGGACGCTCAGGACGAGCAGGCGGATTGCTTGCCATGGATTGCGGCGCGGGTTCGGTCGTAGGTTCAGGCAAGGTGCTTGCCGTCGTGGGTGCTACCTCGAGATTATTGATGACGGTCTTTACGCCGTCCACATGTCCGGCATCGTTGGCGGCTGCATTTCGGGCTGCGTCACTGCTCACCTTTCCAGTGAGCGTCACAATGCCATTGTTGGCATTGATGGTGATCTGCTTGTCCGGGACACCGCCATCGGAATTGATCTTATTTTGTACGTCGGTGGCGACTTGCAGGTCTGAGCGGCCGCTGCTTCCCATACGCGAGCAACCGACTGCCAGCAGCGCCAGGAAAGCCAGCACTACCCATAGAGATTTCCGGGGACTTGTCATAAAAGCTCCTGTTGATGGCTTTGATGCTTAGTTAGATGCAGAGCTTCTGGAATTTACTGCTCCGAATTTGCCGGCACTCTGTGGAAATGCCGAACCTTTCTTTATTTTTGTAAAGAAGGCAAGCCACCTCTATTCATGTTAACTCCCGGAGAGTGCAGGAGTTGCGGGAATCAAGCCTTAGAAAAGCCTTAGCGTTTCATCCTTTGGCCCGCAAAATATGTACTTAGTCCTTCGCGGAATCCTCGTGGATGGACGCCAAGAATCTCGATCATCGGAGCGATATCGCATGTGGAGCCCTCGCGCAGCATGCGCAACTGGTCGAGCGTCACCGGCGGGCGTCCCGGCAAGCGCTGGGCGATTGCGGCTCCCATGAACATGAACGGTAACGGCACGTGGATCGCGGGCTTACGTATGCCGGCCTGAAACGCAATCTGCGCCAGAAGGTCGTTGAGCGAAAGTTCTTCTGCACCGCCGAGGTCAATTGTCCTGTTGGTGGCGGACTCGAGCACCAGCGCACGAGAGAAGCATTCGGTCAAATCATCGATAAAAATCGGACGATATTTGGGCTTACCGTCGCCGGGCACTGGACGAAAAAACGGGGCCTTGCTCATGACGTCCAGCATCTGCGTCACGAACCCGTCTCCCGGACCAAAGATCACCGAGGGCCGCAGAATGCAATACGGGATGCCGCTCTGCCGGACCACTTCTTCGGCGCTCCATTTCGTGGTTTGGTAGGCCGCTATGCCATTGGGTCGCACTCCAAGCGCAGACATTTGGACGAACCGTCGAATGCCGTTTCGCCTGGCTGCCTCTGCAACGTTGCGTGTACCGTGGTGATGGACCTGCTCGAAGGTAGCGTTGCCGTTCTCGACAATGATGCCGACGAGGTGTATCGCAGCGTCACAGCCCTTGAGGCCTTCGCCCAGGCCGCTGCCTTCCATCACGTCTCCGCTGACCAGTTCTACCCCAGAGGCTGCCAGATGTGCTGCCTTCTCGGGGCTACGTACCAGCGCGCGGACATCGTGGCCCTCGGCCAGCAGCCGGCGCAGCATATGTCCGCCTACAAAGCCCGTTGCTCCCGTCAGGAAGACCTTCACTCTGAAATTCTAAATGTATCGTGAGATTGATGTAGACCAACGCCTGGTGACGTTTTGCCAGGGAACCCGTCTAAACACAGGTTCACCAATCCATCATCCGGCCTTTTGAAACAGCTGAACGTCGTTTTTTGACTTTGCTTCGACACCACCATAAAATCGCAGCGCATTCACTGGCCTGCCCGGTATCAACGCAAGCGAACGTGATCTGCCGCTTCGCCCCTAGAACTCATTTCACAGCCCCTTTGACACGGTTGTGTTCATGGAAGGGATTTTGAAAGCGGCTTTAAGCATGGTGAATTCGTGGAGGAAACTTTGAATAACAAATTGATGCACGTTTTGGTGTTGGGACTTGTGGCGCTCGGGATGGCCACAGCCAATCTCGTCCCGGCCGTTTCGCAGGCCAAGCCGGCCGCGCCCCGCAAAGCAGCTGCTAGCGCTGCGAACGTGGATATCCCGATTCCCGACATAAAATACACAAAATTCGTGCTCAAGAACGGACTCACTGTGCTGGTGCATGAGGACCACAAGGCGCCCATCGTGGCCGTCAACACCTGGTATCACGTAGGTTCGAAGAATGAGAAGCCGGGCAAAACCGGCTTTGCCCATCTTTTCGAACACCTGATGTTCAGCGGCAGCGAGAATTTCAACTTCACCTATATCAATGCCATGGAGCGCGTTGGCGCGACCAATCTCAACGGCACAACCAATAACGACCGCACGAATTATTTCGAGAACGTGCCGGTGTCGATGCTGGATTATGTGCTTTTCGCCGAGAGCGATCGCATGGGACATCTGCTGGCGGTTCTCGACCAGAAGAAACTCGACTTGCAGCGTGGCGTGGTGCAGAACGAGAAGCGCCAGGGTGAGAACCAGCCTTATGGCGTGAGTGAGCAGCTTTTGGTGGAAAACACTTACCCGGTTGGCCATCCGTATTCATGGACGGTGATCGGTTCCATGAAAGACCTGGATGCAGCCTCTCTGAGCGATGTCCAGGAATGGTTCAAGACCTACTACGGGCCGAATAATGTGACAGTTGTCATCGCCGGCGACATTAGTCCGGAAGTCGCGCGCCAGAAGGTGGAAAAATATTACGGCGACATTCCTCCGGGCCCGCCCATCTCGAAGCAAGAGTCGTGGTTGGCAAAGCGTACGGGCACGCATCGCGGCTGGGTGCAGGATCGCGTGCCGCAGGCGCGTCTCTATCGCGTGTGGAACGTGCCGCAGTTCGGCTCGCCCGAGGAATCACAGTTGGACCTGGTCGCGCAGATACTTGGACGCGGCAAGACATCTCGGCTCTACAAGCGCCTGGTCTACCAAGACCAGATTGCGACCAGCGCCACCGCCGCGGATGACAATAACGAGATCGGCGGCCAGTTTGATTTCACGCTCACCGCCAAACCGGGCGAGGACCTGGTGAAAGTGGAAAAAGCCGCCGATGAAGAGCTACGCAGCTTTCTTACGAACGGTCCGACGGCGTCGGAGTTGCAAATCGCAAAGACGCAGATTCTGGGCAACTACGCGCGCATTGTCGAGCGCATTGGCGGCTTCGGCGGCAAGAGTGACCTGCTCGCCCGGTGCCAGACCTACACTGGCAATCCCGATTGCTATAAGGACTACCTGAAGCAGGTGAAAGCCGCCACCCCCGCCAGCGTGAAGAAGGCCGCAAACGACTGGCTGAGCGATGGCGATTACATCCTGGAAGTGCAGCCGTATCCCACCTTCAAAACGGATGCCAAGCTCGATCGCTCCAAACAGCCCGCGCCCGGTTCGGCCGTGTCCCTGAATCTTCCTCCGATGCAGAAAACCACTCTCTCCAACGGACTGAAGGTCGTGCTGGCGGAAAGACACACCGCGCCGGTTGTGAACTTCTCGCTTCTGGTGGACAGTGGATATTCCGCCGATCCGATGGACGCCCCCGGGACCGCAAGCCTGTCCCAGCGCATGCTGGAGGAAGGCACCGCGAAGCGCGACTCTCTCAAGATCAGCGAAGAGCTTGAATCGCTGAGCGCAAATTTCGCTGCCAGCGCCAATCTCGATTGGGCCACGGTGAACCTGAATACGCTGAAGAGCACCATGGACAGCTCGCTGGACATCTATGCTGACCTCGTCCTGCACCCGGCGTTTCCGCAGAAAGAGTTTGTTCGCTTGCAGAAGGACCGCCTCGCGACCATTCAGCGTGAGAAGGTGCAGCCGCAAGCCATGGCCTTACGCGTTCTGCCCAGTCTGCTTTACGGGAAGGGACATCCTTATTCGCGGCCCTTTACCGGCAGCGGTACTGAAGCTGCCGTCTCCAAATTAACGCGCGAAGATCTGGTCAAATTCCACGACACATGGTTCAAGCCCAACAACGCTACGCTGCTCGTTGTGGGAGATACTACGCTGGCGGAAATCACACCAAAGCTCGAAAGACTGTTCGCCGGGTGGAAGCCAGGTGACATTCCAAAAAAGAACCTGCCGGAGATTGCGCAGCCGGAAAAGAACGTGGTGTATCTGATTGACCGACCGGGCTCGGGGCAAAGCGTAATCATGGGCGCGCAACTGGCGCCGCCGCGCAATGATCCAGATGCCATTCCGCTGGAACTGGTCAATGATGTGTTTGGCGGAAACTTCAGTTCGCGCATCAACATGAATTTGCGCGAAGACAAACATTGGTCCTATGGCGTGCGCAGCGTGCTGCCATCAGCACGCGGGCAACGGCCTTACCTGAGCCTCTCTCCGGTGCAAACGGACAAGACCAAAGAGTCACTGGAACAATTGATCAAGGAATACGGCGACATCGTGGGCGCCAAGCCGATAACGCCGGAAGAGCTGAAGGACGAGCAGAACAATGCCACGCTCGCGCTGCCGGGAAGCTTTGAAACCGTCCAGCAACTTGCGGGAGCTTACAGCCAGATTCTCCAATTCAATCTGCCGGAGGACTACTACAACACCTTTACGCAGAAGGCCACTGCGGTCACTCCAGATGCGGCCAGCGCAACAGCGAAGAAATACATTCTGCCGAACCATCTGGTATGGGTCGTTGTCGGCGATATGAGCAAGGTGGAAGCCGGCATAAGAGAGTTAAATCTGGGCGAAGTGCACAAGATAGACGCGGATGGCAATCCGGTGAAGTAAAGAAAACTGATCGAAAAGGATCGAGCACCGGTGTCCCGCCTGTGCTCGATTTTCTTTTTTGAGAGCCACAAGTACGCTATGCGATTTCCCAAAACCGAACAAAAGCCCCAGAAACCGTGATTCAAAGTGGGCAATAGACGTTGGTCACTGACTTTCAGTGGCCTAATCTCTCCTAAATGTGATAGAAACTCAGTCTTTAAAGTTATGTCATTACGAGTTGCACGCGGGGTTTACAACCCTGAAAAAGACCGGATCCACTTCTACGTGGCGTTCAAGCCTGCGCTTGATCCGACCGCAGAGGAGCGCGGCGTGCAGGCCAGCTACCCGATTGACGTCGCGCTCTCAGTCACCGAGACCGGAGAACTGGCGGACCTCGCATTCACGCTGCCCAAGCCCTGCTGTAACAACAGCTCGCTCCTCTTCCTGCAAAAGACCGACTCCGCCAGCGTGGTGGACGAAAAGGTCTTCGTCACCGTCCCCGGCCTCAACGGCGATTCGGTGCTCCAGGCCAAAGCCAGTCTTGAGTTGGACGGCGCGGGACGCATTATTGGGGTGGAAATCAACTGAGCATCCGGTTGCTGGTTTAGCCAGATAGCAAATACAAGTACTATTGATCCATGAGCGCACCACGTTATCCGGTCACCGGCTTCGTTCTGGCTGGCGGAAAAAGCTCCCGGATGGGCGCGGACAAGGCTGAGCTGTCTCTCGATGGCCGGACGCTACTGGAACATGCCTTCGGTGCCGTGCGCTCCGTTTGTGGCGAGGCCCTGATCATTGGATCGCGGGCGCGTTATGGCAGCTTTGGTCCCGGATACGAAGACATCTATCCTGACTGCGGTCCGTTGAGCGGCGTTCATTCTGCGCTTACATATTCGCAAACGGAGTGGAATCTGATCATTGCCGTGGACACGCCATTTCTCAAGCCCGAGCTGTTGCGCTACCTGATCGAGCGGGCCTCATCGGTCTCAGACACGGTCGTGGCGCCAAAGATCGGTGGGATTGTCCAGCCGCTTTGTGCAGTCTACTCGCGCAAGTTCCTCTCGATCGCGCAGACTGCGCTTGAGGCGGGGAAATATAAACTGGAGCCTCTGTTTCCGCGCGACAGTACTCTGGTGGTCCAGGAGGAGCAGTTGAAACAGTTTGCCTTCATCGCGGAGATGTTTGAGAATCTGAATACGCCGGAGGACCTGGAGCGCGCCCGCAAGCGCTCTTCCACCGGTTGGAACCGATGACAAGCGAAAATCACGACCACCAACACGGGCAACCGTCTCCGTACCTGGCCTTTCATGATGTCTCGAAGGCTTTTGGCCAGCACGTAGTCCTGGACCATGTCAGCTTTTTTGCCATGGCCGGCGAGACGCTCTGTATTCTGGGCCGCAGCGGCGTGGGGAAATCGGTGTCTTTGCAGCACATCATGGGTTTCCTCAAACCGGACGCAGGCCGTGTGATTGTGGCGCACGAAGACATCACGGACTACGGCGAGGCTGAACTGGAACGCATCCGCAAGAAAGTGACCATGGTCTTTCAGAATGGCGCGCTCTTTGATTCGCTCACCGTCGGCGAGAATGTGGCTTTCCCATTGCGCGAACGCCGCGACCTGGATGAAGAACAGATTTACCAGATTGTGGACGGTCTTCTGGAAATGGTCGGCGTAAAGCACGTGCGCGACCTGCTGCCTTCCGGACTCTCCACGGGAATGAAGCGCAGCGTGGCCATCGCCCGCGCGCTGTCGGCGCAACCAGAGTGCATTCTCTATGACGAGCCAACCACCATGGTGGACCCGCTCATGGCGCAACTTCTCGGCGACTTGATCCAGAAACTCAAGCTGCAGCTCAAACTCACCAGCGTTGTGGTGACGCATGACATGCGTCTGGCCAAGAAGCTGGCTGACAGGATCGTATTTCTGCACGAGGCCCGCGCCATCTTCTTTGGCACAGTCGAGGAGATGGAGAGAAGCCAGGATGAAATCGTGCAACAGTTCCTTGAATTGGATGAACTGGTAGTCCCCGGAGCCTAGCTCGTCAAAATGGCAGCAGCCCGAAAAGCCCGTGGCAGCGTCACGCTGGTAGGTACGGGCAACCTCGCCTCGGTGCTCGGCCCCGCACTGAGGGCCGCCGGATTCACGATAGATGAAGTTGTGAGCCGGACGCTCCCGCAATCGCAACGCCGAGCCAGAGCGCTGGCAAAAAAATTGCGCGCTAGAGCAGCCACTCTGGCTGATGCCGCGCTGACGGCCAATGTCATCTGGCTTTGCCACACGGACGACGCGATCGTTCAAACAGCTATTCAACTCGCGCAGCGTTCAGGTTGGCGCGGACGAATCGTCTTCCACTCGAGCGGCGCGCTGACCAGCGACGTGCTTGCTCCGTTGAAACGTGCCGGCGCCCACGTGGCCTCTCTCCATCCCATGATGACGTTTGTTCTCGGGAGTTCGCCTGGCATGAAAGGCGTGACCTTTGCAGTGGAAGGTGACAAGAAAGCAGTGACTGAGGCGCGCGAGATCGTCCGCGCGCTGCAGGCGGCGGTCTTTGGCATTCGCAAGGAGGCCAAAGTGTTGTACCACGCGCTGGGGTCCTTTTCCTCGCCATTGCTCGTCGCTGAATTGGCGACAGCGGAGCGCGTGGGTCGCGCTGCCGGTCTCAAAGCGGACCAAACCAGAAAAGTGATTGGCCCAATTCTTCAGCAGACGCTGAACAACTATCTGCAATACGGGCCGGCCAAAGCGTACGGAGGTCCCATGAAACGCGGTGACGTGAACACCGTGCGCCGGCATCTGCGTGAATTGAAAAAGGCGCCGGGCGCCGGCGAAGTGTATCGGGCGCTGGTGAAATCGGCTTTGCTGGATTTGCCGGCAAACAATAAGCAAGAGTTACTGCGCCTCGTGGAGCAAAAGAAAGGCTAGTGTCCAAATGCTAAGAACCAACAAAGTCATCGGGTTCGTTCCCACCAAAGATGCCGAAAGAGCACGTCGGTTCTTTGCGGATGTGCTCGGCCTCCAATTCGTGGCTGACGATCAGTTCGCTCTCGTGTTTGACGCCAACGGGACCATGCTGCGCGTCGTTCGAGTCAAGGACTTCACTCCATTTCCTTTCACTCTGCTCGGCTGGGAGGTATCAAAAATTGAGGATGTTGTGAGCGGTCTGGAGAAAAAGGGCGTGGTCTTCGAACGATACGGCTGGTTCGAACAAGACAAGCTGGGCATCTGGACAGCTCCCGGCGGCGCAAAGGTAGCGTGGTTTAAAGATCCAGATGGAAACTTGCTGTCAGTGTCAGAACACCCCGAGTAGATTGGCTAATTGCTATTTGCCAGTTGCTATCTGCCGGTGAACAAATGCCCCAGCTTTTCCTTCTTCGTATTCAGATAGCGCTCTGATTCGGCATTCGCTTCCACCTCGCAGGGAACGCGCTCCGTGACTTTGATCCCGGCAGCTTCAAGCGCCGCGACTTTTTGCGGATTGTTGGAGAGCAGGCGGACGCTCTTGAGTCCCAGCGACTTCAGAATCTCAGCCGGAAGTTGAAATTCTCGATGGTCGGCCTTGAAGCCGAGATCCTCATTGGCTTGCACAGTGTCGCGGCCCTGGTCCTGAAGCTCGTAAGCCTGGAGCTTGGCCATGAGTCCAATCCCCCGGCCTTCCTGAAGTTCGTAGACCAGCACGCCCGCTCCGGCTTCGGCGATCAGTGCCAGCGCCATCTCAAGTTGCTGACGGCAGTCACAGCGCAGCGAACCGAATACGTCTCCGGTGAGGCACTGCGAGTGGATACGGACCAGCGGCGGCGAGGAGTGGATATCGCCCATCACCAGCGCGACAGCTTCTTCCTTGCGGCGGTCGTCGAACTTACCTTCAAAACCAAAAAGACGGAAGTGTCCCCAGCGCGTGGGGAAATCGGCTTCAGCGTGCTTGCGGATGGTGAAAGAGGAACTCACAGAACCATTATAGAATGGGCGATGATACCATCTGCCTTATGCCGATTAGCGATACATCCCCTAAAATTGCAGAAATGCAGCTTGAGATTCGGCGCTCCCTAACCGCCGAGCGACGGCTCCAGATCGCATGGGATATGAGTTGCTTTGCTCGCGAACTTGCCAAGGCCGGTATCAGGCATGATCACCCCGAGTGGTCGGACCGACAAGTGATGATCGAATGGTTTCGCCGCGCATTTTTTCCGCAGCCTCTGCCAGACTGGGTGCGATGACAGTCGGAGACTTGTTCAGGCTACTTGCCGCTGCATTTGAGCGCGCAGGCATTTCTTACATGCTTGTCGGATCGTATGCGAGTAATGTGTGGGGTGTTGCACGAGCCACTCAAGATGTCGATTTCCTGATTGCAGCATCTCCGCAGCAAATCGAGGCTTTTCTGCGCCAGCTGCCCGACGCTGACTACTACTATGACCTGGCGACGGCTGTGGAAGCCGCTAAGTGTTCGGATATGTTCAACATATTAGAAATGAGTAGTGGCCTAAAAATAGACCTGATTTTCCGCAAACCTACAGGCTTTTCCCAGGCGGAATTCCAGCGCCGCACGCAGGCTGAAGTAGAAGGTGTTCAGGTTTATGTTGCGTCCGCCGAAGATGTGGTCATCTCTAAGCTCGAATGGGCAAAGCTCGGAGGATCTTCCCGGCAAATTGAAGACGTTGCAGGCATCATAAAGCTCCGTGGCAATGCGTTGGACCACTCTCACATTGAAAAATGGGTCCACGATTTGGGCCTGTTCTCAGAATGGGATCGCGCTCAAAGAGCGGCAGCATCGATCAACTGAGCCGGCACGCTATATACTTTCAAGCTTGAGCATTCATGGAGGACCTCATGGCTTCATCCGCCGTCGGTTACGCAAAAGAAAATCAGCAAAGATTTTTGGGCGAGTTGAAAGACCTGCTCCGCATTCCCAGTGTGAGCACCGCGCCCGAGCACAAAGATGACGTCCGTCGCGCGGCCGAGTACGTCGCTAATAATTTGCGGACCATTGGGATGGAAAACGTTGAGATCATCCAGACCAAAGGCCATCCTCTGATTTACGCCGACTGGCTGCACGCCGCGGGCAAGCCGACGGTACTTTGCTACGCGCACTATGATGTCCAGCCGCCCGACCCACTGAACGAGTGGCTGTCTCCGCCCTTCGAGCCCACCGAGCGCAACAACAACATATACGCTCGCGGCGCGGTGGACGACAAAGGCCAGCTCTGGATGGAGAACTGCCGTTGAACGTGAAGTTCATTTTGGAAGGCGAAGAGGAAGTTGGAGGCGAGTCAATCGCCGCGTACGTCCGCAAAGAGAAGGCCAAGCTCAAGGCCGACTTTGCGCTGGTCTGTGACACCGAACTCTTCGCTCCGGATTTGCCGACTTTGTGCGTGGGGCTGCGCGGGCTGGTCTATACCGAGATTGAAGCCGTCGGCGCCAAGACCGATCTGCATTCCGGAATGTACGGCGGCGCGGCGCCAAACCCGTTCTTCGCGCTGATCGAAATCATTAGCAAGCTGAAAAATGCCAAGGGCGAAATTCTTATTCCCGGCTTCTACAAGGGCGTGAAGGCGCCCAGTAAAGACGAACTCAAAGCCTGGAAGCGTCTGCCCTTCAACGAAGAGCACTATCGCAAGACTGAAGTTGGTTCGAAAGTGCTGACCGGCGAACCTGGATACTCCGTCCTTTATCGCACATGGGCGCGTCCAACGCTGGAGGTCCACGGCATGCCCGGAGGCTTCACCGCTGCCGGCGCCAAGACGGTGATCCCGGCCCGCGCCGCGGCCAAAGTGTCGATGCGTCTGGTTCCGAACCAGGACCCCGACGAGGTCCTCAAGAAATACACCAAGTACATCAAGAAGCTGACGCCCAAAGGCATTGAGACCAAAATCAAGGTCCACAGCAAAGGCCCGGCCTGCGTGGTCGCCACCAACAACCGCTTCATCAAGGCCGCCACTGAGGCGCTGCACGAAGTCTTCAAAAAAGACACAGTCTTCATTCGGTCCGGCGGCTCGATTCCGATCGTGACCGATTTTCAGGATGTGCTCAAAATCCCCAGCGTGATGATGGGCTTTGGACTGCCGGACGACAACCTTCACGCACCTAATGAGAAGTTTCACATTCCGAACTTCTATCGCGGGATCGAGTCGATCATTCGGTTCTTCGAAAAGCTGGGCGAATAGGGACTAATTCCCGGGTTTCTAGGGTGAATTTGCGTCCTCCTGCCCCTTGCTTTCTCTGCACCATTCGCGCTACAGTTGGCCTAGCTTCTGTGCCTTTCTTCCGACCGTCTGACCTTCCAGTAGGGATATTTTGACGAAGTGCTGCATGCATGGTGCGATATACTGTGGAATCAGCGAGTTATCCACAAGATATTGTGGGCTTTTCGCTTGACCCCCGGTTACTCTCTGGGTACATTTACAGAGAAGCAGGTCATCTCACCCAGCCGCTGACCCGCTTTGGAACCGTGATTCCCGCTCTTTTGCGGGACGTGCAGACCGTTGGCCATTCCTGAAGGAGTAGCACGTTGCTCAAACTAAAGAAGCTGCAAATTCTCGGATTCAAGTCCTTCTGTGACCGCACGGAGCTGAAATTTCCGGGCGAGGGCATTGCCGCGGTCGTGGGCCCCAATGGTTGCGGGAAGTCCAACATTGCCGATGCCATCTCCTGGGTGCTGGGCGAGCAATCGGCCAAGAGCCTGCGCGGCGTCCGCATGGAAGATGTGATCTTCGCCGGCACGCGCGAACGTAAGCCCACCGGAATGGCTGAGGTCTCGCTCACGCTCGTGGACCCTCAGGAGTATGAGGGGTCCATCTCAAGCGTTCCAGAGATTGATATTCAGGATGATATTCCGGAAGACGATTGGGACGAGGCGTCCGCTCGTTCCACCGCGGCGGATGCGACGGAAGCCGCGATCGCCGAGGTTCAGCCCGGACCGCTCGACTCGCCGATAGACGAAGCCACAGGCGAGCCTTCCCCTGAAGCAGGGCTGGAGGCCGCAAATGCTGAAGCTAACGAAGCCGCTGAGACAGAGCCAGCTGCGGAAGCGGCCGAGAACAACGCGCCCATTCCGATTGACGGCAACGCAGTCGTGCTCAAGATTCGCCGGCGCAAGTTCAAGCCGATGAATTTCGCCGAAGGCGAGATGGTCGTGACCCGGCGCCTGTTCCGCACCGGCGAGAGCGAGTATCTGCTCAACGGCAAGCTCTGCCGCCTGCGCGACATTCAGGACATCTTTATGGGCACCGGTCTTGGGCCGGAGTCGTACGCCATCATCGAACAGGGACGCATTGGCCAGATCCTGAGCAGCAAACCCTATGATCGCCGCGCGATCATTGAAGAAGCCGCCGGCATTACCAAGTTCAAGACGCGCAAGCGGCTGGCCGAAGCTCGCCTGGAGCAGTCGCGCCTGAATCTGGCGCGCATTAACGACATCTTTGATGAAGTCACGCGGCAAATGAACTCGCTCAAGCGCCAGGCCTCGAAGGCAGAGCGCTACGCCAAGCTGCGCGATGAGATGCGGGAAAAGCTGCGCGTTGTGCTGGCCAGCAAATTCGCCCAAATGGCCGCGGAAGAGACATCGCTTCATGGTTCGATTGAGAACACGGCGGAAGAGATTCGCGTCCGCTCCGAGTCATTGACTCTGAAAGAGACAGAGCAATCCGAGCGCACGCAGCGCGGCTACGCTATCGAGAGCGAAATCGCAGTGAACCGTCAGGCTGTGAATGCGCTGGCCATGGAGACGGAGCGCGCGGTTTCGCGCCGGGCAACGAACGAAGAGCGCTGCGCCGAACTTGACGCCCGTTCTGCCGCCGCGCATGCCGAATTGGAGCGCGCGCAGGCGCAACTGGTCTCGCTCGAATCGGAATTGCAAGAGAACCGCAGCTTCGCCGAGTCGGCGGCAACGGAAGTGGCTGCCGCCCAGCACGAGTGGCAAATGTGCCAGCAGGGGTCCCAGTCCGCTGCTAGTGGCTTGGCGGACGCAGAGCGCATTCAGGAATCCCGCCGCAAGGAAGTGCTGGAGGTCATCTCAGCGTCTTCCCAGGTTCGCAACCAGATCATCCAGGCAGAAGAGCACATGGCCGCGTTAGACCGTGAATCCCACCGTTTGGAGCGTGAGATATCCGCCGCGCAAACGGACCTCGACAATTTCGGCGTCAAGCGCGGACAGATCGGGTTCCAGTTCGAGTCCAATACTCAGACGGTCAATGCTCTGGCGTCCCGCATCAACGAAGTTCGCGGGCAGATTGACTCCAAACGCAAGGAAGAAGATGCGGCCAAGCAGAATCTCGACGCGTTGCGCGGTGGATTTGCGACCGCACTGGGGCGGAAGAGCTCTCTTGAAGCGGTGATCAACGAGCACGGATACTCTACCGAATCGGTGAAGCGGCTTTTCCAGTCCAACTCTGTGGGCCACGGCTTCACTCCTGCTGGAGTGCTGGCGGATTTTCTGGAAGTTGAAACCCGCTATGAAAACGTGGTGGAAGAGTTCCTGCGCGATGAATTGAACTACGTCGTTGTGAAATCCTGGGACGCCGCCAACGAAGGCATGCGTCTCTTGCAAACTGACGTTGACGGACGCGCGACCTTCCTCGTGCATCCGGAAGATTCGCAGGCAAAGTTTTCTTTCGTTGCGAGTGATGCGCCGCCTCCGTCCATGCAGCGGCCTAACGAACTCGTGTCGCTCAAGAACTGCATTCGCGTCCTGAATGGTTTTGGCCGGTCGCTCGAAGTAGTTCTGCCCAAGCTGCGCGACGGCTACATCACGCTCGACTCCGGCATTGCGCGTTCACTGGCCCTCGAAAATCCGGACGCATATTTCCTTTCGCCCAGCGGAGAGTGTTTCCACAACGTTACAGTGACCGGCGGCAAGCAGCGCAGTGAAGGTCCGCTCTCGCTCAAGAGGGAATTGCGCGACGTGGTAAAGATGGCGGCCGATCTTGAAGCCGCGATTCAGAACGAGCAGCACAAGATCCAGGCATTGACTCGCGACCTGGGCGAGCTGACCAAGCTGCTGGAAAACCTGGAGCAGGAGCGCCGGACAGCCGAGCGAGAAGCGCTGACCTCCGGCCACGCGCTCCAGCAGATGGAGACCGAACTGGCCCGCACCAGCCAGCGGTTGAATACCTATCAGGTGGAACTGGAGCGGAGCCGCTCCGAGCGCAATGAGAAAGAAGCCTCTGTCGCCGAAAAACGTGAGCAGGCGGCAACGCTCGAGCAGCAGCGGCAGGCGATTGAAGCGCTGATTGCAGTAGCGCCTGAGCAACTGGCGGTATTGAAGGCTGCTCGTGACGCTGCGGCGCAGACTGTCTCTGACGCGGCAGCCAAGCTTGCCGGACTGGAAGAGCGCCGGCGGTCGGCGGCGGCGGCTTTGGAGCGCATCGAGTCGCTCTCCGTGGAAGTGGCAAAGCGCGTCGAGGCGCTGCATACGCAAATCCAGTCGGCAGCAGCGGAGAAACAGCAGCGCGAAGCGGAGAACGTCCAGATTGCCGAGCGCCTCATCGCGCTCGGTGCGGAGAAGACCGCTGTCGAAGCTACTGGCGTGCAATTGCAACAGGAGTCAACCGAGGTCCGCGCACGCATTGCCGAGATTGAGCATGAATTGAAAGCCGCGCGCGTAGAGTTGGACACGGCGCGCGATCGCAAAGCGGAACTTGGCCAGCAGCTTGCCAAGCTTCAGTCAGACACAGCCCACATGGGCGAGCTCTGCTTGAACGACCTGAACATCAGTGCAGATGAGTTGCGCGCGAACACGGAAATCGCGCTGGTTGAAGGCGAGCAGCTCGCGCTCGAAGAGACAACGTATCGCGAGATGCGCACCAGGCTCGACAACATGGGCCCGGTCA
>WNFG01007730.1_pt1 | contig 17572 bp, 17 predicted proteins | sample 5400431 | NCBI WGS metagenome assembly WNFG01 (sample SAMN13153346, study PRJNA577476) | soil metagenome | isolation source: 120 cm saprolite under Douglas fir tree site 2 hole 3 replicate 2 | place: USA:California | collected 2015-04-18 | reverse complement strand
GTGTCGAATGCGAATCCAATGCAAGCCACGGCGCAAATGAGCCATTGAATTGGCGTCAGATGGAACCATCTGTTCTGTGACGCGGATGGGGACACGTGGTCTCTCCGAAATACTTCCCATTTCTCCTACCGGCGTGTTCATGACAGGAGCGATTGATTGCCGCCGGAAAGTATCAAACATTTCGTTTTACTGTCAACCGAGTGTTCGCACTTATTCCAAACAGTGAGCCCACGGCTGAGGTAAACTGGATTCGCGCGCAGTTTTCTCGGGACGCCGCGCCGTGGAACCTGCCCGGACGCTAGTACAAGAGAAGCAACCCTGAGCCCGGCGTGAAACTCCAACGATTGTGGAGCGCGTCTAATTACTGGAGGCCGTTTTCACTGGCGAGCAGCCGTGTTTTGTCCGTGTTGGATCTTTTCCTTCCCTGCCAACTACGCAAAAGATTTAACACAGAGGGCACAGAGAACACAGAGGGAAGACTGAAAGGGAGCAAGCTTATGGTGGGGATTCTATCCGGGTGGGTAACGAAAAACTATTGGCGGGGCGCAATCACCGTATTGACTTGTCTCGCAGCCCTCTGTCTATTAATGCCACTTTCGGCGCAGCAACAGGGTCCGATTAAAGCGCCGCCTGGAACCTCTGCACCTTCGAGCGAGCCTCAACCGAAGCCGGCGACTGCAGCACCGGTGCAGGGTACGGCGCCGAAAAGCGCGCCGTCCGCCGCTTCCACTGAACCCCCCTCGATTCCGGCCGATCAAATTATCCAACGATTCGCGGCGCGTGAAGCCGAATTCAGGACCGAGCGCGGTAACTTCACCTACACGCAGACTTTTATTATCCAAACGCTTGACGGCGGCCGTGTGGATGGCGAATATCGGATGACCAGTGAAATTGTGTTTACCCCGGAGGGCAAACGCTACGAACGGGTAGTCAATGCTCCTGCACCGACTCTCGAGCGAATTTCCCTATCGCAACAGGATTTGGACGACCTGGAACACGTGCAGCCATTCGTCCTTACAACGAACGAATTGCCCAAGTACAACATCAAGTATGTAGACCACGAGCCGCTGGATGAACTCAACACCTACGTATTCGAAGTTGGCCCAAAAACACTTGAGAAAAATCAGCGCTACTTTCAAGGACGTGTGTGGGTAGATGACAAGGACTTCGAAATCGTCAAGACCGACGGAAAAGCCGTGCCGGATATTAAAAAGAAAGGGCAGGAAAACGTATTTCCGCGCTTTGAGTTCCGCGCTTTGAGACGTTCCGCGAAAACGTGGAAGGCAATTACTGGTTTCCGACCTATACGCGATCCAATGACATTTTGCATTTCAGCAGTGGCGACATACCCATTCGTATGACGGTTCGATACGAGAATTACAAGCGCTTCGGCGTGACGGTAAAGATAGGAACGCCAACAGAGAAGAAAGAGGAGGACAACAAAAAATAGTTCACGGCATTCAATGACTATGCATAGCGGAATAGCGCCTTGAATCCGTAGTCCATGTGCTGCTGGATGTGGCAGTGGAAGAGCGTCAAGCCAGGCTGATCGGCTACCATGTCGACCGTGGCGCGCCCATAGCCCGGCACTACGACCGTGTCCTTCATGATTCCGGCTGTGGGCTTCCCGTTGATTTCGACCAGTTCGAACGAGTGCCGGTGCATGTGCAGCGGATGGTCGTCCTCGCTGCGATTGCGAAAGACTAAACGGTAGCGGCCGCCCTTCTTGAGGACAAATTCCTGATCGTGAGGATATTCCTTCCCGTTCACTGTCCAGCTATTGAAGAGCCCGGCTCCGCTCGGTACTTTTTGAAAAATCATGTCGATCGTCTGGTCCGGCGCCGGCTGTGTCCCCGTGCGGCCAAAAATCGTGTAGTCCCAGATAAACTTCGGCGGCGCGGTCCACTGCGGTTGTTTGTGCTGATTCGCATATTCGACTAAAACGCCCATCCCCGCGTTGCGAGCATCATCCGTGGTTGTGCCAAGAATCCAGACTCCCGGCTGGGTCATCTCGACGATGGCGTCCACGCGTTCTCCCGGACCAAGATCAACCGCATCGACCGCTCGAGGCGTTGGAACCGGGTTGCCGTCCATCGCCACGATTTGAAAGCGATGACCCGGGAGGGCAACGCGCCGATTCATGCTGGCGCTCGCATTCAACAGGTGCATCAACACGCGCTCACCCTGTCGTACGCGGATCGGCTCCCCTGCTCCCATGGACTTATCGTTGATCGAGAACATCTGGTAGCCAACCTCGAGGCCCGACGGGTTGGTATCCAGTACCTTTGGCCTTTCCGGCTGCGGTCCGGAGTTACTTGCATCCTCATCCTCGTCTTCCTCCGGATTGAAAAACGCCTCCCACTCGCGCAACGCCAGAAAAACTTCCTTGTCGTAATTCGCGGGATTATTTTCCGATTCGATAAAGAGGAATCCGAACTGCCCCGTGTAGGCGCCCCGGTGCAGATCCGCGCCGGCCATGGTGTGCGTGTGATACCAGCGCGTCCCGGCCGGCCGCGGTACGAACTGATATCGGATGCGCCCGTGCGGCGGCACCATTGGCGTCGCCTCTTCCTCCACGCCGTCCACGTCGGGAGGAATGAAAAGTCCGTGCCAATGCACAAGTTCAGGCACATCAGTGTCGTTGATGACCTCCACGGTCACGGGCTTGCCTTCGCGCATCCGGAGCAGCGGCCCTGGGGAGGTACCATTATAGCCAATAGTGCTGATGGTACGGGCCGGGGTCAGCTCCACCATCACAGGGGCAATTCGCAGCGTAAAATCGGGCTTTGTCGCGTCGGACCCGGGTGTGCTGGACTGCATACCGGGTTGCATTTGCGACAGGAGCAATCTGGCAGTGCCCATTTCAATAGCCGCCGCAGCGCCGAACTTCACGAAGTCTCTCCGGTTCACGGTTTCCTCCTGCCGGGCCGCCGCAAATCCCGCGCGATGGCCTGTCTTGCCCCGCTCAAGGCACTAAAGACGAAATCCTCTCATGTCGAAATCGCGCGTACAAGAGGCCTTTACCGGCAAAGCAACCCTGCTGGAGTCTCCCAACCCCCACGCAGGCCAGGTGGACCGAGCCGTAAAGTACTAGAACCCGGGTACTACCTCACAATGGAACTACACAACTATTGGGCTGGTTGGATTGGTCAGGGATCATTTATTCTCAAGTGAAATTGTGAGTACCATGACAGGATACGACCTATGAGCCGATATCACGATGCCCTAAGAAATGCAGAGGAAACGCGATTGAAAAACGGCGCAGCCGACAGGGACAGCCTCGGCACTAAGGAAATGCCGGAGCAGCGGCAAAGCCCGCAGTCGGAGATGGATGTGCCTCTCACCGTCTATGGTCGGGGGTCAAACGGATCTCCGTTCTATCAAGAGGCGGATGCAGTGACAGGGAGTGCGACCGGGGGACTGATCGTCTTGGGAGCGCCCGTTAGCGAAGGACAGGATTTGCTGTTGATCAACAATTGGACGTCGAAAGAGCAAAGGTGCCGCGTCGTGTACGTCCGCAATCGAGACGCTGAAACGAATGAGGTCGGCGTCGCCTTCCCCTCGTCTAATCCGGAGTTCTGGGAAGTTCCCGACGCCCCTTGCAACCTGGATGATGAGCCCTCGGACGAAGGCTTCTAGCCTCCCCGTTGGCTGTGCTTTTGCGTCTTCCCACTCTTCAATTGCTCCTTCATCATGTATAGGGCACGATCCGCGGACTCCAATAATTGTTGAACGGTATTGCCGGTTCGCGGAAAAGTCGCGATGCCAATGCTCAAGCTCAGCTGTGGAACCTCTTCATCGGTTTCCAGGCGGTCGCGAATGCGAGAGGCGACTTGCTGCGCGGCGTGTTCACCGGTTTCCGGCAACACAAGCGCGAATTCATCGCCGCCGTAGCGCGCCGCTGTGTCAATTGAACGGCAGTGCAGGCGAAGGATGTCCGCCACGCGGCAGAGTGCGCGGCTGCCTGCAAGATGCCCGTAGCGGTCATTTATGCCCTTGAGCCGGTCGAGGTCCATCAGCAGGACGGAAAAAGACCGGTTGGTCCTTCCCGATCTTTCCAACTCACTTTGCAAGACATCCACGAGGCGCCGGTAATTGGCCAAGCCCGTCAGGCTGTCACTGATGGCCAGAGTTCGCACCTGGCCGAACAGTTGCGCATTGTCCAATAGTGTGGCCCCGAGAAGAACGCCACAGCCGAAGGTGTTGAGAAATTGCGCGGCCGCCGTGGGTGCATCGAGCAAACGCGCGGATTGCGTTGCGATCAAGTGGCCGGCGGCGTTTATGCCCGCCACCCAAACCAGCATGGCATCAAAGGCGAAGCGGTCCCCGTCGGGGATGCGCTTCAGCACAAACGCAGCGGCAAGAAATATGACGCTGGGGAGTAACTCCCACGGGCGCGCTATGAGGTTTTGAGGATGGATGGGAGGCTCATGCGGAAAGGCCAGAAATGTCATGGCCACCAGACAAGTCGCTGCGACGACAATCGCCAGTGCGGCGAGAATGTTTGTTTTCAGTTCGCGCGGCCAGGGCAGATGTTTATCGATGGCATAGGCGAATAGAAAAACCAGGCCGAGGAGCGTCTGCCCCACCATCCACGAAAGCGGGGCGCGGATTTGCTCCCCGCGCGGCAAAAAATGACGGTAGAACTCAAGAATCGCGACGAGGTGAATCATCCCGCTGACAGCAAAGGCCAGCCCCAGAAGTAGCGACACGCGATTGCCCGTGCCGTGGTAGCGCACCAAAACATTGGCGGCAATCGTAAAGCTCAGAAGCGCGGAAATAATTTGCGCGCTCGACCAGACGAGCGGGTTCACCACGATGTTGATCTGCCGCAAGAAATGGCCGAGCACAAATACACCGCCGCATGCCAGGCAGACAAACCACGCGATGCGCACGACGCGTCTAACTGTCTTAAGTCCTTCCAGCACAATCATGTATATTTGATGACCCATATCCATTATCGGATATCTGGCCTCTGGGAACATCCCGTCCATTGGGGCAGAATAGGGACAGCTTCTTTGCCCTGTCCTTGTTTCCGGACTCTTGTCAGATTTGATGACTACTACCTATTGTCGGTTATTTGGTCGCCGGGGACATTTCGTCCGTTGGAGCGGAATGGGGGCAGTCGAATTGCCTGCCATCGCTCTGACGGGCTCTTATTTCTCGTGGGCTTCAAGTAAAGCTCGCTCCCGGTAGAGCCCGCACCCTATTCCCGGACTTTTGCCATGGCGGGGGCGCTTTGCGCCCTGTGTCCCAGAGCGAGTGGTTCGAAGGCTTCGCGCAAAAGTTCCGCATATTTGCGGCGGTCGTATCCGAACCAGCCATCCCAGAGTGCGTAGGCGCGCACACGGTCGTTGGGGACCCGATTGCCGGCATCGGTGATGATGTATTCGACCGTCTGGCCGGGCCGCAGGTGCACGCCGCTGCCAAACAACTGCTGCGCGGCAATGGCCGTCTGGTTGGCCTTCTCGTACTCGCGAGGCGCGCGTGTGAGCCGCTTGCTCACAATCAAATCCTCGATGGCGACGCTGCCATCGGCCAGGCTCTCTTCATAACTGCGCAGAATTTCCCGGGCTTCTTCAAGCTTTGCGGTGTAGCCGGCGAAGTCGTGCGCTTCGGCGAGAATCGCGAGGACCTCCTGTTGCATGCGCGCGACCAGCGGCGGCGTGTCGTGACGCCGCAATTCGAGCCCGCGCACCTTGAGCGCGCCGTCTTCCGCAACGGCGAAAAAACGGTTGGGCACAGGCACGTCTTCAAATTGCCGTGACGGCAGAAACACGACGTAGCGGTAGACCGCCTCGATCGCCAGCGGCAACTGCGTGCGCGCGGCGATCTCCGCGGTGAGCGCTTCGTATTCCTCGTGCGTCGCCCCTGCTTTCCGCACGTAGAGTGAATCCACCAGCGCGTGCAGAACCTCGTAGCCGCGATTCTCGGCCATCTCTTTTGCAACGAGCAGCGTCTCTCGCGCGACGGCATTGATGGCTTCGTGCGCCTCGATCTTGCCGAATCGCGCGTTTTTGTAGCCGGTATAGCCGAAGCAGCAGACCAGCAGCCACTTGAGGGAGTCTCGCTGGAGCTTGTATCGGTGAATTTTTTCCGCTTCCGCATTGCAGAGCGGGTCCATGTAGAGCCCGCCTTCAGGCGGGCATGTGCTTGCATCCGAAGTGCCGCCCTCCCGATCGAGTCGGGGGAGGTTCCGGGCGGCGCTACACAACTTCTTCAACTCGCCGCGCTTGGCGATGAGCCGCTCGACGACGCGGCTGGTGATGCCGCGACGCATGCGGCAGACGCGGTAGCCCAGTTCCGGCACGCGCGGCGCATCGGGACAGCACGGGCAATTGATCGTCTCGGGTGAAATGTTGAACCGCGCCATGATGCTGGGATATTCGCTGACGAAATCGAGTTCAGCGACGTTCGCGTGGAAGCCGGTCTTCGGCGTGAACACCAGGCCGCCGCGGTCGGAGGCGAGCAATTCGTCTGGCGATTTGGGATCTTCCGGCTCGGCTTTCTGCTCGGGAATGAGCACGCCGTCGCGCCAGGCGAGTTCCATCTGCATGTAGGAGATGCCGGTGCCGGTCGTGGTGCGCGCGGCGTACTGCGCGGGCAATTTGGTGACGCGCGCGAGTTCCCACAACCCGGAGAGGTCACATTTATCGGCGATGAACGAGTTGTGCGTATTGTTCTTGAACAGGATGCGGCCGTAGCTCATGAAGCTGCGCGCGCGGCTCTGCTGCACTTCGGCGTCGGGATCGCGGTTGAGCGCGAGCGCCAAGCGCAGCCGCGCGGCCTGCTCGCGCAGGCGCGGCAGAATCGTGGCATCGCCCCAGTCGCTCAGGATCAGGTCGGGATCGTGCCGCGTGAGCAGATGCTGGAACGCGACGGCGGCAGGCTCGCCCGATTCATCGAATTCGAACTGGCGGCCGTCCACTTCGACTTCGAGCGCGGTCTGCACGCCGTGGGTGGGGTCCACGCGCCGCAGGCCTCCGAGACGCACGCGCAGGATTTCGAGCGGGGGCAGTTCGTAGTCGAGCGCCCATTCGGTGTCGCGGCATTCGAGCGCGAGGATGCGGCCTTCGCCGTCGACCTCGGCTTCCACGCGCGCCAGCGGAAAGACGCCGCGCTGCCAGCAGTAGAGCGACGCGAGCATCAGGTCGCTGTTGTAAAGCCGCAGCGAGCGATCGAAGCGGCGCACCCAGCGCGTCCACGACGAATACTCGTTCGGATGCGCGACCTCGATCTCCAGCACCGGACGCGCGCGCCGCTCCCACAAATCCATGCGCTCGGTTGGACGGCAGGCAAGTGCGTGCGGCTGCCGCGCGGCTTCCTCGCGCAGATGGCCGAGAACCGCGTCCGGCCCCGAGACATAAAACACCGGCGCGAAGCGGTCAATCAGCCGGTGGCGCGTCTGGTTCGGCTCGATCAGCCACAGCTTCATCCCGTGCGGGCTCGGGTAGAGATCGAGAATCCATCCGTTGATTTTTGTCTGGCCGTTGCTGTGTGTCAGGCTGCTGCTGTGCGTCGGGCTGCTGATTTTCACCGGCGATTTGAGGCGCATCGAGTCTCTCCAGATATTTTTCTGGCGAGCTCCCAGTCGCCGACGCGCTAAAATCAGCGCTATGGCGACCGAGCGCAGAGCCCGCACCCGGCTCCGGCGGCTGTGCGGCGCGCTCGAGCGCGTCCAGCCGCTTTTCCTGATCGAGCGCGATGGAGAGCAGAATCGCTTCCATGGGGTTGTCGCTCGCCTGATAAGTGGCCGCCTGCGTGTACGACCGCACGCGGCGAAACAGGCGGTCGAAATATTCCTGGTCCTCACGGCGCAGCGCGCGGCGGAATTTCGACCATCGCGCGATGGCGTCGTCGATCAGTTGCCGAAATGTAGGAACCGTGCGGCCCATAAATTCCGTGATTCGTGACCTGCCTGTCGGCAGGCAGGCTCGTGATTCGTAACTCGTGTGATCTTTTCTCTACGCTCTCTGAGGCCTCCGTGTTCTCCGTGTTAAATCTTGAAAAGCATTCACCACAGAGGGCACAGAGAGCACAGAGAAAACCGCACGGGTGCGGGCTCTACTTGGAGCCCGCCAGAAAGAGGTAAGAACCCCTGTCACCTACCACCTGTCACCTGTAACCTGTTTCCCCCCTCCTCCCCAATCAATCGCAGCTTGCCGCCTTCTCCATCGAGCGCGAATCGCCACAGTTCGTTCGCCTGCGCGGCAAGCTGCCCGAACATCGCGCGGCGCGGTGTCTCAAACGATGTCGCATCCGAAAATATCGCGACGCTCAGCGGCAACGGGCGCAGCGCCCGCAGCGCGTCCAGAGCGTGGCGGAACGACACTCCGGCATCGCGTTCGCGCACGTCTTCGTCGAAGTACAGGTCCGGCAGTGCCGTCACAACCAGCGCGTCGGCGGCAAATTTTTCAAGCAGGCGCGGCACACGCACCAGCAGCTCGGTCAACTGAAAACAAGTGAACGCCCGCGCCACGCGGATGCGGCGGTTGAACTCCGCCACCTCGCGCCCCCTCTGTCGCGCCAGCCGCGCAATCAACAGCGGATCAAACCGGTTCGCGCCGTCAAGACACAGCACCTGCTTCCCTTCGGCCAGGAGGCGCGGCAAAAAATAGTGGAACAGCCGCGGCGTCTCCGGCCGTCCATAAAACACCGCCAGCCCCGACGGCGGCAGCACCCAGGGTTTTCTTTGTGGCAGTGGCAATGCCGCCGACGCAGCGATTGCCGTAACGTCGTGTAGGGGCACGGCATGCCGTGCCCCTACAGAAGTCGTGCCGCCCGACCCAGCAGGCACGGTGATCGCGAGACCTCTTCTCCTAGCGGTTGGAGGATGCCGAGTGGCAAGTGCAACCGGGATGGGGTCTGAAGCCATGGCAATGGGGCGTGCTCCTCGCGCGGGGCCGTCTCTATTGGGCTCCAGTATAGGCGAATAAAAAGCGAATGTACAGCGGGGCGAAAAATAAAGAAAATGGCCGGGCGATGAGCTTCGAGGGCCCTTTTGTTTGTCAGGCGAAGCGGATTGTCAGCTGTCCCTGGGCTCGCCGGTGGGGCGTTTGTTTCACTACGATCTGAACGTCGCGGCCTAATCGCGTCAGGCATTGGAGCAACCGCCGCTCGGAGATGCCCCGGAACTCCCCGCGGAGCAATCGAGAAATCTTGGGCTGGGTTAGCCGAAGGAGTTTTGCCGCCTGCGCTTGTGTCAAGCGCCGCTGGCGGATGATCTCCGCGATTTTCGTGACAAGCTGCGCCTTGACCAGCATGTCCTCGCTGTCGGGAAAACCCAGGTCCGCGTACACGTTCCCCGAGCCTTTTTCGATCTGTATTCCTTGTCGAGTGATGAATTGTGTTTTCTTCATGATTCCAGCTCTCTGGCCATTTGTTCGGCTACTTTCCATCGTTCTCGAATCAAATCCAATTCCCTCTTAGGTGTCGCAACACCCCGCTTGGATTTCTTCTGAAACACGTGCAGGACGAACACGCATCCGGCCAAGCGAACCGTATAAACTGCGCGGTATGTATTTCCTTCCCTATCTTCGATAATTTCCAGCACACCTGCCGAACCAAAGCCCTTCAATGGTTTGGCTTGGTCATGCTTGCTGCCGATCTGAGCCAAATAAAGGGCGTAACCGAATACATTCACTACTGTTTCCGGCAGCCCCATGAGGTCTTTCTTACTGCTGCCCACCCAGCACAGTGGTTTTACCGTCTGCGAATTCCTCATCGGCATCCTCAGAATATACCCATATTGGTATAGACACAAGCCGCGAAAACCAGGCAATGGCGCTGTCGGGAACAGCAGCGGCTCCGCGGGTGGTTCGGAGGCGATGCGGTCGAGCATCGAGAGAGGATTGTGCTCTAGCCAATGTGATGCTAAAATGTATCACATGAGAAAAGCTACCGTGCGCGACTTGCGCTACCGGTTTCGGGAGGTCGAAAATCTCCTCCGCGAAGGCGAAGAGATTCAAATCACCAAGCGCAAGCGAGTCATCGCCCGGCTGGTTCCGGCCAAGCCGGCGGTTCCCTCCCGGCGCCCCGATTTCCTGGCGCGCCTGAAGAAAATCTACCGCGGTAAACCCTTGAAGGTAAGCGGGGCGGAACTGGTCTCTCGCGAACGGGATCGCGATTGAGCGCCTACGCCGACACGAGCTTTCTCGTCTCGCTCTATGTGCTGGACGCGAACTCGGCGCTGGCCGCCGCGCGCATGGAGCAGGCCAAACTTCCGATTCTCCTGACTCCCTTCGGCGAACTGGAACTTACCAACGCCATCTCCCTGCGCCTTTTTCGGCGAGAGCTTCCTGCATCAAAGGTCAAAGCGGCTCAGGCACTGGTCCGGAAAGATTTGTCGGACGGTGTCCTCCTGCTAAAACCGTTGCCCGAGGGTCTGTTTGACAGAGCAATGCAGATGGCCCGCCGGAGGACGCCTCAACTGGGTACTCGTACGCTCGATGTTCTGCATGTGGCTTCCGCCTTGAAGTTGCAGGCGGACATGTTCTATACGTTCGATCGCAACCAGGAAAAGTTGGCCAGAGCCGAAGGACTGCCTGTCGCGTAGACACCAGCAGCTCGGAAACATTCATTTTTGCGCAGCTAGAACCACATCGGCATAAGGGCCAGTGGAGCCGTGACCGCCGGCAAAGCGCTCTGGCTTGATTCCCCATTTGTCGACGCCTTTCACTAGCGCCGCCACCATCGCATTGGAAGGTACAGGCGCGCCCGGAACATACAGATCGGTCACAACGCCGAGCCTGGCGTCGGGCACGTACGCGATGAGATAGTCCGCTGCGTGGGGATTATCGACGGCATAAGCGTCCACCTCTCGGCCGCCATCGTTCACACTCCACTTGCCATCGACTTCGATCACCTTAGCTGTGAAGGCACTCTTTGGCGCGAATCGGTTCAGTGTTTCCGGCCGCGCCAGCACCTTACGGAAATAGTCGCCGTTGCCCTTGGCCACCACGATGGTGGCGCCCTCAGCGGCGTAGGCGCGCATGCCGCCAACGTGATCGACATGGTGATGGGTGAGAATAAGGTAGCGGATTGGTTTCCCTGGATATTTTTTCTTGGCCATATCGATGGATTGCATCGACTGGCCGTCGTCGTTCGGCGCTTCCACGGCGATCAGGTAGGTGTTCGTGGCGATGAAGATCGTGTTGTGCGTGCCGCCCTGCGTTTGGCTGATATTCGGGCCAACGTTCTCGAGCCTTAGACTGTCGGCATCGTCGGTGTACATGGCGTCTGAGTCGTAATAGAAGCCCAGGAACTGCCGACGGAAGATCCATTGGAACGGCGTCACGTTTGCGGGCGCTGGCTTCGCCGCGCTTCCCAACATGTTTTCCGGAATGTTGAAGGTCGCGGGCGCCAATGTCGGGTTCGCCTTCACGTCGGAGAGTTTCATGTCCGCGATCTTCATGCCGTTCAGCGTATACAGGGCGTGGAACGCAATCTTCGCGCCGTCAACGTCGCGCCAATCCGAATACTCGGCGTCGAAGACAGAATCACCCTCTATTCCGTCCCAATCGAGCGTGCGCACGCGCACTGGAAGATTCGTGGCGGGATCAAACATTACGGTGAACATGCCATAGTCACCGCGATATTGCAGGGCCGGGTAGGTTTTGCCTGCAACCGTCTGATCGACTGTTGGGGAGACCCGGTCGGGATGCTGCTTCATCTCGATGACGACAATCGGCCGCTCCAGTTCGCGCAAAGTCGCGGTGAGGCGGCGGGCCGACATGGTGTGCTCGGGCGGGGTCGCCTTGGTTGAGCGCTTCGGCAGGCGGCCATTGGCCGCGTCATTGCCGATCACGTAGCCGGCAGACGGTGTGATGATTTCAGTGAAGGTCCGCTTGGTGTCGCCGCCCGCGAGCGGGCGAACCCATTCGTTGCGTGTGAACCCGTGTACCAGATCGCGGCTCCGCACCAGTTGTGATACGCCCGTGTCAGGCTTGGTGGGATCGGATAGGGAATACGATTCGCCGGGATCGAATTGCTCCAGGCTTGCTTTCAAACTGACAGTCTTCAACTTGTCCCCGCCCATCGCCGCATAAGCAGCATTGATGCGGTCTTCTGGCGCCGCCGCGGGCGCGGCCCGCACAAGAAGTAGACCCGTCATCGCGCCGATTCCGACGACGAAACACAGCAATATCGTGAAATATAGGCTGCCGATTCTTCTACGCATCGAAGCACCTCCTCTTAGTTCCGCTGCTGGGCCGGAATTCCGAACAACATTCTACGGGAAGATGTCCGCTAGGTTATTTCAGTAGAGGACGGAACGCAACAGGTCAGCCGGTAAAAATAGAGACCCCCACTTTCGTAGAGCCCGTTCTCATCCGGGTGGCCTGCTACGAAGTGGGGAACAACATTGGCTCCGCGGGTGGCTCGGAGGCGATGCGGTCGAGTTCGGGGTAATGCTGGCGGAGGAGCTCGGGAACTTTCACCTTCGCGCCGGTGAGGAGGCGGATTAATTGCAGAGCGTTCACGATTCCCTTCCCCTGAAAATGATTGTTGGTGACGACGAAAGTGGATTCGCCCTCATCGGCCAGATGGCGGATGCGAGCGGCCCAGGGCGCGAGCTCCTGCTCCGTGTAGAGGTAGTTGTAACGCTCCGAAGGCGGCATGGCGGGATCGTCGCTGAACCAGGAGTCATAGCGGCGGCCGTGGAGGCGCACGTAGGCGACTCGCGCGGTGGCGCGCTCGCTCGGTTTCATCGAACGGCCAATCACGGGCTGGTCGATGTTGCAGAATCCGACGCCGCGCTCGTGCAGCATGGCGTAAAAAGCCTTGTCGTTCCACGTGGCGTGGCGCACCTCCACCACCAGCGGATAATCGGCGAATCGCTTGAGAAGATTCTTCAGGTAGGACGTGTTTTCCTCGTTGCGATGGAAAGAGAACGGAAATTGGAGCAGCACGGCGCCCAGTTTTCCGGCATCGCGCAGCACATCGAATCCTGCCCGGACAGCGCGCTCGTCTTCGTCACCCGCGTCCGGCTCGTGCGTGAATTTCTGCCAGAGCTTTGCGGTGAACAGAAATCGAGGGTTGGCCGAGACGCGCGCGATCCATTGGCGGCAATGCTCGGCGCGCGGCGGCTGATAGAACGACGTATTGATTTCGATGGTATCGAAAAATTCAGCGAGATAGGCGGCTTCGTGGAAGCCTCGCGGCTTGCGCGCAGGATAGACGATCCCGGCCCAATCCGCGTAGGACCATCCAGCCGGGCCGATGCGGATCGTCCCTGCAGTTGCCTTCGGATTTTTAGGTGCCGGGTTCATCGATAATAAGACTTATCTCATAAATTGCCCGGGTGTACGGTGATACACGATTCAGGGGCCAAAGCCCAGTTATTATTGCGTTTTGATGTCACGGCTGAATAGGTTGCGGAAAAATGTACTTTCGGACCTTCAGGGGTTAAAACCCCTGAGGGAAACGCGGACTTTATGTCGTGCCTGAAGCCACGACCCACAAGACGTGAGACTTTTTCCGCAGCGTGTGAAGCCGCGACCCTCAAAGATCACTTATGGGATAGCTTCTACAAGGACTGTTCACTCTGACTAGCCTAGAATGCGGGTTCCGGGCTTATGGCGCAAGGGCCAGTTCGTGCTTGAACTAATTGAGGACAGGCTAAAGACCGGTTTTTATTGGAGTTTTGATGTCGCGGCTGAAGTCGAAGATCCCGGCTCCGCCGGGGCCGCGACCCACAAAGCCTATTTATGGGAGGGCTTGTAGTTTAATTCACCAAGAGGAGCAGAACTCATGTCCAACTCCCCCGTTGTCCGTATTTCCAAGGGACGCTTCCCGCCCGAGCGTTATGAAGAGGTACTCCGGCTCGCTGAGGCTTCCGCCGTGCCGCTGATTCCCGCGCTCGAGCAACTCCGCGGCCTGCTCTACTATTTCGCGGGCGTTGACCCCGCGACGAATACATTCGTAAACGTAAGCATCTGGAGCGACCTTACAGCGGCCAAACAGATGGACACACTGGGGCCCATGCTCGCCCAGCGCCCGATCATGGAAAAGGGCGGAGTTCAGTTCGACAAAATCGCCAACTACGAACCGCTCTGGAAGATCAGCACGAAGGGATGGGGATGAAATCTCAAAACTTGTCGAGTCGCGCCGCTGCCTTAATTCTTGCCGGCAAAGAGCTCGGGGAAGTGTTTGTGAAGATGCTCAACGTCCGTGGCCTTTGGAGACACCTTGGCGTGGTTTAATGGATCGATAGAAGGCTGCGCGATTCTGGTGCTGCTAGCATTGTGGCGAGGGGAAACTCACCGATAACCTTGGGTTAATGCTCACGCCTTTTCGAGCCGGCCGCGCCAGAACGATTTCCCTTCAGCTCGACAATGCCTTGGGTTTTGGCGTCTTCGGCTTTATCGATCCAGCCGAGCTCGGCATCGCGACCCGGATCCACGTCAATTTCCATAAACCGTTTTTGTTCAAGGTGGTCGCGATCGGCCGGTCTCTTACCCTGCTTCTTTTTCTTGGTCGCTTGAGATGCCATGAATACCCTCCTCTCAGCTTGGTTCTGATGTCCCTAACAACTTTGTCTAATCTGACTTCCCGAGGCTAGCTCGGAACTGCCGAACCATTGTCGAGCGTTTTCGAGTGAAAAGGCGACATTGCGTCAAAGATTCGGCGGGACACCGACCTTCGTGAAGGCCGACTTTACGGCCAATTGGGGCCGAGTGCCGCGGCTGGAGAAAGTATGGACATATAACAGCAGCCGCGATGCAAAGTGCACACGGCGCTACATCAACTCTTCGATGAACGAGCGGGCCACCTCAATAGGTATCCCCAGGTCGTGATGCACCAGAGGGCCTTTGTCTAGAACGGGTTCGGCGCCGTGCAGAGTAGGTACGTCGGTGCGCTCGAAAAATTTCCCGATGGGGATCTCGTCGTCCCAGAGCAGCGATTTTCCCATGGCGGCTTTCCAGTCAGCCGAGTCGTAAGAGGCGTCATCCTCAAGCTTCTTCACGCGCGGCTTGAACCACTGGTAGGTATTGTCGTGATTATACGTGACGCAAGGGCTGAAGACGTCCAGGAACGAGAAGCCCTTATGTTCGATTCCTTGAATGATCAGGTCGGTGAGGTGCTTCTGATCGGCGCTGTAACCGCGGGCAACGAAGGTGGCTCCAGCGGCCAGGGCCAGTGAAATTGGATTAACCGGCGCTTCGATATTACCAAACGGCATACTTTTCGTTTTCATGCCGATCCGGCTGGTCGGTGAGGTCTGTCCAGTGGTGAGGCCGTAGATCTGGTTATCCATGACGATGTAGAGCAGGTCCACGTTACGCCGCATGGTGTGGAGGAAATGGTTGCCGCCAATCCCGAAGCCGTCACCGTCACCGCCTGTCACCAGTACGGTCAGTTCGTGATTGGCGAGCTTCATCCCGGTGGCGACCGCCAGGGCGCGGCCGTGCAGCGTGTGCATCCCATAGGTCTCGATAAAGCCGGGGAAGTTGGACGAACAGCCGATGCCGCTGATGGTCACCACTTTGTGGTTCGGAATCTGCAGCTCGACCAGCGCTTTCTGAACGGCCGACAGCACGCCGAAATCGCCGCAGCCTGGGCACCAGTCGGGATCGACCTTGCCCTTAAAATCAGTACGGGAGGTGCTACGCCGGTCGCCATTTTTATCTTCTCCTCAAACCATGATTTCGTGCGCGGGAACGGAAAGTTTCGTTTTCCCTGCGAGCTGTTCCTTCACGGCCTCGACGATATGGTGCGGCATGAACGGTTCGCCATCGTACTTGCGAATGTAGCCGTTCGGCACGTAGCTGGTTTCGCTGCGCAGATAACGCGCAAACTGGCCACTGAAGTTGTTCTCGACAATGATGGTGTGCCGCGAGCCTTTCAGAATGTCGAGAATCGCTTCGCCATGCAGCGGGACGAGCCAGCGGATTTGCAACTGATTGGCCGAGATTCCCTGTTCCCTGAGGATCTCACAGGATTCCTCGATCACACCTTTGGTCGACCCCCAGCCGATCAAGGTAACGTCAGCATCGCGGGGACCCATCAGTACAGGCGGCGGAACGGAAGCCTCAATGCCCACCATTTTGCGCATGCGCTTTTCCATCATGGCGCGCCGCTTGACCGGATTCGTGAACTCGTCACTGATCAACACGCCGTCTTCGTCGTGTTCGTCCGTGCCAGCGGTGTGAGTGTGCCCGGGCACTCCGGGAATGGCGCGCGGGGAAATACCGCTCTTCGTGATCAAGTAGCGCTTGTAACCTCCGTTCGAGGAAACTCCGGGGGACGCCCCGTTGCCCGAAGCGATTAGCTCGCCGCGATCAATTGGCTGGGCGAAATCCAGATCCTTCGGATCCACGCTGAGCCTGCCTTCCGACAGCAACAGATCGCAAAGAACGATGCCGGGACACTGGAAGCGGTCCACGATGTTGAACAGCTCGGGGATGACCTTGAAGCAATCGCCGATATCAAGCGGCGCAACGATCACCCGGGGGTAATCCCCAAAAGCGGCGCCCAGCATTTGCCAGAGGTCACCCTGTTCGGTCTTGGTGGGAACGCCCGTGGATGGGTCGCTGGCAGTCAATCACGACAACCGGGGTTTCAATCATGGCTGACATGCCAAGGCCCTCGCTCATCAAAGCGAAGCCTCCGCCCGAGGTAGCGCACATCGAGCGCACCCCGGCGTGCGCGGCGCCGATCGCCATGTTGACTACTCCAATCTCGTCTTCCACTTGCCGCACCATGATGCCGGCTTTGCGCGCGTGCGCGGCCATCCAATGCAGAACGCCGGTCGCGGGGCTCATTGGATAGGCACAATAGAACTTCACGCCTCCTGCCGCGCCTCCCATGGCCATGGCAATATTGCCGCTGAGGATCGCATAACGATTTTCAGTCTTGGGCAGCGGGTAGGAAAAAGGCTTGAAGTTGGAGATGGCGTAATCATACCCGGCGCGCGCTACGCCGACGTTTTCTGCCACCACGGCGTCGCCCTTCTTCCTGAACTGCTCTTTGAGGACGTCCTCGAGAGCCTGGAAGCTGATACCCATCATGCTGAGGCCGGCGCCGATCGCGAGTGTGTTCTGAGCTACCTTATTTCGAGTAATGTCGGCGAGCTTTGAAACCGGCAGCGGACACATTTGCACCCCGCTACCCGGAGTCCCCGGCTTAATCGTGTCAGCGTTATAGATACATGCCGCGCCGGCGGTGAGCAGGGTCAGGTGGCGGTCGATGGTGTCCTGGTTCAGCGGGATCATCAAGTCGATCCGGTCGCCCATGTTGGTGACTTTTTCAGGCCCCGTACGTATGGTCAAAAAAGTGTGGCCGCCGCGAATAATGGATTGATAGGCGTTGTAGGCGTTCAGGTGAAGGCCCCGGCGACTGAAGATTTTTGCGAAAATGTCGCCAGGGGTGGCAACACCCTGACCGGCCGCACCACCGATACCGATAGCGAAAGTTTGCTTCATCATAATCCTGGCGGGCTCCAAGTAGAGCCTGCGCCCCTCCTCACTAATTGCAAGCTCACCGGGCCACGACGCCTCAGGGCTTCGAGCTGAGTAAAATAAAATTTCGAATTCTGCGAGAGGAACTGCTCCTCAGAATTTCCAATTTGCTG
>WNFG01001903.1_pt1 | contig 17574 bp, 14 predicted proteins | sample 5400431 | NCBI WGS metagenome assembly WNFG01 (sample SAMN13153346, study PRJNA577476) | soil metagenome | isolation source: 120 cm saprolite under Douglas fir tree site 2 hole 3 replicate 2 | place: USA:California | collected 2015-04-18 | reverse complement strand
GCTGGATCCGGCGCATGTCGCTGGAGCACAAGATGATCGAGCCGTTCACGGACCGGCAAGTACGCGAAGGCGTAATCAGCTACGGAGTGTCGTCGTACGGTTACGACATCCGCGTGGCCGACGAGTTCCGGATTTTCACAAACGTGAATTCGACGATCGTCGATCCGAAGCATTTCGATGCGCGGTCGCTGGTGGACATCAAGAGCGAAGTTTGCCTGATTCCGCCGAATTCGTTTGCGCTGGCGAGGTCAGTGGAATATTTCCGGATTCCGCGGAATGTTTTGACGATTTGCGTGGGGAAGTCCACGTACGCGCGGTGCGGGATTATTGTGAACGTGACACCGTTCGAACCGGAGTGGGAAGGTTTCGTGACGCTGGAAATCAGCAATACGACGCCGCTGCCCGCAAAAATTTATGCGAACGAAGGACTCTGCCAGGTGATTTTCTTTGAATCGGACGAAGAGTGCGAAGTGAGCTACAAGGACAAGAAGGGAAAGTACCAGGCGCAGAGCGGGATCGTGCTGCCGCGGCTTTGAGCAGGTTGCTCGAGAATCGCTAGACTTCTTTTCCCGTCAACTCTGGAGAGTGCTTGGTGTCCAGCGGATAGCCGCGCTGGCGCCAGGCTTCGAGGCCTCCCTGAAGCGGCCTGATCTGCCTGATGCCGTGTTTTCTGAGGAGGAGCGCCACACGGGCGCTCGTGGCTTCGTTTGGTCAAGTGCAGTAGAGAATGACCTCGCGATCGCGCGGCAGGCGGTCGGTTTGCTCCTCCAGCTCCTTGGCGTCCATGCGAAACGCGCCGGGAATGGTTTCGGGCTCGGCTTCGAAATCCATGGAATGCCGCAGGTCGACGATGACGAGTTCCTCGCCGGCGTCAAGTTTTCTCTTTAGTTCGTCAGCCGTGATGCGCGCGATGCGCAGTTCGCGAAGGAAACGCTGCCGGGCGAGGAATTTGTAACCGATGTAAGCTGCCAACGCGCCCAGGACCAGAACCAACAGGCCGCTCCCGAGATGTTCCAGATGCTCCGCGATGCGTTCGATCTCCCCACTGAACGCGAAACCCAGGCCGAGGAACGTGCCTGCCCACAAGATGGTACCGACGGCATCGTAGAGAAGAAAGCGGCCAACGCGCATGTGAAAGACACCCGCGAGAGGAGGCGCAACGGTGCTCAAGCCGGGAACAAATTTAGCAAGGAGCAGCGAACGGGCGCCTCGTTTTGCGAACACACCTTCGGTGCGGCGAACGCAGGAGTCGGGCTCGAGGGAAATCTTGCAGAGAAGCTGTAGAACTTTTATGCCTTTACGGCGGCCGAGGCCGTACCAGATGGAGTCGGCCGCTACGGCCGCAAGCACGGCGTAAAGCAGCGAGGCGAAAAGACTCAGGTGGCCGGTTCCCGCGAGCGCTCCGGCGGCCAGGAGCAATGGCATGGAAGGGAGGGGCAGGCCGATTTGCTCGGCAAAAACCCACGAGAGCAAGAGCGTATACCCATGATGGAGAAGAAATTCAACGGTGCGGTGCATGGCTGGGCTGCTGCTGCGGTCTCCTATTATTTCGAAAGGAAAGGAGCAGTATGCCCCCATTGGCCTGACATCACAAACTCGCTGAGGGGCTTGCGTGTTCTGGCAGCAGCCTCGCGATCCTTCAAAGATGCGGGGAGGGATTCGGGATCGCCGGGGTAGCCGATGGCTAAAGCAGCAAAAGCATCCCAGTCTGCAGGAATCTGAAATGCTTGACGCGCCTTCTGCGGATCGAAACCGGCCATTTGATGAACAAAGATCCCTCGCGAAGTGGCTTCCACCGTGAGAAAGGCTGACGCTGCGCCCAAATCGTAGGGAGCGTTGCGGTTCGGAGCGTTGTTCTTCGTGAACGTGAGCTTGGCAACGGCGAGCGCGAGAACCGGGGCATTCTTGGCCCAGTTCACGTTGAACTCCACCAGAACGCCAAGCGTTTTGGCAAAGTTTTCTTTGTCGTCTTTCGTGGCCACCAGATAGGCCCAGGGCTGTTCGTTGTTGCTTGAGGGCGCCCACCGGGCGGCTTCAAACAGGCTGCGCAGGACATCAGGAGGAACCGGCTTGTCACCGAAGGCGCGCGGACTCCAGCGTTCGCGAATCAAGTCATGAATGGGAAATTCTGCGGGCGCAAGCTTTTGCATACTTTTCCTCGAGTACTGTAGTTGATTAGATGACGGAGCGCGAGCGGACGGTGCAAGCGCTATTGCACCGCCCGCGCGACTCCCCGAGTTGCAAATGGACTGAAACCGGGCGGATTACTTGTCCTTCTTGACCAGTTCCACGTCGATGATGATGGAAACATCGTCGCCGACCACGACGCCGCCGTTGTCCAGCGTAGCGTTCCACTTCACGCCGAAGTCCTGGCGATTGATTTTGGTGGTCGCGGTCGCGGCGCTGCGGGTGTTGCCCCAGGGATCCTTCATCGGAGCCGTCGGACCCTCGACGTCGAGCACAACTTCCTTGGTCGTGCCGCGAATGGTGAGATCGCCGGTGACCTTAAGCTTGCCGGGAGCGACCTGTTCGACTCTCTTGGACTTGAACGTGATCGAAGGGTAGTGGGCGACATCGAAGAATTTTTCGCTGCGAAGGTCGTTATCGCGGTCGGGCACGCGCGTATCCACTGAGTTGGCGTCAATGGTCACTTCGACTGTGGACTTGGAGATGTCCTTGTCGTCCAGCACGACAGAGCCGGTCACTTTGCTGAAGGCCCCGCGGACGGTTGAGATGGCCATGTGCCGGACGGAAAACTGCGCGGAAGAATGCGCAGGATCGATCTGCCAATTGGAATTGGCCGCCGGGGCAGGCAGTGAAAGAGCGGCTGCAAGGCCGGCGGTTAAAGCGATTCGTGAAAGAATGGCTCCCATTTCTGTTCTCCTCTAGTCGTTGATTGTTTCTGAAACTCGTTCTCAAAGATCGGTTACTCAAGTTTGCGTGTGCGAACTTCCTCGAGCAGCCGACTGAGAATTTTCAGCTGGGTTGCGGGCATGTGCCGGAACTGGCGCTTGTGCAGTTCGTGGACCGGCTGGTCAAGGGTTTTCAGGAGTCTAAGGGCCTGCGGTGTGATGCGCGTCTCTACGACGCGCCGGTCGTCGGTCTGACGTTCGCGGGTGATGAGGCCGCGCTTTTCCATGCGGTCGAGAAGGCGGGTCATGTCCGGGTCATGAGAAATCATGCGATCGCCGATGCCCCGGCAAGGCAGGCCTTCGGGCTCGGCGCCGCGAAGAATGCGAAGGACGTTGTACTGCGTGCCGGTAAGGCCGGCGGCTTTCAGGAGCTGCTCCGCCTCCTGGGAGAGACCGTCGGCGGTTCGCAGGAGAGCGACAAAAATCCGGTCTTGCACGGGGATGGAGACGCCGGAAGATTTGGATCGCAAACTCATGGAAGGAGTATAGTTGTTATAACGACTACTGTCAAGAGGAAAAATTGGCAGGCGCGGGGATGCCGCTATGGTTTGCGCAGCGGGCGCACGTGGATTTCACTGATAAAGCTGCGCGGGCCCTGCATGAGGATGGTCTCCACGGCGTGGGCCACATCCTCCGGACCGAGCGCCCGGGAAGGGTCCTTAGGGGCACGGCCGGAGAATTCCGTGGCGGTGCTGCCGGGACAAATCACGCTGACGCGGATTCCGTGATCGCGGAGATCTTCGGCCATACAGCCGGAAAGACCGATGACACCCCATTTGGAGGCGCAATAAATGCCGCCGTTGGCGAAGGTGTTTTTGCCCGCCAGGGAACTGATGTTGATAATGTCGCCGGCGCCCCGGCGGATCATGGAGGGCACGACGGCGCGGGAAACGAGAAACACGCTCTTCAGATTGGTGTTGTGAACGCGATCCCATTCTTCCTCGGTCTTCTCATGGGCGGGACCGAAGATGCCAATTCCCGCGTTATTCACGAGAATGGTGATCGGTCCGAGAGCGGCGGCCGCTTCCGCGACAAGGCTGGCGACATCCGCGGAAAGCGTCACGTCGGCAATCGCAGAGAAAACGCGAACGCCGGCGTTGCCAAGGGCCTCGGCGGACTTCGCGAGCGCCGCGCGATCCCGGCTGCAGATGGCCACGGAAGCTCCCAGCGAAGCAAGACGTTGCGCGATGGCTCGGCCGATGCCGCGGCTGGCACCGGTAACCAGCGCCACCGCGCCGGAAAGCAGTTTCTGTTTGGGGGATACCGCATTTGCTGTACTTATTCCAGCCATCAGAATTCTTCCTCCACCGGGCCACTCTTTTTGTGCGAAACTCATCTTATCATCAGGGTTTTTCGCGGTACTCGGGATCCCCGGAAGCTGCGAAGGGAATAGGCGAGAATCCGCCGGCGGCACGGAAAATCATCCTCAAGTCGGCACGTCCGTATTCGGTAACGGCTTGCGGATGCAGGGCGGCATTCCCTATAATCCCAAGGTTTTCCGAAACAATGAGATTCCCGGTGAAGCTCTCCGGGGTGCACCACAGAAGAAAACCTAGGCACAGAGTTGGAGCGAGGAGAAATCGGAATGAATGGAATACGAAGAGTGACGGGGCTCGCGATGGTTGCAGGGCTTTGCCTGATTCTTGGGAATGTTCTTGCCGCATACGCGCAAGCGCCTGCGGCAGGGCAGGATGCCACCGCTCCGAAGTACACCATGGCGGAGTACAACGCCTACCAGGCGTGCGCTGCGGAGAAAGCACCCGCTGCGCTGCTCAAGTGCCTGGATGATTTTGTTTCGAAATATCCGAATTCCACGCTTCTCAACTACGTTTATCCGCTCTACTACCAGGCCTACAGCGCGCAGAAGAATTACGCGAAAATGATGGAGAGTGCGGACAAGCTGGCCGCACTCGGCGACAAAGTGGATGCGTTAACGCGATTCAACGCCTATTACAGCCACGTTGCCGCATACAGCGCGATGATCTCCGATCCGGCACAAAAGGTTCCCGCTGCTGATCCCGTGCTGGCGAAGGCTGCCGAAGATGCCGCTGCCGCAGCGTTGAAGATACTAGCCGATGTGAAGAAGCCGGATAATGCGGCGGAGGACGCCTGGGCGAAACAACTCACGCAATTCAAGATATTTCTGAGTGGCGTTGCCGCGCAGGCGGCTACCGTCGCCAAGGATTGTGCAAGCGCCGTAGCGGATTACAAAGCAGTGCTGGCGCTGAACCCCGATGATGCAATTTCCAGCTACCGGCTGGGGCTGGCCTATATGTGCCTGAATCCGCCGCAGCAGATGGATGCCTTCTGGTCCATTGCGAGAGCGGTGACGGCCAAGAGCGCGACGCAGGCGCAATCGGCGAAAGTGAAGGATTACCTGCGGAAGCTGATTGCGAACTATCAGGGCGGTACGGTCTGCGAGAGCCTGATCGATGCGGAGCTCAACGAACTTCTACAGCTTGCGAGCAGTTCGGTGGAACGCCCTGAGAGTTATAAAATTCCGAGCGCCGCGGACCTTACAACAGCCCAGAAGGACATGACGATTGCGTCGGTGATCGCTGACCTGAAGGCGGGCGGCGACAAAGCGAAATTGACATGGCTCGCGTCCTGCGGACTGGAGTTTCCGGAAGTGCCCGGCAAAGTCATTGAAGTAACTCCGGGGACAGATGCGATCGTGCTGAAGATTGCGTTTGTAACGAGCGACGATGAGTTTGAAAAGGCGACGACGCCCAACATGGATGTGAGAGTTGTCGGCCAGCCGGAGGCGGCACGCGTCGAGAAGGATAGCGCGGTCCACTTCACGGGGACGCTGGTTGGTTATGACCCTGAGCCGGCGTTTTTCCTCCATTGGGACAAAGCGAAGGTGAAGGAAGAAGACATTCCGAAGGAGAAGGGGACGCCGAAAAAGCCTCCCGTAAGGAAGCCGGTGGTCAGGAAGCCGAAGCCCTAGTCCTTCCAATCAGGCTTGAATTGAAGACGGCTCTCCGCTGATCCCGGAGAGCCGTTTCGATTTCCTACAAAGAGTTGTGGCGGCATTCAGCGAGTGTGGCGGCGGTGGCCGTTCGAATCGAGTTTATAAGCGTCGATCTTGCGGCTGAGCGTATTGCGATGGATGCCTAGAACTTCGGCGGCGCGAGACTGATTTCCATTGGTTCGGTCCAGCACACGCTTAATGAAACGTTTTTCGAACTCGCCCACGGCCTCGTCGAACAGAATTCCGCGCTCCACCATTTGTATGACGAGCCCTTCCAATTGGTCTTTCACGATGGCACTCTCCGCTAATAAATTGCTGGGTGAGGGGCCGACTAGCTAATCCAATTCGCGCCCGGCCAGGATGCGAAACGCTTCCCGGTATTTGGCGCGAGTTGCTGCAACGACCTCTGCGGGCAGCTCCGGGCCGGGCGGGCTTTTCGGCCAGTGGATCCGCTCGAGATAATCGCGCACAAACTGTTTGTCAAAAGAGGGCTGGGGGCCGCCGGGATTGTACAGCGCGCCGGGCCAAAAACGGGAAGAATCAGGAGTGAGGGCTTCGTCGATCCAGACCAGGCCGTTATTGAGCAGGCCAAATTCGAACTTGGTGTCGGCAAGGATGACGCCGCGGGGTTCGGCGTAAGCGGCGGCGCGACGGTAGATTTCCAGGCTGACGCCGCGAACTTTTTCGGCAAGTTCTTTGCCAATGAGCGCGGCTGCCTGTTCGAACGGAATGTTTTCGTCGTGGCCGGTGGCCGCTTTTGTGGCGGGCGTAAAGATGGGTTCCGGCAAGCGGTCGGATTCGCGCAGGCCGGCAGGCAGCTCGATGCCGCAAATTTTTCCCGTGGCGCGATAGTCCTTCCACGCGGAGCCGGAAACGTATCCGCGGACGACGCATTCGATGGGTAACGGCTGCGTCTTGCGCACGATCATGGAGCGGCCGGCGAGATCGTCCTTGAATTTGTCGAATGACGCGGGAAATTCAGTGGCGCTCAGGACATGATTGGGAACAACGTCTTTTAACAGATCGAGCCAGAAGAGGGAAAGTTGCGTGAGGACGCGGCCTTTGTCGGGAATTGGCGTGGGAAGGATGACGTCGAAGGCAGAGAGGCGATCGGTGGCGACGATCAGGAGCTGGTCGCCGAGATCGTAGATGTCGCGGACTTTGCCGCGCGCGCTTGGAACCAGCCCGGCAAATTGAGTTTCCTTCAAGACTTTCATGGCAGGAGCAGAAGACACAGAAAGCGTTCCCCCGACAAAGTGAGAAGCATTCTAGCGCAGCGAAACGCGAAGTCAAAGCGGCGGGCAGTGGAAATTTGTGCGAAAGAATTAGGAAAATGCACTGACGGATTGCTGCGAAGCCGCAGGTGAGCCCCACAAATGAAAACGGGAGAATTCTTTAGGCCGCGGAGGCTGCTGCGGCGTGGCGCTTGGGCGCGGGAGCCTCGGAGCCTTCCCAGCGGACGCTGACGAGCTTGGAGACGCCGGGCTCCTGCATAGTGACGCCGTAGAGAACGCTGCCCATTTCCATGGTCTTGCGATTGTGCGTGACGATGATGAATTGCGTCTGGCCGCTCATGTCGCCGATCAGGCGCGTGAAGCGCCCGACGTTAGCTTCGTCCAGCGGCGCGTCCACCTCGTCGAGGATGCAGAACGGGCTGGGCTGGTAGCGGAAGATGGCGATGAGCAGTGCAAGCGCGGTCATGGCTTTTTCGCCGCCGGAAAGCAGAAGAACGTTTTGTAGGCGTTTGCCCGGAGGCGACGCTACGATATCAATGCCGGCGTCGCCCGAGCTGTCCGGTTCCGTCAGGCGCATTTCCGCCATGCCGCCGCCGAAGATGGTGTGGAAAGCTTCGGAGAAATTTTTGTTAATGGAGTGGAAGGCTAGTTCGAATTTTTCCTTGGTGGCCTGGTCCAGCTCCGCGATGGCTTGTTGCGTGTCGGCGATGGATTGCAGCAGGTCGTCGCGCTCGCGGGTGAGGAACGTGAAGCGCTGTTCGCATTCGTTGAATTCCTCGAGCGCCATCATATTGACGGGACCCATGGCTTCGATGCGCTGTTTCATCTCGCGGTAATTCGTTTCGGCGTTGGCCAGCTCTTCGCCGGACATAAAAGCGGCTTCCGTGGCGATCAGGTCCTCCGGTTGCGCGTTCACTTCGCTCATGCAAGTTTCGCGCAGGTGCTGGCGGTCGGATTCGTTTTTCGCACGGTCCACCTCCGCATGGCCGCGCTGCTCGCGGAGTTCCTGCAAAGATTGGCGACCCATGCGCAGATGATCCTCCATCTGCGTGACGCGAGTGCGGGCGGCGTCCCACTCCTGTTCGAGCTCGCGTTGACGAACTTCCAGACGGAGTTTTTCGCCGCGCAGGCCTTCCAATTGGACCGCTAGCTCTTCGCTTTGCTTCGCTAGAGCGGCAGTTTCATCGCCGATCGAAGTGGCCTGCAGTTGGAGAGTGGTTTCGCGTCGCTCGAGTTCCGCGCGTTCCCCAATAAGGCGCGCGGCTAGGGCTTCGGCGGCGGTGAGGCGCTCGTTCATGGCGGCATGCTCGGCGCGCGCCGTGGCGAGTCCGGTCTGCTCGGAATGGATGGAGCCGCGGAGCTGCACAAGCTCGGCGGTGAGGCGCACGCTTTCCGCCTCGGCTTCGGCGCGACTGAGGGCTGCGGCGTCGTGCTGATTCCTGGCGCGCTCGGCGCGCTGCCGTGCGGATTGTACGTCCGCGCGAATACGCTCAAGCTCGCCCTGGCAAACGGTAAGTTCCAAACCAAGACGTGCAAGTTCGCTCTGTATGTGACTGTGACGGTGCGTGGCGGAGATGACTTCGCGCTCGACTTCACGCTGCTTCGTGTCGATTTCTTCAAGCGATTTTTCAGCGGCCAGCAACTCGGCGGCAACCGCCTCGAGCGCGGTTTGCTTCTCGCTCATTTGGTGCTCGAGCTGGAGGACTTCTGCATCGAGAGCGCGAAGCTCGCGCTTCATGCCCAGGGGACCGACCTCATCAGGGCGGCCGCCAGTGACCATGCGGCCTTGGTAGCAAGTGCCGTCGGGCGTGATGAAGGCATACTGCGGATTGTCCCGCGACATCTTTTCCGCCGCGGCGGTGCTGTCCGTCAAATACGCGGAGCGCAGCCGCGGCAGGAATTGCTTGGCCGCGGCGCCCAGCGGATCGCGGAATTCCACGAGCTTATCAAGCCGCGAGATGACGCCGTCTTCCGCGCGGAAATTGACGATGGGCTCGTATTCGGAAGAGAGGCGCAGATTGCGGAGCGAATCCACGAAGAAGGTGGCGCGGCCGCCGACTTCGTCACGCAGCATGGAGACGCCCGCACGAGCATGGTCGTAGGTTTCCACGACGACGTATTCCAGTTCGTCGCGGAGATACTGCTCGATGGCCGCTTCGTGTTGCTCTTCAACTTCGGCGTAGTCTGCGAGAACGCCGACGGCGTGGAAGCCTTTGGTGCCGCCGCGTTCGTTCGCAGCGAAAAGTTTCTGCACCGCGCCGGCGGTGTAAGAGCGATCGCTCAAAATTTGCTTCAGCGTGGAGTGGCGGGCGCGAACTCCAGCGAGGGAATCGCGCAAGGCTTCCGTTTGCTTGGTGAGGATATCGCGCTGCTCGCGGTGCCCGGCGATGGCAGACTGCAGCTCCGCGGCGTTTTGCTTCAATGCGGCCAGCCGCCCGGAAGCGGATTCAAAGTCGTAAGCGGCACGGTCGGCATCATCGCGCGTGCGCATCGAGGTTTCGAGCACGTCGTGCTCGGTCGCTTCCAGCTTACGGAGCGCTTCGGCTCGATGAACGAGCGCTTCTTCGGATTGCTTTTGTTCGCCATGCAGACGAAGGAGGCTTTCGCCGGCCTCGGAGGCAGTGCGACGCAGAGTTTCGATGCGTGTTTCGGCGGCGGTAATCTGTGACGCGCGAGATTCGGCGCGGTTTGCGAGTTCTTCCACACGGGCGGCGATCTTGCCCGACTCTTCGCGCAATAGAGTAACCGACTGAATCTGCGAGGCGGCACGGGACTCGCATTCTGCAGCCTGCGCCGTGGCCTGCTCCAGCTCTGCGTGGACTTGAGTGTGGCGTCCAGCCAGTTCCTCGGCGCGCTGGTGGTTGAAGGCGATGCGGTTTTCGCTGCGATCGACTTCGAGTGCGGTGAGATTCAGAACATTTTGATTCTGGCGCATCTCTGCGTCGAGTTCGTAAATGCGCTGATTCAACCGGTCTTGCTCGCCTTCTTGCTGCTGGACCGCGGTGACGCGCTGCAATTCCGAGGCAGTCAACTCCTCAAGCTGTTTTGCTATGCGTTCCGCTTCGGCGTCTAATTCGCGAGCCTTGCCTGCCAGCATTTGGCGGACGATTCCGCGCATCTGGTCGTGAATTTCGGAATAGCGTCGAGCTTTGGCGGCCTGGCGCTTCAGCGAACCAAGCTGTTTTTCGACTTCGACGACGATGTCGTTGACACGCGCGAGATTCACTTTCGAGGATTCGAGCTTGGCCTCCGCAAGGCGCTTCTTGGTCTTGAATTTCGTGACGCCAGCAGCTTCCTCGATGATGGCGCGGCGCTCCATGGGCTTCGTGGAGAGGATTAATCCGATGCGGCCCTGTTCGATGATGGCGTACGAATCGGGGCCGAGGCCGACGCCCATGAACATTTCCTGGATGTCACGCAGGCGCCCGACGCGGCCGTTGATGAGGTACTCGCTCTGGCCGGAGCGATAGAGACGCCGGCTCACGACGACTTCGCCCGGCTTCATCGCCAGGACGGGCTTGTTGGCGGCCTTCTTTTTCTTTTTGAACTTTCCTTCGGGCTCGGCTGGGATATCCGCCGAACCTTCGGTAGTGAGTTCCTGTGTTTCGGGGGCACGCGCGGGGTCGAGCGAGAGAATCTCGGTCGCCTCCGTGGAGGCGGCGCTATTTTCAGCGACAAAAGACACAGAATCCGTCACAGAATCTGAAGCGGCGTTTTCCATTACGAAGCGTGCGGCTTCAGCCAGCTCGGGATCTTCCATGGTGATGGTGACTTCGGCAAGGCCGAGCGGCGGGCGCTTCGTTGTGCCATTGAAAATGCAATCCGCCATGCGCTCGGCGCGAAGCGATTTGTGGCTTTGCTCGCCGAGGACCCAGGAAATGGCGTCCACCACGTTGGATTTGCCGCAACCGTTGGGCCCGACGATACAAGTGGTCCCGGAGCCGCTGAAGGTGACGACGGTGCGCTCACAAAACGACTTAAAGCCAACGATTTCCACTTTTCGCAGCTTAAGCAAGATGTCCCCTTTTGGTCGTCCGTCGCGCTAAAACTTTGCCAATCCAAGCAGCCGGAGTCAGAACACGCGAAGAGGGACGACGTTTCGTTCCTCGAGGGGAGGGTCTTTCGAGCAGCAGGTCCATCCCAAAAACACTGGGATTGCCCGCAGACACGTTTGGCAGGTTCTCGGTCAGAGGCCCAGCCGCCTGGCGCAAGGATGGCGGTACGGGAAAAAACAGTAACACGATGTGCAAGCCGTGTAAAGCATTCCGGGCACAGGTTGTGGCCTCCTTGCTAGGCCCACAAGTGCAGCGGGGGAGGAAAAAGACTCTAACTGCGGGAGGAAAGATGCGTCAATTAGGACTAGTCGAGTCGCATTCACCAAAACATGAGCAATTGCCTGCCGCTTGGACATTGCTACGTTTCCAATGGCTCGGCTACAATCTATCGTTTATTCGCATGTCGAAAGAGATGACTTAGAGCTCATGGCTGAGATTCAGCTGCACAACACGCTGGCCGGGAAGATTGAGAAGTTCGTGCCCCAAAGAGCGGGCGAAGTGCGCATGTATACGTGCGGACCGACAGTCTACGACTATGCCCACATCGGGAATTACCGAACATTTGTTTTTCAGGATATTTTGCGGCGATTCCTGAAGCTTCGCGGATTCAAGTTGAACCATGTGATGAACCTGACGGACGTGGACGACCGCATCATCGCCAATGCGGCCGCTGCGGGAATGAGCATTCGCGATTACACGGAGAAATTCGTGCAGGCGTTTTTCGACGATTGCAGGTCGCTGAGCATCGAAGCGCCGGAACACTGGATCCGGGCGACCGATCATATCGGCGACATGGTGAAGCTGATTGAAAGGCTGCAGCAAAAGACGTTTACCTATCCGAGCGAAGGCTCGATTTACTATCGAATCGCAAAATTTCCTGAATACGGGAAGCTCTCGAAGATTGATTTGACGGGAATTCAGGCAGGCGCGCGTGTCGATAACGATCGCTACGAGAAAGAAAGCGCGCGGGATTTCGCCTTGTGGAAAGCACCGAAGCCCGGCGAACACTTTTGGGAAACGCCGATCGGGCCCGGCCGGCCGGGTTGGCACATCGAGTGTTCCGCGATGGCCATGAAATATCTGGGAGACACGCTGGACATTCACACCGGCGGCATCGACCTGGCGTTTCCGCATCACGAAAACGAAATCGCGCAAAGCGAGGCCGCCACTGGGAAACCTTTCGCGAGGTATTGGCTGCATGCGGAGCACTTGCTCGTCGAAGGCGAGAAAATGTCCAAGTCGCTCGGCAATTTCTATACACTGCGCGGTTTATTTGCAAAAGGCTATAAGCCTTCGGCGTTGCGCTTCGCACTCGCGAGTGTTCCATACCGGAAGCAGCTCAATTTCACTTTCGATGGCTTGCAGCAGGCGGCGAGCTCCGTCGAGCGGCTGCGGAATTTCGCGGATCGCCTGAAGCAAGGAAAATTCCCCGCAGGGAAACAAAAAGGCATGGCGGCGCGGATCGCGAAAGCTGCGGACGAGTTCGACGCCGGGCTCTCGGAAGATTTAAACACCGCGCGAGCGCTAGCAGCGGCGTTCGACCTTGTGCGCGAGGCGAACATCGCGATGGATAGGGGCGAGTTCCGGCAGGGAGATGTATCTGCTGGGCAAGAATTTCTGTCCGCGTTCGACAAGGTTTTCGCCGTGATGGAGGACAATGACAGCGAAAAGCTCCGCGCGCTCGGATTTGGCGTGGCGGAAGCCGGACCGGCCGACACAGAGATTGACAAGCTCGTCGCGGAACGTAATGCCGCAAAAAAGAAACGAGACTTCGCCACCGCCGACGGCATCCGCAAAGAACTAGCGGATCGTGGTATAATTATTGAGGATGCGAAGGACGGAAGCGTCCGCTGGAAACGCAAATGAGGCCTATCAAAGCCATCAAAATCCCTGGCAATTTTGTTCCCGCTGAAGAACGTCCGAGCCTCTACGGCGTCGATTAAGTCCTCTCTCCTTGGCAGGGCGCAAACCCAATCGGTGTACACGCGCAAACCTGCCCTGCGGCAACCTCCACAGTAACTCCTGACCATCCATGGTGATGAGGAATTGAGGACAAAAAGATGATTACCGCTACTGAAACGAAATTGCCCCGGCTCCTGATGGAGCTACCCGGGCCGCAAGCCAAGAGAGTGATCGAGGACGACGCGAAATTCATGTCGCCGTCGTTGACCCGCGAATATCCGCTGGTGGCCAAAAAGGGCCGCGGCGCCATTGTCGAGGATGTTGATGGAAATGCCTTCCTGGATTTTGCGGCGGGCATCGCCGTTTGTTCTACCGGCCACTGCCACCCCAAAGTGGTGGAAGCGATTCAGAAGCAAGCCGCCGAACTGATTCACATTTCCGGCACGGATTTCTATCACCATCACTTGCCACAGTTGGCGGAGCGCCTTGTGGCCACGATGCCTGGCAAAGAGCACAAGAAGGTGTTCTTCGGCAATTCCGGCACGGAGGCAGTCGAAGGCGCGATCAAGCTGGCCCGCTATGCGACGAAGCGAGACAAGCTCATCGCTTTCTACGGGTGTTTTCACGGCCGCACTCTCGGCTCCCTTTCACTCACGGCTTCCAAAAATACACAGCGCAAGCATTTCGGCGCGCTCCTCGGCGGCGTGGAACATATTCCATTTCCTTATGCGTACCGCTGCGCGCACGGCCATACACCGGAAACTTGCGGCACGGAAATACTTGAGCTCCTCGAACAGCAGATGTTCAAGCGGCTGTTCGCGCCCGAGGAAATCGCGGCGATTATCATCGAGCCGATTCAGGGTGAAGGCGGTTTCGTTCCCGCGCCAGCATTTTTTCTGCAGGAATTACAGCGCATCTGCAACCGCCACGGGATCATGCTGATCGTAGACGAGGTGCAATCGGGCATGGGACGCACCGGAAAGTGGTGGTCTTATGAACATGCGGGCATCGAGCCAGACATCCTGTGCACGGCGAAGGGCATCGCCAGCGGCATGCCGTTGAGCGCGTTCATCGCGAAGGAAAGTGTCATGCGGTGGAAGCCGGGGTCGCATGGCAGCACGTACGGGGGCAACCCGGTATGCATCGCTTCGGCGATAGCCACGATGGATCTAATCGAGGGCGGCTACATGGAGAACGCCCGCAAGATGGGCGGATACATTTTCGGGCGCATCAGCGATTGGCCAAGCCGCTTCAAGGTTGTCGGCGATGTGCGCGGCAAGGGATTGATGATCGGCATTGAAATCGTGCGCGATCAGAAGACCAAGGAAAAGGCATCCGATTTGCGGGACGCGGTGATCAGCAAGGCGTTCCACAAGGGAGTGCTGGTGCTCAGTTCGGGCGAGAACTCCCTCCGCATGTCGCCGCCGCTCTTGATCGACCAGGAACAGGCCGACTTCGCGATTCAAATACTCGAAGATTGCTTCCGCGAGGCTGAAAAAAGGATCTAAACCAGATGATCACAAACGCGTTCCCGCGGTTGCAAAGAAGAATGATGGCAGCCGCGGGATTTTTGTTTATACTGCCGGAAAATGTGAGTTGCCGGTGAAGAAAACATGCCGATCTTTTCTAGCTTGATGTTTCGGGTGGTGCGCTGGGCGTCGCGTCGCGGCTTGCGCGAAGAGCAAGGTTTTTCCACCGACGCGAAAAAGCTGGAAGCCTGACGCACCGGCGTTCGCGGAGAGACTTATGCGTTTTGGTATTTGCGGAGGAACGGGTACGTGTTCGTAGCGAGGAATTACACGCCGCGAGGCATAGGAGTCGCCGGCGTTGCCGGAACTTAGTGTAACTACGGAAAAGCAACGCGTCGTCAAGCGCGACATCTTAGCGATCGACAACAAATCGGGGCAGCCGCCCACGGTGCGGTTGCACAAGGACGCGTTCAGCCCCGCAAATGTAACAGTGGTTTCCTGGAACACCGTCACGGCGACGCCAGACGCGGTACAATCTGGAGCTTATTGATGGCCTCCCCTGGGGAGACCAACAACACTTTCGAGGAGGATCGAATTGCCGGAGTTGCGTAAAGACCCAATCACGGGCCGATGGGTGATCATTTCGACGGAACGCGGAAAACGGCCGAACGAATTTCTGCGCGAAAGTGTGGTCGCTACGGATGCAAAGAATTGTCCGTTCTGCGTAGGGAATGAATCCAAGACGCCCCCGGAGATTCTTGTCTATGGACGCAACGGTGGCGGCGCCAACACACCGGGTTGGAGTATTCGCGTGGTCCCCAACAAATTTCCGGCGTTGGGCATCGAGGGTGAACTGGACCGCGAAGGCGAAGGCCTTTTCGACAAGATGAACGGGATCGGCGCGCACGAAGTAATCATTGAATCTCCGGAGCATGCAGCATCGCTGGCGACACTGCCGGAGCGCGCGGTGGAGGACGTGCTGTGGGGGTACCGCGACCGCATGCTCGACCTGAAAAACGACAAGCGCTTCCGGTACGTTCTCATTTTCAAGAATCACGGGGAAGCCGCCGGTGCCTCCCTGGAGCATCCGCATTCTCAGCTGATTGCGCTTCCCATCGTTCCGCGGCGCGTACGCGAAGAAGTGGATAGCTGCTGGCACTATTACGATGAGAAAGAGCGCTGTATTTTCTGCGATATCATCCGCCAGGAACGCGATACCGGCGAGCGGATCGTAGGTGAAAACGAACATTTCATCACGATGGCACCGTACGCCTCGCGGTTCCCGTTTGAGATGTGGTTGCTGCCCAAGGCGCATGGGTCCTCCTACGAAAACAACCAGAGCTCGATGTACGCTAGCCTGGCGCGAATGCTGAAGGACACGCTCATGCGCCTAGACGTCGTTCTGGATCGTCCGGCATACAACTTTATGATCCATACTTCGCCGATCGGCGAAGAGATCAACGATCACTACCACTGGCATATCGAGATCATCCCGAAGCTGACCAAAGTGGCGGGCTTTGAGTGGGGCACCGGCTTTTACATCAATCCCACGCCGCCGGAAGAGGCTGCCCGCTTCCTGCGCGAGGCGAAAATTGCCCCGGCCGCGCCCGCTGAGAAAAAGTAGAGATGGAATGTTGCCGCCGGTTGCGTTACCCAGAGAGTCTTGGGAGATTTGCTATACTTAAAGATTCGGCGCGGTACCCAAGTGGCCCAAGGGAGAGGTCTGCAAATCCCCTCTTAAAGCCAGCCGCTACGAGGTATCAATGGGTTGCAGAGACTGAATGGGGGGACAATAGGCGAAAATAGGGCGCGTTGGGCATAGAAATGGGCATAGAAATGGGCATAGAATTTGGGCATAGCAAACAGAGGCGCGGTACCCAAGTGGTCTAAGGGAATGGTCTGCAAAACCATCATGCGAGGGTTCGACTCCCTCCCGCGCCTCCAATTTTCCTAATATGTATCGGACCACGGAGAATCAAGTCCCTTGAACTATCGCTGTGGGGTGCGGTAGCCCGTCCCCGGTGGCTTGACGTAGCGTATCGGAATGCGTAGGGCCACGAACTTTACCTCTTTTCCTCGCCTGGTCTTGTAATAGGCTCCCTTGGTGTTGAGGAAGACTCGTCCGCCTTCCGGCCTGACAGCTATGTACTCTCGCTTCAATTCCTCTAGAAATTCTATTCCGTCCACAGGCGCTCGTTGGCCAAACGGAGTGTGGCCGTAGGTCTCGAAAGACCAGCCGTCGCCTTTGGTGTTTGTGCTGAGTACGACGGGCCACCTTGTCTTATTCCAGAAGGGAGAACGATAGACCATCTGTTGTTTGCTAACCTCCACAAGGCGGCTCCACTCCTCCAGTGGCACTTCGATTGTTCTGATGGTTTTCACAGTGGACTCCCGGCTCATCCTCGGTGCAACCTGGGTCCCGCCCTCATCCGCCCACACTCTTCAAAATGAACATCCCGCCTTTGATTAGCCAATAGGCGAAGAATCCCGCTGTCTCTGCTATGTCCTCACGAGTCCACTACAGGAAAGCCCCAATCACAGTCGGGCGTTCCGCATCGAATTATGTACATGCTCATTGTGGTCAGAACCTCTTCTGCGGAAAATCATTTTGTGGCTTTCTAGGGCCACGCCGAACGGAACTTCTCGAAGTGTCCGTTGTTCAGGTGGGCGACAGAATCTTGGATATCTCCGTTGACTGAATCAGATGCGACGGTCGAGAGGTTGTTAAAAACGAGAACTTGAAGATATTCCTTCTCTCCATTCCGCCCAGGTTTCTCATACGGCTCAATTAGTTCCATTGCAATCGCGTACCCTATTTGATTGCCGCCTTGAATCCTTGCTTGGAGTGCGATCACGGAGATGCGAAAGTCAGCGTGCTCATCGTTTATCAGCTTGTTGAAAAATACCGATCCACTGCAACTTTAATTTAATGAAACTCGTCTGAGTGAAGGAAGGCAAAGGAGACGAGTGAATGCGCGGAGACGATAACCAGCAAGAAGGAATGTTCAGCTACATCTCCCCGGAGAA
>WNFG01002139.1_pt1 | contig 17582 bp, 16 predicted proteins | sample 5400431 | NCBI WGS metagenome assembly WNFG01 (sample SAMN13153346, study PRJNA577476) | soil metagenome | isolation source: 120 cm saprolite under Douglas fir tree site 2 hole 3 replicate 2 | place: USA:California | collected 2015-04-18 | reverse complement strand
GCAACTACTGCGAAGGAGGCCTTACCCCCGGGATGCGGCGCATCGAAGCCGAACTGGAGCAGGGCACCCTGGCACCCGACACCGAGAAGTTCGCCCTCAAGTCCCCCGACCGCTTCAAGGAAAAACTAGCCAAGATGATCGAGCGTTATCCCGGTCAGCCTTGCGGCGAGCTCGTCTCAGCGATTCACGACGGCATCCGTTATACGTTCCTGTTTCCTACCGAGGACTACACAGCTGGTGTGGCCGACGCCACCCAGGCGCTACGTGACTGTGGGTATGACCTCCACATAAGAAAGCCCTCGTGGAACGGGGAGGACTACCGTGGCGTTAACAGCCGATGGTTTGATACAGAGAGCGGAGTCCTGTTCGAGGTTCAATTTCACACACCGGAAAGCTGGGAGGCCAAGCAGAAAACACATGACATCTACGAGAAGTTGTGTGATATAAGAACTACGCCGAGAGAACGTGAGCAACTGGAGGAACAGCAACGGTTGATCGTTGCGGCAATTCCCGTTCCCCCCGGGGTTGAGACCATTAGCTACTATGTGAAAGGCCGGCCGGACAATCGTGAGTGAGAAAGTTATCTATTACGCGGTTACCCTCAATGCCGGGGACAGGTCGGACCCAGTCGGGCTGGCGCGTCGCCGCTGGCTGGCCGAGGGTGGCATAGAAGACGAAATGCTTCGCCCTGATTTCACCTGGAAGCGGGATACTGTCATCGCCGAATGGAAGCGCGGTGAGGCTACCGAAGAACTTTTGGAGATCAGCGAGGACGAGGCGCGTGTGCTTATTGAGCGGTTCCGGGAGAGGTGGGAAGGATCGTCGTGATGTTAGCTTGGGACGCACTGAACGAACTCGACGCGTACCGGATCACGGAAATCCCGCGACGCTCCGAAGCCGATGTCACACAGCCTTCGCACGAGCAGCCTAACGACGCGGGCCGGACCCAGCGGCTCGCCGCCCTGGTCGCGGCCTACCACGCCGGGGCCGAAGCCAAAGGCAATGGCTCAGGAGCCGTGGCCATTGGCTGGATAAGGCACAGTGTCGGCGGCCCGGTCCAGGTTCTCACCGCGGGCGCGGGCCTGGTCGGCAGTGACGCCGGCCAGGAAGTCTTCCTGACGCTTCCCGGCGGCGCGCGAGCCCAGCCGCTACAGCGGGGCACGCTGGCCGGGCTCATGACGCAGTTGCCGTCCTGGCGCACAATTGGCGGGATAAGCGACGGGCTGCTGCCGGATGATAAACACCGCATTGGTGACCGGCCGCCCCCGTCGATGGAAGAATGTTTGCTGGCAGTGTGGCCGGGACCGTTCGGCTGGCTCCTTCTCGCCGAACCCCTGAGCGCGGCTGAGATCCAGGAAATCGCGGATGAGCTGGCTCAGCGTGAGCTATTTTCTACCGGCAATTCAGACAGATTCCCCGAACGGGCCCTGGCGGCTCGCCGCCTGAACCTGCGACACGCCGAGATGCGGAAGGGCACCTCGGCGGGACTGTGGCGGGTGCGACTCCTTGCGGGCGGTACTGATGCCGATGCCGCTTCGCGGGTGACCGGACTGGTGTGCGCTTCGGCCGATCTGGCCGGCCTGCCCTACGCCATCGCCCCGGCCAACAGCGCGGCCCGCGGCCTGCGGGAAATCCTGGCGGACCCGAGTCCGGCGTCGGCCGGCGGCGACGCGGTGCCCGGCCACCCGTTCTACGCGAGCACCGAGTTGATCGCCGCCCTGTCCAGGCCGCCTGAGCGCGAAGTTCCCGGGATCCGGCTGGCGCTGCGGCCAGATTTCGATGTCACCCAGGAACCGGCGGACAGCCGCGAGGCGATCGCCGTCGGCGAGATCCTGGACAGAACTCGCAGGCCGGCAGGCCCGCTGGTGCTGCCGCTCGACTCGCTGAACCGCCACGTGTTCGTCAGCGGTGCTACCGGATCCGGGAAATCGCAGACCGTGCGGACGCTGCTCGAGGCCGCCACCAGGGCCGGAATCCCGTGGCTAGTGGTGGAACCGGCCAAGGCCGAATACCGGCTGATGGCCGCGCGGCTGGCCGGGATCGGCACGGGCGGACCCGGAACCGATGCGCTGGTCGCCGAGGTCGTGCGGATCCGGCCGGGTGAGTCAGACGCGATAGCGGCCGGGCTCAACCCGCTCGAGCCCGCGCCGGACGGGGACGGCCGCCGGTTTCCGCTGCAGACCCACGCGGACCTCGTCAGGGCGCTGTTCATCGCGTCCTTCCGCTCGGAGGAGCCTTTCCCTCAGGTGCTTAGCGCGGCTCTGACCAGGGTGTATGAGGATGCCGGCTGGGACCTGGCCCTGGGCGAGACGGTCGTGGCGGACGCCAACCCCAGCTACCCGAACCTCACCGATCTTCAGCGGGCCGCGATCCGGATCGTGCAGGAAGTCGGCTACAGCCAGCGGATCACCGACGACGTGCTCGGCTTCATCAAGGTGCGGCTTTCCAGCCTGCGGCTGGGTACCACCGGCCGGTTCCTCGAGGGCGGCCACCAGCTCGACTTCGGCAAGCTGCTGCAGACCAACGTGGTGCTTGAGATCGAGGACGTGGGTGACGACAGTGACAAGGCGTTCCTGATGGGAACCGTGCTGATCAGGCTGGCCGAGCACCTGCGGATGGTGAACAGGGCCAGGCCGTCCGGCCCGGTCAGGCTCCGCCACCTGACCGTCATCGAGGAGGCGCACCGTCTGCTCCGCCGCCCGGAGACGCCCGGGAGCGCCGCCTCGGGGGGCGCGGCGGCGCACGCGGTCGAGATGTTCGCCGGGCTGCTCGCCGAGATCCGCGCCTACGGCGAGGGGCTCATCATCGCCGAACAGATCCCGGATCGTCTCATCCAGGACGTCATCAAGAACACGGCCGTGAAGATCACCCACCGTCTGCCCGCGGCCGACGACCGCGATGCCGTGGGCGCGACGATGAACATGACGCTGGCGCAGAACCGGTTCCTGGTCACGCTAAAGCCAGGCGAGGCCGCGGTGTTCGCCGACGGCATGGACTTTCCGCTGCTGGCAAAGATGCCGGACGGCACCAGCCGCGAAGCAGCCACGCAGGCCGCCACCGCCACCCCGGCCGGCGTGGTCGGGCCGCGCAGCATCACCTGCGGCGCCGACTGCGTGGGGCGGCCATGCACGCTGCGGGACATGCGGGTGGCCCAGCGCGCGCTGCATGAGTATCCGGCGATCAGGCTGTGGGCCGAACTGTCGGTCCTCGCGCACCTGACCGGCTGGCCCATGCCGGTGCCGCGTACCGCGCTGCTTTCGCTCCTGCAGCTGATGCCGTCCCGGCTGCGGGACTGCGCCATCTCCCATGGCGTCGACGCGGCCCTTAGCGTCCGGGTGCCGGTCATCGCCGGGCGGGTCAGCCCGGTCGGCCTCGCATCGCACGTCAGCACCGCAATCAGGTCCAGGGTGTCACGGGGAAGCTGGCTGTGCCAGCGGGAGGAACCCAAGTGGCTCGCCCCCGCCTACAAGTGGACGCTCGTCCTCGACGCGCTCAAATCCGCCGACCGGAAGAACCCTGGCGCCGGCCCGCACCCCCGGAGTTCGGAATGGGAGCGGACGTACGGGCAGGCCATCGCGGGCGATACCTGTGCGCGGCAGGTGGGCACGGTGCAGCGCTGGTACGACGGAGCGCAGCGTGACGGCTGGGAGGTGCGAGCCGTGGCGTTCGGCGTCGACAGTCCTTCCAGCGTCGAAAGAGCCGTCGGCGCCCGAGCGGAAGACGACGACTTCGAGGAGCGCTTCACCGGCTACCTCGACCAGTTCGTCGACTGCCGCTGGCCCCGGCTATACCTGACGCCCGATCCCCTCGGAGATCCCCCAGAGCCTAGATAACTCAGGCGCTGGCGACCTTCGAGCTGACATAGGCGGCGTAACCCGCTGCGTCAAGCGATATATTTCGCTTCTATGTTCCATAGATCGTGTACGGTCAAATTCAAGATCAATATTCCGAACGGGCGGTGGTGCATGCACCAAGAACCGGTTCCTCCGGGACCTGGGCGGGACGAGGATCCGGCCCGGCTTCATGATGTGAGAATCGGCTAGCCAGGCGCACTTTGTTGTCCACAGCGGAATCCACAGAAGTGTGCATCGACTTGCCAGTTGCACCCTGCATCCTGGGCCGTTGCGTGAAGAGTTATCCACAATGCGTGCTTGTGGAGAATGCCTCTCAGGTTAGCGGCAAGAGTTCGGGGAGTCGTCCGGAGGCCGCCGCTGACCGGGAACGCCAGCCCCATCGGCCGGAAACGCACAGCCAGACGAGCGCCACGGCCGCGAGGAGGCGGATGCTCGGCGTGAGCCATGTTCCGTTGAACTGGCTGATGTCATAGAGCCAGTGGGGCTCGACCGGGCTCTGGATCGCCTGGGCGTAGATGGTCGCGCCCGCGAGCAGGCTGACGGCCATCACGTCGTACCAGGGCCGCTGGAACCCGGTGACGAAGAGCCACGCCAGGCCCAGCGCCAGGGCCGGGGCTACGGCTGGCAGGCCGGGTACCCGGTCCGGGAAACGCAGTAGTGCCACCAGCGCGACCGCCGCGAACAGCAGGTAAGCGATCAGCTCGAGGTGCGGCGGAACGCTTGACACGCTGAATTGCGTGTAGCCGAGCACCGGCCGCCAGAAGAGCTGGTACATGGTGTCCCAGGTGATACCGGGGCTGCGGGTGACGAGCACCTTGATCGCAGGGGTTCCTGCCGCCAGGTAGGACGGGACTACCACCACCAGGAAGCCGGCCGCGGCACCCGCCAAGGCCTTGAACGACCTGCGACAGGCCCAGGCCACAGCCAGACCGAAGAGGGCATACTCCACCTTGGTGCCGGTCGCCACCCCGATCAGCAGGCCAGCCAGGACCGCCCCGCCGATGCCGATCTGCCCGTGCGGGCTGCGCTCCCCGTGCGGGCTGCGTCCGGTTTCCGGGCTGCGCGCCCGTAGCGCCACGACGCCGAGCAGCCCGAACACCGCGGCCAGCCCGTCGATGTGGCCGCTCGCGACGATCTCCCACAGCAGCAGCGGGTTCACCGACCAGAGCAGGTGGGCCCGCAGGCGCATCTCGGGGTCGGAGCGGAGCATGCGGTCCAGGGCTAGGATCACCGCCCCGAAGGCGACCGCTTCCTCCAGCTTCAGCCAGAACGTGATGCGGGCCAGCGATGTCCCGCCAAGCTCAGCCGCGGCCCACTCCGCCGCCGTGGCCACGGGCCCGTACACGGACACCGTGTTCGTCCAGCTGGACGGGATCTCGCCGAAGGGTATCTGCCGCCCGACCGGATCGCCGCTCCGCCGCAGCTGCAGCGGGGTCATGACGTACGGGCTTTGCCCGATTACCGCGGTCCGGCCGCTGGCGGCATAGGAGATCGAGTCCGTCGAGCCCGCAGGCGGGAGCACGGTAAGCACCACGACGGCCAGGAACGCGGCCGCGATGATCGGCCTTGCCGGGGGCCGCGCGCCCCGGGCGACGGCGACGAGGCCGGCGATTACTCCCGCGCAGCCCAGCGCCATCGCGGCCCACAGCGATACCGTTACGAACGTGGCCGTGAGGTGCAGCGCATGCCACCACGGGGGGCCGCTCGCCCGGCGCATGGCAGGCACCGAGACGTTCGGGCCCGCGGCCGAGATCACGATCATGATCAGCGTCGCGGCCGCGATGGCGGCTGCGGCGAGCCAGCCGATCAGGCGGGTGAGTTCGGGTGAGCCCGGACGATTCACCCGGGCCGCGCTGGTCGCTTCGACCCCGCCCTTGTCACTCACCAAATCGCCCGTCTGCTGGTCATAGTCCTGGTTGCCGCACTCGCGGGTCCGTGACTAGACGGTACCGGATCGCGCGGACGGGAGTCCTGCCTCCGGATGTCAAAAGTCGGCCAGACCGCTCCAGACCGCAGAAGCCGGGATACCCACGGCGGAAACGGAAACGCCCGCGGCTGCCGTCGCGCCGTCGCCTCGGGCGATCAGCGTGGCGTGCGGCGCCGCGGGCGCCTCTCTCGTCAATTCCGGACCTGCGTGACCTGTCCCGCTACGTCTTGGGTATGGTGACCTGGCCGTTCACCTCCGAACGCATGGCCTCGTCACCCGCGGACTGGCCGTCCTGCGCGGTCCGTTCGTCCTCGGACTCGGTGGCGCTCTTGGCCTCCGCGGTGGCACTGGCGTAACGACGCCGCATGGTGATGGCGGCGCCAGCGCCGGCGGCGGCTATCACCGCGCCGACACCGAGGAGCCAGCGCCAGTCCAGCAGCCTCCGGATACCGGTCTTCTTCGTTCCGCCGCGCCTGACCTGACGAGCGGTTGACCGCAGAGCCGATGACACCTTCGGGGCGACGATGGCGGTGACCGCCTCCGCAGCGTCCTCAAGACGTGGCGCGGCCCAGTCCCGTGCGCCTTGAACGGCGTCCTCGACACGGGGCGCAGCCCACTCGCGTGCGCCGTGAACGGCGTCCTCGACACGGGGCGCCGCCCACTCCTTAGCGCCCTGAACGCCCTGGCGGACTCCCTCAACCGCTGTCGTTCCCGCGCGCTTTCCCACCGGGATGGCCTGCGCGGCGGCGTCCTTGGCGCGATCCTTCGCGCGTACGCCGATCGCGGCCGCCCCGGCCGTGGTGCGGTTGGTATTGATAAGGGACACAGTAAACCTCCCGAGCGTAATCCCGTCCTCACAGGCTTCCCGGCTTTGCCGGGTTCAATCATCGCGCGCTACCGGTACGGTGATGAGTGGAGGAAATTTACAGCGACGAAATGTCCGGCCACTTAGATGGCTGGACGAGGAGTCAAACGCATGACAGAGACGCTGACCGCGACGCTGCGCACGATCCAGGGGCAGGTTGTCATCCGCCTCTTCCCTGATCACGCGCCGAAGACGGTACGCAATTTCGTGGAACTGGCCGAGGGCGGCAGGCAGTGGACCGATCCGCGCACCGGGCGGACGACCACGGACAAGCTGTACGACGGAACCGTTTTCCACCGGGTCATCCCGGACTTCATGATCCAGGGCGGGGACCCGCTCGGTTCTGGCCGGGGCGGACCCGGCTACAAGTTCGCCGATGAAATCCACCCGGACCTCGCGTTCGACCGGCCGTACCTGCTGGCTATGGCGAACGCCGGACCCGGCACCAACGGCTCGCAGTTCTTCATCACGGTCGCGGCCACGCCCTGGCTGAACGGTAAGCACACCATCTTCGGCCAGGTCATCGAGGGTACCGATGTGGTTGACCTGATCAGCCGGGTGAAAACAGGCAGCCAGGACAGGCCGGTGGAAGACGTGACCATCGAGTCGGTCACGGTACAGCGCGGCAACAGCGCTTCCTAAGCTGATTGGATCAAGCCGTGAACACGCCCAGCGATTCCGGATCGGGCGGACACAGCCGGCCGGACGGGGTCGCGCCGGGGATTCAAGGGACTCAAGGGGGCCAAGGGGCCCAGGCGGCTCCTGCCTGTTACCGGCATCCTGGCCGGGAAACGTACGTCTCCTGTGTCCGGTGCGGGCGCTACGCATGCCCTGACTGCATGCGCTCGGCCTCGGTAGGCCAGCAGTGCGTGGAGTGCGTGGGTGAGGGCGCGCGGAGCAACCGCCCGGCCAGGACCACCTTCGGCGGCCGCCCGGCCGCGAGCGCCGTCGTCACCTGGACGCTGGTCGCGATCAACGTGGCGGTGTTCCTGGTTACCTGGGTCCGCCCGGGCATCGTCAACGACCTTGAGATGCTCGGGTACGCCTCGTACACGCCCAGCGGTCCCGCTCACGGGGTGGCCGCGGGCGAGTGGTACCGGCTGATCACGTCCGCATTCCTGGCCCCGGCCACCGGCCTGAGCGGCCTGGGCTTCGTGGACATCCTGTTCAACATGTGGGCCCTGGTCTTCGTGGGACCCTCGCTTGAGGGCCTCCTCGGCAGGGCGCGCTTCCTCGCGGTATACCTGCTCAGCGCTGTGGGCGGCGGGGTGATGTACTACTTCCTCGCGCTGCCGAACAATGCCGCGGTGGGCGCCTCGGGTGCCATCTTCGGGCTGTTCGGAGCGTGGTTCGTCGTGTCCAGGCGGCTGCGCCTCGACACCCGCGGGATCGTCGTCCTGATCGCCATCAACCTGGCTTTCGGCTTCTTCTTCCGCAACGTCATCGCCTGGCAGGACCACATCGGCGGGCTGCTCACCGGCGCGCTGCTCACCGCCGCCTACGCGTACGCGCCCCGCAAGAACCGCGCCGTCATCCAGGTGGTCGCCACCGTCGTGGTCGTGGCCTTGATCGCGGTCGCAGTCGTGATCAGGAACGGCCAGCTCACCAGCGGCCTCTAGGGCTTGTGGGTCCTTGTCGGACCACGCAGACCCGGGTCAGCGCCACCTAGTGGACAGGGTGACGCCCGCGATGATGAACGCGAAGCCCACCACGAGGTTCCACGCGCCTAGGGCGGACATGCCCGGGATGGAACCCTGCGAGAAGTAATACGTCACGATCCAGGCGAGACCGACGATCAGGCAGGCCACGATGGTCGGACCGACCCATGGTGCACTGACCTTCCTCCGCGCCGTCTTCGGCGGCGGAGGGGTGTAGACCGTCCTCTTGCGGACGCGCGACTTGGGCACGACGGCCTCCTGCGTGGCACACCTGGCGAAGCAACTCTGCGATGCGGACCTAAGCGTAGCCGCTCCATGCCGCAGTCGGCGCGATCCGCGTTTTCCGGACGACGCTGGTAACCAATAGATATCATTCAGTTTCTCTTAGTGACCAGACTCCGCCGCCGATATCGCGATGAATGGATGGGTCGTGCGACAGGTTATCCGTGCTGCCGGGGAGATCCTGCTGACCGTGGGAGTAATCGGCCTGCTCTTCATCGGCTATCTGGTCTGGGGCACCGCGCTGCGGGCAGCGTCCGCCCAGCGGGCGCTGACCAATGAACTGAACCAGCAGTGGCAGCGGGCTCCGGCCCGCGGAGCCGCCATCGACGTCAGCTCAGAACAGTTCCACGTTGCCACCGGGCAGCCCTTCGCCTTCATCCAGATCCCGGCCTTCGGCAAGCAATGGCGGTTCACCCTGATCCAGGGCACCGCCCTGGCCCAGCTCAACGTGAGCCCCGGTCACGTACCAGGGACCCAGTGGCCCGGCCAGCTGGGCAACTTCGCCGTCGCGGGACACCGGGTGACGGCGGGCAACCCGTTCTGGTCGCTGCCGTCGATGAAAGACGGAGACCTGGTTTACATCGAGACCCGGCTCAACGACTACACCTACCGGGTCGTCGGCAAGAAATGGGTGTCGCCGACCGACCTGGGCGTGCTTGACCCGGTGCCGGGCTACCCGCGGCAGCGCCCGGCCAAGCGGCTGATCACGCTGATTACCTGCGACCCCGCCTGGACCGGCACCCACCGGGTGATCGTCACCGGCGTCCTGATCGCCGCAAAACCCCGCTAAACGAGATCTGAGGAGCGCATGTACGCCTGGCTATGGCATCGGCTGCCTGGCAGCACCCGCGCCCGTGCGGGGACGATGATCCTGATCGTCCTCGCGGTGGCGTTGGCCCTGTGGTTCTTCGTCTTCCCCTGGGCCTCGATTCACCTGCCGATCGACATGTCCGGCTTCAACGGCTAGCCGCCTTCGCTTCACCTTGAGCGGCTACGACCCCCAGCATCCGACGGAGGTCGAGTTCCGCTTCGTTCCCTGGGAGGGGGACACCTACGTTCTGGTAACGGAAACCGGGTTCAGCGGCGACGGGGACACCCTCGTGCAGCGGGTGATCGACTCCACCACCGGCTTCACCTTCCTCCTCAGCTCGCTCAAGGCCTTCCTTGAGCACGACGTCGTCCTGCGAGTTGTCTTGGACGCCCATCCAGCGGGCATCGAGATCTAAGCAGGAAGCACCAGGCCTAAGAACCCGAGGCCGGTACCGCCGCTTCCAGTCGGGCTCGGGCTGGCCGAGGGAGACCCCGACGGGCTCGGGGACGGAGACGCGCCGTTCTGCACGAAGATGTTGACCGTGGAGCCCTTCGCCGCGGTGCCGTTCGCCGCCGGCACCTGGTTGAAGACGGTGCCGTTGGCGTACTGCGCCCCACCCGACCCCTGCGTGACGCTGACCTTGAAGCCGGCCTGGGTCAGGACCTGGGTAGCTGTCTGCTGGGACTCGCCGATGACCGAAGGCACCGTGACCGCCCCGCCGGAGACGGTGATGGTCACGGTGGAGCCGGGCGCGGCCGTGCCTCCGCTCGGACTCTGAGCGACCACCGTTCCCGTCGGCTGAGTTGACGTGGGGTCCGACTTGACCGAAACCAGGAAACCCTGGGCCTGCAACGTGGACTGGGCCTGGTTCTCCTGCTGGCCGGTGACGTTCGGCACCGCGACCGGAGCCGCTCCCTTGGAGACGTACAGCGTCACCAGGGTATTCGCGGCGACGGTGTTGCCCTGCTGGGGGTTGGAGGTGATCACCAGGCCCTTGTTGACGGTGGATGACGCTTGATCGACCCTGGTCCAGCGCAGGTGCGCGGCCGTGATCTGCGCTTCCGCCGTGGCGACAGGCTCGTTGTTCACCAGCGGCACCGCATAGGTCTTGCCCCCGCCGGCGAGCAGGTAGTAGGCCACGCCGGCGACGACACCGAGCACCAGCACCAGCCCGAGGACCCAGGGAATCCAGCGGCGGCTGGTCCCGCCGCCGCGCCCGCCGCGGTCATAGTCCCGGCCTGCGTAGTCATAGTCCTCGACCGGCGGGATCTGCGACGTCGCCCCCGTCATCATCGGGCCTGCGCCCAGCCGCTGGGTCTGCGGGTACATGTCGAGCCTGGTCGGCGGCGCGGCCGCCACCGGCATGCCGGAGGCGGCGCGCTGCAGATCGGCGCGCATGTCGGCGGCGGTCTGGTACCTGTCGGCGGGGGACTTGGCCATCGCCTTCAGCACGATCGCATCCGCCCACGCCGGGACGTCAGGGTCGACCCGCGACGGCGGCACCGGGTTCTCCCTGACATGCTGGTAGGCGATGGCGACCGGCGAGTCGCCGGTGAACGGCGGCCTGCCGGTCAGCAACTCGTACAGCAGGCAGCCGGCTGAGTACAGGTCACTGCGGGCATCGACCCGGTCGCCCCGGGCCTGCTCCGGCGACAGGTACTGCGCGGTGCCGATCACCTGGGCCGTCTGGGTCATCGTGGACTGGGCGTCGCTCATCGCCCGGGCGATGCCGAAGTCCATGACCTTGATATCGCCGTTGCGGGTCACCATCACGTTGCCCGGCTTGATGTCGCGGTGCACGATGCCGGCCTGATGGCTGTAGTCCAGCGCGCGCAGCACCCCGTCGATGATCTCCAGGGACCGCTCCGGCAGCAGCCGGTGGCCTTCTTGCAGCAGGTCCCGCACCGTGCGGCCGTCCACGTACTCCATCACGATGTAGGGCACCGGGACACCCGTGGCCATGTCCTCGCCGGTGTCGTACACCGCCACGATGGACGGGTGGTTCAGCGAGGCCGCCGACTGTGCCTCCCGGCGGAACCTCGCCTGGAATATCTGATCCCTGGCCAGGTCGGTGCGCAGCGTCTTAATCGCGACGATCCGGTCAAGCCGGATGTCACGCGCCCGGTACACCTCGGCCATGCCGCCGCGACCCACCACGCCATCGAGCTCGTAGCGGCCGCCGAGTAGACGGGGCTGTGTCATATCTCGCACTGTGCCAAACCACCCTGCATTTTTTTTAGTGTCTCTAAGTCGGTGAGCTCGTCGGTGATGGGCTCGCCGACGACGAACTCGTCGGGGTCGGTGCACTGCTCGTCGACGCTGACGGCCTCACCGTCGGCGACGTCTTCGGGGACGCTGTCGGTCTAACGGACTTGGTCGGCCGCGGGTTGCCGACGGGGCTGGGCGACGTGGTCGGCGGCTGCACGACCAGACTAGGCTGCGGCGTCGGCCTGGGGTGCTGGCTGGCGCGGTGAGAAGGCGTGCTGGCCGGCGAGCTCAGGTGCTGAGCCGTGTTGCTGCCCACGTTCCCGCTGGTCCGGCCAGAGATATGGCCGGTCAGATACAGGCCGGCCGCAACGGCGGCGGCGCATAGGGCCGCGGTCGAGCCGACTGTCACCAGCCGGCGGCGCCGTTTCGAGCGGCGCGTACCGGCGCCACGCGGCCGCCCGGGGCCAGGACCTTCCTGGCCGGGCAGGGCACCCGTCGCCGCGGCGGGCAGGTCCGCCCTGGTCGCGCCAAGGCCCGCCCTGGTCGCGCCCGGGTCCGCCCTGGTCGCGCCCAGATACTCGCCGGACTCACCCAGGGCCAGGGCGTCACGCAACATGTCGGCGCGGTCGGCTACCACCCGGACCCCGGCGGGACGCTCCTCCGGGGTCTTGGCCAGCATGTGGTACACCAGATCGCTGACCGGCTGCGGCACGTCCGGCGGCAGCGCGGGCACCGGTTCGTGCTTGTGCGCGAACGCGATCGCCAGCGGCTCGCTGGCCGTGAACGGCGGATGTCCGGCCAGGCACTCGTACGCGACCACGCCGAGCGAGTAGATGTCGGAGGAATCGGTCACCGGAGCGCCGGTAGCCTGCTCGGGCGATACGTACATCGCCGTGCCCATTACCATGCCGGTCTCGGTCAGGTGCGACGCCTGCGCCGCGGCCACCGCGGTGGCGATGCCGAAGTCGGTGATCTTCACCGTGCCGCCCGCGGCCACCAGCAGGTTGCCTGGCTTGATGTCGCGGTGCACGATGCCGGCCTGGTGCGCGGCGTCGAGCGCGCGCGCCGCCTGGCTGATGATGTCCAGGGTGGCGTCGGCGGACAGCCGGCCGGCCCGGGCCAGGATCGCGGACAGCGGCTCGCCGTTGACCAGCTCCATGATCAAGTAGGCGCCGCCGAACTCGGAGGACTCGCCGTAGTCGTAGACCCGCGCGATGCCCGGATGGGACAAGCTGGCCGCGTACCGCGCCTCGGCGCGGAACCTGGCCAGGAACGCCTCGTCGCCGGCCCGCCCGGTGGGCAGCAGCTTGACCGCGACGGCGCGGTTGAGCAACTCATCCTCGCCGCGCCACACCTCGCCCATGCCGCCGGCCGCTATGCGGTCGGTCAGCCGGTAGCGACCGGCCAGCAGATAATCGCTCACTGATTCCCCAGGGTGGCCAGGTATGCCTTAATGACCTGCACAGCGATGGGTGCGGCCGCGGTTGCGCCGTAACCGCCACCTTGAATTATGACGCCCACGGCGATACTCGGGTTGCCGTAAGGGGCAAAGCAGGTGAAGGCCGCGTCGTTGAGCCCGCTGTTCTGACCGGTCTCGGCCGTACCGGTCTTGCCGGCGATGACCACGCCGCCTTCGGCCTGGGCGTTGAAGGCGGCGGCCGTGCCGTTGGGGTCTTGCACCACGGCGCGCATCATCTGTCCCACGTCATTGGCAACGGATGAGGAGACCGGCTGGCTCAGCGTGGACTGCGGTGTCGTCTGCACCGTGCTCAGGTCGCTGGCGGTGACCTGCTGCACCAGGTAGGGCTTCATCAGCGTGCCGCCGTTGGCGATGGCCGCCGCGAACATGGCTTCCTGCAGCGGGGTGACGGTGTCGCTGAACTGGCCGATCGCCGAGAAGGCGGTCAGCGCCTGGCTCGGCGGGATGACGTAGTTGCTCTGCGCCACGCCCAGCGGGACGGTCAGGTTCGGGTTGTTCATGCCGAACTTCCCGGCCATGGCGTTAAGCGCCGCCGCGCCGACAGTCATGCCGATCTTGGCGAAGGTCGTGTCGCAGGACTGGGCGAACGCGGTGATCAGCGGCGCCTGGCCGCTCCCGTTCCCGCATATCTCGCCGAGGTTGTTGGTGAGGATGTGAGTGGTCTGCGGGAGCGTGAGCTGGGTCGGCGAGTCCACGTTGGTATTGATGGTGGTATTGGGACTCTGCGTGAGCAGCGCCGAACTCGTCACGATCTTGAACGTCGAGCCGGGCGGGTACGTCGCCTGAAGGGCCCGGTTGAGCCTCGGGTTGCCCGGGTCCGTGAGGAGCGCAGTGTCGTTCTTGTTGAGCTGGGTGCCATTGTGTATGGCGAGCAGGTTCGGGTCGTAGCTGGGGTAAGAGGCCATGGCGAGGATCTTCCCGGTCTTCGGGTCGAGCGCCACGACCGCGCCCGGCTTGCCGAGCGATGCCAGCGCGTTGTAGGCCGCGGCTTGCGCCTTGGAATTGATGGTGAGCGTGACGTTGGCGCCCTTGCGATGTTTGCCCGTGAGCAGGTCGATGACGTTGCGCACGGTCAGCGCGGAATCGTTCCCGGACAGCAGCGAATTCTCCGCCGCCTCGACGCCGGTCTGGCTGTACAGGGTGTCGTAACCAGTCACCGGCGCGTAGACGGGACCCTGGGGGTAATGACGCGTGTACTTGTAGATGTCGTTGCTCGGCCTGGACTCGGCGACCGACACGCCATCGGCGGTGACTATGTTGCCGCGCTGGTACTGGAACTGCGCCTCGAACGCGCGGGCGTTGTTCGGCTTGGTCGCGAGGCTGGCAGGCTCGAAGCCCTGCAGGTAGTTGATGTTGATCAGGAGCAGCAGGAACATCGCGAGGACGGCGATCGACATCCGGCGCAGCGCCCGGTTCACTTGAGCGTCACCACCTGCGTCAGCCCTTCTTCCTGGATCGGCCGCGGCGGAGGCCGCCGCGCGGTGTCGCTTATCCGGGCCAGCACGGCGATCAGCATCCAGCTTGCCACCAGCGAGGATCCCCCCTGGGACAGGAACGGGGTGGTGATGCCGGTCAGCGGGATGAGCCTGGTTACGCCGCCGACGATGACGAACACCTGCAGGGCGAGCATGAAGGACAGGCTGCCGGCCAGCAGCTTGGAGTACGCATCCTTGACCGACATCGCGGCACGAAATCCGCGCTGCACGATGAGCCCGTAGATCAGCAGGATGGCCATCACCCCGGCGAGCCCGAGTTCCTCGCCGAACGCGGTAATCACCAGGTCGCTCTGCACCAGCGGGGTGATGTACGGCTGGCCACCGCCCAGGCCCTTTCCGAGCAGGCCGCCGCTGGCCATCCCGTACAGGCCCTGAACGAGCTGGTAGGCGTTATGGCTGGGATTCAGCCCGCTGAACGGGTGTAGCCAGATGTTGAACCGCTGGCCCACGTGCCCGACCAGCTTGCTGGCGGCGAACGCGCCCACCACGAACATGAGGAAGCCGAGCAGCAGCCAGGAGGTCCGGGACGTGGCGATGTACAGCGCCGCGACGAACAGGCCCATGAATACCGCGCTGGTGCCGATGTCGCTCTCGAAGACGAGCAGCAGCAGGCTGGCCGCCCAGGCCAGCAAGATCGGGCCGAGATCGCGCGCCCGGGGCAGGTCGATGCCGAGCACCCGGCGGCCTGCCAGCGCCAGCACGTCCCGCTTGGCCACCAGGTAGCCGGCGAACGAGGCGGCCAGCGCGAGCTTGGCGAACTCCTCGGGCTGGATGGTAAACGCGCCGAGCCGGATCTGGATCTTCGCGCCGGTGCCCGCCACCTGGCTGATCGACGCAGGCAGCAGCGCCGGCAGCGCTATCAGCAGGAGCCCGATGGCGCCGAGTGTGTAGGTGTAGCGCTGCAGCACGCGCGGCTCGCGGACGAGGGCGAGCACCGCGACGAAGCATCCGATGCCGATGGCCGAGTAGAGGATCTGGATGTTGGTCGCGGATGTGCTCATCGGAGCGGTGAGCAGGCTGCCCTGCGCGGCTAGCCGGTAGGTCATCACGATGCCCAGTCCGTTCAGCACGGCCGCGAGCGGAAGCAGCAACGGGTCCGCCCAGGGAGCGAACCTGCGCATGGCCAGATGAGCGATGACGACGACGACAATGTAGGCGGCCATGTATTCCGCCAGCCCCGATGGCAGCTTGCCCTTGAGGCTGAAACCGACGTTCGCGAACGCGAACGCGATAAGCCCGAAGGCGAAAACAAGCATGATCAGCTCGGTGCGCCGCCTGCCGCGGGACACCGGGACCAGCGGGTTGTCCGGATCAACCGCCGGTGACGGTGCGGTGATGCTGCTCACGAGTGCCCTGTGGCAGCGGGGACGACGGCATTGGCGGGGATCCCGAACGCGGTTGACGGCGGGCACATCGGCCCGGCCTTGGGCGGCTGCGGGCCGGGCTTGGGGATGCCGTTCACCGGTTTCTTCAGCCGCTTGGCCAGCGCAACTTCCGCCTGGTAACTGCTCTGCTCGGACACCCAGGCTTGCAGCGCGGCGTACTGCTGCTGGCAGGTGGTCACGGCGGCGCGGACGTTGGCGACTATTCTCTGGGCCTCGCTCAGGCTGCTGGCGGTGATCGTGGCCTTTACCGTCTGCTGATAGTTCGACGGTACCTGGGCGAGCGGGATCGCGGTCTGCTGATAGGGCCTGGACAGGCTGATCCCGGCGATTCGCTGGTTGATGCCCCGGTAGATGACGACCTCACCCTTGCTGTCGGCCGCCACGTAATACTGGTCCTGGCTCCACCGCCAGGCTATGTAGCCGCCGCCGATGATGACGGCCAGCAGCACCACCAGGGAGGTGGTCACGATCGGCCAGCGGCGGCGACCCGCCCGGACGGCACGCTTCGGCTGGCCGCGGTGGCTGCGGCGGGAGGGGGCAGCTCGCAGGCCGGTACCGTTCTCGCTCGCCGGCGCGAGCGGCATGGAGGCCGGGTCCAGGTCGTCGACGGCCGTCATCGAATTGGGCATGGTCAGCGAAGGCTGTGGTCATCGATGCCGCCGAACGGGCTGCCTGGGGCGGTGCCGTCGGTGCTGAGCCTCGGGTCGCTGACGTTCGCCGCGGCGCCGGCCATGACCGGAGTCCCGGTCGACGGCACCCGGGACGTGGCCGTATCCACCACATCCGCCACGATGCAGGTGATATTGTCCGGGCCGCCGCCGTGCAGCGCGAGCTCGATCAGCTGGCGCGTGACCGCCTCGGGATCTTCGATAGTGGCCAGCGTCTCGCGCAGGGTCTCGTCGCTGACCACGCCGGACAGCCCGTCCGAGCAGAGCAGGTAACGGTCGCCCGCCTGGCCATCGTGCACGGACAGGTCAGGCTCGGCGACCGACCTGCCGTCCAGCGCCCGCAGCAGCAGCGAGCGCTGCGGGTGGGTGGAGACATCCTCGGCGCTGATCCTGCCCTCATCGACCAGCGACTGCACCAGGGTGTGATCGTGGGTGATCTGGTAGAGCTCACCCTCCCGCAGCAGGTAACCGCGCGAATCGCCGATGTGGCACACGGCCGCGTGCCCATCGGACCAGAACAGCGCGGTCAGCGTGGTGCCCATGCCCTCGACCGCCGGGTTGGCGATGATCATCTCCTGCAGCCGGGCGTTGGCCGCGGCGACCGCCGAGGAGAGTTCCGCCAGCATGTCGCCGCCGGGCGGCTCGGAGTCGAGTTTCGCCATCGACGCGATGGTCAGCGAGCTAGCCACCTCGCCTGCGGCGTGGCCGCCCATCCCGTCCGCCACCGCGAGCAGACGGGGTCCCGCATACGCCGAGTCCTCGTTTCCCTCACGGAGGAGCCCGACGTCGGAGCGTACCGCGTAGCGGAGTACTAGTGTCATCTGCGCAGTTCCAGAACGGTCTTACAGATGCGGTTCGGCACGCCCATCGGCACTCGCATAGGCCGCGTCACCTTCAGCCGGTCCAGGTAGGTGACATTGGTCGAGCCGAGATCCTCGACGATCCATT
>WNFG01002744.1_pt1 | contig 17592 bp, 17 predicted proteins | sample 5400431 | NCBI WGS metagenome assembly WNFG01 (sample SAMN13153346, study PRJNA577476) | soil metagenome | isolation source: 120 cm saprolite under Douglas fir tree site 2 hole 3 replicate 2 | place: USA:California | collected 2015-04-18 | reverse complement strand
GGGCCGTCCGGGGTTGGCAAGACCGAGTTGTCCAAGACGCTGGCGGAGTTCCTTTTCGGTGATGAGGACTCGCTGATCCAGCTCGACATGAGCGAGTACATGGAGAAGCACACGGTGTCACGGCTGTTCGGTTCCCCGCCCGGGTATGTCGGCTATGAGGAAGGCGGGCAGCTGACCGAGAAGGTCCGCCGCAAGCCGTTCTCGGTGGTCCTGTTCGACGAGATCGAGAAGGCCCACCCGGATATCTTCAACTCGCTGCTGCAGATCCTTGAGGACGGCCGGCTGACCGACGCCCAGGGCAGGCTGGTCGACTTCAAGAACACCGTGATCATCATGACGACCAACCTGGGCACCCGGGACATCTCCAAGGGAGTGTCTGTCGGGTTCGCCCGGTCCGGTGAGTCCAAGGGCTCGCATGACCGGATGAAGGCCAAGGTGAACGAGGAGCTGAAGCACCACTTCAGGCCCGAGTTCCTGAACCGCGTGGACGACACGATCGTGTTCCACCAGCTGACCGAGGAGGAGATTGTCACCATCGTGGACCTGATGATCGCCAAGGTGGATGAGCGGCTCCGGGACCGTGACATGGGCCTGGAACTGCGTCCGGCCGCCAAGGCGCTGCTGGCCGAGCGGGGCTATGACCCGGTGCTCGGCGCGCGGCCGCTGCGCCGGACGATCCAGCGGGAGATCGAGGACAATCTGTCGGAGAAGATCCTGTTCGGCGAGCTGAAGGCGGGCCAGATCGTGATAGTCGATGTGGAGGGCACCGGGCCGGACGCGCAGCTCACGTTCAAGGGCGTGCCCAGGCCCGGCGAGATGCCCGACGCGCCGCCCGCCGAGACCGGTAGCCAGGCGGCCGCCGGCGCGACCGGCGGGCGCCTGACCAACGGCGAGTAGCACCACCCGGGCAGCGGTTAAGCAGCCCCACCTCGGGCGTTCAGCGGTCGCTGACACGACTTCGGCCTGGGCCGCCAGCTACGGATCTGGCCCCGGCGGGGGCTCGCTGGGAGGAGGTCACATCGCGGGCGCCTGTCGCGGGAACGCGGCGATCCGCGCGCTCGAAGATCCCCTCCAGCCACCGTGATCCGTCGCCTGGGACAGTGCCGGGGCCAGTGGGCGTGCCCGGGACTCAGGTAGTGCCTGCGTCCGAGGAGGCGGTCCCTGCCGGTGCGTCAGCCGATGACCGTGACGTTCTCCCCCTGAGGTCCCTTCTGGCCCTGCGTGATGTCGAACTCGACCTTCTGTCCTTCTTCCAGGCTGCGGTAGCCGTCACCCTTGATCGCGCTGAAGTGCACGAACACGTCCGGGCCACTCTCGACCGCGATGAAGCCGTAGCCCTTATCGCCGTTGAACCACTTCACTGTGCCCTGCGCCATCTTGACCTTCTTCGTTCCGGGATGCGCCGTGCCCCGCCATGGCGATGGGGACCGCGCCTCCCACGATTGCTTTGGCCAGCCTGTCACCCAACCCGCGGCAGGTGTAAACCGTACCGCTGGCCAAGTGCGCCGGCGGCCGGACCAACCCCCCCTCGGCCGAGGAGCGAAAGCAGCGGAAGCGAACACCCGGGCGGGGCGCGTGCCCAGGTCCGCTGCCACCACGGCGCGACCACGCCCACGCCGTGCCGACGGCCTGCGCCTGCGCGACCTGGGACGACATATCTCCGCGATCGCGGTTGAATAGGCCGAGAAGGTTGGTGGTCGTCACTGTGATCGCCGCATACATTCTGATCGAGACCGAAGCTGGCAAGGCAGCTACTGTGGCTGAGGCGCTCCGGGACGTGCCGGGCGTCTCGGAGACGGCGAGCGTGGCCGGGCCCTACGACGTCATCGCGCGGGCGCGGGCGCGGGACATCGACCAGCTGGGCACGCTGGTAGCCTCCCGGGTCCAGGCCCTCGACGGCGTGACGCGGACGATGACCTGCCCGGTCGTGCACTTGTAGGACACCGGTCGCCATGGACCACCACACCACAATCCACGAGGTGGGCGAGGGCGGCGTCCAGGCGGCCTGCTCATGCGGCTGGCGCAGCCCACTGTTCGGCGAGGACAAGACGGCCGGCACGATGGACCCGCTGCAGCACGCGATCGAGGCTGGCGATCTGCACGAGTGGGAGATGTCTCTGCCATAGGCAGGGGGCCACGTGCCGGCTGTGACGCTGCGGAGAAGCCCTGCAAGGCACACTCGAGGTCGACTCCACCGGCCCCGGCGCCCGCTCAGCCTTAGCGGGCTGAGCCGCTGATCTGGAACCGCGCGCTGGTTCCCCGCAGGCACACTCGGTTCATGGTGTTTGGGTCGGCTTGGGCAACCGGATGGCCTTCCGGGCGCCTACCAGGGACCAAGCCAGCAGCGTCGGGCGCACCCGCCGACTCGTCGGCGGGACAGATTGCCCGATCTGGGCGCCACTGTCTGGTCGGCGGGTGCCCGGGGGCGAGTTTGGCGGGGACTGGCAAACTTGGCTGATGGTGCCCTGGCGCATCCGTGACTTTCATGAGGATGATCTTGACGCGGCGGTCCGGCTGTGGGATGACCCGGCGGCCGGTACCGGGGCGCCGGTGTTCGGGCTATCCGACCTGATCTCCGCGGTCCGCGCGGGAGCGCCGGCTGTCGTGGCGGTCGTGGGGGATGAGCTGGTCGGGACGGTGGTTGCGACCACCGGCGGGGCCCGGGCGCTGCTGTTGCGGATCAGCCTGGCGCCGGGATGGCGGCGGCGGGGTGTCGGCAGCGCGATGCTGACCGAGCTGGAACGGCGGCTGGTGGCGGCGGGGGTTCACAGGGTCGCGTGCCTGCTGGCGGATGAGGGCGAGATGGGCGCGGTTGCCCTGGAGCACTGCGGGTACACGGTCCGCCGCGACATGATCCTTTACGAGAAGCTGGAGCCGGTCTGGCCCGCCGACGTCGGCATACTTGAGCAGCTCGGTGGCCGCATGATCCGTGCGGACACGTGGGGCCAGCTCGGCGGGATGGTCAGGGAGAAGGAGCTGATCGAACGGCGGGTCATCCTTCCGCTGGCCAGCCCGCAGCTCGCCGCCCGGCTGGGGCTTGTCCCGCCCCAGGCCGTCATCTTGTTCGGCCCCCCGGGAACAGGAAAGACGACCTTCGCGAAGGGCGTTGCCTCCCGGCTCGGCTGACCGTTCGTGGAACTGTTCCCCTCCCGGCTAGCCGGGGACTCGCCGACCGGCCTGGCGTCCGCGTTGCGGGAAGCGTTCGCGCTTGTCGCCGAGCTGGACAAGGTGGTCGTGTTCATCGACGAGGTGGAGGAGATCGCCGGGCTGCGCCGGCCGCGGACGGTCTCTGCAGCCCAGGGCGTCACCAACGAGATGCTGAAGCTGATCCCGCCGTTCCGTGAACGGGATGAGCGGCTGCTCATCTACGCGACAAATTCGGTCCGTGACCTAGACACCGCGTTCTTGCGGCATGGCCGGTTCGACTACCTCATCCCGGTCGGCCCGCCGGACGAAGAGGCTAGGCAGGCGATCTGGGATCGGTATCTGGCGGCGATGCCGCACCCGGACCTGGACATGGCGCAGATCGTCGAGCGGTCCAGGCTGTTCACCCCTGCCGATATCGAGTTTGCCGCCCGCAGGACGGCCCAGCTGGTATTCGAGCGGGTCAGGTTCGAGCAGGGGGAAGAACTCACCTCGGCGGCGGACGTCCTGCGGGGGATCGCGCAAACCCGCCGCACCCTGACCCCGGAGATGGTGGCCGAATTCGAGCAGGACATCCAGGACTACGCCCGGCTGTAGGCCGCAGTCGGCCAAGTGCGGGCTATTAGTGGAAATCAGGCTTACCGGGAAGCTGCGAACCAGGTCCCATCGGCCTAGCGCCGCGCAACTGCGCGCCTCGCTCTCGTGGCCGGCCGTGAGCGTGCTCTCTGGTGGTTGCTGGCCGTTGCGGGTGTGCTGGGTAGCCCCCGTTCGGGCCGGGGCTGCCAGCGCGGGTGTCCCGCCGGACGAGGAATAATCGCAGAAGCGGGGCCGCCGCCGGCATCGGTGCCGGTGGCCACCGCCGTGCTGGTCCCCGGGGAGGCCACGATGGAGGAACACTTCGTATGGATGACGACACGCCGGATCAAGCCGGGCACGCTGGCCGGCTTCGAGAGGGCGTGGCGGCCAGATGCGCATCCGGAGGGGATGCTGCGCGCGTACGCGTACTGGTCTGAAGACGAGCAGGAAATCGTCGGTGTCTCGTTTTGGGTCTCGAAGGAGTCGTGCGCGGCGTGGCGGGCCTCGGAAGCGGAGACGCGCCGGCGGGAGGCGATGGCTCCCTACGTCCTCGGGGAGCGGGAGGCCTTGTACCGGGGCCGTGAGCTAATCGTGCCAGCTCATTAGAGGGCTATCGAACGGGAATTAGCCAGACACCTGATCAGCAATGGGCCAGCTGCGGGCGACCGGGTGATCCTTGCCGCGGTGTTTGCCGCCTACGGCAGCTACGCCACGCCACATCGTTCATCGATGGCGGGCCTTACGTTGCCGCGACACCGGCCCCTGGCGGTCCTTCGAACACGAATTGCAGTTCGCTGGCGTAAACTGCAATTAGAACGTAGCGGGCTGGCCGCGTGTCGCGAGCACCACGACCGGGCCTTGGACCACCTAACCGGGAGGCGAGCCCGTGCCGCATCTTTTCATCCACGGCCGCCGCGATCTGCCCCCGCAAGCCGATCCGTGGAGCACCGCCCACCGCGTGCTCCACGACCTGCGCCGGGACGGCCTCAAGATCCAGGTCGCTGACGGGCTGCTGCCAGACGCGGCCCAGCGTCCAAGCGTTCGGCGTCCGCTCGATCGTGCCCAATGAGGCGAACTGTGATGACCAGAACCCCGGCGGCGGAGCTGGCCAGGGTCAAGCGGGAGTTCCCAGTGTGGACGATCCGCCCCGTGGAGCCTGGGAAGGGCACCGGGTTCACCGCGCAGCGCAGGCTGCGGCCGGGCTGCGCAGCATCTACGGCACGAGCGCCATGGTCGGTGAGCGGCAGGTGGCCCGGAGGGCCTGCCGCGCGCAGCCGGTTCCACTCGTGCGCTGGCGGGTCAGCGGGATCAGCGGCGCGCACTCTGCGAACCACGGGCCCTCGGGCGACGGCCGGGTCGGCCCTGGCTTCCGGAGTGATCCAGACCGGAGGTCCTGCGCTGGTCAGTGCTTGCCGAGGACCGCGCGGTTCGCAGCGTCAGAACTCAGGCGGCTCAACTTGCCGGTGACCGCATGGTTCAAGTCGGTGGCCGATCGTGGTGCGTGCGGGCCCGGCGGCCCTGGTTGGTGGTAGCCGGTGCATGCGGTTTGGCCAGCAGGCTGGCGGATCCTGTGTGCCGGTGGCGGGTTCGCCGGGGCAGCACCCCGGCCGGGTATCAGCTGCCCGATCCGGTGGCACTACCCGGGATTTCCCTGACCGGGTCCCAGGTTCAGCGTGACCGGATTGGACCCGAGCCCGGTGCGGTTCTTGCCGTCCACGGTCAGGGTGACCGCGCCCGGGTTGCCGAGCCTCAGGGTGACTGCCTGCCGTTCCGTCCACGTCTTCGAGGTGCCAGTGCCGACGATGCCCTCGAAGATCGTCGCGCCGGCCGGTGTGGTGAGGTCGGCCCAGCAGGGTTCGCTGACTGCGGTCAGCGAGATCACCACGCCGGGGGAGCTATGGCGCGCTGCAGGCGGTGCCGGGGTGTTCTTCGCGGCCGGGTGCTTGCGGGCGGCCTTATGCGTGGTGGCCGCGGGCTTGCGGGCGGCAGCCGGCGAGCTGCCAGCGGGCTGGGATACCACGAAGTGATAGGTGACCAGGCCGGCGACCGCCGCGAGCACGACCAGCAGCGCAACGCCCCAGTACGGCCCGCGATGCTGCCTGGGCCGGAGGGGGCCAGACGGCCCGGCTCCGCTGGCAGCGGCACCGCCCTGCGGTGGGCCGTGGCTGGAGTCGTACTCCCGGACCAGCGGCTCGGGGTCCGCGCCCACGGCACGAGCGATGGCGCGGATGTGCCCGCGCGCATAGAAGTCTGCGCCGCAGGCGGAGAAGTCGTCCGCTTCGATTCCCCGGACAAGGGTCTCCCTGATCCGGGTCCGCTGGCTGACCTGGGTAATGGTGAGACCAGCCTGGTGCCGTGCCGCTGCCAGGACCGCACCGATGCTCATGCGGCGCCTCCACTGCCCGGCCGCTCATGGGCTCGCCCACGGCGTGGTGGCCGGTACGCAATACCATTCTCCCCCCAATCCCCGCAGAGAGCGCCTGCCAAGCGCCGGCATCCGGCGAGAACCGGCCTGGGCCTCCTGGTATTCGCTGGAGCCGGGCCCGGAGCACAGCGTGATCGGCGGCAGCGAGCAGCCAGTGTTCCCGGGGTACTCGGTTGTGGCCAGACTGTTGACACCGGGCGAGCCGCAGCACAGCGTGCACTTGCCGGGCGTCTCGGGCGACCTCGCAGGGCAGGGGCGCGGAAGCTGTGGAAACCCGCGGCTCGCCGCAGAACGAAGACCAGACGGCGCATGCTGACCGCGTCTGTCGTGCTCGCCGCGTGCGCCGCCGACCTAGAAATGAACGGCAAGTGAACGCATGATGGCTGGCAGGCGAACTACATCGCTGGCTGCCCCAGCTAGCAGGTAAAACACGCAGCCGACCGGCATGGCTGCGGCAGCAGCGGAGGTGACGGTGCCAGATTCGGGCGGGCGCTTCCTGCGAGCACGGCTGCGAGCGCCGCCGGTGATGGGCGGCTTGTTGCCTGTGCACCGGTCTGACATCCCTGCGGACGTGGTTGCCGGTATCACCCTGGCCGCCGTGAGCATCCCGGTGGCTCTTGGGTACGCGAAGATCGCTGGGATGCCGGTGGTGACCGGCCTGTACACGCTGCTGTTCCCGATGGCCGTATTCGCCATCCTCGGTTCATCGCGCCACCTTGTCGTCGGCGCGGACTCCGCCACCGCGGCCATACTTGGCGCGGCCCTCGCCGGGCTCGCGGTCGCTGGCTCGCCGCAATACGTCCGGCTGGCCGGGCTCGCGGCCCTGCTCGCTGGCGGGCTGCTGCTGCTGGCCCGGCTGGCCCGGGTCGGGTTCCTGGCGAATTTCCTGTCCCGGACCGTTCTGGTCGGATTCCTCACCGGCGTCGGCATCCAGGTGGCTGCCAGGCAACTGCCCGACATGCTGGGGGTGACCGTCGCGGACAAGGCCACCCCGGCCAGGCTCTGGGACATTGCCCGCGCGCTCCCACAGGCACACGCGGCCGATCTGGCGATATCGGCCGGGGTCATCGCGGTCGTGCTGGCTGCCCGGGCGATCTCCCGCAAGATCCCGGGCCTGCTGATCGCGGTGATCGCCGCGATCATCGTGAGCCAGGAGGCGGACCTGGCGGGGCGAGGCGTAGCCGTGCTCAGCCCCCTCCCACGAGGGCTGCCACACCTGGGGTTGCCCGCCCTCGGCTGGCATGACGCCGCCGTGCTCATCGGCACCGCGGTGTCGATGTTCACCGTCATCCTCGCCCAGAGCGCGGCGACCTCACGCGCCTACGCCGGGAGGTATGAGGAGGCATTCAGCCAAGACGCCGACCTGGTCGGCCTGGGTGCCGCCAACGTGGCCGCCGCGTTGTCTGGCACCTTCGTCGTCAACGGCAGCCCGACCCAGACGCAGGTGGCCGACAGCGCGGGCGGGCGCAGCCAGCTGGCCCAGCTCACGACCAGTGCGGTGGTGCTCATCGTCTTGCTCCTGCTCACTGGGCCGCTGGCCAGCCTGCCCCTCGCCGCCTTGGCGGCGATCGTCTTCCTCATCGCCATCGGGCTCATCGACGTCGGCGGGATGCGGCGCATCCTGGCCTGCCGGCGCCGCGAGTTCACCATCGCCCTGCTCACCACCGCCGCGGTCGTGATCTTGGGGGTCGAGGAAGGCATCGCGCTTGCCGTCGCCGCCTCGATCATCGACCACCTGCGTCACACCTCCCACCCGAACGACAGCCTGCTCGTGAAGTCACCGGCCGGGCACTGGCAGCCCGCCCCAGTCCGGCCCGGCGCGCGGACCGAGGAAGGACTGGCGATCTACCGGTTCGGCACCAGCCTTTACTACGCCAACGCCATCCGCTTCATCGACGACATCACCGCCCTCACCGCGCAGGGAAGCCCACTGCGGTGGCTGATCCTCGACGGCGCAGCCATCGGCGACGTCGACTACACCGCGGCAGAAGTCTTCACCCGCGCCATCGAACACCTCCGCAAACAACACATCCACTTCGCCATCAGCAGCGTCCACGGCGCAGTGCGCAAGCAACTCGACAGCTACGGCATCAGCGCCGCCCTCGGCCCCGGCGCCTACTACGACACCCCCGGCGAGGCACTCGAGGCCTTCCACGCCACAGAAGAGGTCACCGGCGAGCAAACGGCGCAGCAACGCAGCGAAGCAGTTCAGAAGAATGCCTTGCCGCCCAGGACCGACTCACTGTGAGTAGCCTGCCAGACCGCACGAACCAGGCAGGTGATCTTGAGCATGCAGGCTCACCGACGTAACAGACAGAATGCTCGTTCGGCGCGGCAAGACGACCACGCCCGACCAGCCGGACTGCCGCGCCGAACGGCGGCACTGCGCGCGTTCTCCTGATGCGGGAGATGCCCTGCCCGTGCGTGATGTAGCCCCGGCTGCCTGCGGGGCAGGGCGGCCCGCCGGGCGGCAGGGGGGTCAAGCGCGCCGCCGGGCCTGCTCGTCTGTGCCTTCGTCGCCCTGCCGCCAGTTGCGGGCGAGTGCGACGAGGCCGCGAACCACGTCGGGGGGCAGCCCCGGGGTGCTCGCGATGTGCCACAGCGTCGGGTCTTCATACTCGGCATGGCCGCGGTCGGGCGAGCCCACGTTAGGCTCCCCGCCTGCCAGTATCCGTCGGCACGAGCCCGGGGCCCAGCCGAGTCGATTCTCGACCATACCGAGAGTGCTGGGGGAAACGCGCTGGCCGTTCTCGAGCTTCCCCAGCGTGCGTTCGGTCACCCCGGTCGCCTCGGCAAATGCCCGCCTGTCCCGCATGCCTAGCTCGACTCGGCGTGCGACGACGTAATCGGCGAGCCGCCGCCAGTCCTCACCGGTCATATGACCGTCCTTCCCGTGAGCCGCCGCCAGTCCCCCGACCGGCCACGTGACCATCCTTACCCGAAGAAGATAGAAGAGTCTAGCCCCTTCTGTCGCCAGTTACGTCCAAGGATCTGCACCTCTCTTCTTAGTTCATATCGTTCATGCTCTTTACTTCCTGTCTCTACTCCTCTAGTGTGCTCAGTCAGGAAGATAACTTCTTGTTTCTTCCTAAAAGTGTCTGGATCTGGGTCAGTTGCCGGGATCCAGCGGAGTCAGGAACGTGACCCAGCGTGGAGTCTCGATGGGCAGCACCGGTGACCCGAGCGGTGAGTCCAGCCTGGCACCCTGCGGCCCAGTGACGTCGTCGCGCAAGCGCGGAGCGGGGCGGAAGGGAGGACGACGCCTTGCCGCACCCGCGGCGACTGCTGGGTGGCCCGGTCACGGCTGGCCAGGCATCACCATCTCTAGGACGGCAGCTGGCGGCCCCGGGGCGGGGGCGGGGCCGCCTGCTGCACCGGCACTCCGCACGAGGCACCGCGGCCCGAACGCTCGGCCGTGAGCCTGGCTCTGCGCAGGCTGTCAACCAGCCAGCGGGAAGCGACCGCGCTCACTCTCTTCCTGGACCTCGGCTCCGGGCAGGCCGCCGCGGCCATGCGGGTGAGCCTGGCCACGCTGCGACGCTGCCTGGCCGAGGCCGGTCAGCGCCCAAAGCCGTTCTGCCTTCAAGCCCCTGAGTGCCAGCTGTTCCGCGACCGGCAGCGTTCGCCGGTCAGCCAGGCCAGCCGCGCTGCGACAAGGAGCCCGATGGGGACCCTCGCCCAGCCGGGCAGTCGTGGCAAAGGCGGCGGCGTAGCGGGTGAACATGTCGCGCGGAGCAATGACGTATACGGTGTGCACGGCCGGGTCAGGCAGGACGCGGCGCCGTCAGCCGAAGCACCAGCGCAACGGCGGGCTGGGACAGCGCCACCCCGGCCGTCTCAAGCCAGCCAGCCCACCCAGATCGTGCCCGCACCGGCTGGCGCGCCTCGCCGGAATGGTTAGGGCCAACGTCGCGAGGCCCGGCGCGACCAGAAACCGCACCCACGAAGCCACTATCGGACAGCACCCGGCAACACCTCTGGTAGACCGCTGCGGCCCAGCGGGCACGGGCCCCCGCTGGCGCGGCTGAGCCGCAGGCACGCCAGGCCACAGGCCAGCAGGTACGCCTGGACGAAAGGTGCAATGATCCCCCGTGGATCACGTCGATCGGGGCGGTGGCCGAGCTGTCAACCGCCGTTGCCAGCCCTGAGCCGACGCCTCAGGATCCCGTAAGTTTCAGAATCCCGTAACCGGCTGTGGCCGGTACCCCGCCTGCAGCTGATGACCCACCTTTTGCCGCACCGGCATGGTCTGAGCGTCGCTGGCGGTCCCACCGCATGTGCTTTAGCCGGCACCAAGGCCGCGGGCCATTAGCCCGCGTCATGGCCTTCCTCATATTGCCGTGATCGCTGCCGACCGCGACGGCGTGATCAGCATGGCGCGGTATGCCTGCCGGGCGATCATCGACCGGCCGAGATTCCTCAGTATTGTCAGTAATCCCTCTGACCTCTTACATCGGCCCACGGATCCGCTGCCCCTGGCTAGCCATCAGCCGGTACCAGCCCTCCGGATGTCGGCTAGCTAAGCGGGCTCGGCGCGCCAAACCCGATCCTCAGCACGGCTTGGCCAGTACGCAGTGTGACCTGCTGGCTCCATGCGGGGCGGTACGGGGCTCGCTGCGTGTCGATGAACGCCCGCATCCAGCCGAGGTATGCCGCATGCGTGAGGTGCGCCGCCCTGTCTGCCGTTGCCAAGTCCACCGACCGCAGGAGGCTGGCAGGTCCGCCACCAGGCGACTGGTCGACGAAGTCCACGATGCGCACCGGGCGATAATAGGCCATTGTGGCGATGAGCAGCGGCAGCCGCGGATCAATATCGCCGCTAAGGAGCTGTGCCCTGGCTACGGCCGAGAGCGTGACCTGGCTATTCGTCAGCAGCTGGGCGTCGGTAGCTTTCCTGGCGCGTAGCGCCGCCTGTTGAACGGCGCGATACTTGGCGGTGCCGCCCGGAAAGACCCACCTGATGTCGATCCTGGCGTTCCCTGAGCCAAAGCTCGCGATGATGACCGGAGCGTAGACGGAGGCGAGGCGGGCGCCGTACTGGGCTTGGATAGCGGCAGTAGCGACCACCAGGTCAGAGGCGAGCGGATCGGGCGACCCGGGCCCAAGCGTCAACAGGTTCGCCGCCGGGAAGCCTCTGCTGACCAGATCCGCGCATACCTGGTAATCACATGACACGACTGCGGCACGGCTGACCTGCTGCAATATCCAGGTTACGGCCCGCGTTCTGGCGGCACCCTCAGCAGCGAGTTCCTGGCCGGTGCCAGCGTGGCTGCCCGCCGACCGGTCTGATGATGCGCCGCGCGGGAGAAGGATGAGTGCTAGCCCGCCGGCGCCGGCAACTAGCAGAATCCCGGTCAGAACCGCAGCTGCCCGTCCGCGCCACCAGGGGCGACCACTCCCCTGCCGCGTCGGCCGAAGCTTGGACCCCGGCCCGGTGCCGATCGGGCCATCGCCCGTGCCGTGCGGCGGCTCCGGCGGCGCGGCAGACGCGCGCTGTGAGCTGGATGTCTCCTCGTCAGTGGCGAGAGCGGAGGCCATTGGCGGGAGCGGGCCCGCCAGCTGCGCTCCGGCGGCCCCCAGCTCGCTGAGCACCGCGCGGGCCGACGGCCTGGCGGCTGGGTCCTTGCTGAGGCAGCGCTGGACGAGGAAGCCAAGTGGTTCGGGAAGCCGGCCCACAGCGGGCTCGGAATGAAGAATCGCGTAGGCCGTGGCTGTCAGCGACTCGCCCTTGAAGGGCAGCTCACCGGTACCCGCGAACGCGATCGTCACGGCCCACGACCACATGTCGGCCGCCGCGGTCACTCGCTCCCCGGCCAGCTGCTCTGGAGCCATGAACGCCGGAGTCCCCACGGCGGCCTGGCCAGAAAGGCCCGTAGTGGTCATGCCGGGAACGGCCGCCAGCCCAAAGTCGATCACCACTGGCCCGTCGGGCCCGAGGAGGATATTGCCAGGCTTGAAGTCGCGGTGCACCATCCCGGCGGCATGCACTGCGCCTAGCGCGGTCAGCGTCGCGACGGCAATGCGTTCGAGTGCTGCGCCGTCGCGAGGTCCGAACTGCTCGACGACCTCCACCAGCGATAGCCCGCTGACGTATTCACTGACAATGAACGGCCGCCGTTCGAAGATTCCCGCATCCAGAACTTGCGCGGTGCAGAACCGGGCGACCCGCTGCGCTGCGGCGACCTCCTTCAGGAAGCGGCTCCGGACCTGTGGGTCCGTGGTTGGCGGCAGGAGCTTGACCGCCGCCCGGCTTCCGGTGGGACTGACAGCCAGGAACACTACACCCTGACCGCCTTCACCAAGGCGGCCGAGCAACCGGTATACACCAACCTCGCGCGGATCCGTGTCGCGCAGGGGAAGCATTCCGGACATCGCTGACTCCGTGGATGCCACCAGGCCATTCTGCCCTGGCAGCTCAGCGCACACCACGATTTCGTTTCGCCAGGTGCCTGCCGCAGCTTTCCCTGCAGCCGCTCGAGCTTTCGGGAGGAACTGCTGCCTCCGAGCCACGTCCGCTCGGCGCCGCGCGGAACCACTGTCCGTTCGGCCTGCAAATGCTCCAGCCGGGACGGGCAGGTCAGCGCGATATGGCGGGTTGCGGTCCCGGACGATGCGCCGTGACGCTCACCGCGGTGTCAAGGATCTCTTCGGCGGCGCCCGTTCTCGCGCGGCCGGGCCGCCGGGCCAAAAGCCTACGCGCTGGCCAGCACGCCCTCGAAGATCACGGTCAGATCACCGGCGAGGATTTCCGGGGTCCTCCACATCGGCGGACCCGGCAAGTGCGGCAACGAGCCGGGGACGTGACATCACCCCGCCCCAATGTTCGCGCATCGGAATGTGCGGTATGCCGTGACCACCTGCGCGGGCCTGGCGGCCATGTGTTAGAGCGATCGCTGCCCGGCCCGGCTCGCCGCCCGCGCAGAATACCCACTTCTGCGCATGCGGCGTCTTGATCGAAATACGGCCCATGTGCGCGCATAGCGGCGGGAGTGTGTGCGCTGGTGATGCCGGCGACCAGCTCGGCGACATGCTGCTCATCGGTGGGTGATGCTGGCACCGCCGCGCACGGCCCAGGGCATCCCGGACAGCTTCAGGCGCTGGCAGGTACCGGATGCGGCGCCCTATGTGCCGATCAGTCGCGCGCCCATCTTCGGTGAGGATCGGCGGCCGGTTCCGCGGCTCGGGCTTCCTGAACGCGACGGCTCGTCCTCGGCCACGTCAAGGCCGTCGGTCCCCGGCGGGCGCTGCGGCAGGACGAGATAGCGCACCTCGGCAGAGGAATCCCACACCCGGATCTCGACATCGCCGGGCAGCTGGCAGCCCATCTCGGCTAGCAGCGCCCGGGGCTCTCGGACCATCCGGGCCCGATACGGAGGGTCCTTGTACCACGCCGGCGGCAGCCCGAGCACTGGCCACGGATAACAGGAGCACAGCGTGCACACGATGACATTGTGGACGGCCGCGGTGTTCTCCACCACCACCATGTGATCGCCTTCCGCGCCGCCGAAGCCAAGCTCGGCGATGGCGGCGGTGCCCTCAGCCAGCAGGCGCTCCCTATACTTCGGGTCCGCCCAGGCCCGGGCCACGACCTTCGCCCCGTTCATCGGGCCGATCTCCGACTCGTAGCGGCGGGTGATTTCCTCGACGAAGCCCTCCGGCACCAGCCCGCGCTCGGTCAGCAGCGCCTCCAGCGCCGCGACCCGCTGCTCAACCGGCGACACGGACGCCTGGTGATGGCGCCCCTCGCTCATCACCCCTCCAGGTAGCTGTCCCACAGGTCGACATGCACTGACACGCCGCGCTGGCCGTCCCGCCACAAGCCGGCGGCGTCGAACCGGACCGAATAGGTCGGCTCGTAGCGGCGGGCGCTGCCATGAGCCTCGACATCAGGCACCGAATAGGTCCCGTCCACCCGCACCACCACCCCCGCCTTGCCCCGGACGTAGCCCGGGCAGCGGGTATGGCCAGGTGGATGCCACTCGCGCACCCGCACCCGGTCGCCGACCCGAAGCGCGGCTCGCCGACGTCAGGACCGGCGTCAGCGACGGGCGGCGCGAGCACCGGGCCGCTCAGCGGAAACCGCCCCCCGGCGCGCCCCTCGAGCTCTGCGCGGGTCACCAGCCCATGCTCGACAGCCAGGGTGGCCGTCGCGGTCAGCCAGTGCTCGCAGTAGCTCGACGTCAGGTAGTGGTCCGGCTCCATCCGCTCGATCGAGTGCCGGAACTCGCCCCCGCTCGCCCCCACCGCGCCGGCGACAACCGCCATGAGCGCCCGGGCTACCGCCTGCCACCGGTCGGGGAAGGCTGGCTCCGCCGGCGAATGAGCCACCGCTCCGAAATCCTGCATGCCACCCAGGTCATGGATGCCGTCCACCAGCAAGACCCTGTTCCATCTGCGTCCTTGCCGAAGCTTGCCGTACGACCCATTGATCCACGAAGAACGCGGCGGGTAGGCGTGTGTCTCGGTGCTCGGACAGACCACAAGACGTGACATCTGGCCACGATTGTCAGCGCGGCGGAGGTGGCCGCAACATGGCGGCAAACGGCGGTGCCGGCGGTCACCTTTGGCACGCTGATGGAGCTGCTACCGGGCCGTGGGTGCCTGCCTTGCGTAACGGGCGCCGAACGCGTTGCGTTTACCTTATCGAGGGTCTCTTCCCGGAGACGCCCCCTGCCCCATCCCCGGGGTAGAGGCTTTGCGATGGGCTAGGTCCTGCCGCCAGCCTCCTGAGGGTTCCGGGAATGGGACCAGCAAGGAGGCTCGCGATGACCAAGGCAGAGACCGGGACCAGTGCAGTCCTGGAGGAGGCGGCGCGGGAGCTTGAGGCGGCGGCGCACGACGCGCGGGTGGCGTTTGACTGCGTCGCGCTCGGTGAGCTCGACCGGGCTCACACCAGCGCGCTCACCGCGCGGGTGGCTGCAGATGCGGCGGTGATCGCACTACAGGCGGCCCTTCTGGCGGCCGGCACGGCTGCCGGGTCCTGAGACCGCACGGGCTGGTGGTCTGCGGCGGTGCGCCGGCCTTCCCAAGCAGCCCTCCAGCGGGTCAGCGCTGATCGCGCAGATCGGATCCGGAGCCCTTGAACAGGGCCTCCCAGGAGCCGGGCAACCACGTGCCTGCACTCGGTCAAGCCGCCTGCCCGCCGGCCGACTGGGTAAGTTCGGATGCAGGGCAACGGTCCTGGTAGAGCTATGCCCACAGCAGGCGCGGATCGGGCATGGGGAGGTGGCGATGCCGGCTGGCACGATCGCGGGTGACCGGATCCGGGCGGTCGCGGGCCTGGCACCGACGCCGAGGGTGCCGTCGCGGCCGGGTTGCCACCGGCAGGCGAGCCCCCGCCGGGAACCAGGGCTGTGCAGCTGGCGGCAGCTGGCGCGCCGGTGGTCAGCGTCGCCAGTCGCCGCTGCTTACCCCTTTGGTGGCCGCGGCGCGGCCGGCCTGCCTCCGCCGGGGCTAGCCACCGCGCGGCACCCCAAGCGCGCCGGCCGCCGTCTGCTATTTGCGGGCCCACCGCCGAAGGCGCCCCGCGGCATCTCGCAAAGGAGCAGGTGAATCAAGTGCATTCTGCACCCATGCCCGGTTCTCCCGGCAGGCGGGCGCTGGCCGTCATCCTGGCGATCATCGGCGTCCTGGCCATCATCGCAGGGATTCTCTACGTGGCCGGCGCAGCGAACTCGCTGCATTTCATGGTGGGGAGCGTTCATAAGGGAGCTCACCTGGTCCGGGCGACCATCTCGTTTGTGGTCGGCGTAGCGTTCCTGGCCGGCGCCTGGTTCGTCGCCAGGGCGGGGCTGAACTCCCGCCGCTAGCCGGAAGCTGGTGCTCTCGCTCGTGACCGTCTCCCCGGCCGCGCCGTGGCAAGCTCCCACATCCCCGGGGAACGCGGGAAACCCGCGACCGGCCGGCGCTTGGCCTGCTGGAGGACGCCGTCGACGGGCGCCGCGGCGGGAATCTCGTGTTGAGCATGGCCGGCCGCACGACCAGTTACCCAGTTGGCCCACGGCAGCCCCGGCCCAGCCGACCGGTTCCCCCCGCTCGTCCACTTCCCGGCCTGCACCAGCGGCGTACTGGTCACCATCGTCACCCAGCGAGCCCACAACGCCAGCGAAGTGGGCGATCGTCCTCCACGCCCGCCCACCGCGAAACCGGACTGTTCAGCAAAGGCTCTGCCCGAAATTGATACCAGGCGCACGCTCATCGCACGATCGAGCGCCGGATCAGTGGGATCGGGGCGAACGCATAGGGCAGCGTGGACGGTGGGAGCATTAGCAAACCCTGGCGGACAAACGCAACAGAATAGCTGTTCGGGGTGGTACGGGCGGCCATGCCGAACGACCGGACTGGCGCGCATATCGACGGGAGTGTGTGCCTGAGCGAGCCGGGCTCTGGTGGTTGTTCGTGGTTGCTGCTTGTGGCGTGGTCGGCCCGGAGCGCTGGCACGGTCTGGCCATGGCTGGCTGGCTCATCGCGTGCGGGGGTCCGTGGTAGGCACGTGCCATGACCGCGTCGCCTGTCCCGGACCTTGCCGACGTGCTGGCCGCGCGCCAGCGCATCGGGCCCTACCTGCAGCCGGCCCCGCTGTACCGCTATCCTGCGCTCGATGCGATGACCGGGGCGCAGGTGTGGGTCAAGCACGAGAACCATCAGCCGGTGGGGGCGTTCAAGGTCCGCGGTGGGGTGAACCTTGTGAGCCAGCTGGCCCCAGATGAGCGGCGCCGGGGCGTCATCGCGGCCTCGACCGGTAATCACGGCCAGTCGGTTGCCTACGCGGCGGACCTGTTCGGTGTGCGAGCGATCGTCTGCGTGCCCGAGCAGGCTAATCCGGTGAAGATCGAATCGATGCGGGCGCTGGGCGCCGAGGTGGTCTTCCATGGGCGTGACTTCGACGAGGCGCGCGAGTACTGCGAGAAGCAGGCCGCTGAGCACGGGTGCCGGTACGTCCATTCCGGGAACGAGCCGTCGCTGATCGCGGGCGTGGCGACCTGCACCCTGGAGATCCTGGAAGCCCGGCCAGGCACCGAGGTGATCGTGGTCCCGGTCGGTGGTGGCAGCGGGGCGGCCGGGGCCTGCGTGGTGGCTAAGGCGGTGCGCTCGTCGGTCGAGGTGATCGGCGTGCAGTCCCAGGCGGCGCCGGCTGCATACCGTTCCTGGCGGGCTGGCTCGCTCGTGCAGGACACGACCGGCACGTTCGCGGAAGGGCTGGCCACCCGGACCGCGTTCGAGCTGCCGCAGCAGATCTTGCGCGAGCTGCTGGACGACTTCGTTCTGGTCTCCGACGAGGCGCTGAAGGCCGCGACCCGGTTGATGATCGAGAAGACTCGCAACCTCGTCGAGCCGGCAGGCGCGGCTGCTCTCGCGGCGGTGCTGGACGCGCCTGAGCGGTACGCGGGCCGGGAGGTCGCGATCGTCTGCAGCGGCGGCAACATCAGCCCGGCGCAGCTGCTAGA
>WNFG01001897.1_pt1 | contig 17593 bp, 14 predicted proteins | sample 5400431 | NCBI WGS metagenome assembly WNFG01 (sample SAMN13153346, study PRJNA577476) | soil metagenome | isolation source: 120 cm saprolite under Douglas fir tree site 2 hole 3 replicate 2 | place: USA:California | collected 2015-04-18 | reverse complement strand
TTCATCAATCGCGCCGCTCGCCTTGCTCGAATCTCTGGCCGCAAGGCCCTGCGCTTCTCCCGTAACTCCGCAACCCAGATGCTCTACAATCAAGTCGCTGACCATCTAATCGCTTAAATTATTTTCGCTTCAGGGCTAAGACCACAAGTAACGATAGCTGAAACAAAGACTCGAAAGCTTCGGGAACAACTGTCTCGATTCGAGGTACTCGAATCCTATCGTGATTTGTCACGGCGAGCGGCCCAGCTTAAAGCCGAGATGCAAGAGATCGCGCAACGGGAGGTGTCGTTGCATGAAACGCTTGAACATCTAACGCGCTCTTTGGCAGCTGAGAAAGCTCCAGATCCAAAGGATCTCGAAAAGCTTTATGCCGCCGCTGGTGTCCAATTACCGGAACTAGCCCTCCGCCGGTTCGATGATGTGAGGCAATTTCACGAGTCTGTTATCGCGAACCGTCGTACCCACCTCCAGCAAGAAATCGAAGCAGTCAATAGTCAAATCACCGCTGATGAACGAAGGCTGGGGGAACTCGACATAGAACGAAGCGGAAATTTGAGGACCCTGGAGGGAAAGGGAGCACTCGAAGATTTCCTCAGACTGCAGAAGGAGCTTGCTAACCTCGAGGCTTCGACGGCCACTCTGCGCGAAAAATTTAAGTCGGCCGAAATCATCGAAGGAGAAGCGACTCAGCTGGAGCTCGACAGAATCAACCTGAAGCGTCGTCTCCAAGAAGATCACCAACAGAGGCGCAAGGTATTGGATGACGCCACGCTCGTAATAGCCGATGCAATTGCGGAACTGTATGACGACCGCAAGGGTAAGTTCGTTGTCGAGGCGACGGAAAATGGGCCTGAGTTCAAACTGTCCATTGAGGGTGATCGGGGTGGTGGAATTTCTAATATCGAGATCTTTTGTTTTGATTTTGCGCTCTTCGGGTTGGTAGCAATTCGCCTGGGAGGTCCTCATTTTCTCATCCATGACAGTCATCTGTTCGATGGCGTCGACCAAAGGCAAATTGCGCGAGCACTATTCCTCGGCAGCCGGGCTGCGGAAACTCTCAATTCGCAATACATCGTAACCATGAACTCTGACATCTTCGATCGTCTTCCATTGCCAAAAGAAATCGATTCTTCAAATGCGGTTGTGCCAACTCGATTATCGGACCGGACGGAGACCGGCGGTCTGTTTGGCTTTCGCTTCGAGTGATTCCACAGCGCACTCGCCGCCCTGGTCCCCCCGGTAGCTGAATGTGGCCGTGATACTCGGGTGTTGGGGAGCAATGGAACAGAAAACGCACTTAAGGTTTTAGGTGGCAGCCTCCTCAGTCGCTTCGGATGGATTTCTGAATGGCCGAAGTTGTCCGTGCCGAACCGAATCGGGCAGCGAGAAAGAATAGCTGCCCAGCAGGTTAATGTGCTCGCCTGCGTAACCTGACGGCGGGCTCGCACTTCGCTCGGGCGCGATCGTGGCGGGCGCTGACGGTTGAGTAACCGGTATCACAAGGGTCCAATGAGCAATCAGGCAGTTATCGACAAGGTCCAGATCTTTTCCGCGGCCAAAATAATCAGCATGGCGAGTCCCGACCCGCGCGCTTTCGCGACGCTCGCCGATCGGATCGTCGCTACCGGCTCAGTGGATGAACTGAAGGCGCGCTTTCCGAAGGCGCAACGATACGACTTTGGCAAGGCAACGATCGTTCCCGGCTTCAACGACGCGCACATGCATCTCGCGATGATGTCCGAGGACTTGCTGCACGTCGACGTCTTCCCGCGCAAGACGCCGTCGATTGCCGCGATCAAGAGCAGGCTTCGCGATGAGATCGAACGGACGGGTCCGGGAGAATGGATTCGCGCCAGCCGTTACGACGACGCCAAGATGCCGGAAGGACGGGTGCTCGCACGCGCCGACCTCGACGAGGTGTCGCGCGACATCCCGATTCTGGTGATGCACATCGCGTGTCATTGGGGTGTGGCGAATTCCAAGGCGTTGGAGATGGCGGGCTACGGCGAGCAATCTCCCGATCCGGCTGGCGGCAGGCTCGGGCGCGATGCGGCCGGCCGTCTGAACGGACTCCTGTTCGAGTGCGCGCTGGGCAAGGTGGGCTACGCGCTGGCATCGGAGGTCGATCCCGCCGCCGTTGCGCCACGGCCGTCGGAGGAGCGGTTGGGCGGGCTCGGCCGCGCCATCAAGATGCTTCACGCGGCGGGACTAACGTCGGTAACCGACGCTTTCACCACGCCCGCGGACATCGCGCTCTTCGAAGAGGGACGGCGGCGCCGAATCCTGACCGTCCGTCTCAACATGATGCTCGGTTACATGCACTACGACCGGATGCGGAAGCTCGGGGTGCTGAGCGGCTTCGGCGACGACCATCTCCGCATCGCCAGCGTAAAGGCGCTCGTTGACGGCGCTATCGGCGGGCGGACTTGCCTGATGGAGCAGCCGTTCGAGGGTACTACCGACGACTACGGAATGCAGACGATGCCGACCAACGACCTTCGCGACGTGGTCAACATGGTTCATGAGGACGGAAGCAGGATCGGTGTACATGCCAACGGCGACCGCGCCATCTCGTTGCTGCTCGACCAACTCGAATCCGCGCAACTCAAGCATCCGCGCCCGGAATTGCACCATCGGATCGAGCACTGCACGATAATCAATGAGACCATCCTCAAGCGGATGAAGCGGCTCGGTGCGATCGCCGTACCGTTCGGCAACTACGTCAATTATCACGGCGGCAAGCTGCTCGACTGGTATGGGCGCGAACGCGTAAAACGCATGTTCGCGTGCCGGTCGTTTCTCGATGCCGGCGTGGCGGTGGCGGGCTCGTCAGACCATCCGTGCAGCCCGTTCGAGGTGATGGAAGCGATCCAGAGCTGCGTGACGCGGCGAGGATGGGACGGGGCGCTCATCGGCGAGGACCAGCGTATCAGCACGCGCGAAGCGCTGGCGCTCTACACCATCAATGGCGCATACACGACCGGTGAAGACGATCACAAGGGACGGCTCGCGCCCGGATTCCTGGCCGACTTCGTCGTGCTCGGCCGCGATCCGCTGACTACCGATGCGAACGAACTCAGCTCGATCCAGGTTCGCGAGACCTGGGTCGGCGCCGAGCGCGTCTTCCAGTCGGAATAGGACCTGGACGGTCAGGACTGGGAGTTCCGTCCTGAGGGCCCAATGTCACCGTCTGAAATGTCCTAGACTCCGAACACGCTGACGCTACCGGGGACAAAACTGTACTTTTCGAGGATTTCGCGGTGAGGCGTATGCCGAGTCCCGGGGCGGCCGGTGGCCGCACATGGCCGTCGCGAATGATCAGGGGCTCGACCAACATTTCGGACTCGAGCATTACCGATGTCCTTCATCCGCTCTTAAGTGCGGTTTCTGTTCCGTTACTCCCCGACACCCTACTTCTTCCAGCGCTGGATGGCTTCTTCGTCGCGCTCCAGCGCGCGACCGACAGGGCGCTGGCAGCTCCAGCCCAACTGTCCCTAGGCGCCAGACGTGCGCGGGATGGTAGCGCACCCCGCACAGCTGCGCGATCAGCCGGGCGACCCGCGGCGCCGTCCACAGTGCCGTCTCGTAGCCGAGTGCTTGCGGTCCGCGTTTCAGCGCCTGCTCGAGTGCCTGCAAGTCTGCCGCACTCAGCTTGGCCTTGCGTCCGGCGCGCCCGGCCCGTTTCAGCCCGGCCCGGCCCGACTTCCTAAGCTCGCGCACCCAGCGAATCACCGACTGCCGATGGACCCCCACGCGCCGCGCTACTTCGGCTTGGCTCACGCCTCGTTGCAACAGCTGGGCCGCCACCGTCCGGCGCCGCTCCAAGTCCTCAAAGTCCCGCTTTACCCCCGCCGGATTACCCATTCGCCTAAGCTATCATATGTATCTATATTATGCAAGTCCCAATAGTTGCAGGTAACCCAAAGCGCGGCGCTAGCAACGGCCTGTTTGCGGTCTACCAAGAGGCATGCGCGCCTCAGATTACGTAGTGCAGGCTGACGCCTACGCCGCACGCCCTAAGCAGGGCAAGGGGTGCCTACGCTGGGACATAGCGCACAAGTTTATAAAGCTAATGCCCGCCGGTTCTGTTGCACGACTCCGGCCTACCTAATGAACAGTCCAAAAAGCGTACACTTCCGTTAATCATTTATTATCGCAAACTCACGGTTTCCGTTTCCATATCACCTTGATCCCGGCGTCGAGCCCGGCCTTGGCCACGAAGTACAATCCGCCTTCGGTGCTGAACCCCAAAGAGAATTCAACCTCATCGATAGCGAATGCGCCTTGCGTTTGCGCCACGGGTTCCAGCATTTGTTGGACCTGCGTGGCGATTTTCTTCCAATCCTCTCTGAGGTTTTCGAGCTTTTCTTGCACGTAATTGGACACTCTTCCGGCGTGTTCTTGAAATTCGCCCGGGGCGGGTGAGCTGTCTTCGACGCGGAACACCACGAGGTCCGGATCGTGACGTTGCGTTTGCTCCAGCTTGCTGTCTGCCATTGTTTTTCCTCAGGTTGTTGCTACGGGAGATATGCTCAATGAACTAGTCGCGCAGTGTGAGGCCCATCGTGTGCGCCGCTTGGCCCATGTGTTGAGCGACGCCTTCAATGAAACGGCCTTGCGAGTCCTTCCATTCGCCTGCGTAGATTCCGATAGCATTATTCTGCGAGTCGAAAGTGAGTGTGCCCGAATCGCCGGCTTGGCCCCAGTTGAGGAGCATGACTCGGCTGGGAAAATAAGGGCTCTGCCAGTGGTTCGGATCGGTCACAGATGTTACTTTGGTTGGCACGCTGCCCGAGCCGAAAGCGATTGTCGCGCTACTGAGGGCCGCGACGTATGGGTTGACGTTGATGGGAGTTCCTTGCGGTGCGACGCTAGCCGGCGTCCTATCTGGTGGAGAGGGAGGAGGGGCCACCAATATTGCGTCGATCCCTGGTTGCGCAATATCGACAACCGCGCCGTTGCCGATGGTATTGCCGCTTTTGTCCAGAAAAGCGACCGCGTCGCCCATCTTCGGTGGGATCCCTCCTAATTGCTTGCGTACGACATGTTCGGCGGTGAGAATCGCGTCCTGCGCGTGGTTGCGAGATGAAGCCCAGCAGCAAGAGCGTCCCATTTGCGGGTGGATCGCTGGCGCTTGATTTATCAGGACGCCCCGCCGGATGAAGACGCGAAAAACGTGATTTGCGACTTTAAGGTCCAATGTTGGATCCGGACCGAAGGCGACCGGATCAGCATAGGCGAGGACCGCGAAGCCCACGTATTCGTAGTCGGTGTCGGCAAGACCATAGGTTGCAAAGCGATAGCCTCGGATATGCCGCCACATCGCTTGGCGCTCAAATTCCGCTGCTACGGCCGAAATCCAGCTTAGGGTGTGACGCGTGACAAGAGGCAATTGGACGCCTCTCAGAGTATTGGACACGAGGTTCTCCGGAGGGGACTCCGTGGGCAAATAGTTAAGGACACTGTCTTCGGCCATACCGTACTTGGTTATGTTCATCTGGTTCGCATCCTTTTTTCGGTTTCTCTCTGCAGTGCCTCACGTAGCGATGGTACGGAGCACCGGCAGCGCGGCGTAAGCTCAGCGCTCGGAGCGAAGTCTGACTGCAGGCCTGCTCGACTGCCGCGATTCCCGTTCGGAGCACCCACTGTCTCGTTCTTATCCATCTCTCCGCAATAAAACCATAGACGTCATCATAGCGTCGCGTCGTGCAGCCCCTCCCACATCTTTTTATCTGTCATAACCTCCTTGATGACTGGCAAAAGTAGGGGCGCCGAAACCGCCATTTTAAGGCGGCCGGCGACCTTCGAAATACTGCGCCGAACGTAGAACCAGGACGCCCCTGATCCGCTGGTCGTACAGATGCTCGAAGTGCCGCGTGTCGCCGGTCAAGTTCGTGTCATATCAGAAATGATATGAGACCTGAAATGGAGATTCTGGCGCTCATATCAGAAATGATGTTTGACAGTCATATCAATAATGATATAAGAATTAGAAAAGCAACGCGAAAGGTTGTCCACTTGATCGGATCCCGACTGAAACCCCACCCCATCCCCGACGCCGCGCTTGACGCCGACATCGCCATTCTCGGCAAGAAGGGCAGGGGCAAGACATTCACCGCCAAAGGGCTGGTTGAACGCCTCCTGCAGATGCAGCGCCGCGTCTTGGTGCTCGACCCTCTTTCCGTATGGTGGGGCCTCAAATCAGCGGCGGATGGCAAATCTCCCGGCTTCCCTATTCCTGTCTTCGGCGGACCCCATGCGGATATTCCGTTGCACGACGCGGCCGGACCGATCATCGCCGAACTCATTGTGTCGACCGGCACTTCCGCCGTGCTCGACATGGGCCAAATGCGGAAGGCCGAGCAAGCCCGCCTTGTCGCGGATCTTCTAGACCATCTGTTCACGCGTAACCGCGATGCACTCTGGCTCGTGCTGGAAGAAGCCGACGCTTTCGCGCCGCAGCAACCCATGGGCGACCTTACGCGCGTGCTCGGCGAGGTTGACCGCATAGCGCGGCGCGGCCGCAATTTCGGTTTCCGCCTCATCTCGATTACGCAGCGGCCGGCGAAGCTCAACAAGGACGTGTTGACACAGCTTTCAACTCTTATCGCCATGGGCGTCACATCTCCCCAGGACCGCGACGCGGTCAAGGCATGGGTGGACGGCAACGCCGATCGCGACCAGGCTCGAAAAGTTTATGACAGTCTCGCCAAGCTTCCCGTTGGCGAAGGCTGGATATGGGCGCCCGACCATGACTTGCTCGACCGCGTGAAGTTTCCGCAAATCCGAACCCTCGACACGTCGAAGACCCCGCAAGCCGGAGACACCCGCATCACGGCCCCCGTACTGGCGTCCGCCGATCTAGCGAAAATCACGAAGCAAATTGAAGCCATCCAAGCCACGCAAGACGGCAAGGCCAAACGTCCCGCCGCGGCAAAGCCTTCGCTGGTTCCGGTTCAAGCCATACCGGCCAGCCGGCCGAAGGTGGTCACCGCCACCGCGCCGTACCAGCTCGGCGCCGCGATCCTTGCGGCCCGCAGGGCAGCGGGCCTTTCTCAAACCGAACTCGCTGCCAAGCTCAAGACCGCACAGGCCAACATTGCCCGGCTCGAGAAGACCGGAAGCATCCCCTCGACCAGCACCTTGCAACGCGTCGCCAAGGCGACCGGCCACAAGTTGACCATCACTTTCACCCGCGCATGAAGGGCCGGCACCGTGATTTGTTTGCCATCGGAGAGCCTGAAAGATTTTCCGACTAAAACGGCTGAACAGGTGCGGCCAGTTCTGCAGGCCCTAAGCTCGCTAAATCTTACCGTCGTATCTGGCGCCGGCTTGGCGGTGCCGATAATCCCGCCGATGAGCACCCTCGCTTGGCAGCTGGCATTGGACTACTTAGAGCTCGGCTCTTTCCCTGCGCGCGCCGCATCCCGATCGGAACTCAGGGATCGTTTGCTGCCAGCACCGAAGGCGCTTTTCGCTGGCAACCGTGCGGATTCTCTCGGCGGCGCCCCTGTCAAGCTTGACGGGTGGCAGGGCCAACTGGTTTTAACAGCCTCCGATGAGGCTCTCTCCGCATTATTTCAGGTGAAGATCTATCGACCGCTTAAATCCACGGCGCCGCCGAACTATCGGATCTTTGGTTACGTGCAGCCGCCGGCGCTGCTCTTTGACTTCAATAACGACACTCTCTTAGCCAACTACTGCGAGCCGCCCCATGTCGTACTCAATCCTCACGGCAATATTGATCGGCGGTTTATTGAGCACCCCGAATTCGACCTGTTCTTCCACGCCGCTACCGAGTACGGCTTGCGGCTCCCCAAATTTTCACAAATTTGGCCGCCGGGTTCGGAGCCAAAGTGGATCACCCGAAGACAGCAATACAACCTTGCCAGATCTTACTTGACTCAACGCGGCCAATTCCTTTTGTTGGTCGGCTATTCATTCGGCCGCCAGCCGAGCGGCGTCATCGACGACGCTGAGTCATTCGAGTATTTTCGCGAAATTCTAAAGAGGTTTCCTCGACACATCGTGGTGGTCGACCCGTCGCCGGAACACGTCGCGGGCCTCTTTGAAGACGCGCTTCGCCAGCGAATCTACGCGTGCAAGCTGTACTGGAACCACCTTGCGAAGGCGGCGTGTCTTGCGATGGAAGAGACGCCTGGCGCGCCAAACCTACTCGCCGTTCAAAGCAGGATCGTTCGGCTCTATGATGAGCGAACGCGCTGAACCACGCCGGGACTGAGTTCGACTCCTATATAGGAGAGCCTGCCGTCCTGTCTCCTTATGGCCCGGATTTAATGAATGATAACGTCCTTTATCATTCATTAGATATGAGGCATAATGAGCCCCGTGAAGACCGATCCCGGCAATCTCCCGATCGTACTTTTGACCGCATCCGATGCCGTCGTCCCTGCATTGATCGCTGCGCGCGGCCGGCATGCCGGCCGGCGCTTCGTCGAATTCTTCACCGCCAACATCCGCAACCCGAATACCCGCAAAGCCTACTATCGTGCCGCCTGCGAATTTTTCGACTGGTGCGACCAGGCCCGCCTCGTCGAGCTGCTTGACATCGAACCCGTGCACATCGCGGCCTGGGTCGAGGATATAGGCCGCAGATTTGCGCCGCCGACGGTCAAACAATGGCTCGCGGCCGTCCGCATGCTGTTCGACTGGCTGGTGGTTGGCCAGGTACTCGCTGTAAATCCCGCCGCCGCCGTGCGCGGTCCCAAATACGTGGTCCGCACTGGCAAGACCCCGGTACTGGGTGCGCTCGAAGCGCGCCAGCTCCTGGACAGCATCGACACCGGAACAGTCGGCGGCTTGCGTGACCGGGCGCTGATCGGTCTTCTGGTTTTCACCTTCGCGCGCATTGGCGCGGCGCTCAGCATGACGGTGGCGGATATCTATTGGCAGCATCGGCGCCTATGGGTCCGACTCCACGAAAAAGGCGGCAAGGAACACGCGATGCCCTGCCATCATAATCTCGAGACCTACCTGCAGGACTACATCGAGGCCGCGGGCCTCGCCAGCGATCGCGAGGGGGTGCTTTTCCGGACCAGCTACCGGCGCACGGGAGTTCTTACGGACCGCGCGATGACGCAGTCCGACGCCTGGCGCATGCTTCAACGCCGCGCGCGGGACGCCGGTATTCCGACGGCGGTCTGCAATCACACCTTCCGCGCCACCGGCATCACCGCCTATCTCGACAACGGCGGCTCGCTCGAAAACGCTCAGGCCATGGCCGCTCACGAGAGTCCGCGCACCACCAAGCTTTATGATCGCACCGACGACCAGATCACGCTCGATGAGGTCGAGAAAATTGGCATTTAACCCCCTGCACCTTATTCCGCGCCGACCGACGCAATGCTGAATGCCGCGCTTATTATGGGTCTTTGCGCAAGTTTCCTGAACCTTGGAGACCTATTATTACGTCCAAATCAGAAGCGAGCCTTTGAAGAATACTTCGGCACGCTCGTATTATGGCTCGATTACAAACGTCCCTTGCATTGGTTTTCACGTCTCGACAAGCCATCACGAACATACATACTTACGACAGGAATGGTTCTTGTTCTGTGTGGTCTAGTGGCCTTGCCCAGTGATCGTATTCTGTTCGAGGGTCTTGCGTTTGTTGCCCTTCTCCTTGGGCTATCCTTTCTGCAATGCGCATGGTTTTGGGAACGATGGTGGATGAATGAAGGCTTTCGTTATGTTGTCGGAGATGGTACTGCAAAAACCTTTGCGGTAAGACTTGCGTGGATACCACTGGCAACATTGCTTTACACCATAATCGCTACTGTTGCCTCACAATTTTGGTTCGGGCTAGTTGCTGTGCTTGCTTTTACACTGTGGGTACTCAGCGACCATCCACGGGTGTATTGGGCAGCGATCGGAGCTAGTTGGATCAGTGTCATACTTATCTGTGTTTGTGTAATTCTGTTCCTTTTAGAGACAGCTCTATTAGTGGCGCGTTGGATCGGTTGGCGGATAGTTGAATACTCGAAAGGAGCTTGGGCTGCCATTATACTGCTTGCGACAACAGGTTTAGGTATCGTGAAGCTAGCCCACGGATTCTAAGTGTCAACCACGCCGTCCGGAGAGTTTTATTGCGGATAAGCACCACGCGGCAAATTTGATAATGTATTTTATCAGGTTAGAAAGCAACAGAAATTATCCATGTGGCACGGGTCAGGACATCACACGTGTTGGACAAGGTAGTTAGGCATTGCAGAATGGCCAAGAGCCACGGATGATGATAAAGATGTCAGCAATCCTAGAGACGGAGATCGAATTCGTTGCGGCAACGCGCCGGTGGTCCGGACGTACCGATCCCATGTACTGGAGCGGCACGGTCTGGTACGGCATGATGTGCCGCTCATTTTTGTTGCTGGAACGAATGCTGCGATTGTGCGTCGTAGAACTATATTCCGTCGCTGGTGACAGCATGCGCAAGGCTGCAGAGCGCCGCGCCGCAGCGAAGCCGCCCGATGTCATGACTATGGGCCAATGTCTTGGGGTTCTCGAGGATGTGGCACCATCGTTGTCCGCGGTACTTCGAAGCCAGTATCCGGAATTAAGCGTTCCGATCGACGTTTTCCCCGCCTCAGATCGCGTCGCTTGGAGTAGGATTCTGTCCTCACGAAATCGCTTGGCGCACAATGGTCCTGGCTTCCTCGACTCTGTAGATATGTTTTCGGGCAGGATCTGGAGGGAGTACAAGATTGATGTGCCACTCGAACAACAGTCGAAGGAAGTTTGGGGTCTCGGCCGTCAACTCTGTAAGTCCCCGCTAATAGTTACATGCATAACGCTTCAAGGAGTCGTTCCCAACGCTGCTCAAGAGCAGATTGAAAAGGCTGAACTCGTTACGCTGACACTCCACGAGCTCTCGTCCTCAGGCCAACAGGCAATTGAAGATTTTCATAAGCCGTCTAGCGCCCTCGGTGAGTGACACACTCCCTCTTGTAAGCTCGTGCTTAAAAATAGTGGATCCGGCGTTCCGGGCGCATCATAGTTTCGATCTGGCTGCTCCTTTCTGCCGTGTCCAGACTGGGATAACGTTCGCGAAAGATGAGATCGAAAAATGCCCGCAGGTCCTCTATCAATACGTCGCGGAAGGATGGAACTGCGAACTCGGGTCATTAAGCTCCGACCGCCTAGCGGAGTAGATTCGGCATTCGCCAGAATCCTCTTTAGCTTCTCGCGATGCCGTGGTGTCCGAAGGAGCGGTACTTGTACAAATGCCGGGGTGGTTTCATCTCGCACTCCGTCGATTCTGTGATACCCCCTCCGAACTGGGCCATCGGAATGTCGATCTGGTCACCGCTTCGTAGTTGGCGTCGAATTTGGGTTCAAGGAGAAGAATCGCGGCGATGCGCCGCGCGATTTCGGTGACCGCGTGGACCTCGTCGGTCGTCAGGCCGCGTTCGAGAATCTCACGCTCACGGTAGCTGAGCCATTTCTTGATGACCTGGTAGCCACCGATCGTGTACTCCCAGAGGCGCGCCGGGATGTTTTTCCAGTACGCGATATTGTTCAGGTATACGTCGAGCGTGCGGGCACCCAAGAGATTAAGGGTCTGCTCGTCCGAGAGCCCAAGCGCCGCAGCTCCCTCCGCAACGCGCCGCCGCTCTTCGGTCGTATAATCGCGTTCAACGATCTTCCCTTTGCCGGGCATCACGGCGCCACCGTTGCCGCTGTGTCCCCACCCGGCAGTGACGTCGAGGTCCCCCGCATCGGGATTGAGCGAACCGCCACCCTCGCGCGAGGCTACCGCAATCACCGCCAGCTCGGGCCGGATTTTGCTGCGCGTAACGCTCGCTATGGCAGTGCCAACATCGAGCAACACCGCGATTTCGCGGCCGATTTCAGCTGACTGAACGAGCGCTGCCTTGGAGGTCGGAAGCGGAATGCGCGGCCAGCCCTGCCGTAGAGCAGTTGCGTTCGTGCTTGAGTAGGAAGGCGAGTACAAGGTAGCGACGACATGGTTGAAGAGAATCTCCACGTCTGTGCTGCCCGACGCTAGGTCCGTGAGGTACTTCGACGAGGAACGCGAAACATTTGGCTGTCCTGTGTCGTGCGTTCCTAAGTGAAGGAAAGCCGGAAACAGATTGGCTCCCCGCTCTATCACGTGAAGGGAGCACAGTTTCCGAGTAACGACGGGCGGGTCGAAGTTCTTGCGGTTCTGCTGGACGGCCGCCAGCCAAATGTTGCGGTCGAAAATATGCGGGAAATACTCTTCACGCCGACGGTCCAGCAATGATGTTTCTGGCTCCCAATAGAGCCAACGATCATCGAAAGGGCGGTAGCAACAAGGAACGATCTTTTCCGGTTTGAAGCCGCGCTGAAGCAGATATCGGCGTGTCTTGCGTGCGTCAAACCCCGCAGCGTCTGTTACAGCGGTCGGCATAATTGCCCGAACATCAGCATCGCTGAGGTCGGGGTCCGAAATACTGCTCCATGCGGCTGACCAACCGCTCCCGATCGATGTCCACAACCACTTCATCCCGGCTCGTCTTCACGCCCGGAAATGAGGCTGGGAAAAGTTCCGGCAAGAGCGGCCATGACAGATAGCCGCTCGCGACGACCGATGGCCGGAACGGCAACCCGAGTTCGAGCGATGGATGCAGCTCCTTGCATTCAAGGGGCAAGCCGCTGCCTGCTTCTTCGAGGAGTTGGGGTCGCTTCGCTTTTCCCCACAGGTCGCGGTAGCCCACAGCGTCGGTCCCGCCTGATTTCGCGCGGCGGACCAGGAGCGTTATAGCCGTGCCGACCTGAATCCCCTCCCGGTTGAACTCGGTCGAGAAAATACTTGGATCGGGTTCGCCCTCAGGCGTGAGTTTGCCGGTCTTGTATTTGTCGCCATTGAGGCAGTCGATCCAGACACGGTCAAACTGCTCAAGGTAGCGTTCGCGCATCCCGGTGAAGGAAAGGCCATCGAGCCATGAATAGTTCGAGATGAAGCAGATGATGCCCCTGCCGGTCTTCTCCACGATGCGCCGCTCGGCCATCCGGTAGAATCGGACGTACAAATCGTTGAGGCCCTGGCCCTGCGGTTTTGGCGCGCGCTTTGCGACGCGATACGCTTGCGAGAGGTCGCGCTCCTCGGCAACCGCCACGCCGGCGAAGCCGTTGTAAGGCGGATTCCCCAGTATTACGAGAATCGGCGTCGCCTGCTTTATCCGCTCGGCGGCGTCGCGCTCCTGAAGAAGTTCGGGGAACCCAAGCAGCATCTGCGGCTTGGATCCATCAGGAGGTTCCCATCCGGTGAGTGCGTTCGTGAGATAGACGGCTGCGCGCTCCTTCCTAGCTTCCGAAAAGGGCGCGCCCAGCGACTGAAGTAGCAGGCTGATCTGCAAATGTGTCACCACGAAAGGGGCGGGGAGTATCTCGAAGCCGAAGACACGCCCCATCACCGCGCGCTTTATTTCCTGCGCCGTGAGCGCATCGCCGCCTTTGGCGCGGAGCGTTGCCGCGATCCGGTCGAGCGCTTCGATCAGATAGGAGCCAGTGCCGCAACAGGGATCGAGAATGTAAACGTTCGGGTCCGCCAGTCCGTCGGGCAGGCTCAGTTCCTCGCGCAGGACCCGATCGACGCGGGCGACCATGTATCGCACCACCTCGCGGGGCGTGTACCAGACGCCAAGCTGCTTGCGGAGCTCCGGGTCAAAGGCTTCCAGGAACGGTTCATAGAAGTACTGGACCGCATGATGCTCCTGAAAGGCGCTGAAAAACGCCGCGCGATCGACGCGGTTGAGGACCGCGCCAGTCCAGTCGAGCACCTCGGGCAGTTCCAGCCCCGCGAGTGAGGCCGGATTGCTCGCCTGATGGAACAACTCTGCAAGAACCGGAACGCGAAGGTAGTAACCGGCGGTGCGCCAGTCGAAACGTTCTTTGCTGGTTGGGGGATGGTCCCGCGTCCACAGCACCCACGCCGAAAACACCCCGTAAAAGAGCGTCTGCACCAGCGTGGAGCGAAAAAAGTGATCGCCCTTCTTGTCCTTGAACTCGATTCCAAGCGCCTCTTCGAGCGCGCCGCGGATGGCGGCCAGCGCTGGCACATCGCTTTTCTTTTCCACGCGCCGCAGGGACTCGCGCGCATACGAGGCCATGAACCAGGCAGCGTCTTTGGGCGTTGCCAGTGACGCCGCGTGAAGCATGACGCGCTTGAGAAAATCGACAAATCCGTCGTTCTGCTCTGCCGCGAAGGTCCGAGGATGGCTGGCGGCCGTCCAAAAGGCCGCCTCGTTTGGCGCGAGCCGATAGTGTTCGAGCTTGACAGGGTTTCTCTCAGAATCCTCACCGACGAGCACGAAATCGCGAAAGTTCGTGACAAGGACTTGGCGGTATCCTTTCCAGTATTTCGAGACCTGGGCGCTATTGGCCGTCAGGAACGCGTCGTTACCGGTGGGCTTGGCCTCTATGACCCCGCGCGACGGTTTTGTGCCCGGCAACGGTTCAGCGGCTGAGGCTTTCTGAAACTGATCCGGCGTGAACAGCCCAACATCGGGAATTCCCGCGCCGTGGCTTGGATGCACGATGCAGCGGACCTTGGGCTTGAGCGTCGCGCCGACTGCGTCGAGTAGTGCTGCGAGCGCCGGGTAATACGAGGTTTCTGGAACGGCGGACCCCGAGCGGCGGATGTCGCGCAATTGGCGCAGGTAGGCTTCGAGTGGATTCAATGCCGCGTTCCTAAAGCCTTTTTGCTCACAGGCGTTGCACCTTCAGGCCCGGTATCTTAGGGAAGCTGCGCTCGTCGCGCGTGGCGACGGCGTAGTTCTTCGCGAGCGCAGTGGCGCCGATCATCAGGTCGCGCTCACCTACCGCAACGCCGCGTTGGGCCAAGTCGGCCCACAGCGAAGCGTGTACCCGCGCCACGGTGAGATCGAAGGCGATCACCGGAAGCTGCGCGAGCAGCCCCTCGACGAACGCCTGGCGCCGGTGGCGCTGTGCCGCCGTCCTTGCGCGGTAAAGGCCATGCAAAAGTTCGGAGGCGGTCACCGCCGATATGGCCACGTCATCTTCCGCATAACGAGCCGAGATATCGTCCAAGTCTAGCTGTCCCCGCTCGGCGGCGATCAGCACACTTGAATCGATCAGCGTTTCCATCCCGACTCCGCAACGGTGGGTTGCTTCGCAATCAGCTCCTCCACAACTGCGAGATATTCCTTATCCGGCTTGGGCAACGAGCGTAGGAGCGTCGCAAATTCGGCGCCGCTGAACTTCGGCGGTCTGGCCGGCAGAATTTCGCAGATCGGCTTTCCGCCCCGTTCGACGATGAAACTCTCGCCCCGGTAGCGGACCCGGTTCATAAGCTCGGAGAAGCTGCGGACAGCCTCCGTCGCCGAAATGCGTGATTTCATAAAATCAAATTTACATATATTTAAGGCAAAGACTACCGCTCAAGCCCTTCGTCCTTCTCGACCCCCCTGCCCTTCTCCCGGCCGCGCTCCTGCTCGGCCTGGCGGACGAAATTCCTGACCTGGGGTGCGAAGCCTTCGCGCTCGGCGGCGCGCATGCGCGCCGGTTCCTTCGCGATCTCCTGTGACGCCTGCTTCATCTCCGCGCGCAGATCGCCGGCGCGTGCCTTGGCCTTCGGATCAAAGTCAGCCATCCCGGCCACCTGAATGAACTCTTTTTGCGCCTGCTTGAAGCGTGCGACGGGATCGCCCTGCCCCGCTTCCGGTTTCCGCTCCGGCTGTCGCGGACGCTCCTGCTGCTGCCGTTGCGCCGGATGTTCTTTCTCCGCACCCTGGGCGCGCGCGGGATCCAAGCCGCGCCGTTGTGCATAGTCGAGGGTGGAGTCCTTGAGCCGCGCGCGGGAAAGCCGCTCCTTGAGCTTATCGAAATCTTTGAAGTCGTCGCGCCCGGCGTAAAGCTCGACGCCTTCCCGGTGGCGGGTCATCGCGACGTAGGCCAGATGGCGGTCCATTCCCGGCGTCGCCAGCACGAAGGTGCGATCGACTGTCGCTCCCTGCGCCTTGTGCACGGTCGCGGCATAGCCGTAATCGAGCGCCGCATAATCTTTGAGAGCGAAACTGATTTCCCGTCGTGTTTCGCCGTCCAGCACTACACGCATGGAATCCTTGTTCACTTCGGCGACGGTTCCTAAAGACCCGTTCTTCACGCCCAGCTCGCGGTCGTTCTTGAGGAACATCACGCGCTCGCCCTGAGCGAAGTAGCGTTCGCTGCGTTCGATGCTGATGGTGCCGTCATCCGCCGCCAGTTCGCGCGCAACCTCGACCCTGGCTTCTTTACCTAGCTCTCCACGCTCTCTGAGAATCGCCCGCGCCTGCAGGTTCAGTTCGCGTACGTCAGCACGGGTGTGCGCCAAGATGAGCGAAGCTTTTCCCGCGCCCTGAGCGGCGCGGTACTCTGCCCACGCGCCGATCAGCTCCTCCTTGGCCTTGTTGCGGCTGTCGCCCAAGTGAATCGCGCCGTGTTCATGGTAGCGGTCGAACGCCCTGCCCGGCTCGCCGCGCGCGCAATCTCCAGAAGCCTCCTGCTGCCACGCTTCGCGCTGCCGGCGGATGCCGGAGAGTTCCTGATAACCCACCCGCTCGGCGATCGCCCGGAACGCAGCTCCCGCCTCGATTGGCTGGAGCTGCTCGGCGTCTCCCACCAGCACGACCTTGGCGCCGCGCTCGGAAGCCTCGGAAACAATCCGCTCAAGTTGGCGGCTGCCGACCATGCCGGCCTCATCGATGACCAGTACGTCGCGCCTACCCAGTCTCTCCCGACCCGCGTCCCACGCCTTCTCCCACGACGCCAGCGTGCGGCTCTCGACCCCCGACTCCCGTTGCAGATTCTCGGCCGCAATCCCCGATAGCGCGCCGCCCAATACCCGGTAACCTTCCGCCTGCCAGGTGTCGCGCGCCGCCGCGATTGCCGCCGATTTCCCTGCACCGGCAAAGCCGGTCAGCGCCTCGATCGATTTCTCACTGGTGATGAAGCGGACCGCCTCCTGCTGTTCGGCGCTGAGATAACTATGCCGCTCGAGCACCGCTTCGCGGGTGCCCTCCCCCACCCTGTGGGTTCTGGTATCCGCCATCTCCTGCGCCCGCTCGGCCATGCGCGATTCGACCGCCAGCATCTCGCGCGTGGTGTAGCGCTCCGGCTCGATCACGTTGCCGCGCTCGTCCTTTACCGCTGACGCCAGCCGTACCAGCTCGGCCGATCCTTCGAGCCGCGCCATCAGGTTTCTGAAGCGATCACCCTCGTCGATGTAGCGGAAGACCTCGCGCGCGATATCGCGGCGGGTGAAGGTCGATTGCCGGCGGGTCAGATTGTCGAAGACGATCTCGGGCTTCTCTTCGATCCGCTGCGCATTGCGCTCGCGCACTTCCTCCAGCCGCCGCGCCCGCTCGGTGTACGCGCCGCGCGCACGCATCTCATCCACCGCCTTGCCCAGATGGCTGGTCGGCTCCAGCTCCACCCCCTGGTCCTGGTAGCTGCGGTGGTCGATCCGCATGTCGTGGCCGGCGCGGTGCAGATGCTCATTGGCCAAATCGGCCCAATGCTCGCGCCACGCCTTAAGCAGCTCGACCCGGTTCCACTCGATCGCCTTGCGCCCGAAGCCCTGCGCGTTTACCTCGCG
>WNFG01012009.1_pt1 | contig 17594 bp, 12 predicted proteins | sample 5400431 | NCBI WGS metagenome assembly WNFG01 (sample SAMN13153346, study PRJNA577476) | soil metagenome | isolation source: 120 cm saprolite under Douglas fir tree site 2 hole 3 replicate 2 | place: USA:California | collected 2015-04-18 | reverse complement strand
GGTCTTGGTGTACTCGAAGAGGTACGCGCAGCCACCAGCGGTCAGGAGGACATGCGCGCCGCCGACCGCGATGCCCGCGCTGTTGTTGTAGCCGCACTGGTGCGCCATGTCGTTCGGCGCCAGGTCGACGTCGAGGTATGGCGTCGCCGACACGGGTACGGCCGACGCGAGCGCGTCGCCGTCCGTCTGGTAGTGGTAGATGCGCAGTGATGCGTCGGGGCTGTACCAGATCGTGTCGTCGGTCCCGTCGTAGGCGAGGCCGTTGACCTCGGAATGGCAGCCCTCGATGATCTTGCAGTTCCCCGGCCGGGCCAGCGCAGGATCGACGCCGAACTGCAGCGTCGCGCGGCCCGTCTTGGACAGCAGGAAGATCGAGACGCCGTCGCCGCCCACGGCCCAGAACATGTCGCGGCTCGCGTCGTACGAGATGTTCATGACGGACGCGCCGAGGATCGGGATGTCGCTGTGGCCGGTCGCCGTACCTATCGTGCCTGCCGGCGGCACGTTGATGCGGTGGAGGATGGCCCCGCCGTCGGTGAACCAGCTCGTGTAATAGAGGAACTGTCCGTCGAAGCCGACGCTCGGTCCGATCGTCCCGGGCTGCGCCTCAGGGACGGTGATATCGGAGACGAGCGCGCCGGGCTGCGGTCCGACCGGCGAGGGGGTCGGGGTGGGGGTGGGCGTGGGCGTCGGGCCGGAGGTGTTGTACACGCTCGCGAGCATCGCGTTCGCCCACTGCTTGCGCATCGCGTAGTAGCCCTGCGCGGTCGGGTGCACGCAGTCGCTCGAGATGAAGCTCTGGTTCGTCTGGAAGAAGGACCAGAGGTCGGGCCCGTGGACGATCTGGGGATACGCGGCATAGAGCGCGTCGATCTGCTGGTTCAGCCCCGGGACGTTCGCCTGGATCGTGGTCGTGCAGCCCCAGGGGATGTGCGGGATCACCGGCACCTTCCCCGCGGCGAGGATCGCCTGGATCATCGTCACGTAGTTGTCATGGAACGTCGTGGGCGGCACCTGGAAGCCGGCGTCGTTGGTGCCGTACGCGACGCCGACGTAATGACCGGCGAAGAGCGGTAGCCAGGTATTGATGTTGTTCACGCCGTCCTGGCTCAGCGTCCCGCCGATCGATGCGTCCTCGAACGCCGGGAAGAAGCTCGGGTTCGCCGCGTTGATGAGCTGCGCCCAGGTCGAGGTGCCGCCGACGGACGCGTAGGTGTTGTGCGGCAGGGCGCCCTCGGTGATCGAGTCGCCGTAGAAGATCCAGTCGTCGTTCAGACCGGCGCTGGCGTCGTGGACGTCGAGGTTCAAGCGCACACCGATGTTGCCGGAGGATCCGTCGACCGCCGTGACGCTGATGCGGACCCACTGGTATCCCGTCAGATTCAGCGCGTGCTGGCGTGAGTGGAAGTGATTGCCGCTCACGCTCGCCAGCGTGACCCAGCCTGCGGTGGGTACGAGGCCGCCGAGAGCCGGATTCACTTCGATGGTGTACGTGTTCGGAAGGTCTGCCGGGACCCACACGCAGCAGGGATGCACGCCCACGAAGGTGTGGTCGTATGGCAGCGTCAGCGGATCGTTGTACCAAGCGACGAGCACCTGCGTCCGGCTGGCCACCGGGACGGCGGACAGGTCATACGCCAGCCAGACGGGAGCGACGGCCGACGGCGGCACGTTGCACGCGTGCCAGTAGGTGTCGTAGCTCGCGTCGTTCGCCATCCCCGCCGGGCCCAAGCCGCCGCAGTCGTCGTTGGTGTAGGCGGGCACGTTGCGACTGATCAGCGGATCGGGTGTCTGCGCCGCGGCCCGGGCCGTCACACCGCTGCCGGAGAAGAATCCACACAGGAGCACGACGATGAGCGTTCCCGCGAGCGCCCTCGCGGGGAGCGTTTGGAGATGACGCCGGATCGGCATGGCGATACCCACCTTTCTCGCAGTCCGCGGACAATCAAGCGACGGCGCGATTGAGGTGGGCTTGTGGGCCGCGTGAAGAGTCAGTCGGCGGTATGGGCGGTGGTGGGGCGGCCGGCCGAGTCCTTCAACTTGGCATCAACGTCCACACAACGACCCATCCCGTAGAACGGCGCGAGTGGCCCACACCGAGATCGCGCATGAGGCCTTGGCGCTGCCGCGTGCCCTCGGGCGCGCCTCCGATCCACAGCCGCCCGCCGCCGAGGCCTCCTCCCCCTGGCCGATCTTCCGGTCGCACGCCAGATCGATCGTGCCCGGCGTCGTGACCTGTCTCGTCATCCTGATCACCATCGAGCTCGCGGTCTTTCGTTCCGGCTTCTTCATCTCGGAGCTGCAGGTCTCGTCACCCGACTTCCCCGCGGCCAAGCTCGCCCTGGCCCAGCGCTCCGCGGACGCGCGCGTGCTCTACGTCGGCGACTCGACGATCCTCACCGGCGTCGCGCCGGCGGAGGTGTCGGCGAGGTGCGCGTGTGGCCCTGGGTTCAACGGTGGCTTCGCGGCCGCGACCCCGTGGCTGACGAGCGCAATGACGAAGCGCCTGCTCGAATACGAGCACCCGGCGCTCGTGGTGATCGGGCTCGCACCGTGGGACGTCGCGAGCGGTAACACATTCAACGACAGCGAGCTCGCGCACGAGATCCTCACGCCGTCCGAGCTCGGCGCGCTCGATGTTCATGTCGACATCGGAGCGTCGATCGACGAGGCATTCGCGAGCATCGTCTCGGCCTACGGCGAGCGGCTTCTTATCAAGGAGTGGATCGCCTCGCTCATGCCGCAGCAGCGGTACGACGAAGGGCAGCGCGGTTACTACGCGGTGCCCGGCTCCGCCACCACGGCGAATCAGCTCGCGGCCGAGGTCGCGCGGATGAAGGTGGTCCATCCTGGCGTCCCGTCCATCGACTCTCCCGGCGTGCTCGTGACCCGATCGCTCATCGCCAACCTGCGCGCGCGCGGCATCGTCGTCGCGGTCCTAGTGCCGCCGCTGCATCCTGCGGCGTACGACCAGAACGGCGCGTACCTCGAGGGCGCCGAGGTCGTCATTCGCGACCTTGCCCGCGAGCAGGGGGCGCCCCTCATCGATTGCCGGTCCGCGACGTCGGTCGACGACTTCCGTGACCTGCTGCACCTTCGGGAGTCGGGTGCCCTGAAGCTGTCGACGTGCGTCGGAGAGCAGATCCGCGCGCTCATCGGAGGCTGAGCCGTGCTGTTCAACAGCCTCGAGTACCTGGTGTTCCTGCCCGTCGCGTGGGTCCTGTTCTGGAGCGCGCCCAGGCATCGGGTCGCGGTCCTCCTCGTCGCGAGCTACGTCTTCTACGCGAGCTGGAGCGTTCCCTACGCGGCGATGGTGTTCGCCCTCGTGGTCGTCAACTACCTCTTCGGGCTCGCGCTGGGTCGTGCCTCTCGGCACCGGCGTTCGCTGCTCGCCGTGTTCATCGCGTTCGACCTCGGCGTGCTCGGCGTCTTCAAGTATTTCGACTTTGCCCTCGCGTCTTTCACGGCCGGGCTGCGCTTCGCGCTGGGCCTCGAGCTCGATCCTCCGCTCCTCCGGCTCGTGCTGCCGCTCGGGATCTCGTTCTTCACCTTCGAGTTCATCCACTACCTCATCGACATCTACCGCGGCTCCCTTCCCGTGCACAGCTTTTCGAAGTTCCATGTGTTCGCCGCGTTCTTCCCGACGCAGATCGCGGGTCCCATTAAGCGCTTCCAGCAATTCGTGCCCTCGCTCGTGTCGCTCGGGCACTTCGACTCAGCCTTCGCGATGGAGGGGCTGGGGCTCATCGGCAGGGGGCTTGCGAAAAAGGTCATCCTCGCGGACCGTCTCGCTCCCTGGGCGAACCGCGGCTTCTCCGCCGCGACGGATGGCTCGATCGGGACCAGCGACGCCTGGCTGGCGACGCTCGCGTTCTCACTGCAGATCTTCTTCGACTTCTCCGGCTACACCGACATCGCTCGAGGATCGGCCGCGCTGTTCGGTTTTCGCATCCCCATCAACTTCGACGGGCCATACCTGGCGACGTCTCTCGCCGACTTCTGGCATCGCTGGCACATCTCTCTGTCGACCTGGCTCCGCGACTACGTGTACATCCCGCTCGGCGGCTCTCGGCGGCCGCAGCTCGGCGTGGTGCGGAATCTCATCGTCACGATGCTGCTCGGCGGGCTCTGGCACGGCGCGGCCTGGCACTTCGTGGCCTGGGGCGGCCTCTGGGGCGTCGGACTCGCCCTCCACCATGTCGTCCGCGCCCGCGTCACGCTCCCGCGGTCCCGGCCGGTCCTCGTCGCGGGTTGGGCCTTCACTCAGATCTTCGTGCTCTTCGCCTGGGTCCTGTTCCGCGCCGACAGCTTCGACGCGGCCGGCGTGATGCTGCGAGCCATGGTCGGCCAGGGTGGGCCGAGCACGATCCTGACGGCGAAGGACCTGCTTTTCATCGGAGGGACCGCCGTCGCTCTCCTCATCGCCACGGGCCTGGCGCGCTCCGGATGGACCCTTCGCGCGCCCGTGCCCCGCGGCCGACTCCGCCCGGTCGTCTACGGGGCCGCCACCGCGGTCGTCGTCCTCGTCGCGTCGGTGGTCGCGCCCACGGGACGCGAGGCGTTCATCTACTTCCAGTTCTAGGTAAAGGAGCCGGCGAAGAGTCTGTGATGCAGCTAAGGCACAGCGTGTTCGGTGTGGCGGCGACCTTCTGCGCGGTGATCGTCGCCGGTGTCGTCGTCGACCGCGCTGCACCAGCGCGGCGGGAGATCGTCGTCACGGTCGACGCCACATCGTCGATCGGCGTGAGCAGCCTCCGCCTCGGCACGCAGTTCGTCGTCCCCGGTACGCTCGACGTGGTCCCGGGCACGCGTTCGCGGTTGGAGGCGCTTGCCCCACCGCTGGTCCGCATCAACGCGGCCGCCTTCGGCCCGCGGCCCGTCCTTCCCGCAGGGATCGTGCGCGGGGACTGGGACTTCGGGAGCCTGGACTCGATCGTCGAAGACGCGAGGCGCGGCGGCGGCGAGGTGCTGCTGACCGTCGCGTACGCGCCCGAGTGGATGTGGGACTGCGGCGTCCCAGCCATCCGTGACCCGACCTTCGGCGAGTTCGGCGAATACATGGCCCGCCTCGTCGCGTACTTCGACCGCGGCTCGTTCGTGGCCGAGGACGGACGGCAGATCGTCAATCCCGCGGGCCTGGAGCACCGGATCCGCTACTGGGAGCTCTGGAACGAGCCGGACCAGATCGCGGGCTGTCCTCCCGCCGGCAATCGCATCACACCGGCCGAGTACGTGGCGATGTGGAACGCCGCGGTGCCGCGGATGCTGGCGATCGATCCGACGATCAAGGTCATCGGTCCCGCGACCGCGCAAGCCTTCACCGCGAGCCGACCCGATTACCTCGCGGCGCTTCTGGACGGCGCGACGCACAAGCCGGACATCATCAGCTTCCACGCCTACGGCGGCTGGTCCAACTCGCAGTCGGATCGGTTCCTGCTCGACGGTGCCGTCGGCAAGTTCGGGCTCCCGGCCATCGCTCAGGAGACGCAGGCGGTGCGGGCCATCGCGCCCCGTACGCCGATCTGGATCACCGAGCTGAACGTCAACTCGGCTTGGGATCGCGACGATCCGACCGAGCGGCCGTGGACCGCGTTCGGCGCCGCATGGGCCGCGAGCGCGTTCCGCCTCCTCGCGCTCGGCGGGGCGGATGCCGTATTCCAGTACCGGTTCAGCCACCCGGATCTGCGGCAGCTCTCGCTCGTCGACGAGCGCACCGGGTCGCCGCTCCTCGTGTACTGGCGGGACTACTACCTCGCGCGATACTTCCCGCCCGGCAGCGAGATCCTCTCCTCGACCTCCAGTCACGCCGGGATCGAGGTGCTCGCCGCTCGACCGCCGGGCTCGCGTGACGTGCACGTCCTCGTCGTGGACCGCGTGCCCGACGGCGGATCGACTCTGGGCGGGCCGGGCCAGGCCGCTTCGGTCCGCGTCGAGGTGAGGGGTCCCGGGCGCGGCCGAGCGGTGATGCTCCGGATGGTCGACGCGCGGACGCCGCTGGACACGGGTCCGCTCGAGACGCCGCTCGGGAGGGGTGCTCCGGCCATCGTCGAGTTCCTGGGCTACGGCGCGGCGTTCCTCGCGTTCGATGGTAAGGACTGAGTAGGTGGATCCGCTGATCGGCATCCTGCGGAACTGGTCGGTGCTGGGCGGCGCTCAGGTGCTGGCGAGCCTCGTCGCGATCGTGTTCACGGTCGTCGTGTCTCGGTCGCTCGGCGACGTCGAGTTCGGGCGTTTGTATCTCGCGCTGACCGTTGCGGCGATGGTCGGCGTCGCCGGGGATCTGGGCCTGAGCCAGGTCGTCACTCGCGCCGTCGCACGAGAACGCGCCGCGGCTCGGCCGTATCTTCGCCGTGCCGCGCTCCTGGTCGCCGTCATGGGGGCGAGCCTGTACCTCATCCTGCTGGTCGGCGTAGGCGTTCTCGGCTTCGGTCCCGATGTGCACGCGCTCGTCCTCGTCTTCGGTCTGCTCGTGGTCGCGGAAGCATTCGCGCAGTTGCTGGCAGCGTTCTTCGCCGGCCACGAGCGGATGCTCGTTCCGGCGCTGACTCGGGTCGCCGGTAACGTGATCGCGCTCGCGCTGGTGGTGCCGGTGCTCCTGCTTGGCTACGGCCCCACCGGCGTCGCGCTGGTGCTCGTCTTCGCGGCGCTCGTGCGGATCGCAGCGCAGCTGGTCGGCCTCCGCCGTCTCGAGGGCTTCGGGGCCGTCTCGTCTGGCGCACCAGCGTGGCGAGGGCTGCTACGCGCGGGCCTCCCGTTCGTCGCCGTCCAGAGTCTTGGGATCTTCGTGATACGGATCGACGTCGTCATCCTGGGCTGGCTGGGGGGTGCCGCGAGCGTCGGTTGGTACGGCGCGGCGAGCCGCCTGAGCGAAGCGGTGAACGTCATCCCGATCGTGCTGACGACGGCGACCTACCCGGTCCTGTCACGGCTCTGGCTGGGCGCGCCGGACGAATTCCGGGCAACGGCGCGCAGGACCCTGCAGCTGGTGCTCGTCGCCGGAGTGCCCATCGCGGTCACGATGTTCCTGCTCGCGGACGACGCCGTCGGCTTCCTGCTCACCTTGCCCAGCTATGCGCCGACGGTGCCGATCCTGCGGCTCCAGGCACTCACGCTGCCCCTGATCTTCGTCGACTATCTGCTCGTGTGCGCGCTCATGGCGATCGGGCGAGAGCGCAGCTGGCTCAAGATCGTCGTCGCCGCGTGCCTCTTCGTGCCGGTGCTCGACTGGATCCTCATTTCGGCCACGAACGCGGCCTATGGCAACGGAGGCCTCGGCGCCGCGTTCGCGAACCTGTGCGCTGCGCCTTGGTGGTGTGCCCTGGCTCGCCGCCGCGGCCGCGGCCGGCGCCGCGTATCTCGTCGTGGCCCTGCGCACGAGCCTCGTTCCCCGCGATGTCGTCGTGTGGTTCCAGCGGACGGCGCTTCGCCGCGGTCAGCCGCTCGTGTCGCCCGCCATACGCACCTGACCGCTCGATGCGCGCCGTTGAGGCCGCTTGGGGGACCGCATTGAGATCGGGCCTGCGATCGGATGCTCCCCGCCGCCGCGACCGCCGATGGCCCGCCGCGAACCCGGCGCGGGTCAACGGATCAGCCCAGCCCCTCTCAATCGCGGGTGCCTAGGGTCTCGACGATGCGGCGTTATCTCGCCACGGCTCGCCGATATCGGTGGCTGCTCGCGGCCGTCCTCGCGCTGGTCTGGGGCGCGGGCATCGTGGCCGCGTATGCCGAGTACACGACGACCTTCGAATCGACGGCGACGGTGTGGGTGCTGCGGCCGCCGGCCGAGCTGGCGCAGACGAGTCTGGATGACCCGAGCGCGACGCTGCTGCAGACCGCGGCCTCGCAGCAGGTCGATCTCCTCAGCCAGCTGCTCCAGACGGACAGCTTCCTGCGTGACGTGGTTCAACTCGCGACGCCCGGACCGTCGCTCGCGGCGGCGCACGACGAGGCTGCGTATCTCGACGACGTCCGGAAACGCTTCCACGTAAAGGCGCTCGGCACGAACCTCCTCACCATCTCCTTCGCGGCTCGGGACCCCGCCACAGGGCCGCGGATGGTGAAGGCGGCACTCGCCGCCAGGGACCAGCGCACGGCCGCGGCGCGGGTGTCGGCCACGACGGCACTGAGCACCCTGTACAAGAAGGACTACGAGGTCGCGCAGGCGCGGGCGCTCGATGCCAAACAGCGGCTGCAGGAGTTCAACGCGAGCCACCCGGTACCGCTGAGCGACATCGATCAGCATCTGCAGTCGCAGCTCCTGCTCTCGCTCGACCTCGCGCAGACGCGTCTCGGCGACCTTCAGGGCCGCATGGATCGCGCCGTGCTGGGGCCGACGCTCATCGAGGTCAGCGGGCTGGAGTTCCAGGTCATCGACGAGCCGAGGGAGACGGCCGCGCCAAAGGGAGGTGCGCGTCCGGCGATGACCGTCGCGGCGGTCGCGCTCGTCGCCGGCATCGCGCTCGCCGCGTTGCTCGTCCTCCTCGGCACGCACGTCGTCGGGCCGGCGGCCACGCCGGCCGAGGTGCGGCACCGGCGGCGGGCCGCGCTGGCCGACGCCGAGGCGCTCGGCTCGCCGTCGGCATGACCCCGGCGCGCCCGTGACCTACACCGCGCTCGCGGTCGTACTCCTCGTCACCTGCGCCGTCGCCGGCGCGTTCGGTGGAGTGGCCCTCGCGCGGCCGCGCGTCGCCGCGATCGCCGCCGCCGCCATGGTCGCGGTGCAGTTCGTCGTCCTCGCCGGACGATGAGCCTCGTCCTGCCGCGCGTCGCGGGGCCTGCGCGCCGCGGCGACGTTCTTCTGACGGCCGGCATCGCCGGCCTCGCGATCGCCTATAGCGCTGCGATCCTGCTGAGCGGCGATGCCCTGCTGCTCGTGCCGCTCCTGGGGGCGGTCGTCGTCGTCGCCATCGCCGCGCGTCCGGTCGTCGGCGTGTACCTGCTCTTCGGCATCGCGATCCTTCTCGAGCAGTTCGTGATCCTCGGTCTGCAGCCGATCACGGTCGGCACGCACGTCTATCAGAACCTCTCCGCATACACCGAGATCCCGCTGCGTCTCAGCATCGTCGACCTCCTCCTGCTCCTCACGGCGATCTCGTGGGCCGCCCACGTCGTGACGGGCCGCTCGCCGCGGCCGCGGGCGGGCCCGTTCGGTGGCGCGGTCGCCGGATACGGGATGGTATTCGTGCTCGGGACCGCGATCGGCGCGGCGCGAGGGGGAGCGTGGGACCTTGACGCCACGCTCGCCGAGCTCCGCGGGCCGGTGCAGTTGTGCGCGACGTATTTCCTCGCGGCCAATCTCATCCGCGGCCGTGCCGATCTGCGGATCCTCGTGTACGAGCTGGTCGTGCTCGTCGGCGTCAAGGGGTTGCAGGGCACCCTGAACTTCCTGGACTCGTTCGGGGTCGCGTACAACCTCGAGGCGGTGACCGGCCACGAGGACGTCATCTTCTTCGACCTCACGATCGCGCTCGCCGCGGCCGCGCTGATCCTGCGCGTCCGCTCGAAGCTGGCCTTCGCGGTGTTGGCGGTCCAGCCGTTGATCATCGGCGCCGAGGTGCTCACGGAGCGGCGCGTCGGATTCGTGGCCCTTGGCGTGGTGCTCCTCATCGTGCCGCTCCTGGCGTTCCGGACCGAGCCGCGTCGCGCGCTCGCGTTCGCGGCGGTCGGCGCCGTCGCCGCGGTCGCGTACATCGCGGTGTTCTGGGACTCGGCCGGTCCGCTGGGGGAGCCGATCCGCGCGGTCAGGAGCGTGGTCGACAACTCGTCCAGCCTCAGCCGGCGCGATCAGATGTCCGACGACTGGCGGGTGAAGGAGAACGCGAACATCGCATTCACCATCCAGCAGCTCCCACTCACCGGAGTCGGGCTCGGTCAGGAATACCTCCTGGAGCGGGCTCCGCCGCCGCTGCCTCCGGCCTTCACGTACTGGCGGTACATCACGCACAACGCGCTGCTGTGGCTCTGGCTCAAGGCCGGTCCGATCGGCGCGCTGGCCCTGTGGTTCCTCGTCGCGCGCGTCGTCGCGGTGGGATCAGCCAGCGCGGCCGGTATCCGCGACCTCGAGCTCCGCTGGTTCGCCTTCCTTCCGGTCTGCCTGATCGCGATCCAGATCGTGTTCTCGGCGGTCGAGCTCGGGCTCAGCTACAGCCGCACGATGATCGTTCTCGGCGGCGCGCTCGGCATGACCTGCGCGATCGTCGGGCTCGCGGGATTTTCCACCGCGCCGCGCGGCGGCGCTCCGGTGGGCGCTGGGTCGACCCGCGAGGGATGAGGCGCGATGACCGTCCTCCGCCGCCGGGGCGAGGTACCCCGCGTCGAGCGGATCCAGCGGACAGGTGAGGTCCGCGACCGAGCGCAGGATCCGCGCGGGGTTCCCGCCCACGACGAGGCCCTCCGGCACGCTGCCCACCACGACGCTTCCGGCTTCGACCAGCGCGCCGACGCCGATGGTCACGAACGGATAGATCGTCGCGTTCGGTCCCACGCTCGCGTGGCGCGACAGCGTCGGTCCGCGCGCGCACAGATGCGTCCGGCTTCCCGGATGCGGATCGTTGACCAGATACACCCCGTCCGCGATCGTCACGCCGTCCTCGATCGTCGTCAGACCGGCGATGTGGCAGTTCGCTCCGATGCTCACGCGGTCGCCGATGGTGCACTCGGATCCGATGATCGTGTTGTGCCACACGCGGCAGTCGTCGCCGATGGACGTGTCCTCCTCGATGACGACGTTCCGGCCGGTCTCCAGGCGGTCGCCAGCGCGCACGCCCTCGTGGACCGCGGTGCCACGCCGGATCAGGGCGTCGCGTCCGATCTCCAGGCCGCTGGCGCGCCGGGACCGGCCCGCCTCCGCGCCGAGGAGCACGTCGTCCTCGAGTTGCGAGCCTGCACCGAAGCGCACGCCGGCGGGGAACCGCTGTCCGTCGATCCCCGCGGCCGGCGTTCCACGCGGGGTCCGCTCTCGCCGCATGTCGACAAACCTCAGGGTAGTAATCGCGCGCGGCCGTTGAGGGCGAGTGCGGCGGCGCGTTGAGAACCGCCGCAAGCGGTGCGCACCGCTCGGGGCAGCCGCTGCCGTCGGTCAAGAATCCGTCAGCAGCGCCTCAATGCGACCGACCTAGCGTCGTCCCCGGTGAGCGGACTGCGGCGACAGCGGGCCGCACGGGAGATGGGCTAGTGGCGCGGATCTGCGTCATCCGTGAGTGGTACTTCCCTGTCGACGAGCGCATCAACAAGGAGATCGACTCTCTCCTCCGCGCGGGGCACGAGGTCGATCTGATCTGTGCGAGGATGCCCGGCCAGCCTGGCGTCGAGCGTATCGGCAGGTTGACCGTCCATCGTCTACCGATCGCTCGCAAGCGGGCCGGACTGTGGCGCTACCTCTTCGAGTTCCTGACCTTCCAGGTGGCCGCGACCGTGCACGCCACCGTCCTGCACCTGCGCCGACGCTACGACCTCGTGCAGGTGAACACACTTCCCGACTGGCTGGTGTTCGCGGCACTCGGACCGAGGATCCTCGGAGCGCGCGTCCTCCTCGATCTCCACGAGTGCATGCCGGAGTACGCCGCCACGAAGTACCACCTCCCGCGCGGACATCCCGTCGTGCGCGCGCTCGTCGCGCTCGAGCAGGCGAGCATCAGGTTCGCTCACGGTGTGACGACGTGCACGGACCAGATGCGCGACCTCTTCGTCTCGCGCGGCGCTCCGCGGGACAAGATCGGCGTCGTCCTGAACTCGATGGACGAGGAGCGCCTCACGCCGCAGCGCTACACGGCCCCGGCGCGGAACGACGACGAGTTCGTCCTCGTCTGCCACGGGACGATCGATCCGAACTTCGGGATCGACATCGTGATCCGCGCGGTCGCGCTCCTGCGACAGAGCATCCCGGGTCTGCGGCTGCGCATCTACGGCGAGGGGCCACAGCGGCCCTCGCTCGAGGCGCTCGTCGCCGAACTTGGTGTGCAGGACCGCGTCTGGTTCAGCCAGCGATTCCTCCCGATCCCCGAGCTCCTGCGATGCGGAAGCCGGTGATCATCTCGCGGACCAGCGCGGTCGAGGGCTACTTCGGGAACGACTGCTTCGTGTTGTTCGAATCGGGTGACGAGCGAGATCTCGCCAGGGCGATCGCGCGGCTCCACGGCGACCCAGCCCTCGGCGAACGGCTGGTCCGCCGCGCCAGCGTGGTGAACGAGCCCTACCGCTGGGTCCACCAGCGAGATCGCTACCTCGAGGCCGTGCGCAGCCTCCTGCCCAAGGACCCCGAGGCGATGCCGACCGGTGCCGTCGCGGCGATCGAGAAGTCATGAGCCTCGCGATGAGCCTGCGCGCCCGCGGGCCGGTCGGCTCCGCGGTCCGCACCGTGAACGTGCTGTCGCGCTTCGGCGCGAGCGTCGCGGCGATGGAGCGCCGGCTCGACCTGTACGAATCGATCACCGTGGACCTGGGGATCCACCCGACGTGGCCGGCCACCGCGTGCGTGCTCGGGCGCCATCCCGCGCTGCTGCGACGCTACGCCGAGCGCGGCGCCGAGCTGACGGTGCATGGGCTCGTGCACGGCGACCACTCGCGGCTCGGCGCGCGCCTTCAGCGCGACACGCTCTCGCGCGCCACCGAGATCTTCGAGCGAGCCGGGCTGCGGCCGAAGGGATTCCGTGGTCCGTATCTGCGCTACAACGCGGAGACCCTCGACGTCCTCCGCGAGCTCGAATTCTGGTACCACTCGAGCCAGGCTGTCGTCTTTCCGCTGGTCGACGCCGTCCAGCCGACGCCGGCCGCGTCCGGCAGATTCGCGCTGGCGTGCGAGCTCTATTCCGCGATCGACGCCCGCACGATCGCGGTCACGCCTCGGCTGCGCGAGGGTCTGGTCGACATCCCGGTGGCGATCCCCGACGACGAGATCCTCGTCGAGCGGCTCGGGGTGAACGTCGCGACCGCGACCGCGCAGTGGCTCCAGATCCTCGACGACACGTACCGGCGTGGTGAGCTCTTCACGGTCCAGCTGCACCCCGAGCGGATCATCGAGCTCGGCGACGCACTGGGCGCCACATGTGTCGAGGCCCGCCGGCGCAGTCCCGCCGTGTACATCGCGCGGCTCGACGAGATCGCCGCGTGGTGGCTGCGACGGAGCCGCTTCACGGGCGCGACGCCGTCTGCCGTTCGCGGGACTTCGAGGTGGCCTCACCGCGCGCGCCGATCGTGGGGCTCTCGCCGAGCACGCCCGTCTGGGTCGGCGACCTCCTGCGCGAGGAGGGGATGCCCTTCGAGATCTCGGACCGGCGGGAGTCGTACGGCGCGTACGTCGATGCGGCCGGCCCTGGCTGGACCGAAGCACGGGTCCTCGAGGCGATCGAGACCGCGCCGGGGCCGCTGGTCCGGATCTGGCGCTGGCCCGATTCCGCGAGGAGCGCGCTCGCGGTGACCGGCGACATCGACGCGCTCACGCTCCGCGATTTCGCGCTGCGCTCATGGGAAACACGCGGCTGGTCCGCGGGAGGGGGCAACTGATGAATGGACGCCCGCTCGATGCCGTCGTCATCGGCGCCGGCCCCTACGGTCTCGCGGCGGCGGCACATCTTCGTGAGTCAGGTGCCGACATCCGCGTACTCGGCACGCCGATGTCGTTCTGGCGGGAGCACATGCCGCGAGGCATGCGTATCCGCAGCCGCTGGAACGCGTCGCACATCGCGCACCCGCGAAACGACCTCTCGCTCGACGCGTACGAGAGCGTCCGTGGGCGGCCCATCGAGCGTCCCATGCCGCTCGCCGACTTCATCGCCTACGCCGGATGGTTCCAGCAGCATGTGGCGCCAGACGTCGACGCGCGCGACGTGGCGCGAGTGCATGCGAGAAGCGACGGCTTTCGGGTGGTGCTCGCGGACGGCGAGTCGATCGACTGCCGACGCGTCGTCGTCGCGGCCGGCATCTCCGCGTTCGCCTGGCGTCCTCCGGAATTCGCGGACCTCCCGCGTGAGCTGGCTAGCCACTCGAGCGACCACTCCGAGCTCGGTGTCTTCGCCGCGAAGCGGGTCGTCGTGATCGGCGGCGGCCAGAGCGCGATCGAGTCGGCGGCTCTCCTCCACGAGGCCGGCGCGGACGTCGAGGTGATCATGCGTCGACCGGTGCTCCGGTGGGTGGGGCGCGCGACGCGAGAAGGTCTGCTCGGACGGGTCTTCTTCCACCGCACGGATGTCGGCCCCGCGCTCGTCAGTCACCTCGTCGCGCGACCACCGCTCCTGCGGCTGCTCCCGGAGGGTCTGCAGCAGGAGGTGACGCGTCGCTCGCTCGCCCCCGGCGCCTCAATCTGGCTGCGGCCGCGCGTGAGCGACGTGCGGATGACGAACGGGAGGCACGTCGCTTCGGCCGCGCCCACGAACGCGCATCTATCGCTCCGGCTCGACGACGGATCCACGCGCGAGATCGATCACGCGCTGCTCGCGACGGGGTTCCGGATCGACGTGCGGCGCTACACCTTCCTCGATCCGGCGGTGCTCGGCGAGATCCGCTGCCTCGATGGCTATCCGGTGCTCGGGCCCGGCCTGGAGTCGTCGGTGCCCGGCCTGCACTTCCTCGGCGCGCCGGCCGCGCGCACCTTCGGACCATTGCTCCGCTTCGTCTCGGGCACGCAGTTCGCCACGCGGTCGCTCGTCCGCGGCGTCACGAGGAGGGCCGCCGTCACAAGTGAGCTGGACGGCGACGCGTCCTTCGAGAGCGCGCTGCGCGAGCGGCGATCGACGTGAGGGCCGGCCGACCGCGGCGGCACGGCGCGCTCGTGCTCGGGAGCGACTACAAGGCGCTCGGGATCGTGCGCAGCCTCGGGCGCCACGGCATCCCGGTCTGGGTGCTGAACGACGAGCATCATCTTGCGGGCTGGTCGCGGTACGCGGGCCGGACGCTCGACTGGCCGGAGGACGAGTCCGAGCGCGTCGAGTACCTGCAGGCTCTCTGCGGAACGGAGGACCTGGCCGGGTGGGCGCTCTTTCCGACCGGCGACGACACCGCGGCGCTCCTGGCACGACACCACGCCGCCCTCAGCGCTCGCTACCGGCTCACCGTCTCCCCATGGGACGTCCTGCGCTGGGCGTACGACAAACGTCTCACGTATCGGCTCGCAGCCGACCTCGGCGTCGATCACCCGCGCACCTTCTATCCGCGCAGCCGGGAGGACGTCCTCGGATACGCCGGCGGCTTCCCAGCGATCCTCAAGCCGGCCATCAGGCCGGCGATGAATCGATTCACCATCGCGAAGGCCTGGCGGGTAGAGGACCGCGCTGGACTGGTCGCGCGCTACGACGAAGCTTGCGCGCTCATCGACCCGTCTCTGATCATGATCCAGGAGCTCGTCGCCGGCGGCGGCGACACCCAGCTTTCGTATGCGGCTCTGTGCCGCAGTGGCCGACCGCTCGCGTCGCTCACCGCGCGACGGACGCGTCAGTGGCCGATGGACTTCGGTCGCGCGAGCACGTTCGTCGAGACCGTGGTGGCGCCCGATGTCGAACGGGTGGCGTGCCGCGTGCTCGCCGCGATCGGCCTGGACGGGATCGTCGAGGTCGAGTTCAAGCGCGATGCGCGCAGCGGACGCCTCATGCTGCTCGACGTCAACGCGCGCGCTTGGGGTTGGCACACGCTCGGTCGCGCCGCGGGTGTGGACTTCCCGTTCCTGCTCTGGGGGATGGCGAACGGCGAGGGCGTCCCGGCCCTTCGCGGGCGGCCGGGGGTGCGCTGGGTCCGTGCGCTCACCGACGTGCCGACGGTGCTCGGCGAGATCCGTGCCGGGCGGCTCGGCGTCGCGGAGTATCTCCGCTCGCTGCGCGGCCCGATCGAATTCGCCGTCCTCGCGCCGGATGATCCGCTGCCGGCGCTGATCGAGATCCCCTTGTCGCTGCGCCTGGCGCTTGAGCGGCGCACGAGGGGCGGCGACGCCCGGGCGGCGGAAGAGAGAACGGCGCTCCCGATGGGCGACGCATCTGCGCGCCTCACGTCACGATGAGACTGCTGGCGCCCGACGATCCACGCTGGCTCGACCTCGCGCGGCGCCACGCCGACGCGACGATCTTCCACCATCCGGCGTGGGCGAAGCTGCTCGCCGATTGCTATGGCTATCGGGCGATGCTTGCCGCGGACGTCGAAGGCGATGCCGTCATCGGCGGTCTCCCGCTCCTCGACGTGTCGCTGCCCTTCCGCCGCCGCTGGGTCGCTCTTCCGTTCACCGACGTCTGTCCGCCTCTGCTGAGTGGCGATGCCGGGCAGTTCGTCGATGATCTCGGTGAGCTCGCGCGAGCGGCCAGGCTCGATTCTCTGCAGATCCGCGCACCGCTGCCTGCTCATGCCGCGATCCACAGCGAGTCTGGCTTCGTGCGGCACGAGCTCCAGCTGAGCGGCGACGTCCGCGCGATCTGGAAGCAGCTCCGCCGGAACCACCGGCGCAGCGTCGTCGACGCCGAGGAGGCGGGCGTACGGACAGAGCGCGAGAGCTCGGCGCGGGCGCTCGAAACCTTCTATTCGCTCCACCTGCAGACCCGGCGGCGGCTGGGCGTGCCGGTGCAGCCGCGTCGCTTCTTCCGCCTGCTGTCGGAGCGGATCGTCGAGCCGGGCCTTGGCTTCGTGCTCACGGCGTACCACGGATCGCGGCCGGCCGCCGCGGCGGTGTTCTGCGGCTGGAACGGCACGCTCGTGTGCAAGTACAGCGCGCGCGCCGACGGCTTCGTGAAGAGCGACGCGATCCATCTGCTCTTCTGGACGGCCATCCGCTGGGCCTGCGAGAACGGGTACCGCGTCTTCGACCTCGGCCGCTCCAGCGTGGATCAGGCACAGCTGCGGAGCTTCAAGACCGGTTGGGCGGCTCGGGAGCTCGACCTGCCGTACTCGCGGATCGCGCGCCGCCCGACGCGGTCGTCGCCGCGCCGTCTCCACAGCGCCATGGGGATCGTCATCCGGCACTCGCAGCCCTGGCTGTGCCAGGCGATGGGTGAGCTCCTCTACAGATACGCCGGCTGAGCGCGATGCGGATCCTGTTCCTCTGCGCGGATTTCGTGTGGCCGCCGAACGGCGGCGGACGGGTGCGGACGCTCTCGCAGCTGCGGGTGCTCTCGTCGTTGCCCGAGGTCGACGAGGTCCGGCTCTTCACGCTGAGCGAGGACCACGTCGACCGCGCGCTCCGCGACGAGCTCGCGCGCGAGCTGCCAAAGGTCGGGGCGCTCGATCCGGTCTTCCACCCGATCCATCTGTTCAGGCACGCGCGCTACGTCCCCCGCGTCGCGTGGCTTCGTGCCGCGCGCGGCGTGCCGTACCTCGCGGCCAAGTGGGAGTCGCGCTCGGTCCGCGCGGCCCTGGAGCGCGAGCTCGGCCGGGCGCGCTTCGATGTCGTCTGGCTCGCCTCACTTGGTCTGGCGCGTTATCTCGATGTGGTGCGCCGCCGGCAGCCGCACGCGCGCATCGTGCTCGACGGGCACAACGTCGAGAGCGACATCTGGCGCCAGTTCGCAGGACGGCAGAGCGGCGTGCGCAGGCGGCTCGCCGAGACCGAGTGGCGTCTCGCGCTGCGCTTCGAGCGCGACGCCCTCCGCGCGGTCGATGCCGTCGCCGCGATCTCCGACGACGAT
>WNFG01012013.1_pt1 | contig 17605 bp, 15 predicted proteins | sample 5400431 | NCBI WGS metagenome assembly WNFG01 (sample SAMN13153346, study PRJNA577476) | soil metagenome | isolation source: 120 cm saprolite under Douglas fir tree site 2 hole 3 replicate 2 | place: USA:California | collected 2015-04-18 | reverse complement strand
TGGATCCAGCAAGATGGTGCTGCCCCCCATTCTTCCAAGGGCCTTGCCCTCTCGGCATGTTCATGAATGGCGACTATACGGTGAACGGGCCGGCAAATCCTGCGCCGATCGGTAGCGCTGTGTTGTTCACCGCTAACGGATCGGGCGAATGGAATCACGGGGTCTTCAGTGGTGGAGTTCTCTACGCCGGCGAGGCATTTCCCTTCGCGCCCGTATCGGTGACCATCGGCGGCCAACCGGCGCCGATCCAGTATGCGAAGTCAGGTTTGGCCGGCAGCTACGCCATCAGCTACAACATGCAGGTGAGCGCCATAGTACCGCCCGGAATCGCCCCGGGCCCTCAGCCAGTGATCATCACAGTGGGAAGTTCCAACAATTTGCCGCAGCAGGTAACAGTGGTGGTTGAAAATCCCGCGCCGCCGAAGATTGGCGGCGTGGTGAACGCGGCTAGCTTTCAGACCCCGCTGTCTCCGGGACAGTATGTCTCCATCTTTGGCGAATCGCTGGCAGCTTCAGCCTCGGCCCCGATTTTGGGTGGTGTCGGTCTCCCGCCGGTCCCGACCACAGTCACTTTCAACGGCGCATACTCGCCGATCCTGTTCAGCGATCTCGGGCAAATCAACGCCATCGTGCCCTATGACGTTGCCGGGCAATCCAATGTGTCGGTGGTGGTCACGCACTATGGCCAATCCTCGCCATTCACTGTAGCGATGGCGGACACTTCGCCCGCGATCTTCACAGTGGACGGAACCGGCAGAGGGCAGGGGGCGATTTTGAACATGGACAATACCGTAAATTCGGCCAAGCAACCGGCAGCTCCAGGTTCGGTGATCCAGATTTATGCCACTGGAGCCGGGCTGTGGAACCCTCCAGTCCCGGTGACTATGCGAATCAATCCTTTCCCTCCGTTTCCAGTTCCAGTTGCGCAGGTCTCGTTGACCATCGGTGGAGTGAACGCGGACATACAATTCGCGGGCGGAGCGCCCACATTTTTGTCAGGAGTACTGCAGGTAAATGCAGTAGTCCCGACGGGGTTGGCATCAGGTCCGCAGCCGCTCGTGCTAAAGATCGGAGAAAACAGCAACGCGCAGCAGCAGGTCACGGTGGCCGTGCAATAGATCTTAGTGTTGCGCTTGGGCCGGAATTCCGAGCCAGCGATCCAGAAAGCGACGGCTGCCGCTATCGGGCTGGGGTGCTTTAGGAGTCGGCGTGATGTTCATCTTCAGTTCGTAATGCGCCAGCAAGTCGGCTTCATCGTAGCCGATTGCCGCAGCGTACTGACGGAGATAGCTGGTATTGAAGATGCCGCCTGGAAGCTGTTCGAATTCCTCGGCCTCAATGGCTCTGAGAAACCTTAAGCTAATCTTTGTGCCGGCGGCGATGGCCTCCAGGGAGATGCCAGCCGTGTCCCTTAATCGTGACAAGCCGAGAGGGCGGGCGCATGCGTTACAAGGCGGCGCGGGGGCGCCGGGTTTTTGTGGCATTATCTATCTATCCTTAGCGACCTAGTACTTACTGTGCAAGGGTCTATGATAACCCATCTGTCAAGGCTATGACATTATGAAAATCTCTTAAAGAATCTTCCTAGGCACCCTAAGACCTTAGAAGTAGAACTACTACAGGTTGATCGCTCTTTACGGGTTGCAACAACCTCAAAACAACCGTTTTTTTCTCCGATGCCGCGCTTTTCGTCGAACGAAAATAGGCATTAGTCCCGTATCATAGAGAAGAAGAGAATCACCCGGGAGGATTGTCGATGCGCTTACTTGGATTGTGTTTTGGAACCGCGGCTTTGATTTCCGCCGCTACCGCCCCACCACAGATAACCTTTTACAAGGATGTGTTACCGGTCTTACAGAAGAATTGTCAGACTTGTCACCGGCCAGGGGAAGCCGCTCCTATGTCGTTCTTAACCTACGAAACCGCCCGACCCTGGGCGAAGGGCATCAAGACGGCTGTTGTCACCAAGAAAATGCCGCCCTGGTTCGCGGACCCGCATTACGGTAAGTTTGCGAATGATCGGTCCTTGTCACAGGCCGAAATTGACACGCTAGTAGCCTGGGCGGACACTGGAGCGCAGGCGGGCAATCCGAAAGAGGGTCCTAAGCCGACGGAATGGGTAGAAGGCTGGCGCATCAGCAAGCCGGACATGGTGCTCTCCATGACGGTCCCCTTCGACGTCCCAGCGTCGGGCACCATCGACTATCAATACATCGTGATCCCAACCGGTTTCACCGAAGACAAGTACATCCAGTTGGCCGAAGCGCGCCCGGGCAATCCGGCTTTGGTTCATCACATCATTGCATTCATCCGCGAGCCAGGCAGCCCTTGGATGAAGGATGCCAAACCTGGCGTGCCGGTGGTTCCACGCGAGCGGCAGCGACAGGCGGAAGCTTCGGGTAATCAGAACAGACAGCAGGACGGCGGCGGATTCGGCGGCGACTTCTTAGCCGGCTACGCCCCTGGTACTCTGCCGAACATCATGAAGCCCGGACAGGCCAAGCTGGTAAAGGCCGGGTCCGACATCGTGCTGCAAATGCACTATACGGCTAACGGGAAAGCGGGCTCCGATGTCTCGAAGATCGGCATCGTATTCGCCACCGTGAAGCCTACCGAGCGCATTCTGACCTTGGCCGCGGTGAATGGGAACTTCGCGATTCCGCCGGGCGATCCGAATTATCGGGTGGACTCCAAGATCACCATGCAAGACGATTCCGCTCTGGTGAGTCTGTTGCCGCACATGCACTTCCGGGGCAAGGACTTCGAATACCGCGTCACCTATCCGAGCGGCGAGAAGGAAACCCTCTTGGCCGTGCCGCACTACGATTTCAATTGGCAGCTCACCTACGATTTGGCGCAGCCGAAGTTGTTGCCGAAGGGTACAGTGATCGAATGCACCGCGCACTTCGATAATTCGCCAAACAACAAGTACAATCCCGATCCCACCAAGGAAGTTCACTTCGGTGAGCAGACCTGGGAGGAAATGATGTTCGGGTTCTTCGAGGTTTCAGTCCCGATGAACAAGACAGCGATGGATTTGATGCGGCCGAAGAAGCCTGCGCCGGCGCAAGCTGGTTCAGGGCTGTAGGACAGGCCTCTGGCCTGTCAGTTTTTACAAAATCGCTTGACCGACAGGCCGGGAGGCCTGTCCCACTGTAAGGGAATGGCGTAGTTAGAAGGAAAAATGAAGCACACTAAATTCTTGATATTCGGTTTGTCCGTCGCGGCTGCCTTTGCTGCATCCTGCAGAGCCACTGCCAGGAGTGCCATCGTCCTGGCGAGATCGCGCCCTTCTCATTGATCTCCTATCAGGACGCGCGTCCGTGGGCCAAGGCGATCAAGTCCGATGTCGTCACCAAGAAGATGCCACCGTGGTTCGCCGATCCGCAGTTCGGGCATTTCGCCGACGACCGCTCGCTCAGCAAGCAGGAAATCGACACCCTGGTCGCGTGGGTGGATGGCGGCGCCAAGGAAGGCGATCTGAAAGATGCACCCAAGCCTCGCGAGTATGCGGATGGCTGGAATATCCCGAAGCCCGATCTGGTGCTGGACCCGAACACGTTTCACATCCCGGCCAAGGGCGATATCCCGTATATGTACGTGGTGCTTCCAACCAAGTTCACGCACGATCAATGGATCCAAGCGGCGGAAGCCCGGCCCAGCGATCGCAGCGTGGTGCATCATGTAGTGATCTTTGTTCGCGATCCCGAATCCAAATGGATGCGTGAAGCCGAGCCGGGTGTGCCTTTCATTCCACCGGGCAATGGCAAGAATTTCAACAATACTTCCGGCGGCGGAAACGATATCCTCATGATCTATACGCCCGGCAAGGTTCCGGAAATGTGGCGGCCTGGCCTGGGCAAGATGATCAAAGCCGGTTCCGATCTGGTGCTGCAGATCCACTACACCGCCAGCGGCAAAGAGACCGACGACCATACAAAGGTTGGATTGGTTTTCGCGAAAGAAAAGCCGACTGAGCGCGCCCTCACGATCGGTGGAAACAATCTCAGCTTTAAGATTCCACCGGGTGATCCGGACTTTAAAGTGGAGGCCAAAAACACTTTCCCGAATGGAGTCACGATTCTGAACTTCTTCCCGCATATGCACCTGCGCGGGAAGGCATTCGAATATAAGGCAGTCTACCCGGACGGAAGAAGCGAGGTCCTGCTGCGAGTTCCGAAGTACAACTTTATCTGGCAGCTCGATTACACGCTAAAAGAGCCGTTGGTTCTTCCTCCAGGATCGCGGATCGAATGCACGGCGTGGTATGACAACTCGCCGAACAATCCGGCCAATCCCGATCCGACGGCTACGGTTCGTTTCGGCGAGCAAAGTTGGGAAGAGATGATGATCGGATTCTACGACGTCGTGATGCCGGCGGATATGAGCATGAAGGAATTCTTCACTCCGAAGAAGCCAGCCACTACGCCGACCACTAGCGGTCAGTAAATGGGGCAGGTTGCCAACCTGCCCCACAAATATGAAGTTTGTTTCGTTCGTCTTGATCGTGGGCGTCGGCATTTCGCTTAGTGCCCACGATGTTTTTTCAACCAAGATTACCTGGTCGCGCGAGATTTCGCGTATCGTCGACAAGCGTTGCGCGTCCTGCCACCGCGACGGTGGCTCATCCTTCGCGCTGACCACCTTCGAACAAGCTCGCCCCTGGGCCAAAGCCATCAAGGAAGAAGTGCTGGAACGGCGTATGCCGCCGTTTGGCGCAGTAAAAGGCTTCGGGGATTTGACCGACGACCAAGCCCTCACCCAGGAAGAGATTCATCTCATCGCCGATTGGGTGGAAGGCGGATCACCCGAAGGCGACCCGGCGCTATTGGAAAAGAATCCCGACTTTGGTCCGCACGCCAATCACGAATCAAAGACCGGAGCCCAACTGGTGGTCCACGGCAGCCTGACCCTCAAGCAACCGATGACCATAGCCGCTATCCGGCCGAAGGACCTGAAACAGGGCGGTTCTGTGAAGGTGGTCGCCGATCGCCCCGAAGGCTCTATCGAACCACTTCTGTGGGTCTACAATTACAAGCCCGAATTCGACCGTGCTTACCATCTACGAACGCCCTTAACACTGCCCGCGGGTGCCAAGATCGAGACTTATCCACCTACCGCGTCCATCGTATTGACGAGAACCGTCAATTAGGCGTTTTGCAAAGTCCCGCCTCCAGTAAGCCACCTTACTATCTGATAAAATAGTTTGAAACGCTAAACATTATTTAGATTCCGTACGTCTAAAGTAACAATCGACAGCTATAACCATGTCCTCACGTTGGTCCTTGAACTTTGTGCTTGTCGCTCTGTCGGCTCTGCTTTCGGTGGGGTGTAACCGGCCGATTGTGCCACGAACTCAGGCCGCCAGCTTTACCAAAAGTGCAGCGGAGCCTCCGCTAGAACATAGGCCGGTGCGCGCCACGGGCACCATTCACGCCATCCATTCCATCACCATTCAAACGCCTCAAATTGCCGGACTGAGCGGACGCCTGACCCTCACGAACCTGGCCCCCAACGGGGCGAAAGTTGCCAAAGGCGACATCATCGCGGCATTCGACCGAACGCAGCAAATGGATAACGCGATGCAGGCCAAGGCGAAGTTCGACGACCTGTCGCACCAAGTGGATCAACGGCTTGCGCAAAATCAAAGCGACGCGGAGAAGCGGTCGGCTGATTTGCAGAAGGCCGAGGGGGACCTGGCGAAAGCTGAGTTGGAACTCCGCAAAGGGCCGCTGCTGAGCGAGATCGACCGGCTGAAAAACGAAGCCAAAGCGGAGGATGCGAGGGCGCACGTGGCCAGCCTCAAGAAGTCGAATCATTTTCATGACTTGGCCGACGCGTCAGCACTCAAGATTCTCGAACTGCAGCGCGATCGCCAAAAGGTGGCGCTGGACCGCTCCGAGTCTAACGCGGCGCGGCTGGTGATACATGCCCCCATTACCGGAATGGTGGCGCTCGAAAACACCTGGCGGAATGGCTCCATGGGACATGCCCAGGAGGGCGACCAGCTTTGGACGGGTCAAACGCTGCTGCGAATCTTCGATCCAACTGAAATGGAAGTGCGCACGCTGGTCGGCGAGCCGGATGGCGCAGCACTGGTACCAGGCTCGCGCGCTATTGTGAGCCTGGATGCGTATCCCGGTTTTTCTTTTCCGGCACACTTCGAATCCGCCAGTCCAGTTGCAACGGCTCCGCTGGGAAGCCCGATAAAGACTTTCACCGCCACTTTTCGATTGGAGAAGCCCGACCCGCACTTTCTTCCCGACCTCTCCGCGGCCGTGATCATTCAGCCGCCGGGCACGCCTGCTCCCACCGGGGATCAAAAATGAGCGAAGCGAAGCCAGTCGCCAAGACGAGCGACGTGAAGCCTCTTCGTGCCAGCTCCAAGCGAACGAAGCGCGGGATTGGGCTGGCCGTTGTTTGTCTTATCACGGGCTTGGCGAGCGCGGGCGTTTACCGGATGCGGCGAACCGACTCCGCAACCAATCTGCCGATGGCCCCCGCGAGAAAAGGAGATTTCTCGGTAATCGTGAGATCCCGCGGCGAGCTAAAGGCCCGGCGGTCGGTGCAAATTACCGCGCCGGTCAATGTGCCCGACCTTCGAATCGTCTGGGCTGCGCCGCCTAGTAGCCCGGTGAAGGCCGGAGACGTGGTGATTCGCTTCGATCCCAGCAGCGCTAAGCAACAGCTTCAGGAGAAGGAAGCAACGCTGCGGCAGGCGCAAGCTACCCTCGACCAGCAACTGGCTCAGACCCGGATCTCCGGCGAGCAGGACCAATTGGATTTATCCACTTCCCGCTACCAGGTTGAAAAAGCCAAGCTGGAGGTCTCCAAGGCGGAGATCGTAAGCGCGCTGCAAGGGGAGGAAAGCAAGATCGACCTTGGGATCTCCGAGAAGAACCTGCGAGTGAAGGAAGCCAACACACACCTGCATGCCGCATCAAACGACTCGAAAACCGCATCGTTTACCCGTCTTCGGGATCACGCGCAGGCGGATGTGGATCTCACCAAGCAGCGCCTAAGTCAAATGGAGATCAAGGCCCCCTTAACCGGGCTGATCATTTACATGCCTAATTACTCTCAAGGTTGGATGAACGCCAAGCCGTTCAAAGTGGGAGATCAGGTTTGGCCGGGCGCATCGGTGGCTGAGATTCCCGATTTGAATACGCTCGAAATGGAGGGCAAGATTGAAGAAATCGATCGCGGCCGCATTGCATTAGGTAACGATTCACGCGTACGCATCGACTCGCTTCCGGAACTCATCATGCCGGCCAAACTCGCAGGCCTCTCGCCCTTAACTGAGCAAACGTTCGAATGGCCGCCCACCAGCAGTTTCCGAGGCTACTCACAAATCCAAAAGCCGGATCCTAGATTGCGGCCTGGCATGAACGGCAGCATGGATATAGAAATCAGTCGCGTTCCCGCCGCTATCAGCGTTCCCTCCAAAGCGATTTTCACGCGCAACGGGAAGCCGGTTGTTTATCTGGCGGGCAAGAGCGGCTACCATGCGGTTGAAGTGCAGATACTGGCGCGCAATCCCGATGAAGTCGCCGTGCGCGGAATCGATTCGGGCAGCATGGTCGCGCTGGTGGATCCGGAAAAGAAGGACCGCAAACAGTGATCTGGAAACGGCCCCTGATCCTCCTTGGCACAAGCCTTTCCGTGGCCTTGATCGCCTGGGGCGCAATGAAGTTTTATAAGACGGGCGCAATCGAGCGAAAGTCGGCTGATATTCCTGTGATCACAGTCAAGCGCGGCGAAGTCAAGTTCACCGTGAGCGCGCGAGGCGACCTGCAAGGCGGAAACTCGGAGCTACTGACCGCACCGATGATGGGAAACGCGGAGTTGATCCTGACGTCTCTGCGTACTCCTGGAGAGCTGGTGAAGGAGCAGGATGTGGTCGCGCAGTTCGATACCACCGAGCAGGAATTCAAGCTGAAGGAAGCGGAAGCCGACCTGGCGGAGGCGGAGCAGCAAGTGATTATGGCTCAGGCCGACAGCCAGGCCAAGGCGGAAGAGGCGGAGTACGAATTGGCGCAAGCCAAGGCGGATTTTCGGCAGGCGGAACTCGAGACCCGGCGCAATCCACTTCTGGCCAGCATCGCGGCGCGGCAAAATACTCTGGCGTTAGAGGCGGCTCGCGACAAATTGCGCCAATTGGAACACGATATTCCCAATCGCCTGGCAAACGCCACAGCCAGCATCGCGATTCAGGAAGCGGCGCGGAATAAGGCCACGGTGCAGGCTACGACCGCACGCCGGAATATCGAATCCATGACACTCAAGGCCCACCGCAGCGGCTATGTTTCCATCGAGGGAAATTCGAACATGAATATGATGTTCCAAGGCATGCGGCTGCCAATGTTCCAACTGGGCGATAGCGTTCGTCCCGGCATGGGCGTGGCCCTGATTCCGGACCTGAGCAGTTGGGAGGCAACGGCGCGCATCGGCGAACTGGACCGCGGCCACCTGGCTGAGGGGCAAAAGGCCGACATCTCGGTGATCGCGTTACCTGGGAAAGTTTTCCCTGGCCATATCAAGAGCATCGGCGGGACCACTGGGGCGCCCTGGGATCGCCACTTCGATTGCAAGCTCGCGATCGAAAAAGTTTCGCCGGAATTGCGGCCCGGAATGAGCGCCCGCATTTTGATTTCCACCGAGGTTATGCCGAATGCCCTGTGGGTGCCGGCTCAAGCGGTGTTCGAGAGCGATGGGCGCTCGTTCGTTTATGTGCAGTCGCCAGCCGGGTTTGTTCCAGCGGACATCAAAGTGGTTCGGCGCAACGAAAGCCAAGTGGTTCTGACCGGCATCAAAGACGGCCAAGTGGTGGCCATGGCCAGCCCCGATCAGCAAAATAAAAAGGCCGGCTCGTCCAACGCACTGCAGGCTATTCCGAAATGACGGTGGCACCCGCGGTGAAGATCGAAGCCGACGAACCGCCCAGGCCTTCCCGTTTTCCGCTGCGGCGCTATCTTGGCGATCTCTTGCTCGCAGCGGACAATCTGCGTGCACAGAAGACTCGCACCTTTCTAACTGCTTTGGGGATCGTGTTCGGAGTTGGATCGGTGATTGGCATGTTGGCGATCGGCGCGGGGGCGCGCGAGGAGTCGCTCCGATTCATCGAGCAGTTAGGCGTCCGGAACGTGCTCATCGATTCGCGGCCGGCCGCGAGCCAGGAGGAGTTGCAGCAGCGTCGCCGCGCTTCGCCAGGCCTCGCCGAACGGGACGTGCGAATTCTTCAAGCCAATGTGGAGGGCCTGGAGATGCTGTCTGCGCGCCGCGCTCTGCACCCTGGAAAAGTTTTGCCCAAGCCGGCTCGCGATATTCCCGAGCTATATGGCGTTCAGCCGTCCTATGCCGTAATACACAACCTGCGCGTTGCGGAAGGAAGATTCTTCAACCCCAGCGAAGATGCGGCCAGCGCGGCCGTGTGCGTGTTGGGCGAATCCGCGAAGGTCAACCTTCTTGGTTACGAACCGGCGGCCGGCAAGTTCGTCAAATTGAACGACACCTGGCTTGAGGTGGTCGGCGTGCTCGGAGAGCAGATCACGTCAGGGAGCCAAAACATAGGCGCGCAGATGCAGGATCTCAACAACATAATCTACATTCCGCTTAACACATTTCAGTACCGCTATTGGGACAACAGCAGCTTCATGCGTGATGACTTGGATGGCGTCGATTTGCGGCTTAAGGAAGGCGTAGATAGCGTACAAGTCGCCAAGGTGGTGGCTGCGATTCTGAACTCTACGCATCACAACGTGCAGGATTTCACCGTCACCATTCCGGCCGCGCTGCTGGCCCAACAAAAGCGCACGCAAACCATTTTCACTTACGTAATGGTGGCGATCGCGGCCATTTCATTGCTGGTTGGCGGCATCGGGATCATGAATATCGTTCTCTCCACTGTGCTGGAGCGCACGCGAGAAATCGGTATCCGGCGCGCCATCGGCGCACGCCGCAGCGATATCGTCCGCCAGTTCCTAATTGAGGCCGTACTGATTTCGGTGTCTGGAGGCGTCCTGGGAATTTGCTTCGGATTTTTCCTGTCCTGGCTGATTGCCCGTCTGGCCGATTGGAAAACGATCGTGACCACTTCGTCGGTGCTGATCGCATTCGGGGTATCGGCCGTGGTCGGCGTTGTGTTCGGGATCTATCCAGCCATGAAAGCTTCGCGCGTGGATCCGATTGAAGCCTTGCGCTACGAGTGAGTGACCATTCGATTCCTTGCAGGACTTGCCCTTGTCACCTCGCTGTCCGCTCAAACCGAACCCTACTTTCCCACGCCATCCTATTTCCGGAAGCATTTTTCCAGTTTCCCCACTCGGGTGCAGCTTCAACCACCCGTTCGACTGAACGACTTCGTGGCCGGCGGAACGCTGGAACTGTCGCTACGGAACTTTCTGGACCTGGTGATGGCCAACAATCCGGATATCTCCATCCAGAAGCTCACTGTGGAATTCAGCCGCAGCGCCATCACTCGCGCGTTCGGCATCTTCGATCCTTTCGCTACGGCCAGCTTCGGGGCGACGAGAACGCAAACTCAATCCAACACCGCGCTGGCCGGCGCTACGAGGTTGAACCAGTTGACGCAGCCGTTCGCGCTGCAATACCAGCAGACGCTCGAAAACGGAACGCAGTACGGAGTCTCCTTCAACGACGTAAAGAGCTCGACAAATAGCCTTTACGCCACATTCAACCCCCTACTGAGTTCGAACATCAACTTTTCCGTAACGCAACCGTTGCTGCGCGGCCGTGGAATGTATATCACCCGGCTTCCGATTTCCATAGCCCGCAGCCGCCTGCGCATTGCCGATTACACTCTTCATGACCAGATCATTCAACTGATCGCCATCGCGGAGAACGCATATTGGGACGTGGTGGGAGCGCGCGAGAACCTGCGTGTTCAGGAAGAATCATTGAAGTTGGCCGACGCCGCATTGACGCGGGCCCAAAAGGAAGTGGATCTAGGCGCAACCTCCGCGCTTGAAATCTATCAGCCGCAAGCCAACCAAGCCAACGCTCAGCTTTCGGTCTCACAGGCGCGGTATCGCCTGGCCCAGACAGAAGACGCGCTACGCCGTCAGATTGGCGCCGATCTCGACCCGAAGATCCGCACGCTTCCGATAGTTCTGACCGCTACAGTCGAGCCGCCTCTGGATTCCATCAAAATCGATACCGAGGAGACCGTCGCCACCGCCTTACGCCTGCGTCCGGATCTAAAGGGCGTGGTCCAGTCCATGGACGTAGACGATCTAAGCATCAAGGATGCCACCAACCGCCTTCGACCAGATCTTTCGCTGGCGGCACAGTACGGTTCCTCGGGCCTCGGTGGGATCTTTTATCCCGGTACGAATCTGATCAATACCGGCCAGCCCGTTGTTCCCATTGTGGGCGGCCTGGGAGACGCACTGGGTGGAGTGTTTGGATTCAATAACCCGATCTACGGATTCGGACTGACGTTACGCCTCCCGATCAAGGACCGCAGGACCGCTGCTGATCTCTCCGATGCAGTGAACCAAAGGCGCCTCGACGCCTTGAAGCAGCGCTCTACGGAAGAGAACATACGGCTCCAGGTGGTGACGGCTATCAATCTAATAGATAGCAGCAAAGAAGGCATCCGCATCGCAACCATTGCACGCGACCTGGCCCAAAAACGTGTCGACGCGGATCAGAAACGCTACGAGCTAGGAGCAACAACGCTCTTCTTCGTGCTGGCATCGCAGGCCGATTATGTAAGCGCGGAATCGAACCTAGTAACCCAGATCATCAACTACCGGCGCAGCGAGATAAATCTGTTACAACGGACGGGGCAACTGCTGGAAGAGCGCGGGATCGTCCTGCAGCCATGAGTTGTTACTTCAACCGCACAGGCTAAGGCCTGTGCCGCCTGTTAATCGAAAACTTGTCAGCACGTGGTGGAACAGGCTTCAGCCTGTGGTTTGTAAAAGAAACCTACCGCTTCTTGGCTACCGGTGCGCCTGCACTGGCCGGATATACGACGATCTCCAATTTGCCGCCGTCGCCCGCATCCGCGGATTTTCCCAAACCGATGGTTTTGAGACGCGTGTCGTCGAACTTGAAGTTCTTTGTCAGGTAATCGCGAACCACCATGCTGCGCGCTTCCGTGAGTTGCCGATTCTTCTCTGTATCGCCTTTCATGCCGGTGGCGGCAGCTACCACGGCCAAACCGAACTTGTTCGTTTCCAGAAATCGTCCCGCCTCGTCCAGAGCTTTTTGATTTTTCAGCTTGGCCGTCTCTGTGTTTCCGAAAATCTTCGCCGGATCGTAATCAAACGTCTTCGTTGGCGGTTCCGCCGGCAATTGAGCGATTTCGTGCGCGCGCAACTCCACTGAATCTTCATACCCACGATTCTTGAAAAAGCCGCGCAGGAAGAAGTTGTGCTTCAATGCCTCCATATTTTCCTGGAAAGCGGTGGCGCCCGCGGCCGCTTCGCGATAGACGGTCTTGTCGTTGACCAGCGCGCCCATAGTCCCTTTGCCCTCGTTCACCTTGCTGCTTATTGATTTCAGATTGTCCGACGCTCCCTCAATGTTGTCCACCGCTCCTTTGGTGCTGTCCAGGATGGCGCTGGTCTTTGCGAACAGATCCGAAATATCGAGCGGGGGTGCGCTTTGGATGGTATCGCCATTCTTCAATCCCGGAGCATCCGGGGATCCAAACGAAATCTCCATATACTTATCGCCCAGCAGGCCTTCCGTCTTGATGGCCGCCACAGAATCGTTCTTGAGAACGTCGCGCGTCGCTTGGTGCAGGTCCATTACCACCGTGATTTTTCCATCGGGCCGCTTCGGCAATTCGATACGCTTAACCGTTCCTTCGTGTATTCCGCCGACCCGGACGTCGGCGCCTGGGCTCAGGCCGGCGACCGTTTGGAAGTCGGATTTCAGAGTGTAAGTGGAGGAGAAGAGCATTTCCCGATTGCCGATCAGGAATACCCCGATGGCCAGGATGATCAGACTTCCCACGATAAAGAGACCTAAGCGAAACGCTCGCGAGGAATTCGCCGCTTCCCTCGATATTATTGGCTCTTCTTTAGGTGATGGCTCTTTCTCCTTCGAGGTCGGCTGTCCGTTCTTCGGTGAAGACTCTATCTCCTTCGATACCCGGTGTTCGTCGTTAGGCGAAGTCTCTCTCTCCTTTGATGATTGCCGTCCGTTCTTCGCCAACTTCTCTCCCTCGTTTGGTATCTTCGTTCCGTCTTTCGACATACTCGCCACCTCCTAGGAGCACTCCTTCAAGAATTCCGCTACAAACGATTCCCGGCTGTCGTGCAGATCTTCAAACGTTCCTTCCGCCACCACGGTTCCCTCTTTCATGAACAACAACCGATCTGAAAATACTTTGGCGCCCTGAATGTCGTGCGTCACAACGACGGATGAGATTTGCCGTTCACGCTGCAGTTTCAAAATCAGCTCGTCGATTTCGCGGGCGGTGATGGGATCCAGTCCGGCCGTTGGTTCGTCGAACAGCAGAATCTCCGGGTCTAATGCGAGCGCACGCGCTAATCCCACTCGCTTTTGCATTCCACCAGAGATTTCGGATGGCAGTTTTTGCAGGCCCTCTTGCATGTCGACGCTCTTCAGGAGTTCACCCACCCGGTCCTTGCGCTCGCCGGCGGATAGATGACTATGACGGCTCAATGGGAACGCAACATTTTCTTCGACAGTCAGTGAATCGTACAGCGCCGCCTGCTGGAATAAGAACCCCATCTTCTTCCGGATCTCGTTTAAACGGTCTATCTTCAGGCTCGTAATCTCTTCGCCTTGTATACAAATGGATCCTGCGTCTGGGGCTTGAAGACCGACCAGCAACTTTAACAGGACACTCTTGCCAGTGCCGCTTCGCCCCATGACCGCGACCGTCTCTCCCTTGGCGACTGTGAAGTCAACGCCGTTCAGCACTCGCTGCGCGCCAAAAGACTTTCGCAAGCCTCTCACCACCACTGGCGGATTTTTCTGTTCAGGTTGGTTCTCTTTTTTCATGGGAAGAACACCAAAATGAATCGGACCAACAGTACGTCAGCCAATATCAGGAACAAGGATGAGAGCACCACCGAGCTCGTGGCCGATCGTCCCACGCCCTCAGTACCGCCTCGTGTTCGCATTCCTTGAAAACAGGCCACCGTGCCGATAATCAGGCCGAAGACGGCGGTCTTAAAAGTGGGCGGCAACAAATCATGGAAGGTCACTTGTTTGAATCCGTGCTGTATAAAGAGCTGCAGCGAAATCGAATCGGTGAGAGTGCTGGCGACCCAGCCCATGATGATTCCGCTGAAGTCAGCCGCCAATGTCAACAATGGCAGCATCAGGATGCAAGCCAATATACGCGTCGCCGCTAGAAATTTGTAAGGGTTGACGGCCGAAACTTCCATGGCATCGATTTGCTCGGTGACCTTCATGGATCCGAGTTCTGCGCCGATGCCCGCGGCTACGCGCCCGCTGACAACCAAGCCGGTGATGATGGGTCCAGTCTCTCGAATTAGAGCGAAGACGATCACAGTTGAAAGCATTCCTTTGGCGCCGAATCGATTGAGGCTGTCGTGTGTCTGAAGAGACATGACAACCCCGGTTGCAGCCCCAGCCATGGCTACCAACGGAAGCGATTTCGATCCGATGGCATCCATTTGGCGGACAAGTTCCGCCAATTCGAAAGGAGGGGTAACAACCGCCCGGGCGACGCGCCCGCAGAAGATGCCTAGCTCGCCGAACCACTCAAAGAAAGGAGTCAGCCAATGATGGCTCGGATGTCTTCGTTCTTGTCGTGAACCAAGCCAGCCCACCGATATGGTGGCCGCCACAACAATGACCCCGAAAATCCACATACACTGGCTCCTGCTTCAATGAAATGCCAGTATCGTGCCAAACTTCGAACTATCTGAAAAGGCAGGGGAAAAGGTGGCGTTACAGGGACGCAATCCGGCAAATCTTACCGGGTTCAAAGACGCCTAAGGTCTGAAAAAGAAAGCCAATGCCACCACTACAATAAGGGCGGCAACGGTTAGCGTGACGATCCAAAAGCGCCGGCTGTCCTGCTGCTGCCGTTCGGTGCTCTGTATGTTTTGGTCGTTGAGTCGGGAAGGATTCATCGGGTGCTCCTTCTGAAATAAATTGCCATTTGTAGGACGCCGTTCAGGAGGAGTGCCGCAGCCTTGTAACCGTTACTTCAATTCAGAAACTGGCACGGTGAAGGATGCCGTGTTTACGACGCCTTTGCGCTGGAACTGCACCCAGATCCGATAGGTGCGCGCTCGCGGGAAGATGATATTGAACTGCATCTGTGGACCACCGTCCGCGATGAAAGGATGATCGTGGATCAGGTCGATCAGATCGTCGCTCGCAACCAGCATGTGCCCCCAGGCGCTCAGATATTGCTCGATCCCGTCGGCGGGCTTGATGCGGAAGAACAGCAGAGTCTTCATGCCGGCGATGGGCTCCGGCGGATCCATCACCAATTCCACGTCCATGTTCTCGCAATGGCTCACGCCTAGCGCTGCTTTCAGATTCGGTTCCGCTAGGGCTAGATCGCTGCCTGGCGCCCCCGGCACGATAACGGTGCGCGCGATCAGTTGGGGCGTGGCGCCGGTTGGATAAAAGTCACTGCCCACGCGATACATTCCCGGCTTTGGAAAAACCGCGTCGAATCGAAAGGTGCCGTCGGGTTGTAGCTCGGGGTGATCGTGCAGGAAATACTGCAGGTCCTGGCTGACCAAGAACATGTGAAAGAACTTGTCGTGAACAATCTCGAAATGATCGACCGTTTTGCCGGTCTTGGGATCGGTGACGCGGAACGTGAGTTGAACTTTGTCGCCGGCGCGGAAACCGCGCGGTGAAATCTTGAGGTTGACCGGAAACTCGCTGTCGTCTGGAATTCCCAGCACCAGTTTCATGTGGCAGCGCGGGCAGAATCCCGGCTTGTCGGTGCGTACATCCTTGTCCATGGGGCACACGTAATCGAGCGGCCCTTGCACAATGGGAGAAGGCGGCTGCTTATCATCTGCAGCGGTTTGCGCTAGAGCGCACAGGCTTAGAGAGAGCAGAAGCGAGAAGAACGTCCGCACAGTTCCATTATCTCAGGTAATCGACCACCAATCACCGATCACCGACCACTAAAATAAAGCATGCAAAGATTCTCCATCGCCGTCATCCCTGGCGACGGCGTCGGCCAGGAAGTGGTTCCCGCAGCTCTACGCGTACTGGAAGCCATCGGCCCGCGCCACGACGCCAGCTTTGATTTGCACGCATTCGATTGGGGGGCTGAATACTACTTCCGCAATGGCCGCATGATGCCGGCCGACGCGCTGGACCTGTTGCGTCCGATGGATGCGATTTTGCTCGGCGCTGTCGGCGATCCGAAGATACCGGACCACATCACGCTGAATGGATTGCTGCTGCCAATTCGCCGCACCTTCGATCAATTCGCGAATCTGCGGCCCGCGATTCTTTATGAGGGCGTCGCTTCGCCGCTGGCCCGGCCAGGTGCGATCGACATGGTGGTGGTTCGCGAAAATACGGAAGGCGAATATGCGCAGGTGGGCGGATTCGTCTATCATCATCAACCCGACGAAGTGGCGGTTCAGACGGCTGTCTTCACGCGGCGCGGGATCGATCGAGTGGTGCGGTTCGCTTTTGAACTGGCGCGCAAGCGCAACAGGCAACGGCGCGTTACTTCCATCACGAAGTCCAATGCTCAGGGCTTTGGTATGGTGCTGTGGGACCGCGCGTTTCAATCCATCGCCTCGGAATATTCGGACATTGAAACCGAATCGCTACTGGTGGATGCGGCCGCGATGAACTTCATCCGGCGCCCAGAGAGTTTTGACGTTGTGGTGGCTTCGAATCTATTCGGCGACATCCTGAGCGACGTTTCGGCGATTCTCACCGGCAGCATTGGCCTGGCGCCCAGCGCAAACCTCGATCCAACGCGGCGCTTTCCTTCGATGTTCGAGCCGGTGCACGGATCGGCCCCCGATATAGCAGGCCGGGGCGTTGTGAATCCGTTGGCGTCGATTCTGTCGTTGGGAATGATGCTGGAACATCTGGGGGTGGAGGAGGCGGGACGATCGGTTGAGCGGGCGGTGGCTGGTGTGCTGGCGGCGGGAAAGTTCAGAACTCCGGATTTGGGCGGAACCAGCAGCACCAATGAGGTCACTAGCGCCGTGATTGATCGCTTGAGGCCGAATGCTTAGGTGAAAGAGGTGGCAGTCACCTCATTGTTTGGACGCCGTTCCAGCATAGTTGAATGCCTAGGGAGATTAGCCAGAGCGATAGGGCGGCGCGGAGTATTCTTTGGGGGGCCAGGGCCGCGAGGTATGTTCCGGCGAACGCGCCTGCCAGGCCGCCGATCACTAGTTTGATCAAAATAGCGGGATCGAAATTTCCCGCGGTTAGTTGAAATCCGCTGCCAACCAGCGATACGCACAGCCCGAAGAACAAGTCGGTGCCCACGACTTGGGCTGCGGTCAGCGGAGTCATCGCCAGCAACACCAGCGAACCCATGGCGCCAGCGCCTGCCGAGGAAAAGCCGACTTCAGCTCCAATCGGCAACGTGATCAGCGGCAGCCAGCGGGACCGGTCTTGGATTGGT
>WNFG01006237.1_pt1 | contig 17614 bp, 16 predicted proteins | sample 5400431 | NCBI WGS metagenome assembly WNFG01 (sample SAMN13153346, study PRJNA577476) | soil metagenome | isolation source: 120 cm saprolite under Douglas fir tree site 2 hole 3 replicate 2 | place: USA:California | collected 2015-04-18 | reverse complement strand
CGATCAGGACGGTCGGCTGCGACGGCGTGCCGAACGCCTTGTACGAGCGTCAGGGCAAGCAGCCGATCATCACCCTTTGCTACGAATACCTCCAGGAGATCATGCAGAAGATGCCGAAGGAGATGACGGCGGCGGGACTCTCACCGCACGACGTGGTGGTCGGACAATTTCTTTATGCGGCCTTGCACGAGCTCGGACATGCGGCGTTCGATCTTTACGACGTGCCGGTGTTCGGGCGCGAGGAGGACGCCGCCGATCTGTTCGCCACATATGTCATGCTGCAGTTCCGCAACAATCAGGCGCGCAAGTTCCTTGGAGGCGCCGCCTATTCGTACATGGAATTCATCCAAGCCGGTAAGGACAAGCCCAACGTGACGGTCCCGCTGCTGGCCTTTTCGAGCGACCACGGCACGCCCGAGGAGCGCTTCTATAATCTCCTGTGCATCACCTACGGGTCCGGCCGCCGGCTGCAAATACGAATTCCAGGTGCTTCGCTACGCGTTCCGCAACCAGATCATGCCGCACATCGATCAGACGCTGGCGGAGCGCGTGCTGGAAATGAGGTGGTTCGCCGAACCCGCCGCGCGTGCCGCGGCGCGGTAGCGGGACGGCGCCGTCGCGGGCCGTCTGCGGGAAAGAATCCGGACTCCCCGTAAGAACGGAAAGATTGGAGTTTCAGAGAAAATTGCGGTGCTGCATCAGAGCCTTGGGACTCGAAGAAATCTTTCTTCGCAATCTTACATAATGTGTGGAGTGGGCGGACTCGCGCGGCTCGTCTCACCACAGGGGGCAGTCCATGCGCCCCGGCTTGATCTTTTCCTGATCTGATCAAGGATAAATCCGCACATGTCCGCACCGGCCCCTCGGCCAGCCGCGCGGCGACCGCTACCCATTTTGACAAAACAAAGCTAACTGGCCTTGCCAGCCCCAAACGCATTTTGGCAGAACAAAGCCGACCCTCGAAAACGCAACAAAACCATCAGCCTGAAGCATCCCGCCGCAATGACCGGCCTCAACCGCTCCCGCAATCTCGGCTTCTTCTTCGACACCTCCGTGCGCGAGGTGCCCGACAAGGTCGCGGTGATCGACCTCTTTGGCGGCCGCGAGCGGCAGGTCACCTATCGCGCGCTCGACGCCCGCATGGACCGCGTCGCCGCCATGCTCGCCGGCCTCGGCGCGCGGCCGGGCGAACGCATCGGCGTGCTGGTCGGCAACCGCGTCGAATTCCTCGAAGTCTTTTTCGGCGCCATGCGTATCGGCGCGATCCCCGTCATCCTCAACACGCGGCTCGTCGCCGACATGCTCACCGCGATCTTCGCCGGCGCCGGCTGCCGCATTGCGGTGATCGATCCATCCTGCAATCCGAATGCCATCGCGATCGCCGAGCGCCTGCCGCTCGTGCACCGCATCGCGCTCGACGGCGCCCCTGGTTGCCTTTGGTACGAAGACGCGCTCGCCGCCGCGGGCGCGCCGCCCGCGCCGCCGCCGCTCGACGACGACGCGCAGGCCTTCCAGCCCTACACGTCGGGATCGACCGGCCGGCCGAAGGGCGCGATCATGACCCATCGCGGCATGCTGTGGTACGTCGCGCACAACCAGCGCCACTGGCCCTCGCGCCGCGACGACCGCGGCTGCGTCGCGCTGCCGCTCTTTCACAAGAACGCGCTGCGCGGCACCGTGAAGCCCATGCTCTTTGCCGGCGGCTCGTTCGTGCTGATGCCGCGCTTCGAGCCCAAGGCCTACGTGGAAGCGCTCGCAAAGTATCGCTGCACCTTCTCGCGCGGCGTCGCCGCCGTGTTCACCATGGTGCTGGAGCATCGCGAGTTCTTCGGCGCGCTCGATCTCGGCGCGCTGCGCTCGCTCTCGATCGGCTCGGCGGTGGTGCCGCCGGAACTGCTGAACGCGGTCGAGCGCGCGCTGCCCGGCGTGAAAATGTCGGAGAGCTACGGGCTCACCGAAGGCGGCAGTCCGTTTCGCGCGCCGCTCGACGGCCGCCCGGTGCCGCGCGGCAGTGTCGGCACGCTCGCGCCCGACGTAGAGGTCAGGCTGATCGACGCGGAGGGCCGCGAGAATGCGACCGACGGCGAGCTTTTGATCCGCAGCCCCTATGTGTGCCTCGGCTATCACAACCAGCCGGAAGTCACGGCGGCAAAGCTGACCGACGGATGGCTGCGCACCGGCGACATTTTCCATCGCGACGCGGACGGCTTCTACTTCTTCCGCAGCCGGGTCGACGACATGTTCAGCTGCGGCGGCGAAAACATCTATCCGAAGGAGGTCGAGAACGTGCTGTTCACGCATCCCGACGTCGCCGACGCGGTGGTCGCGCCGGTGCCGCACGGCGTGAAAGGGTACGTGCCGGCCGCCATGGTGATCGCGCGTGGCGGCGCGCGGCTGTCGCCCGCGGCGCTGAAATCGCATTTCCTTGCGCACGGTCCGGCCTACGCGCATCCCCGCTTCATCGCCGTCGTGCCGCAGTTTCCCCTCAACGGCGCCGGCAAGATCGACCGCGGGGCGGTGCGGCAGGCGCTCGAGGCGGCCTACCGGGAGCAGGGACCGGAAATCGGAAATCAGTGATCCGAGACGGCCGCGGAAAGCCCTTGCGGCAAAAGGGCCTGCGGGCCGTCAAGCCGAAATTAACCTTCGAAAACCTACACTTGCTCTGGGCCTATGCGTGCGCCTGTGCGTGTGAGGATGTGTGCCATGAGCATGGAAGCAGAAAACAAAGGTGGTAGCGAACAGGTCATGTTCGAGTCGGGCTTCAAGGCCCGCATCATGGGCATCGACGGCACTTGGTGCCGCGAGTGCTACATCGAGGTCATCTCGCAGACCGGCGCGAAGATCACGGTCCAGGGCAGCGTCGAGAACCTCAAGCTCAACGAGTTCTTCCTGATGCTCTCCGCGGTCGGCAACGCCCACCGCAAATGCGAGCTCGTCTACGTGAAGGGCGACGAGATCGGCGTGCGTTTCCTGGAGAAGACGCAAGGCAAGCGTCGGCGGCAGGCGTTCAGCGAAAACGAAGAATTCACGCCCTAGTCATTGCGAGGCGTGCGTAGCACGCCGAAGCAATCTCTCGTCGCGGGAAAACGAGATTGCTTCGCTTCGCTCGCAATGACGCACTTGCGGCATCGGCAACCCTATGCTCAATGCTGCGACATGGGGGAGCGGTTTCCTCTCAGGCTGGTGATCGGTTTGGCGGTGGCGATTGCGCTCGACACCGCGCTTCAGCTCGTCTGGAAGACCGGCGTCGCCGCGCTTCCCGAGACGTCCTCCCTGTGGGAAACGATCGTCGCCGTCGCGCGCGCGCCGATCTTCGTGCTCGTCGCCGCGCTGATGGCGGCGCAGCTCGTCAACTGGCTCAAGGTGCTCGATCACGCCGACCTGAGCTACGCCAAACCGTTCACCTCGCTCGGCTACGTCACCGTCTGCATCCTCTCGGTGCTGTGGCTGGGCGAGCGCATCGCACCGCTGCAGATCGTCGGAATCATCATCGTGGTCACGGGTGTGTGGTGCGTGAGCATGACGCCGCGCGCCACGCTGCCGCCCGGCGAGGCGGGCGAATGACCGCGACCGCGTTCGGCGTGATGCTCGTCGTGGTGAGCACCGTCATCGAAGGCTTCGGCCAGATCTTCCTCAAGAAGTCCGCGCTGGAGTTCGCGCGCCGCCGCTTCTGGATCCTGTGCGGCGTGAGCGTTCTGATCGTCGAGGTGCTGCTCTATTCGGGCGCGCTCCGCTTCCTCGCCGTCTCCACCGCGTTTCCGCTCACCAGCCTGAGCTTCGTCATGGTGACCCTGCTGTCGAAATGGCTCTTGGGCGAGCACGTGACGCCGCTGCGCTGGGCCGGCGTCGGCCTCATTCTCATCGGCACCAGCCTGATCGTCGCGGAGGCGTGAGGCTCATTGCGAGGAATCGTAGGTTGGGTCGTGCTCTTGCGAGACCCAACAATCACGCGCAGTGCCTCTCCAAGTTGGGTCTCGCTACGCTCGACCCAACCCACGAGTCCCGCAATGGCGTAGAAACCTACGGCGCGAGCCCGTTCGTCTGCGTCACGAAGGACCGCACCTCGGGCAGCACGTCGACGGCGGTCGCGTGGGCTTCCTCGCGCGTCATGCCGGGCCGGATGCGCGCGTGATAGAGCAGGTTGAGCAGGTACTGATCGTAGACGTCGAAGAAGCCCATCTGGACGTCGTCGTTGAACATCGTCCACGGGACCGTTTCGTCGTCGTTGATCGGCCCGAGCGCCTGCAGGATCTCCTCGTAGGCGCAGTCGTAGAAAACGAAATCGCCCGCATCGACGACGAGGATCACCTCGCCATGGACGATGCGATAGCGCTCGTCCTTGCGGAATCCGGCGAGGCACTGCGGCTCGAGCGTGCTCTGGATCTTGCGCGCCCGGTCGAGGCCGTAAAGGGTGGCGATCGTGCGGGTGAGATCGCGGTCGCGGACGAGCGAGACCACGAGGTTGGCGGACTTGCGGTCGTCGGTGACCGCGATATCGATGTTGGCGATGCGGTGGCGGATGTCGGCGACGACCTCGCTCACCTGCCGCGTGCGATCGGGCCGCGCGCGACTGTCGATATAGACGCGGATCGGACCGTCGAACTTGCGGATGCGATCGATGCGTCCCGCGGTGTGGAATTCGGCCCCGAAGGTGATCTTGAGAAAGCCGTCGATGATCTGGCGATCGGTGAAGCTCTTCGATTCGGCGGCCCGCCGCGCGCTGATCTCCTTGTCCTCGGCGCGCGCGGTCGCGACGAGCGCGACGAGGAGAATGGCGGCGCTCGCCGCGGCGCGAATAGCGGGCAGTGACGCGCGTCTCCGCGCGTCGGCCGCAAGCCGGAACCCGATCGAAAGCATGGCCATCTCTACCCGCGCGCCCTTGGCCGTATCATGATCGCAAGCGGCCGGCGCTTCAACAGCGCAAGTGGCCGCGTGTGCGGAGCGGTAGAGCGATAGGGGCGGTCAGGAGGCCGTCGACGTCCGCGAGGCCTTGCTTTGGAGCGCGCGGATGCGGTCGGCGAGATTGCCCTGCGCGTGCTCGCCTTCCTTGCTGCCGTTGGTGCTCTTGGGCTGCGTCGCCTCGGCCGCAAGTATCGCCTCGATGGGCGAATTCGGCCCTTCGAGCGTCATGGTGAGTCGCGCGACCTCGGCCGCGATGTCGTTGATGCGCTCGCGCAGGAGCGCGCTCTCCACCCGCTCGGACGCCCAGGAGGCTTCCGCGTCGCGCTTCATGCTGGCGATTTCCTGCTGCAGCCGGCTGCGCTCGTCGCGCACTTGGCCGAGCTCGGTCTCCAGACGGATGTTTTCCGCCTTGATGGCGTCGACCGATTCGCGGCTGCGGCCGTCCATCGAGGCGAGCTCCGTGCGCAGGTCGCCCTCCGCCTTGCGGGCGGCATCGAGCTCGCTGCGCAGCCGATTGGCCTCGTAGTCGCGCTCGACCAGGAGGCGGCCCTGCTCGGTCAGCCGGCCCTCGAGATCCTGCACGCGGCGATTGAGGATTTCCGCCTCGGTGGTCTGCGCGACGAGTTGGCGCTCGAGCTGGGCGACGCGGTTGCCGAGATTCTCTACCTTGCCGCGTTCGTCCGACAGCTCCTTGGTGGCGGCATCGGCATCGCCGCGCTCGCGCGTGAGCCGGTCCTCGGTGTCCTTGACGTCCTTCTCGAAGCGGTCGAGCTGGTTCTTGAGCGCGTCGACCTGCGTGCGCAGTGCGACGATCTCGACCTTCTGGCTCTCGGTCATCGCGGAGCGCTCGCCGAGCTCGGATGTGAGCTTGGTGAGCGCGGCCGCTTTTTCGGCGAGCGCAAGCTCGGTCTCGCGCATCGACGTGGTCTTGACGGTGTATTCCTGCTCGGTCGCGCGCAGCTGATCCTTGAGCGCCTTCTCGCGCGCTTCGAGACCGAAGATGGTAGACGTCTTTTCCCCGAGCTCCGCCTTGAGGCGGTTGATCGCATCGGATTTCTTGCCGAGCTCGCCGAGCTGGCTGGTCGACTTGGTCTTGAGCTGATCGACGCTCATCTCGAGCCGCCGGGTCGACATGGCGAATTCGGCGCGCAGCTGATCCTTGTCGGCCTGGATCTCCGCCATCGACAGCGGCGTCGCGGCCTCCAGGCGCCGCATGGTGAGCCGGACGGCCCGATTATGAACGAGAGGGATCAGCACGAGACCGAACAGACTCGCGCACAAGAACCCAATTCCGAAATACATGATCGTTTCGACCATGAACGCCTCCGGCCCCGCCTTGCCGCAAACCATGCCATGCGCGGCGGAATTCTACCAGCTTTGCCGGAGGTTAACCTAAATCCCGTCGCGCGCGTTAAGGGTGCGGCAAATAAATACGTCGCGGGCGCGAACAGGTTTCAGAACGGGTTCCAGGTCGATTGCGGGGTGAACTTGAGATAGCCGACATTGGCGCCGAGCCGGAAGCCGACACCCGAACGGATCGGAACCAGCACCACGTTGTTGGCGGTCAGCGCCGTCATGCCGAAGCCGCCGATAAAATAGGCAGACCCGTCGATCCCGCCGAAACGCTGGTAGATCGCCTGGGTGGCCGGCAGGTTATAGACGAGCATCATGGTACGGGCGCCTTCGCCGCCCACGTCCCAGCCGAGCGTCGGTCCCTGCCAGTAGACCCGCAGGTCGCCCGCGTTCTTGGTGTAGAGCACGCCCTCGCCGTAGCGCAGGCCGCCGAAGAAGGCACCGCCCGCTTCCTCGCCCAGCACATAGCCGTTCGGCAGGCCCCACTGGCTGATCGCCTTCTCGATGACGGTGGCGAGCCCGCGCGAGACGCCGCCGAAGAACCGGTGGCCGGCGTCGACCAACTCGCCCGGCTGATACTGATTGGACGGTGGGGGCGGAGGTTGCGGCTGCGTCTGGGCCAATGAGGCCGTCGGGCCGCCCGCGCCCAGAGCTGTGAGGGCCATCAAGGCGACCAGGGTTCGCAGGACTGCGCGCATCGCATGTTCCCTCGAAGGATGGGTTTGGCTTAACGCCTTGGACATGGAGATGCCCTAGCGTCACCCCGGCATCCCCCGAATCGGAACATCATCGAGAGAACTATGTCCTCAGCGCGGCATCCTGGGAAGTCACTGATGTCACAGGGGCTGCGGCCGCTGGCGCTGGCCGCGATCCTGGTGCTCGGCCTCCCCGCCTCGCCGCCGGCCGCGACCACCGAGCAGATCGTGACGGACCCGAAGACCGGCCTCGCGCTGAACGGCGTCGATCCGGTCGCCTACTTCACCGATGGGACGCCCGTGGCCGGACTGCCCGAGCATGAAGTTCGCTATGCGGGCGCGGTGTGGCGCTTCCGCAACCCGGGCAATCTCGCGGCTTTCATGGCCGACCCGGAGGTCTACATGCCGCGCTACGGGGGCTACGACGCGGTCGCCATGGGCCGCGGCGTGGCGGTGCCGGGCAATCCGCTGGTTTGGGCGATCACGGGGCAGCGGCTCTATCTGTTCTTCAGCGATGCGGCGCGCACCCGCTTCATGGCCGAGCCGGACGAGGCCATTTTTCTCGCCGACAACAAGTGGCCCGCCATCATGAAGACGCTGGTGCGGTGACCCGGCGCGCGGGATCGCCCCAGGCGAGGTCGGCGACAATCGCGGATAGACGTCGGCGGCGCCTTCGGCGAGCCGGCAGAATTTGAGCGCCGAGCCGCACGCAAGCCGCTCCGTCACGTTGAGGCGATCGAGCAAGGCTTTCGTCGCGGCATCGAGGTGGGAGCGGCTGACAGCGGCGACGAGAGGACCCGACGGGTTCTTGCGGCAACGGATCGCGACCGGATCGCCCCGGCGGTCGAGTGCGAGGCGCTCCGCCCCGCGCTCCGTGAGCCCCCTGAAGATGAGACCGAGGGCGGGAACGGCGATGAAGCCGGCGATCGGCCGCCCTTCGGTCACGATCGCGATATTGATGGTGTATTCGTCGTGGCCGGCGACGAATTCCTTGGTCCCGTCGAGCGGATCGACCAGCGCAAAACTTCGACCCAGCGCATCCGCATGGGCGAGATTCTCCTCCGACAGCACCGGCAGGCCGGGCAGAAGCTGGCCGAGACCGGCCGTGACGATTGCATCGGACGCCTCGTCGGCGGCGGTGATCGGCGTGCGGTCTGCCTTGGTCCGCACCGCGGTCGGGCCGGCCGCGAGGACCGCCTGCGCGGCTTGCGCGATCAGTTCGGTCAGCCCGTCGACAAGGCCGGCATCGAGCGCCGTCACGGTGCGGGAAATCGACGTCACGCAATCTGCCTCGCGGCCAGGCGGAAGCCTTGGCAGGCCGGTAGGGCGCGGTGTATCACCGCGCCGTGCCGCACACGGCGCCCGAGTCGGCGCCACTCGTCACCTCCCAGCCGTCCGGAGACGTCGTTCATGGCCGTTACGCTCGAAGCCCTCGACCTTGCCGCGCTTTTATGCTCGCGCGTCTGCCACGATCTAATCAGCCCGGCCGGCGCCATCGTCAATGGCCTCGAAGTGCTGGAGGAAGCGAAAGACGAGGAGACCAAGACTTTCGCGCTCAACCTGATCAAGAAGAGCGCAAGCACGGCGACCGCGCGCCTGCAGTTCTGCCGAATCGCTTTCGGCGCGGCGGGCTCGATCAGCGCGCAGGTCGATACCGGCGACGCCGAGCAGGTCGCGCGCGGCTTCATCGAGGACGAAAAGGTGAAGCTCGCCTGGAACGTGCCGCGCGCGCTGCTGCCGAAGAACCGGGTCAAGCTTCTGCTCAATCTGCTGGTCGTCGGCGGGCAGGCGATCCCGCGCGGCGGCACGCTCACGCTCGATCCGATCGGCACCGGAGAAACGATGGGCTTCCGTGTGACCGCCGTCGGCCTCAATGCGCGCGTTCCGCCCGCGATCCCCGGCCTGCTGGCCGGCGGATCGGAGGGCCAAACGATCGATGCCCACGCGATCCAGCCCTATTACGCGGGTCTGCTCGCGCGCGCCTGCGGCCTTGCCGCGACGATCGCGGCGGAAGGCGAAAGCATCGTGGTCGCGGCGCAATAGCCCAGCGCGTCGCGCGCGAGGGAATCGTTAATCAATCGTAAATTTCCGTGCCGCGCGTGCCGCGAGCGCCGCGCCGGCTCGAAAGCGCAAATTTTATTCAAATCGCGCCCATCCCGGTGTCGGATCGCGAGGCTGCGCAACCAAACTTAAACCGTTTACCAACACACTGCGGCTGCTCAAGAAAGGCGCGCGCCGTCCGGCCGTGCCTGTTGCCCTGAGGCCGTGCGTCCATGGACGACTTGCTGCGCGAGTTTCTGACCGAAACGGGGGAGAGCCTCGACGTCGTCGACGTCGAGCTCGTGCGTTTCGAGCAGGAGCCGAACAACGCAAAAATCCTCGACAACATTTTCCGCCTCGTCCACACCATCAAGGGGACCTGCGGTTTCCTCGGCCTGCCGCGGCTCGAAGCCCTCGCCCACGCGGCCGAGACCCTGATGGGCAAGTTCCGCGAGGGCATGCCGGTGACCGGCGAAGCGGTCACCCTCATTCTCGCTACGATCGACCGCATCAAGGCGATCCTCGACGAGCTCGAGCGGCATCAGCACGAGCCCGCCGGCGCGGATCGCGATCTCATCGGCGGCCTGGAAGAGATGGTGGTGGAGGAGTCCGGCGCGCCGCCTCCGCCTGTCGACGCCGCGCCGGTGAATACCGCGGGCATGCTGGCCTACCAGATCCTCGAACGGCCCTTGCGTCCGGGCGAGGTGCCGCTCGACGAGCTCGAGCGCGCGTTCCGCGAGACGCCCGGTCCGGACGCGGCCGCGCTGCAGGCCGCCAAGGCGAAAGCGGACCGCGAGAAGGCCGCCAAGGAGGACGACGAGAAGTCCGAATCGAAGGTCGCCACGCAGACCCTGCGGGTCAACGTCGACACGCTCGAGCACCTCATGACGATGGTCTCCGAGCTGGTGCTCACCCGCAATCAGCTTCTCGAGATCCTGCGGCGCCACGAGAATTCCGACTTCAAGGTGCCCTTGCAGCGCCTCTCCAACGTCACCGCCGAGCTGCAGGAAGGCGTCATGAAGACGCGCATGCAGCCGATCGGCAACGCCTGGCAGAAGCTGCCGCGCATCGTGCGCGATCTCTCCACCGAGCTCGGCAAGCAGATCGAGCTCGAGATGCGCGGCGCCGACACCGAGTTGGACCGCCAGGTGCTCGAGCTGATCAAGGATCCGCTCACGCACATGGTGCGCAATTCGGCGGACCACGGTCTCGAGACGCCGACCGAACGGCGCGCGCTCGGCAAGCCCGATAAGGGCACGATCCGCCTCTCCGCCTATCACGAAGGCGGTCACATCATCATCGACATCGCCGACGACGGGCGTGGGCTCAACACGGCGCGCATCAAGGCCAAGGCCATCGCGAGCGGCATCATCACCGAAGCCGCGGCCGCGAACATGACCGAGGCGCAGATCCACAAGTTCATCTTCGCTCCGGGCTTCTCCACCGCCGTCGTCGTCACCGCGGTGTCCGGCCGCGGCGTCGGCATGGACGTGGTGCGCACCAACATCGATCAGATCGGCGGCACGATCGAGGTCAAGTCGACGCAGGGCGAGGGCTCGAGCTTCACCATCAAGATTCCGCTCACGCTCGCGATCGTCTCGGCGCTGATCGTGGAGGCGGGCGGCGATCGCTTCGCGATTCCGCAGCTCGCCGTCATCGAGCTCGTGCGGGCGCAGAGCAATTCCGAGCACAAGATCGAACGGATCAAGGGCGCGCCGGTGCTCCGTCTGCGCGACAAGCTGCTGCCGCTCATCCACCTGCGGACGCTGCTCAAGATCGACGGCGGAGCGGCGCCTGAGCCGGAGAACGGCTTCATCGTGGTCACGCAGGTCGGCGGCCAGACGTTCGGCATCGTCGTCGACGCGGTGTTCCACACCGAGGAAATCGTCGTGAAGCCGATGTCGACCTGCCTGCGGCACATCGCGATGTTCTCGGGCAACACCATCCTCGGCGACGGCTCGGTGATCATGATCATCGACCCGAACGGCATCGCCAAGTCGGTGGGCGGCGTTGCCGGCCAGCATGCGATCACCGAGGAGACGGCGCCGCAGCAGCACGTCTCGAGCGAGGACCTCACCTCGCTGCTGATCTTCCGCGCGGGCTCGCCGCAGCCCAAGGCCGTGCCGCTGTCGCTGGTCACCCGGCTCGAGGAGCTCGATACCAAGAAGATCGAGATGTCGAACGGCCGGCCGCTGATCCAATACCGCGGCCAGCTCATGCCGCTCATTCGCGTCAACGACGACGTCAAGCTCAGGAGCGAAGGGACGCAGCCGCTGCTGGTGTTCTCCGATGACGGCCGCTCGATGGGCCTGGTGGTGGACGAGATCGTCGACATCGTCGAGGACAGGCTGATCATCGAGGTGCCGAGCGAGACGCAGGGCCTGCTGGGCGCGGCCGTCATCAAGGGGCAGGCCACGGAAATCATCGATGTCGGCCACTACCTGCCGCTCGCCTTCGAGGACTGGCTGCTGCGCACCGAAAAGAAGATGAAGGCGGCCGCGCGCACGATCCTGTTCGTCGAGGATTCCCCGTTCTTCCGCAACATGCTCACGCCCGTGCTCCGATCCGCGGGGTATGCCGTGACGACCGTCGCCGGCGCGCAGGACGCGCTCGCCGTTCTCAAGAGCGGCAACCGGATCGACATGATCGTGACCGATCTCGAGATGCCCGGAATGAACGGCTTCGAGCTCGCACGGGCCGTACGCAACGACGAGCGCACCGCCAATCTGCCGATCATCGCGCTGTCCGCGCTCACCTCGCCGGAGGCGATCGAGCGCGGCCGCGAGGTCGGCTTCCATGACTATGTCGCCAAGTTCGATCGTCCCGGCCTCATCGCGGCGCTCAAGGAGCAGACCGCCGCGATGGGCGAGGCAGCGTGACGGAGGCGGCAATGTCGACGGACAATGACAATCACGGCGGGGCTTTCATCGAATACGTGACCGTCATCATCGCGGGCCAGCTGTTCGGCCTGCCGATCTCCCAGGTCCAGGACGTGTTCATCCCGGACCGGCTCACGCGCGTTCCGCTGGCGTCGCCCGAGATCGCCGGCGTGCTCAACCTGCGCGGCCGCATCGTGACCGCGATCGACATGCACTGCCGGCTCGGCCTCGGAAAGCGTTCGCAGGACCGCTCGCCGATGGCGGTCGGCATCGAATTCCGCGGCGAATCCTACGGTCTCATCATCGATTCCGTAGGCGAGGTGCTCAATCTGGCGGAGAGCGCCCGCGAGCCGAACCCGGTGAATCTGGACCCGCATCTCGCGAGCGTCTCGGCCGGTGTGCATCGCCTGGACAAGCAGCTTCTCGTCGTTCTCGACGTCGATCGTGTGCTCGACGCGGGCAACGGCGCGATGGCGGCGTAAGCCGCAAACGATGGACGAGTATCACGTGAGTGCGGGCACGCCCGCGGACAAGAGGATGTGGTCCGATGAAAACCTGTTTGGTCGTTGACGATTCGAGCGTCATCCGCAAGGTGGCGCGGCGTATCCTTGAAGGATTGCAGTTCGAGATCTCCGAGGCGGAGGATGGCGAGCAGGCGCTCGACGCTTGCCAGCGCCGGCTGCCCGACGCGGTGCTGCTCGACTGGAACATGCCGAAGATGGACGGCTACGAGTTCCTGCGCGCGCTGCGACGGCTGCCGGGCGGCGACAGGCCGAAGGTGGTGTTCTGCACCACCGAGAACGACGTCGCGCACATCGCGCGCGCCCTGCATGCCGGCGCGAACGAATACATCATGAAGCCGTTCGACAAGGACATCGTCGAGGCCAAGTTCCAGGAAGTCGGTCTGATCTGACCGGCTTCCGGTTCGTTCGTCGCGTCGCATTCGAGTGCAGGTTCATGGGTCTTGCAGTTCCTACGGCCCCATCCGCCGCCCCGTCAGACGATCACGCGATCAGGGTGATGGTGGTCGATGATGCCGTGGTCGTCCGCGGGTTGGTGTCGCGTTGGATCGAGGAGGAGCCGGGGCTCGCGCTGGCGGCCTCGCTGCGCACCGGGCGCGCGGCGGTCGATCAGCTCGAGCGCGTCGACCCCGACGTCGTGATCCTCGACATCGAGATGCCCGACCTCGACGGCATCTCGGCGCTGCCGCTGCTGCTCGCCAAGAAGAAAGACCTCGTCGTCATCATGGCGTCGACGCTCACGCGTCGTAACGCCGAGATCAGCCTCAAGGCGCTTTCCCTCGGCGCGGCCGATTACATTCCGAAGCCCGAGACCAGGCACGGTGTGGCGACGTCGCAGGACTTCCGCCGCGAGCTGATCGAGAAAATCCGGCATCTCGGCGCGCGCCGCAAGCGCCGCGGCCTGCCCTCTCATGCTGCCGCCGCGGTCCGGCCCCAGGATCCGGTCGCGGCCCTGCCGAGTGTTCCGCCCGCTCCCGTCAATTTGCGCCCCTTCGCGCCCGCGCTTCCGCGCGTGCTGCTGGTCGGAGCGTCGACCGGCGGACCGCAGGCGCTGACATCGCTCGTCACCGGCCTGCAGCCGCTCTTGGCGCGCATTCCGGTGCTGATCACGCAACACATGCCGGCGACCTTCACCACGATCCTCGCCGAGCATCTCGCGCGCGCCGCCGGCCGGCCGGCGCATGAAGGCGTGGACGGCGAGCCGGTATTGCCCGGCGTCATCTACGTCGCGCCGGGCGGTCACCACATGCAGGTCACGCGCCGCGATAATTCGGCGTTCATCGTGATCGACGACGGGCCGCCGGTGAATTTCTGCAAGCCCGCGGTCGACCCGCTGTTCACCTCCGCCGCCAAGGCGTGGGGCGCGGCGGCGCTGGCGCTCATCCTGACCGGCATGGGCCACGACGGCGCCAAGGGAGGTGCCGAGGTGGTGGCCGGCGGCGGCAACGTGATCGCGCAGGACGAGGCGACCAGCGTCGTATGGGGCATGCCCGGCGCCGCCGTGCATGCCGGCATCTGCTCGGCCCTGCTGCCGCTCGATCAAATCCCGATAAAAATCATGCGTCTGTTCTCAGGAGAGCGTTGAAGTGACCCCCGCCGACTATGACTACCTGCGCAAGCTGGTGAAGGAGCGGTCGGGCCTCGTGCTCTCGGCCGACAAGCAGTACCTCATCGAAAGCCGGCTGTTGCCGGTCGCCCGCAAGTGCGGCGCGGGAAACCTCGCGGAGCTCGTGTCGCGGCTCAAGGCTCCGCGCGCGGAGGCGCTCGCCGTCGAGGTGGTGGAAGCGATGACGACCAACGAGTCGTTCTTCTATCGCGACAAGATCCCGTTCGATCATTTCCGCGACTCGATCGTCCCCGACCTGATCAAGGCGCGCGCGACCCGGCGCGGCATCCGCATCTGGTGCGCGGCGGCAGCGAGCGGCCAGGAGCCGTATTCGCTCGCGATGATCCTCAAGGATTTTTCGCAGCTCGTCGGCTGGCGCATCGAGATCATCGCCACCGACCTGTCCAACGACGTGCTCGAGAAGGCAAAGGCCGGCATCTACAGCCAGTTCGAGGTGCAGCGTGGGCTGCCGATCCAGATGCTGGTCAAGCATTTCATCCAATCGGGCGAGACCTGGCAGATCTCGCCCGAGATCAGGGCGATGGTGCAGTACCGCCAGCTCAATCTCCTGACCGATTTCGCGCATCTCGGCCGCTTCGACCTGGTGTTCTGCCGCAACGTGCTGATCTATTTCGACCAGCCCACCAAGGTCGACGTGCTGATGCGGATCGCGCGCGTCACCGAGCCCGACGGCATTCTCGTGCTGGGCGCCGCCGAGACGGTGGTGGGCCTGACCGATGCGTTCAAGCCGCTCACCGACCGGCGCGGCCTCTATGCGCCCAACCCCGCGGCCGCGATGGCGGCCGGCGGCGGTGTCGCGAAGTTCAAGGCGGCCGCCGGGTCGAGGTGACGCGGCGCTGGGCACGCGGGGATCACGGCCCGATCAGATCAGTCGCCTTTGATCTGCGCGGCCTTGATCACCGGACCCCATTTTTCATGGTCGGAGCGGATCAGGTCGGCGAATTCCTGCGGCGAGCTGCCGATCGGCCGCGCGCCTAATCCGAGCAGGCGTTCCTTCACCGCCGGCAGCTGCATCACTTCGGCGCAATCCTTGGCGAGCCGCGCCCTGATCTCCGGCGGCAATCCGGCGGGCGCGAGAAAGCCCCACCACACGCCGGTGTCGTATCCGGGCAGGCCGGATTCGGCGATCGTCGGGATGTTGGGCAGGACCGGCGAGCGTTCCGCCGTGGTGACGCCGAGCGGCCGCACGGCGCCCGCCTGAATCTGCGCGATCGACTCCGGGATGTTGTTGAACGACATCGGGATGTGCGCGCCGAGGAGATCGTTGAGCACGGGCGCGCCGCCTTTGTAGGGGACGGCCGCGATATCGACCTTGGCCATGTATTTGAGAAGCTCGCCCGCGAGATGTGGCGACGTGCCGTTGCCCGCATAGCCGTAGGAGAGTTGCCCCGGTTTTTCGCGCGCCAGTGTCAGAACGTCGGCGACCGACTTGAGCGCCGAATCGGCGCGCACCAGGAGCATGTTGGGCGAGGAGCCGACGAGCGAGATCGGCGTGAAATCGCCGAACGGATCATACGGAAGCTTGGGATAAAGATGCGACACGATGGCGTGGCCGCTCGCGATCAGGATGAGCGTGTAGCCGTCCGGCGCCGCCTTCGCGGCGGCAGCGGCCGCGATGGTGCCGCCGGCGCCCGGCCGGTTCTCGATGATGACCGACTGTCCCCAGCGCTTGGAGAGCTCGTCGCTCAAGGTGCGCGCCACGATGTCCACGGCGCCGCCGGGCGGGAAGGGGACCAGCAGGCGCACCGGTTTCGACGGGAACGCCTCCTGCGCGAGCGCGGCGGTGCTCGCGAGCAACAGCGCTGCGAGCGCGCCGCGCGCACGGATCCATTGTCCCATGATGATCCTCCCGTATTGCGTGGGCGGGCATCATAAACAAAAACCCCGCCATTTGCGGCGGGGGCCGGAAGGATCCGAGTTGTGGAGGATGAGCCAACAGGCTCCGCTACACTCGTGCCCGCGTCAGGCGGGAATTCTGGCCTCGTCTTCGATCGGCTCGCGCAGGACATAGCCGCGGCCCCACACCGTCTCGATGTAGTTCTTGCCGCTCGAGGCGTTGGCGAGCTTCTTGCGCAGCTTGCAGATGAAGACGTCGATGATCTTGAGCTCCGGCTCGTCCATGCCGCCGTAGAGATGGTTGAGGAACATCTCCTTGGTGAGCGTCGTGCCTTTGCGCAGGCTCAACAGCTCGAGCATCTGATATTCCTTGCCGGTGAGATGCACGCGCGCCTGGTTGACCTCGACCGTCTTGGTGTCGAGGTTGACCACGAGATCGCCGGTCTGGATGACCGACTGGGCGTGGCCCTTGGAGCGCCGCACGATGGCGTGGATGCGCGCCACCAGCTCGTCCTTGTGGAATGGCTTGGTCATGTAGTCGTCGGCGCCGAAGCCGAGACCTTTGACCTTGTCCTCGATCCCGGCGAGGCCGGAGAGGATCAGGATCGGCGTCTTGACCTTGGAGACGCGCAGCGAACGCAGCACCTCGAAGCCGGACATGTCCGGCAAGTTCAGGTCCAGCAGAATGATGTCGTAATCGTACAGCTTGCCGAGATCGACACCCTCTTCGCCGAGATCGGTGGTGTAGACGTTGAAACTTTCCGATTTCAGCATCAACTCGATCGACTGCGCCGTGGCGCTATCGTCTTCAATCAGTAGAACGCGCATGCCAGTCCCCTTCCGCCTTAGGGCTCAGGTTGGCCAGCCGCAGGGGCAGCCTTGGAATACGCCTTGGGATGACTGATTCGGACGCTAACGAATCGATGGTTAACAAAACCTGATTCCCGCGCGCAAGCTCCGGCTGGGCAAGATTGCCCGAATCGGCCTAAAATATTGCGGAGACCGAGGTTTTTCGACACGTCGGCGTTCAAGTGTTGGTTTAAGAACCGGTGGTATCCGATTCCTGCGACTCGCCCCTCCGTCCTGGCGGGCGAGACCGGTTCATCCCAAGGACGGTGACGCAATGATTAACGACGCGGGTAAACACGAGGTTAAAGGTGAAAGCTTCGTTGCCGGCGTGGCAGGGCGGCAACAGTGAAAGCGCTCGCCGAACAGGTCGATGAGCTCGACAGCGTCGAGGTCTATGGGCGCGTCGTGGGCGTGCGCGGCCTCATGGTGGAGGTCGCGGGCTCGCTGCATGCCATGTCGGTCGGCGCCCGGGTCACCATCGAGGCGGCCGGCCGCCTCATCCCCTGCGAGGTGGTGGGATTTTCCGGCCCCAATGCGCTGCTGATGCCGTTTGCCGCGCTTGAAGGCGTGCGCCGCGGCTGCCGCGCGGTGGTGAGTTCCATCGCCGGCGCGGTGCGCCCCTCCGCAGGCTGGCTCGGCCGCGTCGTCAACGCCATGGGCGACCCGATCGACGGCAAGGGCCCGCTGCCGCTCGGTCCGAGCCCCTGTCCGATCCGCAATCCGCCGCCGCCCGCCCATGCGCGCCGGCGCGTCGGCACGCCGCTCGATCTCGGCGTGCGCGCGCTCAACACCTTCACCACGTGCTGCCGCGGCCAGCGCATCGGCATCTTCTCCGGCTCCGGCGTCGGCAAATCGGTGCTCCTCTCGATGCTGGCGCGCAACGTCGCTGCCGACGTTTCGGTGATCGGCCTC
>WNFG01001892.1_pt1 | contig 17628 bp, 13 predicted proteins | sample 5400431 | NCBI WGS metagenome assembly WNFG01 (sample SAMN13153346, study PRJNA577476) | soil metagenome | isolation source: 120 cm saprolite under Douglas fir tree site 2 hole 3 replicate 2 | place: USA:California | collected 2015-04-18 | reverse complement strand
GAGAACATTGACAATAGCCTGACTGGTAAGCTTATCCGCTCTATTCTGGCTTGGAGCGCCGAAAGTGAGCGCCATAAGATTGTTGAATATGCGAATCGGCGTTGGCAGACGCGCGTAGAGGTAGGTTTGCCGGTAGGAACCGGACGCAGCCCCTATGGGTGGGACTGGCAAGATAAAGAAAAAACCGGTTATGTGGTTAACCAAGAACAAGCCGCCGTCAGGGTGTCTATATTCCATATGTTTGTTGAGCTGGATATGAGCCTGCGTGCAATCACGCACAAACTCACGGAAGACAGGATATTGATGCCTACCTATGCCAAGAAATTCCAGGGTACTCCGCCACAAGATTTGGAGGTGAGTATTGTGCATTGCCTATGGCGGTATACCACCGTCAGAGAAGTGCTGAAGGATTTGGAAAACATCGGTATTCTGGTAGTGTGCAAAGCAAAGCAGACGATCGGGCAGGATGGCAAGCGTAAGACTGAGGTGCATCCGAACCGGCGAGAAGTACCGGGCGGCATACCCGCTATTATCGATTCTGTCCTCTATGAACGGGCGCAGGAAAAACTCAAGACGAATAAAGCGGATAAAAGCCATCTTCCCCTGAATAATGAAGACTTTTTACTCAGGGGGCATATTTATTGCGCGACCTGTACGCACACCATGAAGCCAAGGACACAGAAAAAAGGGCGACTGACACAAAAAGGAACCGACAAGTCCTATCCGTTCTATGCCTGCGCCAACACGCATAATAAATATAAAGCCTGTCCGTCTTTAACCACGATACGAACCAGCCCGCTCGATGAAATCGTCTGGCAGGAATGCTGTGTATTATTCAAGCGCATTGATGTCTTGCAAGCAGCGCTGGAACAGGAGATGGAAGCAGCCATTAGCGCGTTGCTGGAGGATACGACAGGACAGGAGCAGATTCAAAAAATAGAGGCGACCATTGAGTTTGCGAAGAACGAGAGAGAAAAATACGTGCCGGGAAGCTACATGCACAATCTTATCTCACAAGATATTACGAACCAGGAAGAGCAGCTTGCACGCTATAAAGAAGAGATAGGCTCTAGCAATATAGAAAAGGTTACAGGCTCCTATCAGCAGAGAATTATGGAGTTTTTAGAGTTCCTTAATGTGATGCGTGGACGCTATGAAAATGCTACATTCCAGGAAAAGAGAAATGCCCTCCAAGTCTTGGGTGTGCGTGTGATGGTGCATGAGCCGACAGAAACCTATGGCTTATCTTCAGATGCTTTGGATATAGCGGATGGGCAGGAATGGTTCAGTGCGAAGGAAGCGGGACAGCTCCTTGGCGTGCATGCCAAGACCATACGGTTCTACCAGAAGAACGGTACAATCACCAAGTACAAAGATGAGCCTTTTTTGTTGGTGCACCGAGATGAACTGCTGAAGCTACAGAGAAAAGGTTTTTTGCAACGCAATACGGAAGAGATTGTACGTGATCGGGTGGAAATCAGCTATTCCCCGAGGTTTATTGGCCGAGGAAATAATCTCACAGCTGCTCCTGTATCCTTGCAGACGCGCAGGTACATATAGGTCTCCGCTTGTTGCACCCCCGGCACTTTGTAGAGTTTTTCGGTCAGAAAACTTAGCAGGTGATCGTTATCGCGGCAAACTACTTCGGCCAAGAGGTCGATACTTCCGGCGCAGATGATGAGGTAGATCACTTCTTCAAAGGCGGCAATCTCGTTAGCTACTTCCAGGAGCCGATCACCCGAAACGCGGATGCCGATCATGCTTGCCAGCGAGAAGCCTAGTTTTACAGGGTTAGTGACTGCCACAATCTGCATGACGTGTGTATTGATCAGGTTGGCGACGCGTTGACGAACGCTGGCTTCGGAGATACCAAGTTCGGCAGCTAATTTCGTAAATGGACGCCGGCCATCCAATTGCAGCGCCTCAATGATGCGCTGGTCAATTTCGTCTATTGCATTTTTGTTGTTTTGGTCCATAGCCCGATTATAGTATCACCTTGTAGCCCCACGTGCAATAAGCTGAAGACCTTTGGAGACCTTTCCCGTTCAATCGAGTCGAAAGACACGACGAGCATTTTCACCCAAAAACTTCGTCTGGATCTCAAGAGGCAAGTGCATCGCCTGGACCTGTTGGACACACTTCTCCCAAGACAGTTGCGGGAAGTTGGTTCCAAAGAGCACTTTGTCTTGCCCATAGGTTTTGAGATAGTGCACCAGTTGCGGGGGATAGTAGCGTGGCGCATGGGCAGAGGTGTCGATAAAGACGTTCTCGTGCTTCCAGGCGACCCCAATCATTTCGTCCGTCCAGGGATACCCGATGTGACCCGCGACAATGCGCAACTCGGGGAAGGTCAAAGCTACCTCATCGAGATAGGGAACCGGACGCCCCGTTTCGGAAGGCATGAGGGGGCCGGTATGACCGACCTGGGTGCAGAAAGGAATATCCAGCTCGATGCAGGTGACGTAGAGGGGAAAATAGAACTTGTCGTTGGGCGGACGATTCCACAGCCAGGGCACCACCCGCAATGCCTTGAACCCCAAGTCCCTGACGGCGCGCTGCAATTCGCGGACCGCCTCAACGGGCTTTTCCAGATTGACGGCCGCAACGCCGACGAAACGCTCAGGAAACTGGCGGACAAACTCGGCAATGGTATCATTACTGATGACCCAGGTGCCAGGCCGGTGCCAGGCGCAAAGCATGACGCGATCCACACCCGCTTTGTCCATCATCTCGACGAGTTGTGCTGCGCTGAGGTCCTGGCCGAGCAGATGTGCTGATCCCGATTGTTCAAAGAGCCGAACGACTTCCGGGAGCAAGCCGTCTTTGAGTACCGGTTGCGCCCATGCATCGATGATCTGCCTGCTGGAAGCGTTTGCCATGGTTATAGCTCCTTTCAGAAAAGACAAGAAACGATCGGTGTCTTTCACCAGTATGGAAGAAAAAGGGGGCAAATGTAACGTTGCTGGCTAACAGGTTATTTGCGGGGATGCATCTGATCGGCTGGCTCCCCTGGAGGTGGGATGATCGCCAGGTCGCGCGTACGGCAGCGAGGGTTTTCCATGAATGTGTCACCACCGTCGCTGTATAGTTTGCAAGCCAACGAGCGGCCAGGTATACTGCTTGGGTAGACGGCGGTAGACGCAGTTGAATCTCTTCACCAGAAAGGATTCTTAACGATGTCATCAATAAACGGGACTGGCCTTGTCTTCGATGAGCGCTACTTGAGTCATGATACCGGCGTACAAACAACTGTCCTCATGCGTGACGGCTCATTCCAGCTGGCGCCTGAACCGCATCCCTCGTCGATATATATCACGCAGCGCATCAAACAATTTCTTGATGGCTCTGGTTTAACTGCCCAGATGCAATCCGTAGCGGCGCGGCCGGCGACCGAGGATGAACTCGCTGTGTATCACACGCGCGAATATATCGCCGGGGTGCGTGCGCATGCCGAGGGTGGCCCAATGCAAGGGAGTTGGGGCCAGATAGAGGGTGATACGCCGCTCAGTCGAGGCTCATTTGATGCAGCCTTATATGCCGCAGGGGGGGCTATGAATGCAGCGCAGTCTGTCATGCATGGGGAGGTACGTAATGCCTACGCGCTCCTGCGTCCCCCTGGTCATCATGCGGTAAGCAGCAGGGCAATGGGATTCTGTATCTTTAATAATGCTGTAATCGCGGCTCACCACGCGCGTAAGGTGTACGGACTTGAGCGCATGATGATCGTGGACTGGGATGTACATCACGGCAATGGCACGCAGGATGCTTTCTATGCTGATCCTGGGGTGCTGTTTGTCTCATTGCATCAACATAACTGGTATCCCAAACTCTCTGGAGAATTGGAGCAGGTAGGAATAGGCGCTGGTGCAGGCTACACTGTCAATATTCCGCTCCCTGCCGGGACAGGGGATAGAGGATACCGCGCTGCATTCGAGCAACTGGTTGTTCCCATCGGATTGCAGTATCGACCGCAGTTGATACTCATCTCAGCTGGTCAAGACGCGAACTGGCTCGACCCGCTGGCCCAGATGATGGTTACCATGGCTGGCTTTCACACGATGTCCGAACTCATGCTTGCACTGGCGGAAGAAGTCTGCGAGGGGCGGCTGGTGATGTTGCAGGAGGGGGGCTACAGCGCGGCATATGTGCCTTACTGTACCGTTGCTGCTGTCGAACCGCTGTTGGGTATCGACCTGGGCATTGTCGATCTGTATGCAGGCGCCTCAGAACTTGAGCGTAGCGCAACTATCTTCACGCAGGAAACGCAGGATGCTTTGATGGCGGCCAGGAGGTGGCATAAGAACTGGTGGAAGGTTTAGTGCAGAGATTTCATATAGTCATAGACTATTTAGAGTTGAATGTCCTGATTGTGGAAGGGTGCGCTCACTCTCCCCGCACAATGGAGTTCTCCGATTTCCGTCTCACGAGAAACGCAAGACCCGTACCCCGAATATCGACCGACGATGGGCCACGGTCGATTTGGCCTGGGATGTGGTTGGAGGAGATCCGCGTGAGAGGAGTGGGAAATGATCCTCTGTGCGAAGCGCTCCCGACTTCCGCGCTGGCTGACTGACGCATCCATGACGTGCTGCAAGAAGGATCATTCATTCACAGGAGAAGGAGGAAGATCCTACCAGTGTCATCCCAACATGTCCACTGCTTGTGGAAGAGCAAGATTCGAGAAGTTTTTTCGCATTGCTCATGCTATGATGATCAGCAGTCAAGAGTTGACAGACGGGGTGTCGGCGTTGGCCGCCATCCATCGAGTTGCGCCTTCGTAACTCATCAGTGAAAGCGACACATGAAAGAAGGAGAGAATCGTCATGAGAAAGATCGTCGCAGGCCTGTTCGTCTCGCTGGACGGAGTCGTAGAGTCACCGGATAAGTGGATGGGCCCCTACGATGGCGAGGAGGTCGATCAGGCGATTGAGTCGTCCATGGCGGCAGCGGACATCATGCTGTTGGGGCGGCACACCTACCAGGAGTTCGCCGGCTATTGGGCCGACAAGCCCAGCGATGTGCGGTTCGCGGACTACCTGAACACAACGCCCAAGCTCGTCGTGTCCACGAACCTGAACAAGGTCGAATGGCAGAACTCCACCCTCATCAGCACCAACGTCGCCGAGGAGATCGCCAAACTCAAGCAGCAGGCTGGCAAGAACATCTACATGAGTGGCAGCGCCACGCTCGTCGGTTGGCTGTTGCGCCAGGGCCTGCTGGACGAGCTCGAGCTGTTCGTCTTTCCGGTCCTGGTGGGCCATGGCAAGCGCCTCTTTGAGGGCGATCCGGTAGCATTGAAGCTCGCCGAGTCCAAGGTCTTTCGCGACGGCGTCTTGCACCTCACCTACCAGGTGGCTGGCACGTAACGCGGGGTCATTTTCCACGAAATTGGCTCATGTTCGCTTTTGGTGGGAGATGAGCTTGTTTGGAAAATCTCGTGGCAATTCGGCGGTTCGCGATAGGGGCAATACCGCTCTCGACGTGGCTTCTTCCATCGACATCTTGTAAATTGGACCCCTCATGCCCTGGTTGGCACGAGTCAGGATAGGGGTTCTCGGACTGGAAAGGTCGAGAAAAAAGAGCGTCGGATCAGCCGAAGAACTGGGAGCATGGGAGCTGATCACCGCACACACCCTGAAAAGCGTGCAAGAGCCGGAGGCTCCTTTCTCTGTCACTCTTTAGAGTCGCAGCACGCCTTCAGCCACCGTCACACCAGCGCCAAAGATGCGCACCTCATCGTCACGCAAGCGCACCTCAATACGGCTTGGCCGCAACAGCGCATAGCCCTGCTCAATCATCACTGTCGCCGAAGAGCCGATCCTGCCATACTTCGCCAGGTAGCAGGCCAGTGGTCCAGCAGCGGTTCCTGTGGCCGGATCTTCGACAATGCCCTCGGTGGGATTGAAGAAACGCGTATGAGCCGCAGCAGTTGGATCAACCGGATCGAGGCTAAACAGATAGCAGCCCTGCCCATCAACCGTGCGAAGTTGTTGGAAGAGACGATGCGCGTCTGGTTGAGCACGCTTGATCGCTTCACGGTTGCGTAATGGCACGAGCAGATGCGCTGCCCCTGTGGAAACAACCTGCGCGGGAAACTCCTCTACGGCCAGATCAACAGCCTCCAGAGCGAGTGCCTCCGCGAGCTTTATCGGATCGTTGTGGATGGCTCCAAATGAGGGTGCGGTCTGCCTCATCCCGATGGCGGTCGGTCGCCACTGCTCCCCCTCTTTTCCCTGTTCTGCCAGGACCTCCACCGACAGAACGTGCTGCCCAATCTCCTGTTGAAAGACCGTCCGTGATCCCGACAGCGCGAGCCGACCTGCTTCCGCCAGCCACCACCAGGCACCGAGCGCATTGTGACCAGCCCCAGAGACCTCTACGCCAGTTGGGGTGAATGAGCGCAGACGCCAATCGGCCTCTGGTCTGGTCGGTGGAAGCAAAAAGGTGGTCTCCGACTGGTTAAACTCGCGCGCGATCTGCTGCATTGTTGCCCGACTCAGCTCCTGCGCATCGACCACCAGCGCAAGCGGATTGCCGGAAAGTGGCGCGTCGGCAAAAACGTCGACCACATAGAAACGAAGCTGCTGTCTTGTCATCTCTTTGCTCTCTTTCCTGGTACAGCCGGTGCTCCTATGAGCGTCCAGTCGGATGAAGCGCGAAATGCGGAGCATTCCAACAGCTTCGTCTTCCACAGAAGCATCCAATTGACACCATCTCAGTGGAGTATACCAGATCAGGAGAGGCATTCCCAGGTGATGGAAGACACAGTTCACATGATTCACGTCAATTTCCCACCCTTCAGTTCAACATCTGACCACCCTTGAGTTAATTTACCATGTACGCACCGTCCGGTGGAGGGCTCACACGGAGCGCTGATAGGCGCGGAAGGCGCGGGTGGAGAGCCAGGCGCAGACGAGCGTCAGCACCAGCAGCTCAGCCAGGTGCATGCTCACCAGCGACCAATCAATGCTGCTGCTGAGCGTTTGGCGGCCCGCCTCGACGGCCCAGTTGACTGGATTGAACTTAGCGAAATCCTGCATCCACTGTGGCATGAGGTTCACCGGCAGGAAGGTGGAGGACAGGAACGTGAGGGGCAGCACCAGGGTGACGTTCGCAGCGATCACCGACTCTTGTTTGCGCAGGACGAGGGCGAGGGCGTTGGAGAGCGAGGCGAACGCCGTGCCGAGCAGCATCGTGCAGACGAACAGGATGACGATGCTGGCGATGCCGCCGGCGAAGCGGGCCCCAACGAGGAAACCAAGCCCCAGGATGATCAGCGATTGCAACAGCACCATACCGGCCTGGTAGACGAGCTCGCCGCCGATGAGCGCGCCGCGGCGCACAGGTGAGACGAGGAAGCGGTCCAGCACGCCGCGCTCCATGTCGACGACATAGCTCGTGCCGCTCCAGCCCGTGGAGAGCATCGCGGACATGACGACGATGCCCGGCGTGAGGAAGGCCATGTACGATCCGGCGGTGAAGCCGGGGATCTCCGTGGCGCGCTCGAAGAGCTGGCCGAACAGCAGCAGCCAGATGATCGGCTGTACGAGTGTGCCCGCGATATAGCCGGGCTGGCGCAGAAACGCACGCAGGTAGCGGGTGGTGATCTGGACAGAGTTGGCGAGCGTGGTGGTCATCGGATGGCCCCCTTCTTGTTGACTTCGGAGTAGGCGCGCCCGGTGTGGCGCAGATATACATCGTCCAGCGACGGCCGAGCGACGGTCGCGGTGGAGGCACGGATGCCGGCGGCGTCCAGCGCCGCGAGCACGGCGGGCAGCGCGCTGGCTCCGCTATCGACACGCGCCCGCAGGCTGCGGCCATCTATGATGACCTCGCGGAGCATGGTATCTAGCCCTCGCAACGCGGCGCGGGCGTTGGACTCAGGGAAGGCGTCGGCAAGCTCCACCTGGATGGCGTCGCCCCGCAGCTCAGCCTTGAGCCCTTCGGGCGTCCCTTCGACGACGACCTGCCCGTGGTCAATGATGGCGACGTGCTGCGCCAGGTGGTCGGCCTCCTCGAGGTAGTGCGTGGTGAGCACGACGGTCAGCCCATCCTCGCGCGCCAGCCGGGCGATCTCGCGCCACATATCCGCGCGCGTCTCTGGATCCAGGCCGGTGGTCGGCTCATCCAGGAACAGCACTTGCGGCTGATGGATGAGTCCCATCACCACATCGAGCTTGCGCTGCATGCCGCCGGAGAGGGTGCGCGCGATGCGCTTGCGCGCGTCCGTGAGGTCAAGGCGCTCAAGCAGACTGGAAACGCGCCGCCGCAGCTCGGCGCCGGACATGCCGTAGAGCTGGCCTTGCAGCGTCAGGTTCTCGGCCGCCGTGGCCTCAAGGTCTACCGCCGACTTCTGCGCCACGAGGCCGATCACGCGGCGCACGCGCTGAGGCTCGCGCACGACGTCGCGGCCGGCGATGCTAGCGCGCCCGGCGGTGGGCCGGGAGAGCGTCGTGAGGATCTTCACAATGGTGGACTTGCCCGCGCCGTTGGGACCGAGCAGCGCGAACACGGTACCTGGCCTGACGCTGAAGCTGACGCCTTTGAGTGCTTGGATGCCACCAGGATAGGTCTTCGTGAGTCCCTCGACCTCGACAGTCGACCGCGAGACGGTGGCCGTGGTCGCGCTGCGCGACCCGGCTGGTTGGATGGTCATGGGAAGTCTCTCTTTTCATTTTAGGAATTGTACGGTTCGGCAAAAAATCGGCGCAGTTCTTGCGCCACCCGTTCTGGCTGGCCACCTCTATTGGTATTGCTATTGGTATTGCCTGAGCCCCCATGACCTAGTCCGGGGAACTCAATACGTTTGGCATGTGGGAAGACCTTCTCTAGGGCGTCAAGGGCAACCCTCAAGAAAGCCGGGCTTGTGCTCCCGCCGAGCAAAAGCACCTCGGCGCGTATAGCCCTGAAGCTCTCCAGCGCCCCTTCCGACTCGATGACCAGCTGAAAGTCATAGTGTAGCGTCGGAGCCAGCATCCTCATCGTTACGTCGTCACCCTTGGCTTTCTTATCCTCGCTTGCTATCATCATCTTCGTGAGCAGCTCGAGCAGCCAGCGAGGAATAGCGTTGAATACTGGTGGCCCCATCTGCGATCCTTTCATGCCTGTGACGAGCGCTGAGGCCACCTTGCCTTGGGCCATCTCCTTGTCATAGCGCGTCACAAAGGCAGTCGGCACGGAGCCGTTAATGAGCAGCATTGGTTCATAGAGGGCAGCTTTGTGAATAGCGGGTAGGGTGAGTGCCGCTTGGAGCCAGATGAGGCCTCCTGAACTGACCCCGAAGACATAGTGAGCGCCCGTCTTGGTAAGGAGAGCGTCCATATCTTCCACGTCCTTCTGTATGCTGTAGTCTTTGCCGTACGGGCCGCTGAGGCCACGGCCACGGCGGTCGGGCAAGTAGATGGTGAAAGTATCGGCCAGCGCCTCAGCCAGCTGCATGTGACTTTGGGCTGACTCCATGGCGCCATGCAGCAGCACCACCCCCGGGCCGTGGCCGAGCTGGCGGTAGCCGATGGTGGTGCCATCTTGAGAGGGTACGGAGCCGGTGATATAGGGATCCCGCGCGGGTACGGTCGATGGATTATTGACGCTGGTGTTCGTGTTCATGTGCTGATATCCTTTTTTTGTTCCAAAATCATGTAACGTTTTCGTGAAATCTTCCAGGAAGAGTTCCGTTTTCTCTGTAGAAGAAGCATACCGTGTCGCAGCGAAGAACACAGGAGCCAAAAGTCTACTTTGAGGTACCATTTCTTTTCGGAGAAGGGAAGGATCCGGGGGGCCAAAAGGACACCGGGCTCCTGGCCTCTTGATCTGCGGCGCTGGAAGTCGAGCAGAGAACCCGACGAGACGGGAGGCGAGTCAGAGCAAAGATAACTCTCGTGCTCGTGCCACCGCATGGGTTCTATTCTCAGCCGCCAGCTTCAGCAGGAGGCTGCCGACATGTTTCTTGACTGTCGTGAGCGAGACCACCAGTCGGTTGGCAATCTCCTGGTTGGAGGCTCCCTGCGCGAGCAGACGCAGGACCTCCTGTTCGCGTGGGGTTAGTGGCTCAGGCAGTGGGGGGACGGCTTGAGAAGGTGTGTGTGAGAGCGATGTGGAGACAAAGGGGATGGCCTTCTCCGTCGCTGCCTGGTGCTGCTCGCTTGCAAACGCATCGAGCACTGTATGGGCGTAGGAAGCAAGTGCAGGTGGGACAGGGGAGATGTCTTGCTGCATGTGCGAAGTCTTGAGCAATGTCTGGATGGCCTGTTGCATGGGCACTCCAGCATCGAGAAAGACGCGTATATACCCCTCAGGCTCTGCCAAGGCGAGCAGGCGAAGAAGAGCGCGGAGCGCCTCTTGTGTGGCCCCCGAAGCCTGCAGAGCGGCTACTTGCAGAGCCAGGATGGCTATTATACTTCCCACTCGCGCAACCTGCTCGGCGCTGCTCAGGAGCGCTGCGAGCAGCTGCAAGGCTTGTGTATACTGGAGCTTCGCCAGATAGACACGCACCAGCGCCAGATAGGCACTTTCGCGGCTGTATAAGGGAACTTCCTGACGGTATGGGGTGTGCTCGGCCCAGTCTACCGCCTGAGTCAGGTTACCCTGGGCCAGCCAGAGGTGGACCCGGAGACTTTCGAAATAGGGACGAAAGAGCGGGATCCCGGCAGACTGATTCAACCGCTCCATCTCGCGTACGGCTTGTTCAGCACCAGTGATATCGCCCTGAGTAATGCAGACACGAACCAGCACCTCATAAGCACCCACGAGAATGTCCATGTACTGCAAGGGTGCCGTCCTGTCAATAGCTTTCTGCGCAACGCTTTGCGCGACCTCCAGCTGATTCCATTCGTACGCAAGCTGAGCCTGGAATAAATCAGGATACGCCGCCACCGGGAGTGGTCCTCCCAGACGGTCGACCAACTGCTGGAGTTCCTGGCAGCAGTCGCGCGCCTGCCGCAACTGCCCCAGGGCGATCAGGGCGGCAATCAGCCCCCAGAGGATTTGGGCCTCCTGGTAGCGATTCTGCGTCATCCGAGCCACCTTTCTGCTTTCCTGCAAGGCGGACACCATCGGAGGAAAATTCCCCGCGAGACGATATGCCATAGCAATGCCCCCAGGTAGCTGTCTCCACACAGCGTCGTCATCCAGAGACAGGTGTCGTTCCAGCTCAGCAGCGCTGTTCAGTTGTTCAACATTGCCATCAGAGAGCGCCTTTATCGCTATTCTCCATCCATTGAGAATCGTCATCCGATTGCGCAGCCGGTCCCGCTCGGCGAGCGTCAGGGTGGTCTGATCTTCGCTCTGCAACGTCTGCTCCACGCCCGCCCAGAGAAGATTCAGATACTCTTTTTCCTCCCCATCAGAGAAAGGGGACAGGAGATTGAAAGCCAACAGGTAGCTCGTGGCAAGGCGAGGATGCGCGCGTAAAACCTCTGCGGGGAGCAGCTTAATCCAGGCCAGCAGGGTTTTTAGCTCCCCTTGCAGATGCAAACGCTCGACAGTGCCCTCCAGCAACTCTGCCACGAAATAGAAGTCCTGCGTCGCCAGCGCGTGGGGGATCGCCTCGTGCGGCCATTCTTGCTGATACCAGGTTGCAGCCTCCCGGTGCAGGCGGATCACCTGCTCCGGCTGGGTGGCCTGTAAGCGGGCCAGCAGCACCTCGCGGAAGAGCGTGTGAAAGCGATACCAGCGCCGCTCCTCGTCGAGAGGAACCAGAAAGAGGTTGGCCCGCTCCAGCGACTCCAGCATCTGCTGACTGGCCTGTTCTCCAGTCAGCGCCTGACAGACCTCGGCATTCATTCTGGTGAGCACCGACGTTTGCAGCAAAAAGCGTTGCTGCACCTGGGGCAAGGGCGCAAGGATCTCCTCTTGCACATAATCCAGGATAAAGCGATGACTGCCGGTAAACGCCTTGATGAAGGCTGACACATCATCGTGTCTGCGCATGGAGAGGGCTGCCAGTTGGAGTCCGGCGATCCATCCTTCCGTGCGCGTTTCCAGGCGAGCGATCTCTTCCTCTGAGAGAGCCAGGCCCATGATCTGTGTCAGAAATCTGGCGGCTTCCTCGCCGCTCAAGCGCAGCTCCGTCTCGCGGATCTCGACCACCTGTCCTCGCGCCCGCAGACGAGCAAGAGGAAGCTTGGGATCGCCTCGACTGGCAAGGAGCAGGTGCAGGCAGGGAGGAAGATGATCGAGCAAGAACTGCAGCGAGTCATGAATAGCCTGTTCTCTGATCAGATGATAGTCATCCAGAATCAGGGCGGTGTCCTGCGAAAGCGCGGCCAGTTCGTTGATGAGTGAAGTCAGAGCGGCTGTCAGCAGAGAAGGGTGTGGTGACTGCAGCAGAGCTAACGCCGCCTCTCCTACAGGAGAGCCGCTGCGCCTGAGTGCAGCAATCACATAGGCCCAGAAGCGTGTCGGGTCGTTGTCCTGTTCATCAAGCGTCAACCACGCGACCTGACTGGTGCTCTGGCTGGCCCAGGCCGAGAGCAGCGTCGTTTTGCCAAAGCCAGCCGAGGCCGAGAGCAGGGTCAAGGGAAACGAGCGGCTCTGATCGAGGACCGTGAGCAGGTGCTCGCGAGGAAGCAGCATGGAACGAAGAGGTGGGATGGTGAACTTGGTCACCAGCAAGTCTGGCTCAGGCAGAGTCTTGCCTCCTTTCTCTTTGGCGGTCTGGCAGCCCTCTCTTGTCTCTGCGCAAAGCACTCCTCGTTCATACAGTCCTTTCTCCAGGGACCAGCTCAATGTGTAGGCTGCAACCCTGGAGGGACTATGTGCGCGTTGCTGGCAGTATGGGGAGTGCTTGTTTCCAGTCGTCTCCATGACGTGCATAGCTCACCACCAGGCCACCGCGAATGCCATTCGGCTTAACAGACGCCTCGTCGAGGCCGTAGCGCGAAAGAACCTGCAACAGAATCACGGCTCCAGCAGCGAGCAGGCATGCGCGTTCCTCCGGGCAATCGTAGGCATGTGCGATCTCCCTGGCAGGGTTCTTTTGCAGTGTATGCAGCGCATGGTGGAGGTCACCCTGCGTCACGCGGTGCTGCTTTGGATCGGCGGCGAACTGGAGCAGGTGATCGGCGCTCCCTCCCATCAGCACAGCGCTCTGTGGAGCAAGCACGTGTGGCAGCGCGTCCACCAGGGAAGCCGTGTGAGCGCGCAGGGCCTCTAGCTCTTCTCCGGTGGGAGGATCGTGGGCCAGGAACTGCTGTGTCATGTTGCCTGCGCCGACAGGGAGCGATCGCGCGAAGACGGGAGTTGGCCCTTCACCCAGGATCACCTGGGTGCTTCCACCTCCACTATCCACAACCAGCAACGGCATCGGTAACACTGGTGGGAAGGTCGCCCAGCGGTAATCCAGAGCTGCCTCGACCTCCCCGGAGATCAGCGTTGCCTGGATATCCAGCGTGACGCCAACCAGGTCGATGAACGCGGGACCATTCGCAACCTCGCGCAGCGCCTCTGTAGCAAGCGCGATGATGGGGCTGGCACCGGCGCTCCGTGCGACCTTCACGAGCATCTCAAGGTCTTGCAAGGCCTGGCCCAGCGGTTTGGCGGGAACCACTCCACCTTTGACGGCGTCGACCAGTTCTGCCAGCACCGACTGATTCGCTTGCCTGTCGAACGCCCCGATGCCATCGGAGATCGCAACGAGCAAGTGGATGTCGTTGCTGCCGATGCTGATCACCCCGATGGGCTTTTGTTCTGCCATAGCTCTCTCCGGTTCGTTCTGCCTGCGCATTCGTTTCTTTACCGAGCGCATTGATACGTAAAGCATACCCAATTCGGAGAGAAAAAACAATGACAGATGCCTCGACCCCATACGCTCCATCGCGAAACGAAGTAGCGTAGTGGAGCATTGTATATGGTAGAACCAGAGGTAGGACAATGAGGAGAGCTATGCCCGTATTCCAGGTCTCATCAAAAAGTATCCCCTCGGCCATGCCACCGCCGAGGCGGCGACGCAGGCGCCTCCCCCGGGAATGGGATGGGGTCATCTCTATCAGCCGCAGCATCGTCATCTCGGTGCTGCTCTTCGGGCTGCCTCTTGTTGTGTGGCCTTTCAATGGGAGCAATCGGAAGGCGCGCCAGGCCCTCGATGCCTTCACAGGGTCGATGCGCGAGGTGATCGACCTCACACAGCTCCGCGAGGGCACCCTTTCGGTCGCGCAACAGATGATGCAGCCCGCCATGGTCACCCTCTGGGTACGGCTGAGCGCACACCAACAGGAGGCAGCAGGGGATCTGGCGCAGACCACCTGTCAGGTGGCCGACGATGACCCATTGCTCGCCTATCTGCTAAGCCACTCTGGCGCATTAGAGGTCGAGCGAGTGCAGCTGGCCTCAGAGGCGTTGCAGGATCTCAACTCTCAGGGGGCGGAGATCCTGCTGCCGCTGGTCAGTCAGGGAGAGCTGCTGGGCCTGCTCATCCTGTGGCCACGTGTGAAAGGACAACGCTATACGCTCGAGAGCTTCTTCCTGTTGGGCTCGCAGGCACTCCGCGTGGTAGAGCTGGTGCAGGAGCAGCAGGCGCAGGCGATCGAGCGTGAACGCATCGAGCAGGAGCTGCGCACTGCCCGCAGTATTCAACAATCGTTATTACCCACAAGCCTGCCAGATCCCGCTGACTGGCAGATTGCCGCCTATTATAAACCGGCCCGCGAGGTGGGAGGCGACTTCTACGACTTTCTCCCCTTCGAGGATGGTCGCCTGGGGGTAGTGATTGGCGATGTCTCTGGCAAGGGGATTCCGGCAGCCATGCTGATGTCGAGCACCCGCAGCCTCTTGCGTGCTGCTGCCCAGATGGCGGCTTCTCCCGGCGAAGTCCTTGCCCGCGTCAATGAACTGCTCTGCGCCGACACGCTTCCCAGCATGTTTGTCACCTGCTTCTATGCTCTCCTTGATCCCATCAGTGGCAAACTCCACTATGCGAACGCCGGTCACGATCTTCCCTATCGCCGCTCAAGGGAAGATGTTCGTGAGTTATACGCAACAGGGATGCCGCTGGGCCTATTGCCAGGGATGCAATACGAGGAGCGGGAAGCGTTAGTCACTGCTGGCGAGCACATTCTCCTCTATAGCGATGGCCTGGTCGAGGCCCATAATCCTGACCGCGAGATGTTCGGCTTCCCCCGTCTCAAGCAATTGATCGTCGTCTCACCCTCTGACACGTTGGGATCCAGTCTCATCGACTTCCTGCTGCAAGAACTCAAATGCTTCACTGGCGAGGGCTGGGAACAGGAAGATGATATCACGCTCGTCGTTCTTCAGAGAATCGCTGGATCTTCTCTTGACGTTGATCAGCAACTTTTAACAGGAAGAACTATGCCAGCCCGGTCAGCTACGTCACGCCTGACGCTCCTCCCTTTCTGATCTTGCAAGGCGCTGTTGATTGGTTTATCACGCCACATCACTCTCAGAAGTTGGCGAGCCTGCTCCAGGCTGCGCATGTCCCCACCACCTTGGTCATGATTCAGCATGATGAGCACGGTCTGGCCGCCGTCACGCCTGGCCAGGTCGAGCAGCCAAGCCCCGACGCGCTGATCCAGATGATCCAAGATTTCTTCGTCAAGACCCTGGCTGCATAAGTCTAGGGCCAGATCAAAGTTGACAGAGCAAGAGAGGCCGGAATCCCTGAAATGGGGCTCAGCAACCGGCCTCCCTTTGTGCGCTGGTAGTATGCCGTTTGCTTACATGCCTGACTATGATAGGCTTGATCTCGCCGTTGCGCAGGCGCGGTGATAACTGATCGAGGGAGGAGGTTACTCTTCGCTTGCTTTTCAGCGTGCTTTGATACATACTACTCTTGTACCCGCTAGCGTATACCACATTCCTACATATCTTACCAAACAGAGGACATTGATCTATGGAACAGGCTCTCACACTCTCTGACGAAGCTTACGAGCAAGCTACGATCTATGAGTTGGGTAAGCCCGTGAGTGAGTATCCTTCGCAAACTGATACTGAGAAAATGAAAAAAGGAATGTCAGTCATCAGGCTTGCTTTCTTTCTCGTTTGGATTCTCATAACCGCAATTTGCGTTGGCCTTGCTGCGCTTATTTATTTTCTCAGCCAGCCGACACTTTACTCTCCAGATTTGTCTGCTCATTTTATGGGGCCTGGCTTGTTTATCTTTGTGGCAGTATCGCAAACGGTATTTATATTCAGAGCAATTCGCCTGATAGTCAAAAAGCTCGTAGTCTGCACGGGCGGTATTCTTACACTCAGAGGTAGCAACCTGGAGGCGACGACCTGGGAACAGATCACCACTATCCAACGCGAGGTAACCGAGACTCGAACTCGCTTTTCTTCTGGCAAGCCCATTATAACCTACCGCCTCAAACGCAGCAACGGTTCTACGCTTACGCTGGACGCCATCAGAGGTGCCCAGGTCGAAGAACACTATATTGAAGCGTGCCTGCCTGCCCTTCTAGCTCAATATAAGAGTGGTACTCCCCTCACTTTTGGAAAACTGAGTCTGGATTCCACCGGTATTACATGGCAAGCCCGTATCCTCCCCTGGCACGAGTTTGAAGAGGTACGAATTGTACAAAATCCCTCCCGGTTAAGCATCTTCCAACGGGGGCATGGTAAAGCATGGACCGTCCTGCGGTCCCAAAATGTTCCCTCCTTGGCCCTCGTTGGAAGAGTAATTGAGCAGATTCGAGCCAAGCAGGAATGCATCAAAGAAGCGGACCAGAATCCTGACCTGCCAAAATCGCGCCGCATCTGAAACGTATCATTGGGTACTTTTCTTCTCGAAAAGGACATCGGTTGCAAGTGTCATTTAAAGTAATTCATGGCGCGTTTGTATCATAAAACTTGCCCAAGGGTGGCTTGAAAAGCGCATCCAGGCGATTTTTGAGCCAACGGTCTCTCGCATAAACTGGCGAGACATCTTATCTCATCTATTCAACGCTATTCAGAAGCGATGAAACGACCAGTTTTTCTCGTATAAATTGGCGTGTGCCGCCTGGAATCCGCTCCTGGAGAAGCATCCTTTTTCTCTCGCATACATTGGCGCAAAGCTGAAAAGAGAGTCGACTTACAGGCAAAGCAAGCTTCCATTGCTAAAGTGCCAAAGCTACGCCGGTTTATACGAGAAAACTGATCCTCTGAATGCGCTTGGCTGCGTGGCACGTTTTCTGAGAAACCCGCGTAGAATTACTGATAAATGACAGACTGTTTTTTCTCGCATAACTTTTCGTTTCAGGCTCGCGAATACAACCAGAGGTAGGCCTCCCTGCTGCGGAGCGGTTCCTAGACAGCTCCACTCCCCATCGGGAGGCCTTCACCCAACCACGACAAAAGACTCGTGTCGTCGCACTGGTTCGACCAACCTGCCGGGACATCACCTCTCGTGATTGAAGTAGTGACCTTGTTCGATGTCCGCGATCAGTGCAGGGCCCTCCGGCCGCCATCCCAGGAGTTCCTGTGTCTGCTTGCTCGACGTCGGGTAGTCGGCCGACACGAAGGCGGAGAGGAAGCCGAAGTGGGCGCCCGCGGCTGAAGCCTCGATGCTGACAACCGGCAGCTTCAACTGCCGGCCGATAGCCTCAGCGATTTCCCGGAACGGCACGCCCTCCTCGCCGACTCCGTGCAGTCGCGAGCCAGCCGGGGCGGCTTCCACGGCCAGCCGGAACAGGC
>WNFG01002121.1_pt1 | contig 17635 bp, 19 predicted proteins | sample 5400431 | NCBI WGS metagenome assembly WNFG01 (sample SAMN13153346, study PRJNA577476) | soil metagenome | isolation source: 120 cm saprolite under Douglas fir tree site 2 hole 3 replicate 2 | place: USA:California | collected 2015-04-18 | reverse complement strand
AGCCAACGACCGAGGACTGCTTATAGCCTGCCCTGAGCTGAGCGAAGGGACCAACGACGGGACTCTTAAACCGTCTGACTCTCCGCCTTCGGAACCTCGCTATCCTCATTGGCCACAGGCTTTTTATGGATACCGGGGCCCAGCACTTCTTCCATGCTGATGTCTTCAGCTGCCTCGGGTGCGGCTTCCTCGGCTTGCAGATCAATCGCAGCAGCTTCCTGCGCGGCCTGGGCCCGGTCCGCCGCAGCGGACATTTCGGCCACCTGCTTGTCGGTCATCAATTGCGCACCCTCGGCAATCGACTCCGAAATCTTCGACGTAAACAGGCGGATGGCACGCAGCGCGTCGTCATTGCCAGGAATCACATAGTCCACTTCGCTGGGATCGCAGTTGGTGTCCACGACCGCCACGACAGGAATGCCCAGCTTGCGCGCCTCGCGCACCGCAATTTGCTCTTTGTTGGAGTCGATCACGAAGATCGCGTCCGGCAACCGGCTCATGTTCTTGATGCCTGCCAGGTTCGCCTGCAGATGCTTGCGCTCGCGCTCCAGTTTGATAACTTCCTTCTTTGGCAGCAACTCGTAGCGGCCATCCGTGGCCATCTCGTCGAGTTCCTTCAGCCGCTTCACCGATTTCTGGACCGTAACCCAGTTAGTCAGCAGCCCGCCCAGCCAGCGCTGGTTGATGTAGAAGCCGCCGCACTTCGTCGCCTCTTCGGCAATCGCATCTTGCGCCTGGCGTTTGGTCCCCACGAACAGCACAATCCTGCCGTCGGATGCCAGGTCCTGCACAAACTTCGACGCCTCTTTGAACATCTTCAGCGTCTTCTGCAGATCGATGATGTAAATCCCATTGCGCTCTCCGAAGATGAACTCTTTCATCTTGGGATTCCAGCGCTTGGTCTGATGCCCGAAGTGGACGCCCGCTTCGAGCAATTCCTTCATGGTGATAGTAGCCAATGAACCTCCTTATTGAGTCTGCATCCGGCGCTCGCCTGCCTGCGGCAGGTTGCCCCGGATTGCCATTCCCGCCCCGCACCGCGAAGCACGGGAAGAATTGAACACCCTGAAAACGAACCCTACAACGAACCCTACGTAGAGACGTAGCTTGCTACGTCTCTCTTTCTACGCATGAAAGACGTTGCAAGCAACGTCTCTACACTTACCGCTTGCTGAACTGGAATCTCTTGCGGGCGCCCTTCTGCCCGTACTTCTTGCGCTCTTTGCCACGCGAGTCGCGCGTGACCATGCCCTCGGCCTTCAATTTCTTGCGCAGCTCCGCATTGAACTGCATCAGGGCGCGGGCGATGCCGAGCTTAACCGCATCCGCCTGTCCGCGCACGCCGCCGCCCAGCACATTGGCGATGACGTTAAACGACACCGCGGTGTCAGTCGACGCCAATGGCGCCTTCGCTGCCGAGCGCTGCGCCGGCGTTACAAAATATTCCTCGAAGGCGCGCCCGTTCACCTTGAAGTCTCCACTGCCCGGACGCAAATACACGCGGGCAATCGCCGTCTTCCGCCGGCCCGTTCCGTAATATTGAACTAATTCAGCCATGCTGCTTTTATCTCCGAATCTCGTTTGTAGAGACGTAGCTTGCTACGTCTGTTCTCGCCACGTGCTTAACTACCGGTGCCGGCAAGACGTTGCAAGCAACGTCTCTACGCCCGGACTTCCAACTTCAAGTCCTGCGGCTTCTGCGCCTGGTGCGGATGCTTGTCACCCTTGTACACATTCAGCTTCGAAAACATATGCGCCGCCAACTTATTCTTAGGCAGCATGCGCCGCACGGCATCCTCGATGATCGCTTCGGGCTTCCGCGCCAAACGCTTGCGGTAATCCTCCGTGCGCAATCCACCCGGGTAACCGGTGTAATGGTGATACTGCTTCTGCTCAGACTTCATGCCCGTCGTGCGGATCTTGTCGGCATTGATCACGATCACGTGGTCGCCGGTATCCAAAAACGGCGTGTACTGCGGATTTTCCTTACCCATGAGGACGCGCGCCACTTGCGAAGCCAGACGCCCGAGCGTCTGCCCATCCGCATCCACGACGTACCACTTGCGCACAATTTCCCCCGCTTTGGGGAAATAGGTTGACATCGGAACTCTCCCAGATTGAAAAAGCTTAAGAAAGAAGACCGCTCGTTGATTCCCCGGCGAGGACGCCAGGCCATCAGGCGGGCAACCACAATACTGCCAAGCCTTTAAGATACCGTAGCCTGCAAAGAATTGTCAACGCAGAGTTAATGCCGCAAGCTTGGGAACCCGTGCTAACATTCCGCCCCGTGGCAAGACGGTCCACCCCTGTTCGACGTTCGTTACCGATCCTCATCGCACTGTTGTGTCTCTCTGCCTTCGCCGCCGATGAAGCCGGCCAACCCGCTCCCCGCTTCCGCGCCAAGACCACAGCCGGCGACCAATTCAACAACGCCTCCATCAAAGGCAAAGTTGTTCTCTTCGAGTTCTGGACCACATGGTGCAAATACTGCGAAGAGGAGGCCGAACTGGTCGACGATATCGCCAAGGAATTTTCCGGCAAAGGCCTGATCGTCCTCGCGGTCGACGTCCTGGAGCCCGATCAAAAAGTGAAAAAGTATCTGGCGGAGCACCCGCGCTCGGTTCCCATCGTCCTCACCAAAGATACCAACCTCGCCGCCATGTACAACGCGCAGGTCTATCCGATTTACGTGGTCATCGACCGCGATGGCAACATCGCCGGCGAACAACGAGGCGCGGCGGGAGAGAGGGCCTTGCGCAATCTACTGCGCCGCGCGGGGATCGAATCGAACGAGTCCGACTAGCGTAGCCTCGCTCCGGAGCGCAGTTCAGCCCGTGCGCCTGCGTCCACCCTGCTGCTCGACGAGCACGGCATCGATCGCCTCGACCAGATCCTCAAATTCGGGCAGGCCCTCGTAACGGTAGCCATTGATAAAGAACGTTGGAGTGCCATTCACCCCACTACGCACGCCGCCAAGGAATTGCGCTTTTACTACCGGTGCGAATTCGCGGCTTTCAAGAGCGGCAGGAAGGTCATCAGCCGATAGTTCCAACTCTTCGGCCAATTCCGCCAGCAGAGGAATGCTCAAACGATCCTGATTCTCAAAAATTCCATCGTGCATTTGCCAGAAGTGCTCATTCGCTCCCGCAAACTCAGCCGCCTCTGCCGCACTCTCTGCATGAGGATGGATCTGCGTCAGGGGAAAATGCCGGTACACAAATCTGAGTTGCTTTCCAAAGTGCTTCCTAACGGCCTTCACAATGGGATGGGCACGTCCACAGTGTGGACACTCATAGTCCCCATACTCAACCAGCGTAACCGGCGCGTGCTCATCGCCCAGAACGTGGTCAGCTGGCGCGACGGGAACTTTCAAGTTGGCCATGACTCTGCCCCTTTTTCGATAGATTCTCCAACGCTTCGAGGATACCCTCGGCTCCGGGATTAACCGCGACTGGCGAACAGTAACTCCAGAATATGACTCCCTCTTCGTCGATCACAAAGAGGGCGCGTTCGCACACTCCTTCCTTGTCGCGATAAGCGCCGTACGTTTTCGCCACCCTTCCTTTAGGCTCAAAATCGGACAGCAAAGGGAAATGCAGGTGCCGGTCGCGGGCAAAGGCGGCATGACACCACGGGCCGTCGACCGAGATGCCAAGCACCTCCGCTTTGTATTTTTGAAATTCCGGAAGAATCTCGTTATATAGAGCCATCTGGTCCCCACACACGGGGCTCCAGTCCGCAGGGTAAAAGGCGAGCACTACCGGCTGGCCGCGTAAATCGCGGAGTGAAAGACTCTGGTCCGGAGTCACAGGGAGTGTGAAGTCCGGGGCGGTAGCTCCAGGAGAGAGAATGCGAGTCACGAAACCTCCTGATCGAAATTACTGGATTGAAATTACGGACCTGAAGTTACCGGACATGGAGTCCGGGAGAGGAACCCTGCAATCAATCCAGAGTTTAATTAAACCCAGAATTCGACTGTTTCACTCATACGCCAGCGCGTCAATCGGGTCTTTTTGCGCCGCCTTAACCGCCGGATAAATCGCTCCCGCCGCCGCCCCCACAATCGCAATGAGCGTCGCGCGCATCATCCACAGATTGCTCTTGTCGATATGCACCAGCGGCCAGCGGTGCTGAATCCCCAGTCGCGCGGCCAGGCTGACCGCAATCCCCACGGCGATTCCCGCAAGCGCCAGCAGTACCGTCTCCCGCAAGATCACATTAACGATGTACAGCTTCGACGCGCCCAGGGATTTCAGGATCCCGATTTCGCGGGTGCGCTCCATTACCGCCGTGTACATCGATTGAAAGATGACCAGAAAGCCGATGATCAGGCTGACTCCGATCACTACCCCAATGAACGGTCGAAATCCAGGCAGATGGCTGGGCGTCATCATGCTGAGATAATCCGGGGTGGAAAGCACGGAGTACCTTTCCATCCCAGGCTGCGCCTTCACCGCAGCAACCACGGCATCGGCATTAGCCGGGTCATCGAGCTTTACATAAAAGACTGAGGCCTTGTCTTTCGCGCCAATCAAATCCTGCAGCGTGGTCATGGGCACGAACTTCCGCGCCCCGCGCCCGTTTTCCACGATGCCCGCCACGCGGAAGTTATGATTCAGAATGTCCATTGTGTCGCCGACCCGCACATGCCGTTGCCGCGCGATGTAGTCATCGACCAGCGCATCGTCCGGCCCCTGAAACGGTCCACCTTGCAGATACTGGAACGATCCGCCCAAAGCTTCGAAGCTAGGCAAGTCGATACCGTCAATAACTTCCAAACCACCTCCGGTCACAATCTGCCAGATGACCGGGCTAACCACCTTCACATGCGGCATCCGCCGCAGGAGTTCGGCGACCTTCACCGAAACCGGCGCCCCGCTGATGCCCGTCAGAAACGACGAGCCCGGCGGCTGTACGATCACATCCGCTCCGATGCCCGCAGTACGGTTCTTGGAGTCATTCATGATTCCGTAGCACAGGCCTACGATCAGCAGAATCAGCGTGACCTCAAGCGCAATCGCCACAATGCTGATCAGCGACCGAATAGGCCGGTGCACCAGGTTGGCTACAACCATTTTGTTCATCATGATGGGGACACTTTAAGACGACGCCTTCACGCCCGAATCCGAAGTGGATGCTACGGATGGCTCTCCACGGGGCCGGCCACCGCACTCGACTGTGGCTGGTCCAGGTGCACGACCTCCGCCCCAGCCGGCTGATCCAGGGTGAACTGTTCGTCCTTCAACGGCTTGTTCATCTCCAGCTTCAAGACATTCATCTTGATGTCGTACTCTTCCTGCGGCCGGTAGATCTCGATCCGCGACGGAAAGCTGACGCCGTTGTAGTCCTTGTAATCCGCATAGCGCGCCTCGGTTACCAGCTTGCCCTGATCGTCGTAAATATACTGCTTCGTCGGATGAAGGTCGGTGCGGCTGAAAACAATCTTGCGCGACAACATCGCATCCTTATCGCCGCGCTTGTGGATCACCACCAGTTCGTAATCGTCCTGAAGGATGGGATGGCCCTTGCTGTCGTGCAGAATCTCGTAGCTGCTCTCAAGCACCGCAATCTCCGACTCCGGATCGATGGGACGGATCAGCAGCGCGTCGTAAATGTTCTGCGGCCGAATGCTCTCCATGGGCTGGTCGGCATTGCTGGTCTTCACTTCATTGCGTCCCACCACGAAACGATTCTTGGGCGGAATCCAAAGTTTGAATTCCTGGCCATCGCTCACCATGTCGAACGCGGTGGTGCGCACAATCGGCATCAACCCAATCATGTGCAACATGGCGGGCTTCCGCGCCAGCACGTAGCCGCGAATCTCCTTGTAATCGGTGACGTGCCCCTTCTTCACGCCGCCAGCGGAGGTGTCGATATCTACGGTCGCCTGCAGCGACCGGATTTTCTCTGCCTGATTGTTGATGGCCGCAACCAACCCTTGTTGCGTGGACTCCAGGAGCGGAGCCTTGGAATACTGCTCTTCGACCGGACGGGTACGGAACAGGCAGCCCGTGGTCGGCAACGCCGCCACCACTAAAATGAGCGTCCAAAAGGGCGAGGTACGTCTCATGCAGATATCAGATGATCTCCAGAACATTTGAGTATATCTCGACCGAAAGGTCGCAATTTCCCAAATCGGGCCCTCGGGCGGACTCCTAAGCCCAGTAGATCCAGCGCATCACACGCCGAGAACCTGATTCGTCAACCGAAAACCCTATCCCTCAGCCTCCGAGCTTCAACGCGTAAGCCCTATCATCTAAACTATTTCCATCGTGCGGCGAATTGTGTGGCTCATCCTCATTGCGATCTTGGCCGGGGCCGGCTGGTTTGCCTGGGCTTTGTTCGTCCCTGTCTCTCCGGCGGGTCAAACCTTCGTCCTGCTGCGTTCGGGATACTCCACACGGAGAATCGCTTCCGAGTTGAAGAGCGCCGGCGTCATTCGAAGCGAGGATGCCTTCATTCTCTGGCACTATCTTCACCGAGGCCGCTCGCTCAAAGCCGGGGAATATCTCTTCGAGAAGCCCGCCAGCGCAAGGGACGTGCATCGGCGCCTCGCTCACGGCGACGTTTACTTCCACACCGTGGTGGTGCCTGAGGGCTTTACGATGTTCGACGTCGCTCACGCCGTCGAAGCCGCAGGCCTCGGCCCCGCTGCAGATTTTCTGAAAGTTGCCCAGTCAGACACTCAGCTGATCGCCGACCTGGCTCCCGGAGCGCATTCGCTGGAAGGGTATCTGTTCCCTGACACCTATGAATTCAGCCGCATGCAAACCATGGAGGACATGGCCGCCGCCATGGTGAAGCAGTTTCGCCAGGTCGCGCACCAAATCGGATTGATACCCGCATCTCCCGAGAGCGTGCAACTAGGCTCCGCAACTCGGCTCAACCCAACGTCGGGCAGCGAGAGCGTCCCGGGCGACATTCAGCGGACAGTGATACTGGCCTCGATCATAGAAAAAGAAACGTCCGTTCCCGATGAACGTCCGCTGGTGGCCAGCGTGTACTCGAACCGCTTGGCAAAGAGAATCGCGCTCGACGCCGACCCTAGCATCATCTATGCAGAACTTCTGGCCGGAACCTATCAGGGCGGGCTCCATCATGCGGACATGCAGTTCCGTTCGCCCTATAACACTTACAGAAACGCGGGATTGCCCCCCGGTCCCATTGGCAATCCAGGACGCACTTCACTCGAAGCAGCGATGCATCCCGCGCAGAGCGACTACTACTACTTCGTCGCCGACGCCGCCGGCCACCACCGCTTCGCCCACACCATCGAAGAACACAACAAAAACGTAGCCGCGTACCGTCGAGCCATGCGAGGACAGTAACAACCCCGGACCTCGGGCGTCAGACCTCAGACCTAATCTGCTCAGGCCACCGAATGCTTGGTGCTTTCAGGACTTTTAATGGACTGGATCAGCGAATTCAGCATTCGACCCAGTTCTGTTGAAGTCTTGAGCAGAGCTTCAGCGCAAGTCGGAGTCAGGTACGCCAATCGCCGACCAATAAGAATCTGAGTTTCCAGTTCGAGCAGTGAACCACGAGCATGACAGAAGAACAGGGCGCGATCACATCTGTTGAGCGCCCTTTCCCCTCTGCTATGTTGCTTGGAATCGAGACAGCGGCCCTTCGCATCTGGCTCGTCAGGCCGTAGAGTTCCTCTCTCGGAAACTCCTTGGTTTCTTGATACACGCTGACAACCAGGTCCATAGCATTCTGCCAAACTCTGAGATCCCGATACGAAGCAGACATATATTATGTTGACCTCGAGGCTAATTCACGCCTTGTGCAAGAGATTGGTTGATCCGCGAAATGGACGCAAGGACATGCGTCACAGCGGACAAAAGTTTTCTGTGGATCGAAGGGGAGGCCCAAAGTCTGAAGTCCGAGTCTGGAGTCCGAGGTCTGAGGTCCGCCGTCAGAGGTCCGATCTTACCCGCCGCTCCATCCATCCCTGCAGAATGAGCACCGCCGCCATCCGGTCGACCGCCTTCCCTCGTTTCTCGATCGAGAGCTCGGTCTCCCGCAGCAGCCGGTTCGCCTCGGCTGACGTGAGTCTCTCGTCCCACATGTGGACCGGCAATCGGAAACGCTTGCGCAAGTCTTCGGCGAAGATTTGCATCTTCTCCGCCTGCCTCCCTTCAAGCCCGCTCATTCGCAAAGGCAAGCCAACCACGATTTCCTTCACGCCGAACTCGCGAATCACGCGTTCCAACGCTGCGAGGTCCGACCTTTTGTTTTTGCGCTGGAGAGTCTCCAGCCCCTGGGCCGTGATGCCAAGAGGGTCGGACACCGCAATGCCAATTCTTCGCGCACCTACATCAAGGCCGAGGATCCGCGCTCGGGAGCGTTCAGGTCGAACATCCCCTTCGGAAGGATCGAAGGCTACATCAGAATCTTGTTCGTCAGGCACCGCGCGATTATATGCGGCAGACCTCTCCGTGGCCCAGAACGGGAGGCCGAAAGATAGCGGTTCCAGAAAGGGAAAACGCCGCCGCTCGCGCCGGAGCACCTTGAGTTTCAAAGCCGTCGCCGTAACCTTGTTACCTAGCCGCAGCTTACCCTGCCAGAAGCGGCGCCTTGCGCTCAATCTTGCTTTCGTCATGCTGGGGGAGTAACATAAACGTAGTAGATAAGGCTTTCCCCCGCTTCATCGCCATCCTGGATGTCCATATGAGTAATGGTGACTTGAACTTCCACATCGGCGACAAAGTCGTCTATCCCAATCATGGCGTAGGTGTTATCGAACAGATCAGCAGCCGTTCCATCGGCGCCACGATGGAAAAGTTCTACCTGCTTCACATCAAGGCCAGCAGCCTGAAAGTAATGGTGCCCTGCCACAGCGTGGGTAGCGTGGGCCTGCGGCGTGTCGTCCGCAACGGGGAAATCCAGAAGGTTATTGATTTTCTTACAGTTAGCGACGCCGCCAGCAACGGCGACTGGAAAGACCGCTTTCGGGAAAATTCCGAACGCATGCGCACTGGATCGCTCCTCGAAGTCGCCGGAGTCCTCAAGAACCTGATTGCCTTGCATCAGGCGAAACCTCTGTCCTTCCGCGAAAAGAAGATGCTCGAGCGTGCCCGCTATCTCCTGGTCAGTGAACTGGCCATGGCCCGCAACGTTGAAGAGACCAAGATCGAAGAAGTGCTGACCGAAGCTCTCGCCAAATGCAAGCTGCGCTTCCCCGAGGCGTCGGAACTCCAAGCCTAGCCCTTTGCCGTTTTCGGTCTGCCGTCCCGCCAGAAGTTCCAAGCCGCTCTCCGGGTTTATAATCCTTTAGTTGTGTCGTGCTCTAGCTAGCGCTGTACTTTCAGGCTGTGCCGTAACCAATGACTGAACTCATCAAGAAAAAACTTCGGGACGAGATCGAGGCGCTCGAACACGAGCTGATCCACGAACTCCCCAAAGAGATCAAAAAAGCCGCCGCCCTCGGTGACCTCAGCGAGAACGCCGAGTATCACATGGCCAAGCAGCGCCAGGAGTTCGTCAAGGCGCGTGTCCGGCAGCTTGGCAAGCGCCTCGCCGACCTGTCCATGGTCAACATGAATAATATTCCCAAGGACCGTGTCGGCTTGGGTTCGACCGTCAAGGTCTACGACAACACCAAGAATGAAGAAGTCGAATACAAGCTCGTAACCAGCGAAGAGTCCGACGTGGAGGCGGGAAAGATTTCCACCACATCGCCGATCGGCCGCGCCCTGCTCAACAAGAAAGTCGGGGACACCGCCCTGTTCGTCACGCCGAACGGCAAGCGCGAAATGGAAATTCTGAGACTGTCCACGATTCACGACGAGGCTGCGCCCGAAGAGGCGAAAGCTTAATGTCCGCATCCTCGCTGTCGAAATCCTCGCCAACGAGATCTCCGCACTGGAAATCATGGACCAGCGCCTTCGGCCGCGCCTGCGGAGTGCTGCTCGACACCATCGTCCGCTGGCTGGCGTTGTCACGGATCAATCCCAACGTGCTCACCTTCATGGGACTGGTCGTGAACACCTGGGCGGCCATCCTTTTCGGCTCCGCCACCGCGCTTACGCAAAAGCGCATGTTCTTCTACGCCGGCCTGGTGATCATCTTCTCCGGCTTCTTCGATCTGGTGGACGGACAGGTCGCCCGCGCCACCAACCGCGTCACCCGCTTCGGAGCCTTCTTCGATTCCGTGGTCGACCGCTACAGTGACGCTTCCCAGTTTCTCGGACTGCTCGTCTTCTACGCTCGCGGCGACCGCTTCTTCTACGTGCTGCTGACCGCCTTCGTAATGATCAGCGCCATCATGGTCAGCTACACCCGCGCCCGCGCCGAGTCCCTGATCGGATCCTGCCGCGTAGGTTTCATGGAACGCCCGGAGCGCCTGGTGCTTGTCATCCTCGGCGCACTCTTCAACCGCATGGCCCCAGTCCTGTGGGTGATCGCAATCCTCTCGACCATCACCGTAATCCACCGCATGCGCTACACCTGGACCCGCACGCAGGACGGTGCGCCCGCCGTGGCCAAGGCGGGGCAAGCCGCGTAGCCCAAAAATTCGGGGGTATCCCCCCTCCCCCCTCGATCTCTGGAATCATCAGGTTAGCGCGAAATTCCCGCCAGATCCGAAGGTCTAAAGGACTTAGGGGTCAAAATCTAGATTGCAAAGAACTTAGCTGTGTCAGGATTAGTTGATCCCACGCTGCGTGTGCCGTGACTAGGATTGAACAAAATATCTGTGGAAGGCAAGGTTAGATGTCACATGCATGTGCTGAAAAAGTGGGGACGAAGAACTTCCGGCCATTACTTGAGGAGAGGATATAAGGCTGCCAAATCCGCCAGACGCCGGGGCTGCAAAACCTCAAAGCCTTTTTGCGGAACCTTCACGTATCGCCATGCGACATCGGTAAGGCTGGAAGCGTTTTCACACCAATTACTGGCCGCGGCATCCTTCTGTGACACTTCGGCTGACTCCATTCCCTTGGTTTCGATGAGCCACCGTTGCCCAGTTGAATCCATCGCGACGAAATCTGGATAGTAGGAGCGCAGGTTCATGCCTGCGTCTACGTAATCGATAGAGAAAGCGAACGACTGCGGAAGCTTGGCAAACGCGCTGACATCGTCTGCGTCGTCGAGAAAGCGAACGAAGGCTCGCTCGAAGTCGTTATCGCAGGGCACCATGTTGAAGACAGTGTGATTCGCTTCGTAGACCTTGCGCGACCAGGGGAATGGCTGGCAAGTCGAGAGCAGTCGGTCAGGCGCTAGAAGTTGCGGCACTTGATCGGCAATGCTCAACTGTTTCAACACCCGGCTGAACTCTTGAATGCACACATACGATGCAACTTGCGTACTCATGGCTCGCACGGTGACCATGTCGTTCAGATCCACCCATCGGCCAAACGCTTTATTTTCGAAAAAGTCGCGGACCTTCGGGGCGAGCATCGCGAACTGCGAAGGCAACTTGACCGCTTCGGCGATGCGCCGCGCGTAATATCCGATCAATTCCTGCGCGGTCTGAGGCTCTGGCACTCTGTAATCACGCTCGATAATCTTGAGCAGCGTGATGATGTCATGTCCCTCATAGCGGAAAGTCTTGTTATTAGGGTCGTCAGCAGTAAGCGGCAACAGCATGCTTTGGAACGACATCACGTCGAGAGTCGCGATCTCCTCGGCCAAGCTTTTCTTTCGCACCAGTGTGGGCGTGAGCACGGGTAGACCGATGTCGAATTGCTTTCGTTCTTCAAGCGGCATGATGGTTAAAATCCGTAGCTTGTCCTTGCCGATCTCGAAGGTCTCCAGTTGCATCTCTTCTAGCTTTTCCAAGTCGTCGACAAACTCAAGAAACTTCTGGTTGCCGATGATGTCGACGCGTTCTGTGTAGTCAGGGGTAAGGTCGCGGAACATGAGGCGTAGCCCGCGGCCGATAGCCTGCTCGGGTAGGATGTTGGCCTTCGCCGTGTATGGCCTGAGCCCTACGACGACCGTCACGTTCTGCACGTCCCAGCCCTCGCGCAACATGAGAACGCTGACAATTGCGTTAATCGGGCTCTCGGTGCGGTCTACGTTCTTAACGGTTTCTCGCGCTTTATCGAGTTCTTTGTCGCTGATCTCGCCGGACTTCTTGGTGTGAATGGTCTGCATCTTTCCGTCCCCGAATTCTGCGGGATACGCCTTGGCCAACCACTCAGCCACGTCATCGGCTTCTTCAGTGCTGTTCATCATGACGAAGAGTACGGGTTTGCGCCGCAACGCCTTGAGTTGGTCGCGATACTCCTTCCACCGCTCGACCGCCGCTGTCAGGTAGCCGCGGTAGCGGACGCTGGCGAAGTCAGATTTTGGTTCGGGGATTTTAGCCACGCCCTTCACGGGGCGCTTGACCACGTTTTCCACGATGGCTTGCTTCAGCGGATAGTCCGAGACAGTCCAAGGGAAGATAGTGCCGGTCTTGCTGAAGCGCGGGGTCGCGGAGAAATCAAGTTGCGCCGTTAGCGGCGTCTTGGCATGCAGCCTGGCGATGACCGCGTTCCACTCGCTGCCTTCGTCGTGTGTGTGGTGGGCTTCGTCGTTGATGACGAGTAAAAGGCCGGCGCGCTTGGCGATTCGCTCCGCGAAATCCGTCTGCTCTTGTTTCTGCGCCGGAGGTTTTGGGCCGAGGATGGCGGTCATTGCATCCGGTTCGTCGTCCGCCCGCTCTGGACGTTCATAGAACTGCTGAATATTAGTTAGGAAGAGCATGCCATCCGAATGCGCACGCTCACCCTCACCACGCATGACACAATCAAAGTCCCAGAAGATGTCGAATTCTTTAGGGCGGATAGGGTCTTCGCGGAAGATCTTTCCGGCGGCGAAATCGGCCTTCAGGCGTTCCAGTACGATCACGTTAGGGGCGATCAGCAAAAAGGTCTTGGCGTAATCTTTAGCAATTTCGTCCTGCTCCCGCACGGCGTTGAAGTATTGCCATGCAACCGCGAGCGCCATAACTTTCGTCTTGCCGCTGCCCGTGGCCATTTTTGTGCAGTAGCGGGCAAAGCCATCTTCCGGAGGAAGGTGAAGTTCTTTGATGTTCTGGGCGTAGCGCTCTAGAAGATCTTTGCGGGTCCTGATTTTTTCCACTTCCCAGACGTAAATGAGAGTTTCGATCGCTTCTCGTTGAAAGTCGTAATACTTGAAAGGCCGCCCCGTCCGAGTCTTGTGGTCGGCTACGAACCAGTAATTCAGCAACGTGCGCGTGGTGTCTGTAATGCCCTGGCAGACGCCGCTTTTCCACGACTTCATGGCTTCCCGCAACGCCGGAACACAAGCGCCGGAACGCAGCTTGGCTGTGATGTCGTAGAGGCTCAGTGTCTCGTCAGCGGTTTTTTTGCGGCGCGGCATTCGCTCTTACTCCGCTGTCATCCTGAGCGTAGTGAGTGCTTCGCGAAGCGAAGCATTCACGCAGTCGAAGGACCCCGTGTCGCTTACCCTCGGCACGGACGCGTCAGGGAGTTTCCACCACGTCCGACTGCACTGTGAGAACTCCCTGATACGTCTAACTTGGCGCAAGCAGATAAGGGGTCCTTCGACTCCGTGGGCTGCTTCGCTTCGCGAACCAGCCCACTCCGCTCAGGATGACAGGGCTTTTGGTTCATTTCACGTCTACGGTTAGTGTTTTTGTTGTGTCGTTGCCTAGAATGTCAATCACCTTCACTACCACTGTGTAGCGACCCGGTTCTGAGTACTCCCGCTTTACCGAAAGATCCAGCTTCGGGTTCTTGCGCGTTCGGTACGACTGCCACTGGTTGTGAAACGTGTCGTCTTTGAAATCCCAATCCACGGCCCAGTAGTCCACCATCTGGCTCCAATGCTTGATGGCACTGCGCACTTCTGCTGGAACATCATCGAGTGGAATCACGAAATCGGAGAGCGTCAGAGTTAGTTCGCGCTTCTTGATTTTTGTGTCAACAGAGAGTGCACCTAACTCGAAGAAGTGAACGTCTCCTTGTTCGACGGCTTTCTTTTCCAGCACTTCGCGAGGAATTTTCTTGAACGCCGCGTCAACTCGGGCCTGGGCTGCGACTTCTTTGGCGGTTTCGTTCAGTTCGAGGGCGAATTCCCATCCCAACACGTCCACCGCAGGTTTCTGCGGGGAGTTGGCGCCTTTGCCGGCGGCTTTCCATACTTCGGCGGCGATGGCGTTCACGTCGGCTCGGGTCACGGGCGCGTCCACGGCAGCTACGTGCACCATGCGCCCGGACTTGACGCCGTGCAGCCAGGCGTGGCCGCTGACCGGCGTGGCGTGGTAAAGCTCAAGGATGAACTTGCGGTAGGCCGCCTCGCGTTCTTTCTGTTCTTCGAGCCTGTCTTTGCCGTTTGAGGGAAACTCGGCGACTTGCCATTGCTGGCGCTCGTACTTGCCGAGGTTCTGCACGACAAACGGTCTGAGGCCTTGGAGGGGAAGCAGCCGCTTACGTGTCGTATGGATGGCAAAACGTCCCAAGTCGCAAGCGATCCAGCGGCGGTTGAGTTTTTCGGCAACAGCGGCTGTGGTGCCGGAGCCACAGAAGCAGTCGAGGATAAGATCGCCTTCGTTAGAGGAGGCTTTAATGAGTTTTCTCAAGAGCGCAGTTGGCTTCTGAGTGGGGTATCCGGTGCGGTCGTCCGATGACTGGTTCTCGATTGGGATAAAGAAGGAATCGTTTGGAGGAATTCCAGGGCGCAGGTAATCCCTTACTACAAGTTCCGGGTGGGTTTGTTCCCAAGTGACGTCGACATCTTTAGCACCCTTGATGGGGCTTCCCTTCAAGAATCTCCCATTCAACCGATAGGATCCTTTTTCGTCATTGTGACGGTACTTTTTTATTGTGATAGGCGAAAGTTTCTGCATTACTTCTTCGTCAGTCCAGTTAAAAGTCCAGTGATCGGATTTCTTGTATAGCAGTAAGTCATCATGTTTTCTATTCCAGAATCGGTCCGAGGAATGGCGTGTCTGATAAGACCACACAACATTATTGAGAAAGTTGTCTCGCCCGAAAACCTCGTCTAAGATCACCTTCGCACCATGAGCTGCTCGCCAGTCGAAATGGAAATACACGCAACCAGTTTCAGCCAGGAGATCACGAAAAAGAACCGCCGTCTCGTATAACCACTGAAAGTACGAGTCATAGCCACGACCCCAGGTGTCGCGATAGGCTTTTTGCTCAAGAACTGAAGGCTGCTTTAGGAAGTTGATCTCCTCCTCTCCGTCTTCTACATCCACATCGTCTTGACTGGGAAGAGATGCATTGTACGAAAAATCCGCGCCTGTATCGAACGGGGGGTCGATGTAGATCAAATCCACCTTGCCGGCGAACTCGGGCAGGAGCGAGGGCAGGACGTATTTCTTGTCGCCCCAGATGAGGCGGTTGCGCCACTCCGGGTCGTGGCCGGAAGAAGAAAGCTCCAGCGTGCGCTGGCGGTCCTGCACGCTCTCGTTGACGGTCTCAACGGTTTGAAAGGGCAGCTCGATACGAACGGGCGCACGCTTGTGGCCGTGCTCGTCGTACTTACCATCCCAGATGAGTTCTGCCATGCCTGAGTGGGGGAGCGGACATCTTACATCAAAGAACGGCAGGGGATGGTTGTGGGAAGGATTAGTTCGGAAAATGGAACCGTGCCGGTAGTGGTAGCGACGTACAGCGATTCGCGCGCGACTGCGTGATTGGGCCGAGAATCGCGGAGCTTGGACCCCGCTGGACAGCCGAGGGCGGCTGTCCCCACACGTTCCTTTCCGGAAGCCGGGAGCGCGCTTTGCTAGACTAAGGCGCGATGCCAAACAATCCTGTGCTCGTCATTCACGGCGGCGCTTGGGCCATGCCGGATGACATGGTCGAGGCGCACATCCGCGGCGTGCGCAATGCGCTGGCTGCGGGATGGCGCGTGCTTGAGCGCGGAGGATCGTCGCTCGACGCGGTTGAGGAAGCGGTCGTCATCATGGAGGATGACGAGACTTTCGACGCCGGGCGGGGGAGTTTTCTCAATCGCGACGGCAAGGTGCAACTCGACGCGCTCATCATGGACGGATCTACGCTGCGCGCCGGGGGCGTGGGATGCGTCGAGCGGTTGCGCAATCCCGTGCGGGCTGCGCGGAAGATTCTCAGCGAGAGTCCGCATGTGTATTTTGTGGGAGAAGGCGCGGAACGGTTTGCCGCCGAACATGGCGTCCCGCTGTGTGGGAATGAAGAGCTGGTCATCCCGCGCGAGGTTGGCCGGCTGCGCGAATATCAGGCACAGGCCGCGAATGGGGGAAATGATTTGTTTGCGCCCGCGATTTCACACGATACGGTGGGCGCGATTGCGCTCGATCGCGACGGCAACATTGCCGCTGCCACGTCGACTGGAGGCACGCTGAACAAGGCTCCGGGAAGGCTGGGCGATTCGTCGCTGATCGGCTGCGGCTGCTATGCCGACAACCTGAGCGCGGCGGCCTCGACCACGGGATGGGGCGAGCCGATCATGAAGCTGGTGCTGGCCAAGTGGACGGCGGACCGCATATCCGCGGGGAACTTGCCGGAGTGGGCGGCGCAGGAGGCCATGAATTATCTGAAGCAGCGGCTCAACGGACACGGCGGCATCATCGTTCTCGACGCGAAGGGACAATTTGGTATCGCGCACAACACGCCACGCATGGCTTGGGCATTGAAGACGGTGCAGAAAGAAGAGGCTGGGGTGGAGCGGAGTGTGTGAGGTTTGCGGGAAGCTTTTATGAAATCTCTTATCTCTTGGCATACTTCTTTCGGGACGCGGGTCGAACTTCGTGGCCATCGCCGATAGCATTGCTGCGGGACGGATCGCAGGCGCGCGGATTGCAGTTGTGATCTCGAATAACGCCGGGGCGCCCGGCATCGCGATTGCCCGCGAGAGAGGATTGGAAACGCTCGTCATTCCTTCGAAAGGTAGAACGCGCGAAGAGCATGACCGCGAGGTCGTCGCCGCGCTGCAGCAGCATGGCGTCGATCTGGTCTGCCTGGCCGGCTACATGCGTCTGCTGTCTCCCTGGTTCGTGCAGCAGTTCCCGCGGCGGATTCTCAACATTCATCCGTCACTGCTGCCTGCGTTTCCCGGCCTCGAAGCGCAGGAGCAGGCGTTCGCTTATGGGGTAAAAGTGTCCGGCTGCACCGTGCATTTTGTGGATGAAGAGCTCGATCACGGGGCCATTATTGTGCAGAAGACGGTTTCCGTTCACGACAGCGATGACGAGCAGAGCTTGGCTGCGCGCATTTTGGAGCAGGAACATATCGCGTACACCGAGGCGATCAATGTGGTGCTGGGCGGGAATTTCGAGGTGAGAGGGCGCAGGCTCTCGAAATCAAGTCAAAGGGCAGAAGGTAGAGTGCAGAAGTAAGTATTCAGCAGTGCGAACTGGAAATGGCGTGACATCCATCACAGACTTCTGCATTTTGACCTCTGCATTCTGACTTCTGCTCGCTGCAATCTTTATAATGCCAGTCGATGCCCAACTTCGCTCCCGTCGACGAGCAGCTGACCTATCTCAAGAAAGGTTCCGCGGAAATCATTCGCGAGGCCGATCTTCGCGCCAAGCTGGAGAAGTCCCGCAGCACTGGCAAGCCCCTGCGCGTGAAGCTCGGCATGGATCCGACTGCCCCTGACTTGCACCTTGGACACACTGTGGTTCTGCGCAAGCTCAAGCACTTTCAGA
>WNFG01003872.1_pt1 | contig 17650 bp, 17 predicted proteins | sample 5400431 | NCBI WGS metagenome assembly WNFG01 (sample SAMN13153346, study PRJNA577476) | soil metagenome | isolation source: 120 cm saprolite under Douglas fir tree site 2 hole 3 replicate 2 | place: USA:California | collected 2015-04-18 | reverse complement strand
GCGCGGTCAGGAAGACAGGCACGTTTAGTTTTGTGGCCAGGCGCTGCAGGCCAGCCACATGGTCGGAGTGCTCGTGCGTGATCAGGATGGCGGAGATTTCCTCGGTGCGCTCGCCGAACGCCCGCAGCCGCTTGAAAGTCTCGCGGCCCGACAGCCCGGCATCCACCAGAATGCGCGTTGCACTCGACGCCACCAGCGCGCAGTTCCCACGACTGCCGCTAGCGAGCACCGACACCGACACTCCCATAGCCGTAGCTTACCTCCACCGGCTGTGGAAACGGGAACAGTTTTTTCCGTGGCCGGTACCTTTGGTGGGACTGCCCTGGTGGGCGCTTCCGTAGACGCCAGCTTGTTTCTATCAGGTAACCCATCACGTCCACGGGGCTTCGACTATCGCGAACGGCGAGATGGATCTACACTTATCGCCGTTTTCGAGTCAAGAAGGAAATAGCGGTTAAACAATTAGCGGGAAGTTCCCCCCTCCCAAGAAAAAATTCTACGAATCGCTTTTCAGTGCTTAGGCACATAGAGGAGGACCATCATGAAATTGGCATCACGTTTTTTGAGTGCAGTTCTGTTTCCTTCGCTTGTGATCGCGCCAGCAATTGCTGCCGGTCCGTTCACAGTAGTAGCAGACGGTCTCCAGAACCCACGCGGCTTGGCGTTCGGCCCGGGAGGCCGGCTGTATGTTGCTCAGGCTGGCTCCGGCGGTGCCACCGCGACGGGCAAAATTACGGAGATCCGCTATCCCTGGCTGGCAAATCCGGCAGTCCACGATGTCGTCACCGGGCTCATCTCGGTCGGCAAAGAAAGTACGGCCGTTATCGGCGATCGCGTTGTTGGGGAAGTAAGCAAGGATCTCCTCCGTCCCGTCCGGATGCACCAGGTCAAGCGTGTTGGACGCCGCATTGGCGACATACAGCTGGTCCGACAACGCCAGCACCCCGTACGGGTTCGAATCCGGAAAATCACGCGGCGCGAGGTCGTGGTGGACTATTGTCCAGGCGTAATCGAAGTCTCCGACATTCGAGACATCGCGGATCTGGCCGCCCTGGCTCACTCTAAGCAGATGCCCGAGTCGCGAGGGGAAGCCCGTGGCGGCGTTCGAGACCTCCATAGCTGCATAGAGAGTGCCGTTGCCGATGGCCGAGAGCCCGGCAACGCTATCGCGTCGATCCGAGCCAAGCCGACCCTAATAACATGGGTACGGTCTTGAGCCTCGCGACGCCGTGGGCAACAGGACTGTGGCCGATCAACGGGTGTGCCTTCGGGCCTGATGGCAGCTTCTACGCCTCCCAGCTGATTACCAGTTCCAACTTCAGTGGCGGCGATGTGGTGAAGATTCCGTTCGACACTCCGAGCGTCCACACGTCGCTAACCAGCAGCACGCTGGCGTTCCCCGCAGGGGTTGCGGTCGGTCCTGATGGTAATGTCTATGTCTCGAACGGCGGCGCCTTCGTGCCTCAAGGACAAGTGGTACGGCTTACGAACCACTGACAACTGGCATGGGTGACGGGCGCCATGCGCTGCTGACGCCCGTCACCAACCCACCCCCCCGGCTCACTTCTTCGCAAACAAATTGTCCACCACGTTCCGCCCGACCGCGCCGCCGAACGCGCCCGCGATTCCCGGCACGAACGCCAGAAAGGATTCGTAGATCTGCGCGCGCTCCGGCTTCTGCGACAGAAAAAAATATGCCAGCCACTCCACCACCGGCACGAACACTCCGACCAGCAGCACCCAGCGCCAGGGCTTTCGCGGACGCAGAATCCCCAACAGCATGTTCGCCGCCACCACCACCATCGCGGTCAGGAGCAAATCGCCGACTTTGATGTCCACCCACGCCGCCAGCACTCCCGACAGGGCCGCCAGCAAATAATAGAAACCGTCGCCGCCAGATTTTTTCTCAGGAAGAATTTCGCCCCAGGCTGTCGTCATTTCTTTGATCTCTCGTACCGTGAATCATGACGGTGAGACGCCCGGCTCTCCACCGCAGCACCTCAGCCTATCCTACGAGTAAGTGTAAAAGCCGCGCCCACTCTTGCGTCCCAGCCAGCCCGCATCCACCATCTTGATGAGGAGCGGACAAGGCCGGTACTTCGGATCGCCCAGCCCATCCTGCAGCACCCGCATGATGTCGAGGCACACGTCGAGCCCGATAAAATCCGCCAGCGTCAGCGGCCCCATCGGATGCGCCATCCCCAGCTTGAACACTTCATCGACCGCCTCCGCCGTGGCCACGCCCTCCATTACGGCGTACATGGCTTCATTCAGCAGCGGCATCAGCACCCGGTTCGACACAAATCCTGGAGCGTCATTTACCTCCACCGGCGTCTTCTCCAGTTTCAGCGCGAGCTCGCGCACCGTCTCGAACGTAGCCTGCGAAGTCGCGAGGCCACGAATCACTTCGACCAGTTTCATCACCGGCACGGGATTGAAGAAGTGCATCCCAATCACCCTGTCGGCGCGCCCGGTCAGCGCCCCAATTTTGGTAATCGAAATCGAGGACGTATTCGAAGCCAGAATCACCTCCGGCTTCGGCTTCATTATGCGATCCAGTTCGCGGAAAATTTCCGCCTTGATCTCAAACTTTTCCGTCGCCGCCTCGATAACCAGATCGCAATCCGCGAGCTTCGCCCGATCCAGCACCGCCGTAATGCGCGCCAGCGTGGAGACCTTGTCGCCCACCGTGTGATCTTGTTCTTGGCCACTTCGCGATCGAGGTTCTTGGCAATCGTATCGAGCCCGCGATCCAGAAACCGCTGCTCCACATCGCACAGCACCACGCTGAATCCGGACCGCGCGAACACGTGGGCGATCCCATTGCCCATCGTGCCCGCCCCCACCACTCCCACCCGCTGCATCGCCATAATGGCCTCGCAAGAAAAGGAAACTGGAAAGTTTAGCAGAGTGGGCTAGACGGCCTGGCAAGCGCGTGCGGCTCCTTCTTATTCTCGCGCTGCTCTTTGTCCCCGTCCTTCGAGTGTCACGTCCCCTCGATTACCTAAGACCCTCGTCTTAATCGGCTCTGGACGGCACGACTGACGCCATGCCCTTCCGAAACCGGCGTCCAACCGGGGCACTCCATTGTCAGCCTGGAATGGGCCGGCAACGAGCCAAATCTCCAACCCTTCCTGGTCCGCAAGGTGGCTCAACCCATCGCCACGGAGGGTCGTAAGAGGTCCGCGGCCGCTTAGCCTGAACCAAGCGAGTCCAAACGAAGCCCGGCCGGCCAGACCGGGCTTTTGATTTTGTTGTATCTGTTCCCCACAAGTCTATCCATCAGAACCTGAGCAGAAAGTTCACGATCTCGCGCTCCGCCCAATAACCGTCGTAATAACGACGACCACTGCTATTCCCCCCTCCGGCAGGCAATCTGACAGGTGATCCGGCAGATGATCCGACAGGCGGCCCGATAAACGCGCAGTGGCCGCCATCGGCCGTCTCGACGAAGGTGATGTTCTGGTTCGACGAAATCCTCCGTCGCGTCTCCGCCGTGATGCGAATGAATGGGTCATTCGCGGCGTGCAAGACCAGCGCCGGAACCGCGATCCGCTCAAGCACGTGCGCAGCCGAAGCGCGATCGTAGTAGTCGTCCACGCCGGTGAAGCCGCAGTAGTAAGCCGTCACCTTGTCATCAAACTCGCGCATGCTGCGGATGCCACGCAGGCGGCTGACGTCGAAGTGATCCGGAAACAGGCGCGCCTTCTGCAGCATCCGGTGGCGTAGCGCCCACAGAAAATATTTTTCGTAAATCCGGTTCGCCGGCTCGTGCAGCGCATCCGCCGACGGGGCCAGATCAATCGCCGGACAACACACAGCGACGGCGCGAAACTGTGGCGGCGCTTGCGATCCCCACTCCCCCGCCAACTTCAGCACGATGTTGCCGCCCATCGAGAAGCCGACCAGCGCCAGGCGCGAAACGCCGTCGCGCCCGATGACCTCGCGCGCCACTGCCGCTACATCATTCGACAGCCCCGAGTGATAGAGCACCGGGGCGAGCGCATCCGTGCCGCCGCAGTTGCGCTGGTTGTAGCGGATCACATTCATCCCCGCGGCCAGCGCCTTCTCGGTGACGCCAAGCATGTACTGCGACTCGCTCGACCCCTCGAGCCCGTGCACAACGATGATGGTCAGCGCGTGCGCTCGATCCGCTTGCCAGTGGCAATGGCAAAGCACCTGGACGCCGGGCTCCACTTCGATCAGCCGCTCGTCGGGCGCAGGCAGATGAAAACGTCGCGCGATTAAAAAGCTGGCAACCGTTTGCACGTGCCCGCCGCGCAACCAGCGGCGCGGTGTGAAGGGACGTGTCTGGTCGCGTGTTTGCGAAGTGACCACGTTTTGATTTTAAATAGAAGACAGCAATTTTCTTCGCGGAGTTTTCTTCATGCCTATCTTCGAGTACGTCTGCAAGGAATGCCAGCACGAGTTCGAGGCTCTGGTCTTCGGCAAACAGAAAGCCGAGTGCCCGAAGTGCCAGAGCAAGAAGCTGGAGCCGCAACTCTCCGTGTTCGCCGTGTCGGCCAAGGGCGGAGCGACTTCCCAACCGTCTTTCTCGCCGGAGTCGGCGGGTCCCTGTGGGTCGTGCGGCGACGCTCGCGGGCCGGGGGCGTGCTCACTGAAAGACCTCGACTAAAGTCCTTTGTTAGCCATCAAGAGCGTTACGTGTGAAACAGAAGTGCGAGGGTCGTTTTCGATAGTAGCTGTATGCTATACACGGATGCCGCGTATTTTCCGATTAGTATTCCGTGGTGAAACTCGAATTTCGAAATCCAACACCTGAAGGCGCGTTGATGCTATTCACTCGCGGCATGCCTGAAGGCATGCCCTGATACGAATCTCACTTTCACCGCGGACTGCTGGACTATCCCTCGTTAATGCAACGTAACTTCGGGAACCCTCTGGCGTGTAACCGATGTGACGTTTCGCTCTGAGGCGTTCGTGGTTATGATCTGAATCGTTCAGGTGAAATCGGAGCGGAACTCGGAGCGGGAATGGATCGGCGAAAAGAGCGCAGACTGAACCTGGAGTTGCCGGTACGCATCTGGGGCGTGGACAGGACGGCGCGGCCTTTCGCGGAACTGGTTCGCGTGCGCAACGTCAGCAACCGTGGGGCGGTTTTGGTCGGCGTGCGTTCGAAGGTCCAGACTGGAGAAGTGCTGGACGTGCAACACGGCGCCTCGCGGGCGCAATTTCGCATTGTGTGGATGAGTCTTTCGGGAGAGGCCGGCATACAGGCTCTGGCATTTGAGCCGCCCATCTTTGGCATGGGCATTGGCATCGGCCTCCCCAAAGTTTTTGAGATGGTGGGGACCGGATAGACCAAAGCCGAACGGCACTTATCGGTCAACTAACGTGGATTCACGTGACCGGTTCCCACTGGTGTTTCTTCGACAAGGAATCTCGCAAACACTTCGTTCGATAAGAGACGACCGCGAGCGGTGAGGCGCACGGTGGCGCCTTGCTGTTCGAGCAGGCCGTCTTGTATGCATTGTTTGATTGCGGATTCCCAAGCGGCGACTGCGTCCTGGCTGATTTCTTGTTGCGAGCCGCTGAAGGCCTCAGCGGCTAAAGCCGTCTTTTCTGCGGCGTTTGTGGCACGACTAAAGTCGTGCCCTTCCCACAACCTGCTTTCCGTGCGAAGGCGTTCGAGATTGATGCCCCGGTTGAGGCGCAGACCGAGGAAGAAACTTTCTTCGATTGCTGCCAGCGCTGAGACTGGCGTCACCGTATGCGGCGCGCGATTCATGTAGGCGTCAAGCGAGTCGGCGGTGGCGAAGCGGACGGCTTGGTGACCGTCGTCCCCCTGACGACTGGCGGCAAGCATCGAGTGGGCATCGACGCCGAAGCCTAGATGGGGCTGGCGCGTCCAATATTTCAAGTTATGGCGCGACTCGTTGTTTCGTAACTCACGATCGCGCGACTGCGAGGCGACGCGGGCGAAGTTGGAAATTTCGTACTGCGCGATGCCGGCGTAGGCTAGCGTCTCACACGCTTGCTGGTAGAAATCGGCGGTCGCGTCGTCGTCGGGGACAAAGTGGGCATGGTAACGGGCGCCTCCGGCGATCAGTTCCCTTCCCAGACGCGAATCGTCGTCCACTTCGAGCATGTAAACGCTGGCGTGCGGAACACCCGTCGCAATCGTCTCCGACACCGAGAAGGCCCAGCTTTCCTGCGTCTGGTGTGGCAGCCCGGCAATCAGATCGATGTTAATGTTGGCGAGGCCGGCCTCCCGCAGGCGACTGATCTCGTCGAGAACGGTTAAGCGTTTGTGCAGTCTTCCCACGGACTGCGCTTCTTGATCGACGAGGGATTGCACGCCCAGGCTTACCCGGTTGACCCCGCATTGCAGTAAGGTTTCGATGAGAGCGGGAGTAAGTGTACCCGGAGCGCATTCGACAGTGATTTCGGCGTCGGACGCAATCGCAAAATGATCGCGCACGGCGGCGAAGATGCGCAGCAACTGCCCAGCATCGAGGATCGACGGCGTGCCTCCGCCGAGATAAATGGAGTCGGCGGTTTCGTCGAGCTCAGTTCCGAGCGTACATCCCAACTCCACCGCAAGCTGGCGCGAGTTTCCGATATCTTCGAGCAGGCGGGCAACGTAGTTTTCGTACGCGGACTTCGAGAACACGTCGGAAGCGAAGTTGCAGTAGCTGCATTTGGTCCGACAGAACGGGACCGAGATGTAGAGGCCGAGCGGCATGCTGCTTTTTATTCTATGGGACGCGCGCTGCCTAGTGGTGGCTTAGAATGGAGCGACGGGAACCCGTTACCGATGGGCTCCACAGATCATCTGTAGCACTGACGAGAACAAATATGAGCGATGAGACAATTGATCTTTTATGCGAGAACTGCGGTCAGACTTTTTCAGTCTTTCTGCACCAGATGGCCGACAAGAATGCCAAGGTCGTGTGCCCGAATTGTCGCGGGAGCCGTGACTGCAACCCTGCCAATGCTGCCCAACCGGTTGCGGGGACTGGCTCCGTCAGAAAGATTATTTAGAGTGTTTGGTTTCTAGTCGTTTGTACAGATGCGCATTTCTTGCGCCCGTCGCGCGCCGATTAGTGGTGCAGCTTCCTTTCGGGGGGACCGGGCATCCAATGCGGTGAGAATAAATATGAGCGACGAGAAGGTTGATTTCTTATGCGACGACTGTGGGGAGGCGTTTTCAGCCTTCCTGCACGATATGGCCGACCACAATGCCAAGGTGACGGCGTGTCCGAAGTGCGGCAAGAATCATGAATTCAAACCTCCGGAGACGCCAAGCCAGCTGCGGGGGACACAGTCGATCGAAAAGACTAGAATCCATCCCACAAATCGCAAATCACCCGTCTAGGCACACGTTTCGGACGGCAGGGACATGCTGCGTGTTGCAGGGCGGCGAATGCCTGATCGGATTCGACCTACAATTCGCGAGCCAGAACGCCGGTTGGCTTTAGGGTTTCATCCCCATCGAGATGCGCGCTTCGCTCGGCTTCGACGGGCCAGCGCGCCTGCCACACGAGCCGAACCTTTTCCATCCTGCGCGCTCCTTCGGCCATCTATCTAGAGGGATGTTGTTGGGGTATTGTCCATTAAGGTAGTCTTTAATTTGGGGTAATCTCAGATTTGGTACTCTCGCGCCACCGATGGCCTCCAATCAGGAAGAAGAAGTATTAGGGAAAGCATACGACGGCCGGCTGATGCGGCGGCTGCTTACGTATCTGCGTCCGTACAAGTGGCACGTGGTGGTGGCACTGGCGGCGATCATCCTGAAGTCTGGGTTGGACGTGCTGGGGCCGTACCTCACCAAGATCGCCATCGATAAATACCTGGCGAAGTCGCCGAATTCGCACTCCTATTCCCACTCCTGGATTGGCGACCGGCTGAGCGACGCTCCGCTGACCGGCATTGCGCAGATCGGCGCGCTCTACGTCGGGATTCTTATCTTCACTTTCACGCTGGAGTTCATCCAGACTTACCTGATGCAGTGGACTGGGCAGAAGGTGATGTTCGATCTGCGCAAGCAGATTTTCCGCCACCTGCAGTATATGCAGGTCGCGTTTTTCGACAAGAACCCGGTGGGCCGGCTGGTGACGCGCGTGACCACCGACGTCGATGCGCTGAATGAAATGTTCACGGCGGGAGTGGTCTCCATTTTTGAAGATGTCTTTGTGCTGGCCGGCATTATCGCGATCATGATGAAGATGAACTGGAAGCTGGCGCTGATTACGTTTGCGGTGCTTCCTGTGATTGTGTATGCGACCAAGATTTTTCGCGACAAGGTGCGCGATTCCTACCGGCGCATCCGCACGGCGATCGCCCGGATCAACTCTTTTTTGCAGGAAGCGGTCTCGGGGATGCTGGTCTTGCAGCTTTTCAATCGCGAGAAGCGCGCCTTCAATAAATTTTCCGGCATCAACGCCTCCCACATGGAGGCGTTTAAAGACGCCATCATGGCGTACTCGGTGTATTACCCGGTGGTCGAAATACTTTCTGCGATTGCCATCGCCAGCATTATCTGGTTCGGCGGGAACTATGAGATCCGGCGCGTGGTGACGCTGGGCGTGCTGGTCGCGTTCATGCAGTACGCGCAGCGGTTCTTCCGTCCGATTCAGGATCTGAGCGAGAAGTACAACATTCTGCAGTCGGCGATGGCGGCGGGGGAGCGCGTGTTCAAGCTGCTGGATACCAAGATTGACGTGACGTCGCCGGCGGTCACGAAACGGCCGCAGGGGCCGGGGCGGATTGAGTTTGATCATGTGTGGTTCGCTTACAACGTTTCAGGACAAGCCAGTGGAGGGACGGGCGTCCCCGCCCGTCCGGAGGCTGCGGCGGGACGGGCGAGGGCGCCCGTCTCTCCACAAACAATGCTTCAACAAACTGGTGAGCCCGATTGGGTTTTGCGCGACGTAAACTTTGTGCTTGAACCGGGCGAGACGATCGCCGTCGTCGGCCACACCGGGGCAGGCAAGACCACGCTGATCTCGCTGCTGATGCGCTTCTACGACGTGCAGCGGGGAGCGATTCGCATCGACGGCGTGGATATCAAGGAGATGAGCCTCGACGATCTACGCGGCCGCTTCGGCGTCGTCCTGCAGGACCCGTTTCTATTCAGCGGCACGGTTGCCGGGAATATCCGGCTGGGAACAGCGCGCATTCAAGACGCAGACGTTGAGCAGGCCGCGGAGGACGTAAATCTCGCCGACTTCATTCGGACATTGCCGGGAGGATTCAAGGAAGAAGTGCGCGAGCGCGGCTCGACGCTCTCGACCGGGCAGAAGCAGTTGATTTCGTTCGCCCGCGCGCTGGCGCACAACCCGAAGATTCTGATTCTCGATGAAGCGACTTCGAGCGTGGATACGGAGACTGAATTCCGGGTGCGCGACGCGCTCAACCGCATGGTGGAAGGGCGGACGGCGCTGATCATCGCGCACCGGCTGTCGACCATCCAGCGCGCCGACAAGATCATCGTGATGCATAAAGGCCAAGTCCGCGAGATGGGATCGCACCAGCAACTGCTGGCCCAGCGCGGGATTTATTACAAGCTGTATCAGCTGCAGTATAAGGATCAGGAAATGCCGGCGGGGGCTCCCTCGGTCACGGCGAACGCCGACGACTGAATGCTGCTCCGCTAAACACCGCTCCTTCCACCCCCGTTACAATGTGTCCCTGTGCACGTTCTCATCTCAGCCGGCGAAGCCTCGGGCGACATGTATGGCGCGCAGCTGATCGAAGCGCTGCGGCGGAGGGTGGCTATTCCTGCCCGTGTGGGGACGGGGCTCCGCCCCGTCCAAGCGGGGCAAAGCCCCGCCACCACACAGGCCGTGGAGATTGATTTCTTCGGCGCGGGTGGGGAGCGCATGCGGGCAGCGGGATGCGAAATCGTTGTCGATGCTAAAGACCTTGCGGTTGTCGGGATCACTGAGATTCTTAGCCATCTGCCGAAGATTCTTAGGCTCTATCGGAAATTGATTCGTGCGGCCGATGAAAAACGGCCCGCCCTTGCCATCGTCATCGACTCGCCCGCCTTCAACTGGCGCGTTGCCCGCCAGATGAAGAAGCGCGGCATCCCCGTGGTGTATTACGTCGCGCCGCAATTCTGGGCGTGGCGCCAGGGACGAGTGAGGTTGCTGCGCAAATATGTCAACAAGGCGCTGGTGATTTTTCCCTTCGAAGAAAAGTTCTATCGCGATCGCGGAGTGGACGCTACGTTTGTTGGCCATCCGCTAGCTGCTCTGCCTGCGCCTGCGATCACTCGCGAGGCTTATGCGACCGCGAACCAGCTCGACGCAGCGAAGCCCTGGGTCACGCTGATGCCGGGCAGCCGCCGCAAAGAAGTGCGCATGAACTTGCCGACGATTCTCGACGCGGTGGATCGTCTGGGAAAAGATCGGCTAGAAAAAGATCGCATGGGCAGCGGTTATGAATTCCTGCTGCCAGTGGCGCGCACGCTTGATGCGGCGTTTCTCATGGAATTGATCGCGACGCCGACAAAGACGCGGCGAGCCGCGTCTCTACAGGGGATTCATCTGGTTCCTGAAGCGCTACCCGCGCTCTACCACTCGCGCGCGGGGATCGTTGCCAGCGGCACGGCTACTGTCGAAACGGCCATCATGGGGACTCCGTTTGTCATGGTGTACCGCGTATCTCCGCTGACCTACGCGCTGGGCAAGCCGCGGGTGAAGGTTCCGTATTTCGCGATGGTCAACCTGATTGCCGGGGAGCAGGTCGTCCCGGAACTGGTGCAGCACAAATTTACGGTGGAAAATATCGTCGTGGAGATGAACAAGATCATTCCTGAGGGCGAGCCGCGGACGCGCATGATTGGACGCTTGGCGGCAGTTAAGGCCAAGCTGAAGCAAGGGAGCGGCGGTGCTCATCCGGCGGAAACTGCGGCCGAGATCATTTTGAAAGAGATCGGGCTAATGGCACCGCGCTCTTAGCGCAGCTGGCGCGTGTACCAGACGTTGCCGGGTGTGAGCCAGTTATAACCCTCGCCCCAGGCGGTCTGCGTATGCGATTGATTGTCAATATCCATGTCGAAGTAGTCGCCAAACGGAAAGCGGAAGCCATCGGTGAAAATGTAGCTGTAACCGGCCACGTAGGTCGAGAGGACGGTTTCACCCGACCAACTGGAGCCTCCGTTGGTTGACGTGCGGTAATAGACGTTCCAGTGCGGTTCATTGCGCTGATCCATCCATGCGATGCGGATGTCCCCGGCCGCGCCCGCCGCGACCGACGGGAATGCATGGTCAACCCCGGAAGGAGCAAGGGAGACGTCGGCTTTCGGACTCCACGTATTGCCCTGATCGATGGAAGTCGAGTAGAAGATTCGCTCCGGGCCGCCGTCAACCGTGCCCGAGTTCCATAGCACATAGAGCTGGCCGGCCGTGTCGGAGGTCATAGCAATGCCGGGACCGAGAAACGCCCATCCGCAGCTGAAGGCGGAGCAATCCGGCGGCGAACCGGAGACATCCAGCAAAGTCGGGGTCCAGGTCTGGCCGCCATCGGACGACTTGGTCACGTAGAGGTTCACCGGGCCTTTGGCCCCGCCATTTTGCGTGTAGCCGTCCCATGCGAAGTAAACGTTGCCAGCGGGATCGACGGTACCACCGCCGGTCAGCGACCACCCAAATTGCGCGTTGGCATTGACCTTGACCGAGGTCCAAGTCACCCCACCGTCGTGGGACGAGGAACACCACACTACTTGCGCGTGATCGTAGGCAACATATACATCATTCCCGCGCACGGCCAGGATATCTTTGTCGGTGCCGGCATTCGTGGAGTTGGCGATCACCGTGGTCCAGGTCTGGCCGAAATCGGTTGACTTGGCGACTTCGATCAGGCTCTTGTTGTTCTGAAGCCAGGACGCGTACACGGTCTTCCCGTCAATCGGATCAACTTTGACCTGGACGTCGATTTGTCCCGAACCTGGGTCGGCAATCACGCGTGGCGCCGACCAGGTTTTGCCGTTGTCGCTCGACACCACGAGATCGGCGATCGAACTGGGGCAGCCCTTGCAGCTCGGCGGAAAATCTGGGATCAACACGTAAACGTGCCCATGTCGATCGGCGGCAATGGCTGGTTCCCAGGTGTCTCCAGGCAAACTCGCACCCAGGCGGGTCTGCGGTTGAAAAGTCTGCGCGAAAAGCAATGCTGGGGTTAAGACGGTTACTAATCCGGTGAGCAATAACGTCAAACTGCGAATCGCTGCGCGAGTCATGGAAACCTCCCGATCCAGGCGGGGTGGAACAACGGCGTGCAAGCCGGGCGAAAGTATACACCGAACCGAGCCAGACTGCCGGAATAGACGGGCCGGAGCAGGACCGGAGCAGCGGCCGGCATTGTCGCTAGCGAGTAAACAATTACCCCGACCCTTGTCCTCCCAGCATCTTTTGCGGGAAAATTAACATCTTACGAATTATAGGCCCGCCAGGAGACTCTACTTGAAGCTTTGCCACTCTCGACCAGCGCGCCGGGCGCTCGGTTTTACGGCCATTTTGTTTCTGGTCTTTTTTCTTACCTCGGTCGCGAGCCGGCCGGCGCTGGCGGCCGAGAAAACTCGCCTGCGCGTTGACGACTACCAGATCGACGTCGAACTGCTGCCACAAACGCACAAGCTGACCGCGCGAGCCGCGGTCAAGGTCACGGCACTCGAAGACCTCAGCGTGGCCACCTTTCAGTTGAACAACGCGCTGCGCATTACGAAGCTCACGGACGCGAACAACAAGCCACTCACTCCGGAGCGCAACACTCAGGATTCGAGCGTGCGCTTCGCGCTCTCGAGCGGCCTGGCAAAAAATGCCAGCACCACCTTCACCTTCGAATACGAAGGCACGCTTGAGAGCGCCGACGAGAGCCCGGTGCAGGGATTGAAGCTCGCCTACGTCGGCCCGGATACGAGCTATCTGCTTTACTCTGGACTGTGGTTTCCGGTCGCGGGCTACGGCGTCAACCGCTTTACTTCGACGATCAGCGTTACCGTGCCGGCGCACATGGTGGCGATCGGCAGCGGAAAGGAGTCGTCCGCGGCGGCGACTGGGGCGGCGGCAGCGGCAAAGAAGGCCGCGACCGCGCTGGCGAACTCCAAGACCTTCACTTTCAAGTGGGACAAGCCGAGTTTTCCGGGCACGATCATTGCCGGAACGTTCCAGGAATTCAAGAGTGAGGATGCGGGCATCGACCTGCACGTGTTCTTCAAGCCGAATCACCAGAACCTGGGCGCGGAGTACGCATCGACGGCGGTCAAGGCGTTCACCTACTTCGTCACCCAGTATGGCAACGCACCCTCGACACGGTTAAAAATTGTTGAGCTCCCCGATGACACGGTGCCATCGGCGTGGGCGCCTGAAATCGCAGCGCTTTCGGGCCGCGCGGTCACGGAGAAGACCAACTACCGCTTGCTGGCCAACACGATTGCCCATCAGTGGTGGGGCGCCTCGGTGAGTCCGGCATCGAAAGACGACTGGTGGATCAGCGACGGCTTCTCGCGCTATTCCGAGGCTCGCTACGTGGAGAGCGCGGCGGGCGCAGCCGGGCTCGAGGAAATGGTGAAAGACATGTCGGTGGGCGCGCTCGCCTATGACAGCGTGCCGCTTTCGAGCGCCGCCAAGCTGGAATATTTTTCTCCCGAATTTCAGTCTCTGGTGACCGACAAGGGCGCCATGATCCTGCACATGCTGCGCTGGGTTGTCGGCGAGAACAAGTATCTGAAGATCATGCGCGACTTCGCCACCAAGTATGCGGGCAAATCCGCCAGTACCGACGATTTCCGCGAACTCAGCGAAAAGGTGTTTGGCCAAAAACTGACTTGGTTCTACTCGCAATGGATGGATTCCACCAGCGCTCCCGAGTTCAAGAGTAAGTACACGATCTACCGGCTGGGCACCAATAAAGGTTTTCGCATCGTCGGCGCGATCACGCAGGATCTCGATCTGTTCCGCATGCCGGTGGATTTGAGAGTCGATACCGACGGAAAAACGGAAGAAAAACGCATTGAGGTGGTGGGCACCGATTCCCCGTTTTCGGTCGAAACCTTTGGACGCCCGCGGCGGATCACGATCGATCCCGATAACCGCGTGTTGACCAACTCCAAGGACATCAAGCTGCGATCATCCATCGTGCGGGGACAGGGCCTGACCCAGCAAGGCGACCTGGCGGGAGCTCTGGGCGAGTTCAACAAAGCGCTCGAAGTCAACAAGAACAGCTCGCTGGCCCACTACCGGATCGCCGAGGTGTTTTTCTTGCAGAAGAATTATCAGGCGTCGGCGAACGCCTACCGTGAATCGCTGAATGGCGACGGCGAGCCGCGATGGACTGAGGTTTGGAGCCACTTGCAGCTGGGCAAGATTTTCGACGTAACCGGCCAGCGTGAGCGCGCTGTCAATGAATACCGCCAGGCCATTCAGACCAACGACAATACCCAGGGTGCGCTCGAGGAAACCCGCCGATACATGCAGAAGCCTTTCGAGCGCGAAAAAGGAGGTTAAGCGGAAAAAAGAGGGCCCGTACCACCAGGCAAATAGCAGTCCGGGCGAGGAGGGAACGATGCAGAATATAGGGCAGTTCTCGACTTTATTTAATGTCCCTCGGCCCGTGTGGTCGTGGGGCTTTGCCCGCCGGACGGGGCGAAGCCCCGTCCCCACACAAGCTAAGCCTTGACCCCGTCAAACCCCTTGCGCCGCTGCTCGCTGTAGCGGTGCAGAGCATCCTCGATGATGGGATACGCTTTGGTTGCCGCCTGGATTTCGTCCACCTCGACCGACTTGCCTTCCAGTTGTTTGTAGTCCTGAAAAAAGCGGCGCAGCATGATCAACCGGTGCGGCGGCATTTCCGCGGCTTCGCGGTAGGCGTTGAACTCGGGGTCTTCGGTGGCGATGGCGATGATCTTGTGATCCTTCTTTCCCGAGTCGATCATGGTCATGAGCCCGATGGCGCGCGCGTGAATAATGGTCAGCGGAACCACGGGTTCCTGGCACAGCACCAGCACGTCGAGCGGGTCATCGTCTTCGGCAAGAGTTTGCGGAATGAAGCCGTAGTTTGCCGGATAGTAAACCGCCGAGTACAGGATGCGGTCGAGCTTGATCAGGCCGCTGGTCTTGTCCAGTTCGACGGTGTTGAACTCCTGCGGCAGCTCGCTGCCGGGAGTTACGTCGTGCCAGGGATGGATCATGGAATGAGGCCTGCCTCTGTGAGTTCGTATGTGCAGAGAAGATTGTAAATGGAGTGAGATGGTCGTGTGGCGCGGACACTCTTGTCCGCGAACCTGCGCATCTTGACCCGCACTCAGCCAACGCGTACAGTTTTTAGCTAGGTTGGGGTTTTTCTATGTCGAGCGAAGCGAGAAAGTATCTCAAATTTGGTTCGGTCACCTTGCTGATTTTGCTCTCGCTCGGTTATCTCGCCTACACTGGCGTGCAGGACAGCAAGAGCTACTACGTCACCATCAAAGAATTGAACGGCATGGGAAACGAGGCTTACGCGAAGCGTTTGCGTGTGGCGGGAAACGTGGTGCCGGGCTCCATCAAGCGCTCCGGAACCCGCGTGGACTTTATGTTGAAGGAAAATGATCTGACGCTGCCCGTTTCCTATACGGGGACCGAAGCTCCACCCGACACTTTCAAGGACGACTCGCAAGCTTTGGCCGATGGCAGCTTCGGACGCGACGGCGTTTTCCACGCCAAGCAACTGCAGGCCAAGTGTGCGTCGAAGTACGCGCCCCAGCCCGGCCAACCCGGAGCTACTCCGGCTGCTGAGCCTGGCAAGAGCATGTCGCAGAACCAGAGTGCTGGCTCTGGAGGAATGACGAATTAACTCTAAGCAGCCTGTGGTAGTACTTCAGTTGCTAGATCCAGCGCCTGAAGGCGGATTCATTCCGAAGCGTGTTGGCACGCCTAAGGCGCGCCCTGATACGAATCTCACTTATCTGACAGGCTCTTAACCCCTTGACTGAAACCGCGCCCGTTGTCACTGTCTCGAACCTGATCAAGCAGTTTGGCCGTTTCGCCGCGCTGCGCGGCGTCACCGCGGAATTTTCCGGTGGGAAACTCTATGCCATTCTCGGCGATAACGGCGCCGGCAAAACAACATTGCTGCGCACTTTGGCGGGGCTCAACCAGCCGTCGAGTGGAGAGGTCACTATCCTCGGCGCCAGCAAATTTCACGACATCTGCCGGCAGGTAGGCTACATGGCGCATCCTTCTCTTCTCTATGACGAGATGAGCGGGATGGAGAACCTGGAATATTTTGCCCGGCTGTATGGAATCACCGACGGCACGCGCTGCGCGGAGGTCATCCGCGCGGTCGGACTTGATCCCGATCTCGCGCGCCCTGTTGGCCAGTATTCGCAAGGCATGCGGCAGCGGATGTCTTTGGCGCGGGCGCTGCTGAACGATCCTCAAATCCTACTGCTCGACGAGCCTTTCTCGAATGTGGACAGTCATTCTGCGACTGAAATGGTGCGCCTGCTGGCTGGTACACGAGATCAGGACAAGACGATATTCATTGTCACTCACCAGGCGTCGTTGCTCGAGGGCGCGGCCGACGAGTTCGTCTGGATGGAATTCGGCAAGATTGTCGGGCGCACGCGGGAGTTGAAGCGACCGGAGACCGCGGGGAGAAACTCAATATGACCGCCCCCACCGGCATCACCCGTGCCACACTACTCAAAGACCTGCGTCTCGAATGGAGGTCGAAGGACGCCATCAACTCGATGCTGTTTTTTTCTCTGCTGGTGGTGGTCGTGTTCAGTTTTTCGTTCGATCCGAGCGCCGAAGAATCGCGCCAGATCGCCGGCGGCCTGATCTGGGTGGCATTCCTGTTCGCGGCGGTGGTGGCCCTCAACCAGACCTGGGCGCGCGAGATTCGCAACCAGGTGCTCGACGCCTACCGGGTATCGCCCGCGCCAGCTAACTCGCTGTTCATGGCCAAGACACTGGGCAATTTTATTTTTGTAAGCGTGCTGGAAGCGCTGATGACTCCGCTTTTCATCGTGTTCTATCAACTGCGATCAGTCGGTCCCGCATGGCAGTTGCTCGTGGTTGCGGTTCTGGGAACCTGGGCCCTGGTTGTGAACGGGACTTTCTTCGCCGCCATGTCCCTGCGCACGCGCAGCCGCGAAATCATGCTGCCGCTGCTCCTTTTCCCGATTTCAATCCCCGCGATCCTCGCCATGGTGCAATCCACCACCGCCATACTGAACGGCGAAGGCGCGCACTTCTGGATCGTGTTGCTTGCGACCTACGATCTGGTGTTTACTACGGTGTGCCTGCTCTTGTTTGAAACCGTCTTGAACGCAGAATGAATGAACAAATTGAGTCATTGAATCATTGAAACGCGCCTTCCCCATCCTCGGTGTTCTGACCGCCATCCTGCTGAGCTACGCGCTTTACCAGGCGCTGGTCGCCGCACCCACCGAACAGACCATGGGCGACGTGCAGCGGATTTTCTACTACCACGTACCGTCGGCGTGGACTGCGTTCATCCTCTTCTTCGTCAATTTCGGCGCTTCTGTTTTTTATCTGATAAAACGCAATGCCGCCGCCGATATCGTCGCGCTTGTCAGTGCCGAAGTTGGCGTCGTTTTCTGCACCGTCGTGCTGGTCACAGGCCCGATCTGGGCGCGCCCGGTCTGGGGCATCTGGTGGACGTGGGACATGCGCCTGAC
>WNFG01002331.1_pt1 | contig 17667 bp, 18 predicted proteins | sample 5400431 | NCBI WGS metagenome assembly WNFG01 (sample SAMN13153346, study PRJNA577476) | soil metagenome | isolation source: 120 cm saprolite under Douglas fir tree site 2 hole 3 replicate 2 | place: USA:California | collected 2015-04-18 | reverse complement strand
GCGTCGTTGTAGGCGGCATCGAGGACGCCGGCGTCCTTGACCAGGTCGACGCCGATGATCAGCGCGGCGCCGCGTCCGAGCATGGCGCCGGCGTGGCGCAGGAACGCCGCGGCCTCGTGCGGCTCGAAATTGCCGATGGTCGAGCCGGGGAAGAAGCCGACATGCGCCGCGCCGGCGACCGCCGCCGGCAGGGAGAACGGCCGGGTGAAGTCGGCCTCGACCGGCAGCACGGCGAGACGCGGATGGTCGCGCCGCAGCGCGTCGGCTTCCTTCATCAGCATCTCGAAGGAGATGTCGACCGGCACATAGGCCGCGATGGCCGGCGCCGCGGCGAGCAGCATCCGCACCTTGCGGCTCGAGCCGCTGCCGAACTCGACCAAGGCCGAGCCGGCGGGGAAAAGGCGCGCGATCTCGGGAGCGCGCTCGCGCAGGATCGCAAGCTCGCAGCGCGTCGGATAATATTCCGGCAGGGCGGTGATCGCCTCGAACAGCCGCGCGCCCGTCTCATCGTAGAAGTATTTCGGCGGCAGCCGCTTCGGCCGCGCCGTCAATCCGGCGACGACGTCGCGCAGGAACGCGGAATCGGCCGCGGCGGCATCGAGAACAGCGGCGGGGGTCTGCACGGCCATCATAAGTTCCCGAGCTCACGCGTACAAATGCGCAAGACTCTCCACGTCATGGCCGGGCTTGTCCCCGCAAATCGGGTTGATCTTACTGCGTCGCAAGGTTCTGCGTTGCGCGTGCAGCAAGCGCAGGCGCTGAAAGCGTTGCCCTCTCCCCTTGTGGGAGAGGGCGGCTCCGACAGCGCAACAGAAAGAAAGGGTGAGGGGTCTATCGAAAAAGCCACCGCCCCCTCACCCACAAGAGCTTGCGGCGAACGCGTCGCTGCCCTCTCCCACAAGGGGAGAGGGCAAATCTTTCCACGGCGCGTTTGCGGCTCGACCTGGCACAGCAAGCGTCGCGCGAACGCTTCTTGACGCAGTAGTATTGACCCGATTTGCGGCACTCCTCGATGCGGAACTCGGGCAAGCCCGAGTTCCGAGGCCATCCACGTCTTTGCGGCTGCCGCGAAGAAAGGCGCGGCCGCCCGGCGCGGCGGACTTCATCCTTCGTAATCCAAAAACCGGAGCCCGCTGAACTGCCAGCGCGCCGCCGGATAGAAGAAATTGCGGTAGCTCGCGCGCGCGTGTCCGGCCGGCGTCGCATGCGAGCCGCCGCGCAGGACCATTTGGTTGACCATGAACTTGCCGTTGTACTCGCCGATCGCGCCGGCGGGCGCCCGATAGGCCGGATAGGGTAGATAGGCGCTGCGCGTCCATTGCCAGACCACGCCGAAGGCGTCATCGAGCAGATCAGCCCGCGCCGCCACCTCCCATTCCGCCTCGCTCGGCAGATGCTTGCCGGCCCACCGCGCGAAGGCGTCCGCCTCGTAGTAGCTCACATGGGCGACCGGCGCGTCCGGATCGACGGTCGCGAGCCCGCCGAGCGTGAAAGCGAGCCACACGCCGTCGCGCTCGCGCCAATAGCCCGGCGCCGTCCAGCCCTCCGCCACGACCGCGGCCCAGCCGTCGGAGAGCCACAGCGACGGCGTCGCGTAACCGCCGTCGGAGATGAACTCGAGCCATTGCGCATTGCGCACGAGGGCGCGCCCGATGCGCGCGGGCGCGACGTAGACCCGGTGCGCCGGACCCTCGTTGTCGAAGCAAAAGCCCTCGCCCTCGAAGCCGACGCTGCGAAGGCCGGACGGCACATCGGCAAATCCGGCGGTCGGCGGCCGCGGACGCGGCGCCCGCCACGCGGGATCGTAGGCGGGCGCAACCGGATTCTGCGCGAAGGCATGCAGGATGTCGGTGAGCATGAGCTCCTGGTGCTGCTGCTCGTGATTGAGACCGATCTCGAGGATGCGCACGACGTCGGCGAGGTCGGATTCCGCCGCGCCGGCGATGAGACGCTCGACCGCCGCGTCGACATGCGCCCGGTAGGCCGCGACGCGCTCGCAGTCCGGCCGCGTGATCAGCCCGCGCCGGGGCCGCGCGTGACGCGGCCCGGCGGCGACGTAATACGAGTTGAAGAGATAGGCGAACCGCTCGTCGAACACGCGATAGCCGGCAAGCCGCGGCAGCAGCAGGAACTGCTCGAAGAACCAGGTGGTATGCGCCCGATGCCATTTGGTCGGGCTCGCGTCCGGCATCGACTGCACGGTCTGGTCCTCGGCAGCGAGCGGCGCGGCGCGCCGCTCGGTCTCGGCGCGCACGGCGCGGAAGCGCTCGCGCCAGCGGCCGCGGACATCCGCCGCGCCGGCGGGGGCTTGCTCCTCGGTGCGGGTAAGGACGGATGGCGCGGGCGGCATGCCCAATCCGGGGTTGGAGAAATCGACCGGCGAAAAGTAGGAAACCGCTTCAAGGCAACGTGGTTCCCGTCAGTATATGGGAGCCGGGACCGCCCGGCTCCCCGCCTCGCGGATAATTTACTTCGCGGCGCCGGCCCCGGCGGTCGCCGCCAGACCGTCCTGCTGGCCGGTGCCGCCGCTCGCCCCGACCGCGCCGACGATCTTGCCGTTCACCACGATCGGAACGCCGCCTTCGGATGCCACCGGCTTTTCCGGAAAGGTCAGGAAGGTGGTATTGCCGGCGGCATATTGGTCGGCGAACGCCTTGCTCGGCCGCCGGAACAAGACGGCGGTGCGCGCCTTGCCCTGGGAGATCTCGGTCGAAGCGAGCTGGGCGCCGTCCATCTTCTCGAAATAGACGAGCTCGGCCGCCGGCCCGACCACCGCGATCGCCATGCGCCAATTGTTCTTCTTCGCCTCGGCCACGGCGGCGGCCGCGACCGCCTTGGCCTGCTCGTTGGTGATCGGCGGACCGTAGTCGGCCGCGGGCTGCTGCGCGAGGCCGGGGCCGCCGAGCGCCAACGCCGAGCCGATGCCGAGCGCGATCAAGAGATGAGTTCGCATGGTCCTGCCTCCTAATCCTCTCGCCCCAGGCCTGCTCGCCATGGGCGCTCGCCGCCGCGGCGTCATGATGTTGTCGAAAATTCGGCGTCTCTCACCGGCGCGCGGAACGGTTCGTTGCGGGCCCGCGGTGGCGGGCGCGCTCTTGCAAGGGGTTCGGGCCGATCAGGCAGCCCCTCGATCAGGATAGGCGAGTTGGCATTGCGCGAGCAAGCAGCCCCGGGCGCGGTGCCCGGGGCGCCGGAACGGGTCGGGCGAGCCGATACCCGCAACGATGAGCGGACGATGTGGCATGAGCGGACAATGACGATGCGAACGATGATCTGGGCGGTGGCGGCGATGCTTTTGCTCGACGCGCCCACCGTGGCGCTCGCGCAGCCCAATTGCCGCAACACCGGCAGCTTCGAGCCCTGGCTCGCCAATTTCAAGCGGGAGGCGGCGGCCAAGGGCATCTCGCAGGCGGCGATCGCGGCGGCCTCGCCGTACATGGTCTACGACCAGCGCATCGTCAATATCGACCGCGGGCAGCGGTTCTTCGCCCAGAACTTCGTCGAGATGTCCGACAAGATGATCCTGGGGGCGGGGCGGCTCTCGAGCGGCGCCGCCCAGATCAAGAAGCACCAGGCGCTGTTCGCGCGGGAGGAGAAGGAATACGGCGTGCCGGCCTCGGTGATCACCGCGTTCTGGGGATTGGAGAGCGATTTCGGCGCCGGCCAGGGCAAGGACCAGGCGATCAAATCGCTGACCACCCTCGCCTTCGACTGCCGCCGCTCCGACATGTTCCGGGGGCATCTGTTCGACGCGCTGCGCCTGATCGAGCGCGGCGACCTGCGCGCCGACGAGATGATCGGCTCGTGGGCGGGCGAGCTCGGCCAGACCCAGATGATGCCGTCGGAATACATGGCGCATGCCATCGACTACGACGGCGACGGCCGCCGCAACCTGATCCGGAGCGCGCCGGACGTGGTCGGCTCGACCGGGAAATATCTCGTCCATCTCGGCTGGAAGCGCGGCGAGCCCTGGCTGCAGGAGGTGCGGGTACCGGCGAATTTCCCGTGGAAGGAGGCCGACCTCTCGGTCCAGCATCCGCGCTCGCAATGGGTCGGCTGGGGCGTCGCCCGCGCCGACGGCAAGGCGCTGCCGGCCGACGGCATGCCGGCCTCGGTCGTGCTGCCGGTCGGCCGGTTCGGACCGGCGTTCCTCGCCTACGACAATTTCCAGGCCTATCTGAAGTGGAACAATTCGCTCAATTATTCCCTGACCGCGGCCTATTACGCCACCCGCCTCGACGGCGCGCCGGCGATGAACAAGGGCGGCGATATCCCGAAGATCACCTTCGAGGAGGCGCGCGAGGTGCAGCAGCTGCTCGAGCAGCGCGGCTACGACGTCGGCCGCATCGACGGCGTGCTGGGCTTGAAGACGCGCGTCGCGGTCCGCGAAATGCAGATCAAGCTCGGCATGCCGGCCGATGGCTGGCCGACGGCGGAGCTGCTCGCGCGCCTGCGCGGCGGGAGGTAGCGTGCAGGCCTCATGCCGAGGAGCATCGCAGCATGAGGCGGACGCGTCACATCGACAGGCACGAGCATGCTGCGATGCGTCTCGAGGCATGAGGCCGCCGCGGTCCGGGGGCCGCCCCCATCCCCCGCCTGCGCGGGGGCGGGCTCTTCGAGACGGCGCAGCGCAGGCAAACGTGCCGGCGCCGCGCCTCCTCAGGATGAGGGCGGACGAAGAGCGGCCTCATGCCGAGGAGCATCGCAGCGCCGGTGATCTCTGCCGGTTGCACAAAGCTCGACCGCGCTGCGATGCGTCTCGAGGCATGAGGCCGCCCTCATCGTTCGAGACGCGCGCGCGCCAATCTGAGCTTGCCGATCGTGCACGGCACGCGCGCTCCTCAGGATGAGGGCGGACGAAGCAGCCGTCCTACGCCTACCCCCACAGCTGCGCGCTGGCGAGCCGCGCGCCCGCGACCAGCGACGCGAATTTCGCCCACACGATGCTCGCATGCACTTCCTTCGAGCCGGCGAAGGTCGCGAAACCGCAATCGGCGCCGGCGATGACGTTCTCGCGCCCTACCAGCTTGGCGAAGCGGAGGATGCGCTCGGCGACGAGCTCGGGGTGCTCGACCAGAACCGTCGAGTGGCTGATGACGCCCGGGATCAGCGCCTTGCCCGCCGGCAGCTTGTGGGTCTCCCACAGCTTCCACTCGTGCTCGTGGCGGGGATTGGCGGCCTCGAACGAATAGCCGCCGGCGCGAATCTTCAGGATGATGTCGACGACGTGCTTGAGCTCGAGGTCGTGCACGCGCGGCCCCATATTGATGCCGTAGCAGGTGTGGTGGCGGATCTTTTCCGGCGCGATGTTGCGCAGCGCATGGTTGAGCGCCTCGACCCGCACCTCGGCCCAGGCCCGGCATTGCGGCACGGTGAGACCGGGCTCCTTGATCCAGTAGGTCACGAGATGCGGGTCGTCGACCTGCAGCAGGAACCCGGCCGCGACGATCGCCTCGTATTCCTCGCGCAAGGCGTCGGCGATCGCGAACAGATATTCCTCCTCGGTCTTGTAGTAGGCGTTGCGCTGCCAATCCGCCGCGCTGGTCGGCGAGATGGCGGGCATGAACGCCTCCTGCGGCGCCGCGAGCGCGAGCGCGGATTTGAGATTGTCGATGTCGACCTGCAATTGCGCCCGGCCGCGATAGGTGACGGGGGCGGTGCAGACCATGTGGTTCTGGCGCGCGGCGACATGGCCCTCGGCATAGAATTCCGGAAACGCCCGCGCTTCGCGCGAGCCCGCCCACGGGCTCTGCCGCGGCGCCTCGCGGTCGACCTCGAAGCCGCCGAGGCGCTCGTTGACGTAGGAGACGAAGCTCGGCTTGCCGAACTCGCCGTCGTCGACGACGTCGATGCCGAGCTCGACCTGCCTGCGCACGACGTCGGCGACCGCGCCGGAGAGCCGCGCCGCGTGCGCCTTCTCGTCGATCGGCCTGCCCTGCTCCTTGGCCTGCACCACCTCGAGCAGATCCGGGGGCCGCGGCAGGCTGCCGACGTGGGTGGTGAGAATCCGATCGGTGCTTCGTTTCATGGGCGGCGTTCCTCGACCCGGCTGCTCGTCGCGACGATCTTGATCGTGTACATGACGAAAGTCACGGGGGCGGCGGCCGCGTTCGGGAGGCAAGCATGCTCAACATCAGGCGGGTGGTGACCGGGCACGGCGACGACGGCCGCGCGGTCATCGCCATCGACGAAATCTGCCGGAACGTCACGTCGCGGCGGCCGAACCACGAGAGCTGCGTGGTCTGGTCGACCGGCTCGTTTCCGGCCGACAATTCGGCCGCGGAAGACGGCGGCGCGCGCCAAGTCGCGACCGTCGATCCGAACGGCACGGTGTTTCGCATCGGGATGTATCATCCCGGCGTCGCGCCCCGCAACCACCGCACCGAATCGGTCGATTATGCCATCGTCATGCGCGGCGAGATCGTGATGGAGATCGACGGAGCGAGCGTGCACCTGCGCGCGGGAGACGTGCTGGTGCAGCGCGGCACGATCCACAACTGGACCAATCCCGGGACCGAGCCCTGCATCATCGCCTTCGTGCTGGTCGCGGCCGCGCCGGTCGTGCGCGCCGGCAAGGTCCTGGGCGCGGTGGGCTGAGCGTGCAAGTGATCTCGGTGAGGTCTAAGGCACAACGGCGCCACAAGCTTCAGTTGTCAAGAAACGTTTCTCAGGCATAACCTTGCGGCTACCGGCCGGCGCGGTGCGGTGCGGGCGCGGCGATTGGAGGCCTTATCCTCCGCACAACATGCGGAGAATAACCTTGTCCCTGCGGTGAATAGCTGCCATAATCTCCGCAGGAGGTGCGGGGATCATGGCAAAATACATCCACCAGTTGCCCAATTGGCCCAAATTCCGTTGGGACGAGAAGGCTTTATCGGGGACGCTTGCGGCGGTCCGCCATCGCCAGGGACGGTTCGTCGGGCGCATGGAGGCCCTTGGCCTTCCCCTACGCAGCGAGGCGATGCTCCAGACGCTGACCGAGGACGTGGTCAAGTCGAGCGAAATCGAAGGCGAAATCCTCGATACGGATCAGGTGCGCTCGTCCGTCGCCCGCCACCTCGGCATGGACATCGGCGCGCTGACGCCGTCCGATCAGGACGTCGAGGGCGTGGTCGAGATGATGCTCGACGCAACCCAGAAATACGATTCTCCCCTCACCGCCGAGCGCCTGTTCGGCTGGCATGCGGCACTGTTTCCGACCGGGCGCAGCGGCATGCACAAGATAGCGGTCGGCGCATGGCGCGACGACAAATCCGGACCGATGCAGGTTGTCTCGGGCGCTGTCGGAAAGCAACGCGTCCATTACCAAGCGCCGGAGGCTGCGCGGCTTGATGGCGAGATGACGGCCTTCCTTGAGTGGTTCGAGAGCAAGACGGACACCGATCCGGTGCTCAACGCCGGCATCGCCCATCTCTGGTTCGTGACCATTCACCCGTTCGACGACGGCAATGGGCGCATCGCCCGCGCGATCGCCGATATGGCACTCGCACGATCCGACCACAGCTCGCAGCGCTTCTACAGCATGTCCGCGCAAATCCGTCGGGAGCGCAATGCGTATTACGACATGCTCGAAGCAACACAGAAGGGCGACCTTGATATCACGGCCTGGCTCGAATGGTTTCTCGCCTGCCTCGATCGCGCGTTTGACGGCGCGGAGGGCACGCTCGCCAACGTGCTACGCAAAGCCGAATTCTGGAAGAAGCACGCCGCTGCCTCTCTGAACGATCGGCAACGCGATTTCCTCAATCGCCTGCTGGACGGGTTCGAAGGCAAGCTCACGTCGTCGAAATATGCGATAATTGAAAAGACATCGCCCGACAGTGCGTTGCGCGATATCAACGATCTTGTCGACCGAGGCATCCTCAAGAAAGAGGAAGGCGGCGGGCGGAGCACCAGCTATTCGCTCGCGGAAGATTCCGGTGCCTGAATACAGGTCCCTGCCGATTTTGGAATTGCAATAGCTACCCGCCGCCGCGGGTCTCGGCGAGCAGCCGGCGGACGTAGTCGAGCTGCTCGGACGGGGCCCCGGCAATGCGCTCGATGGCGCGCAGCACCTCCTCGCCGCCGATCGGGCTGACGTCGATCTTGAGGCGCGCCGCTTCCTCGAGATATTCGGGATCGCGGTGGGCGGCGAGGAAGGCCGCCCGCAGCGCCTTGGCGCGGTCCGCCGGGATGCCGGGGGGCGCGGCGAACGGCCGCGACGCCATGTAAGGAAGCTCGGTGAGCTCGATCACGGCGCGCGCGGCCTCGCTCTTCGCGAGCTCGCGCGCGGTCGGCACCTCCGGCAATTCCGGATGGCGGGTCGCGCGCGCGAATTGCACGAGCACCCGGTAGCCGCTCTCGGGCCGCAGCCATTCCGGCTTCATCGACTTGACCGACGACAGGTCGACGGTGCGGCCGTGCACCTCGCCGCGCTCGACCGCGAGGAAGACCGCGGCGCTGTCGGGATAGCCCACGACCTGCTTGACGTGGAGGCCGATGCTGTCGCGCAGGATGATCGGCACGTCGCCGCTGCCGCCGCCTTCGGGGGTGCCGCCGAGCACGAGCGCGGGGAGATCGGTACGGCGCGCCTCCTCGATCGATTTCACCGGGGCGTCCTTGCGCACGATCAGGATATGGGCGTCGTCGACGAAGCTCGAGGTCGAGCCGAGCCAGGTGAGCCGGCGCGGATCGAACGCGACGTTGGAATTGCCGCCGAGGAGGCCAATGAGCGGCATGGTGCGCGCGAACAACCCGATGGCGGTGCCGTCCTTCGGCGCGACGTTGTAGAGATAGTTGATGGCGCGCAGGCTGCCCGGCCTGTTCTCGACGACCAGACCGGGATGGCCGGGAACGAACCGGCCGAGATGCCGCGCCAAGAGGCGCGCGCAGAGATCGTAGCTGCCGCCCGGCCCGTAGCCGACGATGAGATCGATCGGCCGGTGCCGGTAGAAATCGGCGACCGCGTCGGCCTGCGCCGCGCCCGCCGCGACCGCCGCGATGACCACGATCGCCGCTGCCGCGCGCGCCGGCATGGCTCCCTCCCACTGACGCCGCAGCGTAGCCGCGCCACTGCGGCGCTTCAATGGCGCGATCCCGTGTCCCGGCCGAGCGAGCGTTGTTGTGGATCGATGCTCGTGCCGCGGGCGCCATACCTCCCCTGAAAGGGGAGGTCGACAGCCTTGCTTCGCCTTGCGAAGCAAGGCTGTCGGGTGGGGTGGAAACAGTCGCGTTGCGCCGTGTCTCGCGACGCACGCTTGTCTCGTGACCCCCACCCCAACCCTCCAGCCGAAGTCGGATATATCCGACTTCGGCTACTCATTGTAAGTGACCGAACTCGGGTAAACCCGAGTTCGGTTGCAAGCGGGGGAGGGAGCAGACCGAGTTTGCCGCTCGCGTTGATTCCAACTCGTCCAGAAATGAGCAATTACTGCTCAGCTCGAACGCAGCCCGAACATGGTCTCCGCATTCCCGTGGCAGATCTTCGCCATGTCCTCGTTCGGCAGGTCGAGCGACTCCATGACCGCGATGGTCGCGCGGATGTAGCCGCGGCCCTTCTCCTTGTCGAACGGGCAATCGGAGGCGAACAGCACGTGATCGGCGCCGAAGAACGACAGACCGCAGACCGTCGGGGCGCGGGCGCCGGCGAGCGCGGTGTCGCCGTAGAAGCCCTTGAAATAGTCGAACGGCCGCTTCTTCAGGCGCTTCAGGATCAGCGAATAATCCTCGTCCGAGGTGCGCGCGCCGAGCTGGTCCCAGCTGTGGGCGACGCGGCCCTCGAAGTACGGGATGATGCCGCCGAGATGGTGCGAGATCACCTTCAGGCCGGGGAAGCGGTCCATGATGCCGGAGAACACCAGCCGCGCGAGCGCGGCGCCGGTCTCGAACGGCCAGCCGATCACGCTGCAGATCTCGTATTTCGACTTGTCCTCGGTGCGGTAGTCCGCCATCTCGCGGGTGCGGATCGGGTGCAGCAGGATCGGCCGGCCCGACTTCTCGATGATCTCGTAGATCGGCAGGAACGCCTCCTGGTCGATCGGCGCGCCGTCGACATTGGTGTGCAGCTGGATCGCGTTGGCGCCGTTGCCCAGCACGCGCTCGGCCTCCCTCGCCGCCGCCGCCGGCGCGTTCATCGGCAGCGAGGCGGCGTAGCCGACGAAGCGGTCGGGATATTTCGCGACGATCTCGGCGAGGCCGTCGTTGCCGAGGCGCGCCCATTCCGGCGCCTGGTCGGGGCCGGTCAGCCGGTCGATCGCCGGCATGCCGAGACAGATCACCTGCGCGTAGTCGGGAAAGGAATCGACCACCCGCAGCCGCTCCTCGATGTCGTAGAGCGCGGGGATGCCGCGCATGCGCTTGCCCAGATCCTTCTGCCCGGCCGGCGATTCCAGCATCAATCGGTAAAGGCGCTCGGGAAAGAAATGATTGAACGCATCGATGTAACGCATGGGCCGGTCTCCGTGCTCTCTTCCGTCACCGCGAGGGCGCGACGATCGTCTTCTGATAGAGGTCCTGCCACTTCCTGGCCTGGTCGAGCATGAGCGCGGAATCGATGAGCTCGAGCGGCTCTTGGCCGAGCGACGTCTGGCGGCTCACGGTGACGAACTGGCGGCCGGCCAGAATCTGCTGGCCCTCCCCGAGCAGGAAATCGAAGAACAGCACCGCGGCGTTGGGATGCGGCGCGTTGCGGGCGAGGCCCCCGGCGGTGGCGCGAGCGATCGCCGGCGGGATCACGAAGGTGTCGAGCGGCGCGCCTTTTCGCTTCGCCTGCTCGGCCTGGAAGCCGTAGACGGTGAGCGCGAGCGGCACCTCGCCGGCGGCGACCAGGTTGACGAGGAGATTGTGGCCCTTGCGCACGGAGACGCCGTTGCCGGCGACGAGCTCGCGGAACAGCCGCAACCCCTGCGCTTCGCCCATGCGGGTGACGACCTGCGCGAACCAGTCGAAATCCTCGGCCTCGATGCCGAGCCGGCCCTTCCACTGCGGCTCGAGCAGGTCGCGATAGGTCTTGGGCAGAGTGTCCTGCCGCACCAAGGCGGTGTTGTAGGCCTGGACGACGGTGTTGAGATAAATCGCGACCCATTGCCGGTGCGGCGGGATCGCCACGGGGATCAGCTCGGCAAGCTCCGGCGACTTCACCTCCTGCAGCAGGTTCTCGCGATAGAGCGGCTCGAGCGCCGAGCTCGAGCCCGCTACTATGTCGACCTCGAAGCGGCGCGCCCTCGCCTCGCCCACGATCCGCTGCAGAAACCCTTCCGAATCCGCCCGCCAGGCCTTGACCTTGACGCCGTATCGCTTGTCGAAGGCCGCCGCCAGCACGGCGATGTCGTCCGTCGGGATCGACGAGTAGAGAGTGAGCTCCTTTTCCCGCTTGGCGCCGTCGACGAGCCGCTGCGCGCGGTCGGCGCCCTGATACGACGCGATCTCGGCGACGATGGCCGGTTCGGCGCGCGCATTCGGCGCGCCGGGCGCCCACGCGCTCGCCGCCAGCAGGCCGATGCGCGCAAGGCGTTGCAACCGTCCCATGCGGCCAATCCCGGTTCCCGCCCCCGCGGGTTGGTGACCGGCGCAAACCATGGCACATTTTCGCGCGCCATGTCAGCGCGCAGGCGCGCGCGAGACGACGCCCGCGGGGGCCGCAATGAAGATCGTCAAGCTCGAGGATTTCCACGCCGACGGCGGCTGGGACACGTATTCGTTCCTGAAGATCACCACCGACGAGGGGCTCGCCGGCTGGTCCGAGTACAACGAGAGCCGGCGCCGCGGCATGACCGCGCTGATCCACGGCCTGGGCGCGGCGCTGATCGGGGAGGACCCGCGCGCGATCGGCCGCATCGAAGCGAGGCTCTACGCCCCCTCGCGGCCGACCGCGGGCGGGCTCAGCGCGCACGCCATCGCCGCGATCGTGAACGCCTGCCTCGACCTCAAGGGCAAGGCGCTCGGCGTCCCGGTCTGCGAAGTCATCGGCGGGGCGGTGCGCGAGCGCATGCCGGTCTACTGGTCGCGCTGCGGGGTGCTGCGCGCGCGCTGCGCCGAGCTGTTCGACGGCAAGGTGATCGACCGGCCGGCGGTGCGCAGCCTCGCCGACGTCAAGGCCGCCGCCCGCGAGGCGCGCGAGCGCGGCTTCAAGGCGCTCAAGACCAATCTCCTCGTCTTCGACGCCAAGGGCGGCCGCCAATTCGCCCCCGGCATGACCGGCGCCGGCATCGGCCATCCCGAGCTCAATCTCACCGACGACGTCCTCGATGCGATGATCGCCCAGCTTACCGCGCTGCGCGAAGGCGCCGGAGCGGGCGTGCGCCTCCTCCTCGATCTCAACTTCAACTACAAGCCGGAAGGCCTCAAGCGCATCGCCAAGGCGGTCGAGCCGTTCAACCTGCTCTGGCTCGAGATGGACCTGCACGATGCCAAGGCGCTGAGCCTGATCCGGCAATCCACGACCACGCCGATCGGCTCGCTCGAGACGATCCTCGGCCGCCGCAGCCTCAAGCCCTATCTCGAGAACTATGCGGTCGACGTCGCCATCATCGACGCGCAATGGAACGGGCTTGCCGAGTCGGTCAGGATGGCCGCCATGGCCGACGCCTACGAGGTCAACGTCGCCTCGCACAATTTCAACGGCCCGCTCGCCAACGTCATGAGCGCGCATTTCTGCGCGGCGATCCCCAACTTCCGGATCATGGAGTTCGACGTCGACGAGGTGCCGTGGAAGGCGAAGCTCCTGACCAAGCCCTACGCGATCGAGAACGGCGAGCTCGTCCTTCCGAGCGGACCCGGCTGGGGCACCGAGGTCGACGAGGACGCGGTGCGCGCGCACCCCGCGAAGATGTGAGCCGGTGTAAACTTGTCTGTGCTCCTCGACCCATCCTACGATCACTGCTCAAGCCAGCGCAGGGATTGCTGGTCAAATGGAGGCTACGCCATGCTGAAGGCCGTCATGTTCGCCGCCTTGACCGTCGCCTCGGGGGTCGCCGGCGCCACCGCTGCGTCCGCGCAGGCCCCTACTTTCGAGAAGAAGAACTACACCTATTCGGAATGGACGAAGGGACGCTTCTCCGAGGCGGTGACGGTCACCGGGCCGGCCAAGATGATCTTTCTCGCCGGCGTCGGCGCCGAGGACGAGAACGGCGCCGCCGGAGCGATTCTTCACAAGGGTGATTTCGCCGGACAATGCAAATACGCCTACGACAAGATCAAGCGGCTGTTGGAGAAGCACGGCGCCACGCTGGGCGACGTGGCGAAGATGGTCTCCTATCTCACCGACGTGCGCCATCAGCCGGATTACGGCAAGTGTCGCGTGGAGGCGTTCGGCAACAACCCGCTGCCCGCCCATACGCTGCTCACGATCAGTCAGCTCGCCTGGCCGGGCATGATCCTCGAGATCGACGTGACCGCGATGGTGCCCTTGAAATAGACCGCTGAAGCAGGACACCCGCAAGATTGAGACCGCCGCCCGAGGCCGGCCGGGCGGCGGCTCGAATCCGCCGATCATTTCATTGCAGATGGAACCATTTCGTTCCCTGGGAATTTAGGCGCCAGAGTGCCAGAGGGGGAATTGATGGCGTCTGCGGATGATTATCGGCGGCACGCGGCCGAATGCATCCGGCTTGCCCGAAATATCGAGAGTCAGCGTGACAAGGCGTTGTTGCTGGCGATGGCGGATGCTTGGCGCCGCCTCGCGAAGCAGGTGGAGGATCGCAATCCCGAAGAACGCTCGCCATGACGCGCGCCGGGAACCGATTTTGTTCCATCCCTGCATAAGTTCCATGCATGGGAACTTTCCCTCTCTCGGCGATGTTGGCCCCCAGACGGATTTAACCCATCACAGGGGGTGCGCCATGCAGGACCCCGCCAAGTTCAGGGAATATGCGGAAGAATGTAGGCGGCTGGCGAGATCGGCGAACGAGAAGGACAGGACCGTGCTGCTCGAGATCGCCGCTGCGTGGACGAAATGTGCGGAGGAGATCGAGGCGAGGACTGGCGGCACCACAACTCCAAAAACGTGAGGCGGGCGAAGCAGGAGTATGCGTCCGCCCGACGCGCTGCAGCCGTTCCGCCGACCTCACCCGTGACCGGCGCCGGCCCGCGGCGTCGCAGGGAGCTTCCGCAGGCGCTCCGCCGGCGCTCAGCCAAACGAGCGCTGCCCCGCCGAGCGGGCCGTCGCGCTGCGAGTCGGCGGCAAGGAGCAGGTTGCCGAGCCCGCCGACCGATCCGACGAATTCGCCGGTCACCGCCCCCGATCAGCCGACAATGTTCGGATGATTCGCGCGAGCGCTTCGCGTATCGTGCGAGCTGCTCGGACGCCGATCCCGGTCAACCCTGCATGAGGACAGCATGCCCAAGCGTGAAGTGACGTCGGACGCGATCCGCAAGCCGGTCGGGGTGTTCTCGCAGGCCACGGTGGTCGAGGCGAAAGGCCGCCTCGTGTTCATCTCGGGAATGACGGCGCGGCGCCCCGACGGCTCGATCGCCGGCGTCGGCAACATCACCGAGCAGACGCGGCAGGTCTGCGAGAACATCAAGGCCGCCGTCACGGCCGCCGGCGGCACGCTCGACGACGTCTGCCGGGTCGACGTCTACGTGCGCAACATGGAGCACTTCGATGCGATCCACAAAGTGCGCCGCGAATATTTCAAGCCGCCGCTGCCGGCATCGACCATGGTCGAGGTCACCAAGATGGTCTCGCCGGACTACCTCATCGAGATCAACGCCATCGCGGTGGTGGCGGACTGAAGCCGAGTGGTGGGCGGACGCGTGAGGAGATGATGGTGGTTCCGGACGGCGCGCCCACGCTCGACGAGATCCTCGTTCAATCGGAGGCGATGCCCTGGCGGGAAAAGTCGCTCGCGGGCGTGCACGAGAAGATGCTCTGGCGCAACGAGGAGACCGGCGCTTCCATCGCCTTGATCAAGTTCGACCGGGGCGCCGGCATTCCGCAGCCGCATTGCCACGCCTCCAACCAGTTCATGTTCTGCCTCAAGGGGCGCTACGAATACACCTCGACCGGGGTCGTGCTCACCGCCGGCTCGTTCTACTGCAATCCCAAGGGCAACGTGCACGGACCCGCGATCGCCCACGAGGAGACCGTGGTGGTGGAGATCTACGACGGCCCGCATTATCCGCAGCCACCGCCCTGGTACACCGACGCCCGCGACGCGCGGTGAGGCGCTCGTCGCGTCAAAGCTTGACCGGCGTGCCCATGAAATCGCGCTTGCCGAGCTCGACGCCGCAATGGCGCAGGATGTCGTAGGCGGTGGTGCAGTGGAAATAGAAATTCGGCAGCGAGTTGTTGAGCAGCAGCGACTGCCCCGTGAACTCGCGCACGGCGCCGCTCGGGAACGTGATCTTGATCTCCTTGCCCTCGCTGCCGTCGATCTGGCCGGGCTTCAGGCCCTTGAGAAAATCGACGGTCTTGGCGATGCGGTCCTTCAGCTCGGGAATGGTCGCCTCGCTGTTGGAGAAGGTCGGCAGCTCGGCACCGGCAAGCCGCCCGCAAGCGCTGATGGCGTGATCGGTCGCCGCCCGCACCTGCCGAACGAGCGGGAACATGTCGGGGGAAAGGCGCGTGCTCAAGAGCACGGAAGGCTCGACCTTCTTCGCCTCGGCGAAGGCCGCGGCCTTGTCCAGGACCGCGGACAGGCTGGTCAGGAATTGCACGAAAATCGGAACCGACGCCTGGTACATGGAGATGGTCATTGGGATCGTCCTCGGATTGCGGAATGCCAACGCATCCGGACGAGGATAATCAGCTTCGCCGTGCGTTGAAAGCGTGCCGGCACGCCGTAGGCGGAGTGGTCGCTGCGCCCGTGGCAGGCGACGAATTCCCCAGCGAGGCTTGTAGTCACGGACGCGGCCGGCTTCTTCCATATGCTCACCTGCCGCGGGCCTTGCGCGACATCGCCCGGCCCGGCACCGATTTCCCGTCGATACGGTCGAGCACTTCCTTGATGGCCTGGATGTCGCCCTCGGCCGCCTTGCCGACGAGTTTGCGCGCGATGAGCCGCAGCTTGTCGGTCGCGCCATAGTCCTCTTGCCCGCGCTCGCATTGCAGCTCGAGCAGGATCGCCTCGCGCACCAACCGGCTGGCCTTGCCGGTTTCGGTTTGCTCGTCGGTCGAGCACATGACGTCTTCTGTTGGCTCGAGCCTCTCGTAGAAAGCTCTGAGATAGTCCGCCGCCGCCTGCGTCAGGTTCGGGTCGTCTTCGAACGATCCAAGGGCGGCGTTGCAGCTTGTGCAGAGAAGGCCGCGTATCTTGCCGGTCCGGTGACAATGATCGACGCAGAGCCAGCGCTTGCGTTTTTTCTTGCAGATTGCGCAAGCGCCATTCTGCAGCGCCAGCCTGAGCATGTACTCCGCCACGGAAATGCCATAGCACCTGCGGAGATACGCCGCGCGTCGTGCTTTGGATTGACGGTCAAGGTTCCTTGTCCGAAATTTCGGATCGGTCGCCCATCGGCGTCGCCTGCGCCCATTCATTTCCGCGCCGTGAACGGCGCGATACCGGCGAGCGGACTCCACCCGCTTTTTTCGATGCTCGCGGTCCTCGGCATATCGTTTTCTTCTCTTTTCCTTCGAAGACGGCATGTATCTGTTCTGGTGCGCCCTTCGGCCACCACTCCCTCACCGGTTATTACCGTTTGCGGTCCGAGCATCGCTATTGGCCGGGTGCTCTGCTCCGGTTGGCCTCGAATCTGGACGCCCATCGCTCTGTTCGGCGCTCGCCGCCGGCTTCGGATCGCGGCCGGCCGCGCCGGGCTTACGCCCGGCGTGTTGGAAGACGGGCAATGGGCTTCCGATCGCTTGCGCGGGATCAACCCGTCCGACGCGTCGAACGGCATCATCGATCGGGGTGCACCCAGCGAAGCGTCGCCCGGTCGCTCGCCATCAAACGGCGGCCGCGATCGAATCGAGCTCATCGCCTCGACGAAACGGCGGCCGCGATCGAATCGAGCTCATCGCCTCGACGCCTCGCGGTCGAGGAGGGCAAGCCGGCTCGTGTGTTGTGGAGGTCCGAGTCGCGGGGTCGACTCGAGGCGCGGCGAGTTCGGTGACGACAAACTTCACCGTAGCCGTTGCGCGGGCATCTCCGCTGCGCCTACGGGTGATTTCGGGGCTGATCCGGGATTATGGCCGAACTGTACATGATTTTCGTTACAAAGTCAAGTACTTTCTTCATGACGTATCTGTCGGCCGCGACCGCCGAGGCGGCCGTGGCGAAAACTACCGCATTTTCAATGCCTTGTACGCAAGCAATGGCACGTCGCCGAAAACGGCCGCGCGTGCCGGCCCGGACCGGCCATGACCGCCAAAATGATGATCACACCGACGCCAGCGCGCCTTTGAGCAGCGCGGCATGGACGCGCTCCCTTCCTCCCGACGGCCGCGCGAGCCCCATGCGCGCGAGACACTCCGTCACCGCGGACGAGGGCGCGCCCGCGAGCAACCCGCGCACCAAAAGACCGGCAAGCTTCGGGGGCGAGGCGTGGCGCAAGATCTGCATAGCGGGGATGAGCCGCTGCTCGGTCGCGGTGAAATCGCTGCCGAAGGGAAACGGCGGCCGCGATCGAATCGAGCTCATCGCCTCGACGCCTCGCGGTCGAGGAGGGCAAGCCGGCTCGTGTGTTGTGGAGGTCCGAGTCGCGGGGTCGACTCGAGGCGCGGCGAGTTCGGTGACGACAAACTTCACC
>WNFG01001881.1_pt1 | contig 17674 bp, 19 predicted proteins | sample 5400431 | NCBI WGS metagenome assembly WNFG01 (sample SAMN13153346, study PRJNA577476) | soil metagenome | isolation source: 120 cm saprolite under Douglas fir tree site 2 hole 3 replicate 2 | place: USA:California | collected 2015-04-18 | reverse complement strand
CTTTCTCCTCTCCGCGCATGGCCGCGACATCCCGCAGATCATCGGCAGCGTGGAGAAGCTGACGCAGGCGGTGATCAATCTGATCTCGAACTCGTTGAAGTTCACGCCGAAGAAAGGACTGATCTCCGTCGGCGCGCAGATCATCCGCAACGGCGAGGTCCCCGAGGCCATCGTCATCACCGTGACCGACAGCGGCATGGGCATCAAGTCCGCTGAGCTGCAGCAGATCTGGGACAAGTACAAGCAGAGCGGCACCAAATCGCTCCGCGGCGGCGGAGGCACCGGCCTTGGCCTCTACATCGTCAAGCAGGTCGTCGAAGCCCACGGCGGCGAGGTGACGGTAGCGTCGATCGAAGGCGTGGGCACGAGCATGGTGCTCAAGCTCCCGGTGACGCGGGCAGCGTAAGATGAGCAGATGCAAGCGCTCGCATACTGGAAAGCCGTGACCCAGGATCGCGCTGATTTTCTCGATGAGTTTCTCGCCGTCCTCACCGAGAACAGCATTCACTACTGTGTGATCGGCGGCCAGGGAGTGAATGCCTATGCCGAGCCCCTCGTCAGCCTCGACCTCGATGTCGCCGTTGCCGCGGAGGACCTGGTTCTCGTCGAGCGGCTCCTGGCCTCTCGTTTTCGCGTCGGACGTTTCGAGCACAGTCTCCATGTGAGTGCCACCGATTCTCAGCTTCGCGTACAGATTCAGATGGATCCACGTTACTTCGCGTTCGTGCCCCGTGCTGCGCCGCGCCAGGTTCTAGGCGTCACGCTGCAAGTCGCCGCTGTCGAGGATGTGCTCCAAGGAAAGCTTTGGGCATTTCTCGACGAAACGCGGCGCGGAACGAAGCGCCAGAAGGATCTCGCAGATATCGGGCGGCTGATCGAGGCGTATCCGCACCTTCGCCCCCGTGTTCCGGATGATGTGTTCGACAGACTGATCTGACTTTCTGCCTACTGCCGATAGCTACTTGCGAAGACGCTCACGCCAGTAGCCGGGCCGGCGCTTTTCGTGCGCAACCGCAACGACATTCACGAGATCGTCTTCCGTGAAGTAGACGAGCGAGTATGGAAACTTTGGGAACACATACCTTCGGGTTCCGCTCAAGTAAACTGGCCAGCGATGAGGCGCGTCAACGACCAGATCAATCGCGTGGTCGAGCTCCCGCAGAAAAGCTCCCTCAGCCGATTCGCTACGGCGGCGATACCAAGCGCGGCTCTCTTCGATTTCCGCCACGGCATCCTCGAAGAATCGGATGCGCATCAACGACTCGGACGATGTAGATAGGCGCGAACTTCAGACCATTCGATCGTTCGGACGTGACCGGCGCGGTAGTCAGCCATTCTTCGCTCGATCTCAGCCGCCCATGCGTCCTCGACGTCTTCGTCCGGCTCGTCCTCGATGCTCTCGAGCAACAAGCCCGCGAGTTCCGCGCGGTCATTGGGCGCGAGCGCCGATGCGCGTTCGTACAACTCTTCGACGGGATGCTTTGTTGTGCTCATGCGTGACAGGTTACAACACCAAATCCCCAATTACAGCGTCCACCCCGTACGCGATCTCATCCTCGCTCACATCCGCGAAGACTTGGCAGGTTCCGATGCCGCGCGGGAAGACCATCACACGCTGGCTGCCGGTGTTTTTCTTGTCATGTTCCGTCGCGGCGAGGATTGCCTCGCGTTCGATACCCTCGGGGAGTGCCGTCGGATTCCAGGCGCGGATGGCACGCTCGATTCTCGCGGCGGCCTCGCGGTCGAGCAGCCCGCGCCGCATGGCGATGGCATTCGCGCCGATCATTCCCCACGCCACCGCCTCGCCGTGTGTGAGATCGCGATAGTCGAGCGCTGCCTCGATGCCGTGCGCGATCGTGTGGCCGTAGTTCAGCAGTCGCCGCAGATCGGCTTCTTTTTCGTCCGCGGAGACGATCTCCGCCTTCACCCGAATCGCTTTGCGCACCACCTCGTCGACGTCGAAGTCCGGCGGAGACTCGAGCAGTTCGAAGAGCGAGGCATCGCCGATCACGCCCCCCTTCAGCGCTTCGAAGAGCCCGCTCAGCACTTCCCGGCGAGGCAGTGAGTCGATCGTGGCCAGGTCGGAGATCACCGCGCGCGGCGGATAGAAACTGCCGATGAGGTTCTTTCCTCTGGCGTGGTTGACCGCCAGCTTCCCGCCGAGGGAACTGTCGACCTGCGCGAGGAGCGTCGTAGGGATGTGAACGAGGTCGATGCCGCGAAGGAAGATCGACGCGGCAAAGCCGGCCGTGTCGCCCACCATCCCTCCGCCGACGATGACCGCCATCGAGTCGCGCTTCGCGCCGCGGTCGAGGAGCTGCGTGACCACGCCGCTGGCCGTGTCGAGCGTCTTGAACGCCTCCCCTTCTTCGATGGCGATTACGTCGGCATCCAGCGACGCCGCGATCTCCTCGCCGAAGCGATCGCGCAACGCGCTCGAGGTGATGACGAAGATGCGGCCGCGGTTGTCGATGAGCGCGCGAATATCGCCGAGCAGATTGCGGCCGACGTAGACGGGGTACGTCGCGGTGGACTGGTGGATGGTAAGAAAGGGCTGCATTGGGAGAGAGTTTATCCCGCGCGTAGACGCGGGATCTCCGGCGGCGCCGCGCAGTCTGCTTTTCCTGCTCCACTCCTCGATACTCGCGCCCGACCGGAGATCCTGATCGCGCCTCGCGCGATCAGGATGGACGTCTGAGAGCGATCAGGATGGACGTCGAAGAGCGATCCCCAGCTCCTCCAACTGCTTCTCATCCACCGCCGACGGCGCTTCGCTCAGCAGGTCCTGGGCGCGCGCGGTCTTCGGGAAGGCGATGACTTCACGCAGCGATTCGGCGCGGGCCATGAGCATGACCATGCGGTCGAAGCCGAGAGCCACGCCGCCGTGAGGAGGAGCACCGTAGCGGAAGGCGTCGAGGAGGAAGCCGAAGCGGTCGCGGGCGTCCTCGTCGCTGATGCCGAGGGCGCGGAACATGCGCGACTGCAGCTCGGGTGTGTTGATGCGGATCGATCCGCCTCCGAGCTCCAGGCCGTTCAGGACCACGTCGTAGGCGCGCGCAAGCGTGGCCCCGGGATCGCTCTCGATCAGATCGACGTCCGCGAGCCGCGGCGACGTGAACGGATGATGGCGCGCGAAGAAACGGCCGCTCTCCTCATCCCATTCGAACAACGGAAAGTCGACCACCCAGAGGAAGTCCCAACGGTCTGCGGGAATCAGCCCCTGCTCTTTGGCAACGCGCAGGCGAAGGGATCCGAGGACATCCCAGACCTTCGTGGTCTTGCCGGCCACGATGAGGGCCATGTCCCCCTCGTTCGCATGCAGCGCGTCGCGGATCGAATCGAATCCGCCATCGTCGAGGAACTTCTTGATCGAGGAGCCGCGCTGCGCGTCGAACTTGATCCAGACCAGTCCCGATGCGCCGAGCTTCTTCGCCTCTTCGGTCAGCTCGTCGATCCGTTTGCGCGACAACGACGCGCCGCCGGGAACGACGATGGCGCGCACGGTCTCGGCCTCGCGGAACGCGGTGAAGTCGATGGCCTTGGCTATCGTCGAGATGTCGATCAGCTCCATGCCGAAGCGTGTGTCCGGTCGATCGATGCCGAAGCGCTCCATCGCCTCCTGCCAGCGCATGCGCGGGAACGGCGTCGTGATCGGGATGTTGGCCAGCGGAAAGACCTCGGCGAACATCCCCTCGATGAGCGAAAAGACGAGCTCCTCGTCGATGAACGACGCTTCGATGTCGACCTGCGTGAACTCCGGCTGGCGGTCGCGGCGCAGGTCTTCGTCGCGGAAGCAGCGGGCGATCTGGTAGTAGCGATCGAGCCCGCTGACCATGAGCAGTTGCTTGAAGATCTGCGGCGACTGCGGGAGCGCATAGAACGTTCCCTTGTGAACGCGGCTCGGCACCAGGTAGTCGCGCGCCCCTTCCGGCGTCGACTTGGTGAGAATCGGGGTCTCGATCTCGAGGAAACCCTGCCTGTGCATGTAGTCGCGCACGCCATGCGCGACCCGGTCGCGGAGGACGATGTTGCGCGTCAACGCCGGACGGCGCAGGTCGAGGTAGCGATACTTGAGGCGAAGGTCCTCGGAGGCGTCGACGTCATCATCAATCGGAAACGGCGGGGTTTCGGAACGGCTCAGCAGCTCGATCGTCGTGGCGACAATCTCGACCTCGCCGGTCGGCATCTTCGGATTCTTCGTCTGCTCGGAGCGCTCGCGGACTTCCCCCTCGATCCGGACGACGTATTCGGACCGAAGCTCCTTGGCCGCGGCGAGCAGTGCTTCGCTGGCGCCTTTTGATCGATCGACGACCACCTGCACGATGCCGCTCCGGTCGCGCACATCGATGAAGACGAGCTCGCCGAAGTCACGCTGCTTCTGCACCCAGCCGGCGATGGTGACGACGGTGGAGGAATGCGATTTATTGAGGCTTCCTGCGTAGGTTCGAGTCATGGTTAGTCGATTAGTAGATTAGTGGATTCGTGGTGGATCGTTGATCAGCACGGTCGTTTCACCTCTAATCGACTGATCGACTAATCCACTATTCACTCAGGTACTTCTCCTTGTATTCGATGTAGTGCCGCCACGACTGCTCCAGCCGCGCGATTTCGTCCATCCGCAGGTCGCGCTTCACTCTCGCCGGAACGCCGACTGCGAGCGTGCGCGGCGGGATCTCCATCCCCTCGCCCACCAGCGCCCCCCCGCCGATGAGAGCGAGCTCGCCGACGCGCGCACCGTCGAGCACGCGCGATCCCATGCCGATCAGCGCTCCGCGTCCGATCGTACAGCCGTGCGCGATGACTCCATGTCCGATGGTGACCTCCTCGGCGATGTCGATCGGATGCGTGTCGTTCGTCACGTGCAGCACGCAGTTGTCCTGGATGTTCGTGCGCGGGCCGATGCGGATCGAATGCACGTCGCCGCGCAGCACGGCGCCGTACCAGATCGAGCAGTCATCGCCGAGCGACACGTCGCCGATGAGCGTGGCGTTCTCGGCGATGAACACGCGTTGACCGATGCGCTGAGAACGGCCGTCGTAGGGGCGGGAAATCATGGCGCGCGACTTTAGCACGCTAGAATCACCCCATGCCGCATGCCATCCCGTTCCGCAACCGCGCGCACGAAGTGACGCGCGTCGAGGCCTTCAGTGACGTCGTCTTCGGCTTTGCCATCTCGCTGCTTGTCGTATCGCTCGAGGCTCCGAAGACGTATGCCCAGATGATGGAGATGCTGCGCGGATTCCTGCCGTTCACCATCTGTTTCTGGATCTTCATCGACATCTGGTTTGAGCATCACCACTTCTACAAGCGCTACGCGCTGCAGGACAAGACGACGATGGCACTGAATGCGTTCCTGCTCTTCGTCATCCTTTTTTATGTCTACCCGCTGAAGTTCATGTTTACGCTGGACACGCAGAGCATGCTGGGGCAGCGCGTCGATCTTCCGCCCGGCGGCGCGACGTTCCTCTTCACGATCTATGGAATCGGGGTGACCTCGGTCTTCTGGCTCCTGACGGCGATGTACGGCAATGCCTGGCGTCACCGTGTCGACCTTCAGCTCAATGCGGTCGAAGAGATCGACACTCTGGAGCGCGTTTACGACGACTTCTTCATGGGACTCTTCGGCGTGATCTCCATCACCCTTGCACACACTCGATGGGTGGCATTGGCCGGCCCGGTCTACTTCCTCATCGCCATCCCGAAGACGATCGTGCCGTGGACGATGGGGATCAAACGGCGTAAGTGCGAGCTGGCGATGCTGGCGGCGGAGCCGGCGCAGTCAGCGCCAGAGACGCCACGTCCAACCGCCCCAGGCCAGGCCCCATAGGATCGCGATCGAGGCGACACCGATCGTGGCGACAGTCGGGCCGAAACGATCCGAGGCGATGCCGGCACCGAGGCTGGAAAGGCTCATCGTGAGCGTGACGAAGCCGTAGTCGGCGCCGAAGACGCGTCCACGGATCCAGTCCGGAGTCTCGCGCTGCAGGCCGTAGGTCGAGGTCTGCCACTGCGCGCCGCCGCCGAGGTGCGCGACGAAAACGGCGATGGCCCCGGTCAGCAGCGACCGCGAGAGGCCGAGACACATGTAGCCGGCACCGAAGATGAGGACGCTGAGAGCGATGAGGCGGTACTGAAGCTCGTCGCGGCGCGCCGCCGCGCGGATGAGAAATGGCCCGAGCAGCGCGCCGAGGCCACGCGCCGCGAAGAGGAGGCCGATGCCAAACGCGCCAGCGCGGAAGATTTCCTTGCCGAAGATGCTCAGCATGGCGATGACGCCGGCGCCGAGGCCGTAGCCGCCTTTCGATGTCAGCAGTGCCAGCACGCGCGGATGGGCGCGGGCGTAGCGCAGCGTCTCCCGCATCGATTCGAGGAGCGGAGGATGCTCATGACCGGCCGGCCGCTCCTCGGCGAATTGCGCGCGCATGCGCCAGAGGATCGCCGCCGAAGCCAGAAAGCTGACGGCGTCGACGACGAAGGAGACATCGCGGCCGAAGCGCATCGTCACCGCGCCCCCGATGGCCGCGCCGACGGCCAGCATCGTACCCCACGTCGATCCCATCAACACATTCGCCGCGCTCAGCTCTTCGGGCGCGACGATGTTCGGAAGCGCCGCCTGCGAGGCCGGCTCGAAGTAGGCCGAGCCGATCGAGATGGCGATCACGCCGATGTAGGCGAACGGCAGCAGCGCCGGCGTGCGCGCGAAGAGTGGCAGCAGACAGGCGATGGCGCGCAACAGATCGACGACGATCATCAGTTTGCGGCGGTCGAGGCGGTCGACCGCGCGGCCGGCCATCGGCGTGACGAGAAAAATCGGCAGCGTCTGGCAGAGCAGCATGAGCGACGCCAGCGTGGCCGAGCCGGTGAGCTGCAGAACGAGATCGAGCAGCGCGACGGTGAGAAACCAGTCGCCGCCGAGCGAGATCAGCGACCCGGCGTAGAGCAGGCGGAAGTCGCGGTTGTGACGGAGGAGCCGCACGTACATGCGGCGCGCATGCTAACCCTCCTCGGCGATCACGTGCTCCTCCGGGCCGGCGCGGTCGTAGGTCAGGAACGAGTACGGATAGTCGTTCTTCGCGTCGGCTTCGAAGTCCTCGCGGTCGGTGAGCCGCCACTCGTTGACGTCGTCGAACTCGGGGAACCAGGTGTCGCCGGCTACGTCGGCGTGGATCTGCGTGATGTACATCCTGTCCGCGCGGTGCAACGTCTGCCGGAAAATATCTCCCCCGCCGAGGATGAACACCTCATCCTCGGAAGCCGGAATCGCGGCCAGCGCCTGCTCGACTGATGACACTCCAACGACATTCTCCTGCGGCGAAATCGGGGAACGGCTGACGATCACGTGCGGACGCCCCGGCAGCGGCTTGCCGCCGATCTCGTCGAACGTCTTCCGCCCCATGATCACGTGATGCCCCATCGTCAGCACCTTGAGTCGCTTCAGATCGTTCGAGAGATGCCACGGCAGCTTGTTGTCACGCCCGATGACGCCGTTCGCGGCGACCGCCGCGAGGAAGGAGATGCGCATGAGGCGGGGATGATACATGCGCGGCTTCGCCGCGCTGTCGGTTGTCTGCGCGCTGCGGTTCCCCACTGTCATCCTGAGGCGGCGGCCGCCCCGGAGGGGCAGAGCGCGCCGAAGGACCCCCAGCCGGTTAACCCGGGCGGGCGGCGATTACCGATGGACGCTTCGGCGCGCTTGAGCCACCGCCCACCCTGGTTACCAGCTTGGGTGTCCTTCGCCGTCCTCAGCCCCATCCGGGGCATCGGCGGCTCAGGATGACAGGTAAGTCTTTGGTGCTCTTTACCTCACACCGCGATCGGCGCCTTGATGCTCGGGTGCGGGTCGTAGTTCTCGAGGGTGAAGTCGGAGAAGGTGAAGTCGAAAATCGATTTCACATCGGGGTTGAGCTTCATCACCGGGAGTGGACGGGGATCGCGGGTGAGCTGCTCCCGGGCCTGGTCGAGGTGGTTGACGTAGAGGTGGGCGTCGCCGAGCGTGTGGATGAAATCGCCGGGGGCGAGGTCACAGGCCTGCGCCACCATCATCGTCAACAGTGCATACGAGGCGAGGTTAAAGGGGACGCCCAGGAAGACGTCGGCGCTGCGCTGGTACATCTGGCAGGAGAGCTTGCCTTCGGCGACGTAGAACTGGAAGAGGGCGTGACACGGCGCCAGCGCCATCCGATCGAGATCGCCGACGTTCCAGGCGCTGACGATGTGGCGGCGCGAGTCGGGATCGCGCTTGATCTGCTCGATGACGCTGCTGATCTGATCGATGTGACGCCCGTCGGCTGCCGGCCAGGAGCGCCACTGGTAGCCGTACACCGGTCCCAACTCCCCGTTTGCGTCGGCCCACTCGTCCCAGATCGTGACTTTGTTCTCGCTGAGGAAGCGGATGTTCGTGTCGCCGCGGAGAAACCACAGCAACTCGTAGATGATCGAGCGCAGGTGCACCTTCTTCGTCGTCAGCAGCGGAAAACCGGCGGTGAGATCGAATCGCATCTGGTAGCCGAAAACGCTCAGCGTGCCGGTGCCGGTGCGATCCGACTTCGGAGCCCCATGGTCGAGGATGTGGTGGACGAGTTGAAGGTATTGCTGCATGGCTCATTTTACCGCGCCTATAATCCGCGCGCTGAATGCTCCACGTCATCGACGGCACCCTCCACATCGGCAACGTCCCCGACAACATTTCTGCAAGCGATCTCGCCAGCACCTACGGAACTCCGCTCTACGTCTACGATGCGGAGATCATCCGCCGGCAGATCGCGCGCGTGCGGCGGGCCTTCGCCGCCCTCCCCTTCCGCCCGTTTTACGCGATGAAGGCCAACAGCGCGCTGGCAATCCTCGATCTCGTGCGCGGCGCCGGCTTCGGCAGCGATGCGGTTTCGCCGGGCGAGATCTACATCGCCCGGAAGGCGGGGTTCACGCCGGACAACATCTGGTTCACCTGCTCGAACGTCTCCGACGATGATCTGCTGGCAGTCGGCGACGCGCGGATCGTCATCAACGTCAACTCGATGTCGGAGATCGACCGCATCCTGGCGCTCGATCTGCCGAATCCGGTCGCGCTGCGCATCAACACCGACATCGGCGCCGGGCACCATGTCGACGTCGTCACCGCCGGTGGCGGGGTGAAGTTCGGCATCGACCTCGCCGAGGTCGAGTCGGCGCGGATGGTCGTCGAAGACAGCGGGCGGAAAGTGGTCGGACTGCATGCACACATCGGATCGGGCATCGACAGCATCGTTCCGCTGATCGAGTCGGCGCGGCGGCTGCTCGATCTCTCGACCTCGTTCCCGAATCTGCTATGGCTGAACTTCGGCGGCGGGATCTCCGTGCCGTACGAGCCCGACACGCCGGAGTTTCCGATCGACGACTACGGCGCGGAGCTGACGCGCATCGCCGACCGCCTCCTGCGCGCGCGTGACCTCACCGCCATCCTCGAGCCGGGACGCTATCTGGTTGCGGAGTCGGGCACGCTGCTGTCGCGCGTGACGTCGCGCCGCATGAGCGGGGGCCGGTTCTGGATCGGCGTCGACACCGGCTTCAATCATCTCGTCCGGCCGTCGAAGTACGGGGCGTATCACCACATCGTCAATGCCACGAACGGCTCCCCGGCCTCGCTTCGCCAGACCTTCGATGCCGCGCGGATGAATGATGAAGTCGTCGTGGCCGGCAATCTCTGCGAGTCGGGTGACGTCTTCACCCGCACCGAGGCGGGCCAGGTCATCACGCGGAAGATCGACAGGACACAGCCCGGCGATCTGCTGGCGTTCTGTGATGCCGGCGCCTACGGCTTCTCGATGGCGTCGCTCTACAACGCCCGGCTGCTGCCACCGGAGGTGATGGTGGATGGCGGCGACGTTCGTCTGATCCGCGAACGGCAGACGTACGAGGATCTCGTGAAAGGAATGCGATGAAGGAAATGCGTGGTCGGTTGTCGGTTCTCGGGAGACCGATGTGGCACAGACACTCTTGTCTGTGCCTGGTCGTCGCCGCAGTCGCGCTATTCGCAACGGCCTGTGCCACGCAGCCCAAGCCCACCATGCTCGATCTGAAAATCGTCAACGGGCGGATCATCGATGGCACCGGCGCGCCGTGGTATCGCGGCGATGTCGGCGTTCGCGGCGACACGATCGTCTCCATCGGTGATCTTTCGAAGGTATCGGCCGCCACGACGATCGACGCGCACGACAACGTCGTCTCTCCCGGATTCATCGATCTCCTCGGCCAGTCCCAGGGCGCCGTCTTCGTCGATCCGCATCTCGAGGCGAAAGTGCGCCAGGGCGTGACCACCGAGGTCACCGGCGAGGGAAGCTCGCCCGGGCCGCTCAGCCAGAAGCAGATCGATGCTGCCAATCCAAGGAACCGGCCGAAGTGGCTCACGCTCGGCGAATGGTTCACCCTCCTCGAAAAGAACGGCAGCGCCATCAACTTCGCCCTCTTCGTCGGCGCCGACAATCCCCGCGAGATGGTGATCGGCGACGTCAATCGTCCGCCGACCGCCGACGAGATGCGCGAGATGGAGCAGATCGTCGATCAGGCCATGCGTGAAGGAGCCATCGGCTTGTCGACGTCTCTGATCTATCTGCCGGCGATGTATTCGACGACCGACGAGATCATCAACCTGGCCAGGGTTGCGGCGAAGTACGGCGGCGTCTACTTCAGCCACATGCGCGACGAGAGCGACCGGATCGACAGCGCGCTGGACGAGGCGTTTCGAATAGGGCGCGAGGCGAAGATCCCGGTCAACATCTGGCACCTCAAGACCGGCGGCGCTGCGAACTGGGGGCGGATGCCGTTCGTCATCGAGCGGATCAAGGCGGCGCGTGTCGAGGGGCTCGACGTCGCCGCGAACGTCTATCCCTACGCCGCGTCGTCGACGTCCCTCTCGACGCTCGTTCCCGACTGGGCGCTCGAAGGGGGCTACGCGGAGTTGAAGAAACGGCTGGCCGATCCGGCCCAGCGCACGCGGATCGCCGAGGTTCTGCAGGCGCAGTTCAAGAAGCGCGGGGCGAAGGGAATCTACATCACGCGGATCGGAAACCCCGCCTTCGTGCAGTACGAGAAACATTTCGTCGAAGAGATTGCCGCGATGATGAGCGTCGCGCCGGACGAAGCGATGATGCGGCTCTTCTCCGAGACCAACACCTCGCCGAACGTGATCTTCTTCTCGATGAGCGAGATGGACGTGCAGACGGCGCTGAAGCAATCGTTCGTCTCCCTCGGCTCCGACTCCGGCTCTCCCCCGCCGGCCGCGCGCGCGTTGGGTCAGGCGGTGCACCCCCGAGCGTACGGAACCTTCCCGAGAGTCATGGGCCACTACGTTCGCGACGAGCATCTCTTCACCCTGGAGGAAGCGGTGCGCAAAGCGACGTCGCAGGCGGCGGACCGGACGAACCTCTCCGACCGCGGCGTACTGCGTCCGGGGATGAAGGCGGATGTCGTCATCTTCGATCCGGCGAAGATCCGCGACGTGTCGACCTACGAGGATCCGCATCATTTCAGCGAGGGCGTCCTCGACGTGATTGTGAACGGCAAACCAGTCCTGCGCGACGGTGCGATGACGAACGCGCTGCCGGGGCGGGTGCTGCGGGGGCGTGGGTACCACTAATCCGCGATTCTGTTCACAGATGCGCCGCTGCTGTTCTCTGATGCCGGCGGTTCTGTTCACAGATCCAGCGGTTCTGTTCACAGATAGCGCGGTTCTGTTCACAGATAGCGCGGTTCTGTTCACAGATAGCGCGGATCTGTTCACAGATGGCGCGGATCTGTTCACAGATAGCGCGGTTCTGTTCACAGATAGCGCGGATCTGTTCACAGATAGCGCGGATCTGTTCACAGATAGCGCGGATCTGTTCACAGATAGCGCGGATCTGTTCACAGATGGCGCGGATCTGTTCACGCCTGCCCCGCAGCCGTGAACTGGTGGCGCGCTGCGCGCCTTCGCATCCCACCGCGAAACCGAGCAACTCCGTAACCCGGCAACCCAGCATCCCATACGCCTGTGGCACAATGCGCCGTCCGCCCGTCCATGCAAGACAACTCCACCGAGAAACTCGTCCGCGCCGTCGGCTTCTGGGGGCTGGTGGCGATGTGCATCAATGCCGTCGTCGGCAGCGGCGTGTTTCTGCTCCCGACTGAGTCGTACAGGCTGCTCGGACCGTTCTCGCTCTGGGCGCCGCTGATCTTCGCGCTGCCAGTGTTCATCCTGGTCCTCTGTTTCGCCGAGGCCGCCAGCCACTTCAGCGAGCCGGGAGGCGCGTATCTCTACGCCAAGACCGCATTCGGTGACTTTGTTGGATTCGAGACCGGGTGGATGAACTGGCTGGCGCGCGTTACTTCGCTGGCGGCGCTGTCGAACGGATTCGTCGTCTCGCTGGCGCGCATCTTCCCGGCGCTGGGGACGGACGCGGCCCGCATCGCCGTCATCCTGGTCTCGATCGCCATCCTCACGGCCATCCACTACGTCGGCGTGAAGTACGGCGCGGCGTCGATCTACGTCTTCACCCTCGGCAAGCTGATTCCGCTGGTCGGCTTCATCGTCGTCGCCCTGATCGCCTGGAAGCACAATCCGATTCCGGCGTCGCTGACGATTCCCGGGGCCGGCACCGACTGGAGCGGAGCGGCGCTGTTCATGCTGTTCGCCTACGCCGGCTTCGAGAACATGGGCGTCCCCGCGGGCGAGTTCCGCAATCCGAAGAAGGAGCTGCCGCGCGCGCTGCTGGTCGGGACGCTGGCCATCGCCGCGATCTACGTGCTGGCGCAGCTCGGCGCGATGTCGGCGCTCCCCGATCTCTCGAAGACGGCCACGCCGATCGCCGATGCCGCGGCCGCTCTCATCGGCAGTGCCGGCGCAATCATCGTGACCCTCGGCGCGCTCCTGTCGATGGCGGGCACGAACTCAGGCACCGTCCTCGAAGGCTCCCGCATGCTCTACGCGATCTCCCTCGGCCGGCCGCGTCTGCGCGCCGTCAGCTACGTCCATCCCCTCTTCCGCACCCCGACGGTTGCGATCCTCATTCATGTCCTCTTCGCCGCCGTCCTTGCCTGCGCCGGCTCCTTCGCCAAACTGGCCATGCTCTCCGCCGTAGCCCGTCTGACGACCTATCTCTTCACCTGCGCCGCGGTCCCGTTCCTGCGCAGGCTGAACGAGGGCTTCCGGACACCCGGCCTGATCATCCCCATCCTCGGCACCGCAATCTCGCTGGCGCTGTTCCTAACGCTCAGCAAGTTCAACTTCCTCGCCGCCGGGATCGCGATCGCGGTGGGGGCGGTGATCTACCTCTTATCGGGGCCGGCGAAGGCGGCTTGAGATCCGTAGCGCGCGTAGCGCGCGATTGAAACGTAGGTCGGACTCTCCAGTCCGACCGGAGCTTGGGAAGCTGTGTCTCGCCGCCGGCCTCGCAAGTACCGGTCGGACTGGAGAGTCCGACCTACGTTCAACGCGGACACGCGCGCCAGGAAACTCTTCCGGCACCTTCCCGTACAGACCTTTGTCCCACGTTCCAATCAGGAGCATCAATGACACAACGATTGGGTCTGGACCGGGCCATTGTCGCCGGCTGCCTGGTATTCATCGGCGTTCTGGCTCTCGGGATATCTCGAGCGCGACGTGCTGGTTCTTCACGTGCTCCAGTCACTGATCTACGTAACGGTCATCTATCTCAGCCTGCGGCACAGCAAATGGGGATACGCGATCGGCATCTCCATCGCCATCCTCTGGAACTTTTACAACCTCTTCACCGGCTTCGTCTTCCGCGCAGGCTTTGGGCAGTGGCGGGTCCTGTTTCACGGACACGCAGTGACGAACCTGGTTCAATTCAGCGTCCCGATCGCATGGTTCGATCATCTCGTCCTGATCGTACTGCTCTCGCTGGCCTACATCCGTCTTGACGACCGGCGGTGGAGTGACACCCTAAGGATGCTGGCCGCGCTGGCCGGTACGTTCCTCTACTTCGTCGCGATCATCGCGCTGACGTGGCCCCAATTCATTCCTCGTCTACGGGCGCATTTTGGGTTTTGAGCGGTGGGCGCCGGCGATCTGGAACGTCCAGAGAGACACCGGCGCGCTTCGTTATACGGCGTCACCGCCATCAGCAGACATCGCGTCACTCACCTACCGGAACGTACGCTTCCGATCTGGCAGTACCGTTCCTGCGAAAGCTGAACGGAGGATTCCCGGCGCCTGGTCTCATCATCCCGATCCTCGGCACAGCGATTTCTCTGGCGTTGTTTTTTCACCCTCAACGCCCTCAACTTCATCGCCGCCGCAATCGCCCTAGCGGTTGGTGCTCTGCTTTATTTTGTATCGTTACCGGCGCCAAAGGTACGCCATCCTAGACATTTGCTGGACCGCTTGCCGTGACCACAACCAGACAGATAGACACGTTTAGTTGTCATTCTGGCTAAATACAGATATAGACGCCCACGAGGCACGATTTCCGTGCTGAAAAGGAGCGACTATGAACAAGTTTCTTGGTCTATTTCTGATCTGGCTCACTTTCACAGGAGTCGCAATTGCGCAGTTTACTCCGAACCAGTTTGTGTGTGTAAATTATCCTGAGAACCGAGGAGTGCTGGTTGACGGTACGCTAGTGGGCAACACGAATCAGACATTCGCGGTTGAGCAAGGAACCCACACCTTCGATCTCGGTAATCCAGTCGACTACACCCCAACGTCTCAAACAATCTCCGTGTACAACCAAACGGATCCTAGGTACCCGCTGTCGATCAACTTTACACAGAACACTCCCCCTCCGGGTCCGACGCCACCCGACGACATTCAAGATGGGTGCAATCCGCAGTGCAGTCCGATCATCATCAATTTCGAAAACGGCGGTTATCGGTTAACCGGTGCGAATGCCCCCGTCTCGTTCGACATGCTCGGTAACGGTCATCCCATTATCATGGGCTGGACCGCGGCTGGAGCAGATGAAGCATTCCTCTGGCTTGACCGGAATCACAACGGTAGCGTCACCAGTGGCGCAGAACTGTTCGGAAACTTCACGCAACTCCAGAACGGCAAGCTGGCAAAGAACGGTTTTGAAGCGCTGGCCGAATTCGATGCCAATCACGATGGAGTGATCGATGATCACGACGCGATCTGGCCGCAACTGCTCCTGTGGCGCGACCTGAACCACAACGGTGTCTGTGATCCGGGCGAAAGTTCACCTCTCAGCACCAGCGGCGTTACCGAGATCGACCTGCACGATCACTGGACGGGAAAGCATGATTCCTGGGGTAACGCTTTCCGCTATGAGTCGCTGATCTCTATCAGGGACGGATCGAGCCACGCCGTACGGAAACATCCCGTCTACGACATCTTCTTCGTCACTCTGTCGGAGTAAAAAATCCTTCGATTGAACGGCGGGCGGTTCGCGCCCGCCGTTCGGAGCGCGCCTTCGCAAGTCGAACACAGGCTCCGCGTGCAGTTCTACGTTTAATCCCCGCTTCCGCGCGCCGACGGTTGCGATCCTGATTCACGTTCTCTTCGCTGGCGTGCGCCGGCTCGTCCGCCAAGCTACCATGCTCTCCGCGGTAGCCAACCTGACGACGTACCTCTTCACCTGCGCCGCGGTGTCATTCCTCCGCAAGCTGAACGAGGGCTTCCGAACGCCCGGCCTGATCATCCCCATCCTCGGTACGGCGATCTCGCTGGCGCTGTTCCTGACGCTAAACGCCTACAACTTCATCGCCGCGGCGATTGCGCTGGCGGTGGGGGCGGTGATCTACTGGCTTTCGCGTCCGGTGTTGATCAGGGCGTAAGCGCGACGCACTTACCCGTGGCGACAGTGCTCACCGGCGTGGCACCCGTGTCGATCATGAATTGCTTGAAGCAGGGATCCTGATCGATGAGCACCTTCGACGCCTCCATGAGGCCGTTGAAACTCTCGTCGCTGAGGTTGGAGAAGTTCGTGCCGATGCCGTTCACAGTGGCGCGCAGCTTGTCGTCCTTGATGAGCGAGAAGCTGAGAATGACAGGGTAGTAGACGGTCGGGTTGGCTTCCTTTGCCGCCTGTTGGTCGGCAGCGCGGCCGCGGAAGGTTGCCAGCAGCGATTCAACGCTGTCAAAGGAGACGTTATCCATCGGTGTGCCAGTCACCGCCCCGATGACGCCTTTGATACCCGGTTCCGCAGCCGTGGCGTCGATGACTACTTTCGAGGACGACGTGCCGGAGTTGACCACGATCACCAGGATCCGACGGATCTCGTGATTCGAAAGGAAATTATTTATGGTGAAGCCGGTGTGAGGTGGGTTGCGGGTTGGCTCAGCGAACGTGTCGGTGGAGATGATGGCGTGCATGGGCGCGCGCAACCCAATATTGTCGGCAAGACCGCCGTCAAGCATGTGCAAGTGGGTGCGTGCCTTGTCCATATAGCCGTCGAGCTCGTCCGCCAGGCGCGGACGGGAGGGATTGGCGTAGACATCGGCGCGCGCGAGGCCCGCCCAAGTCGGCGGTTTGATGTAACCGCAGCTGCGATACGTGTCTAGAACCATCGGAGACAAGAGCCCTGGGAACGCAGAGGACGCGGCAACCGCGCGTGCGACATGCACCTGATTGATATCGGAGCAGATCGGGTCGAACTGGTCCTGCGTCCACTCGAACCGCGCTCCCAACTCGATCTCGGTCGAGTTGGCAATGATCAGCGGCGCATGCCACTTCGGCTGCTCGTCCAGTAGCTGCTTGAACGTCTTATTCTCGAAGAGGACCTTATCGTAAAGCTCGGATGCGACGTCGATGCGATGAAAGTTTGGGGAGAAGAGAAGCTTGAATACGTTCGGAGAAAGGAACGCCGAGTGAAAGAGCTGTCCCTGGATGTCCTGGCGGAGGAAATCGGACTCAAAGGTCTTGAAGCCACCGCGGCCATGCAGACCGTAAAACATCGACGTGAACGAGCCGCCCGAGACGGATGAGATCACGTTCACGTGGTCCAGCAGCTTCTTGCCGTCCTTCGTGTCGATGGTATCCAGCTTTTTCAGAACGCCGTACGAGAAGCCCGCGGCGCGCGTGCCACCGCCGGAGAATGTCAGGATGACGAATGTGCTCTTGTCGCTGTCCGGAATGTCGGTCGTAGCCCAGCGGTAGCCGTGTTCCAGATTCGGTGCCTGCTTCAGCTCGGGGTTGATCGGGTAGTGTGCCGAACAAGCGAAGCACACTGCGGCAAAAGCGGCGGCGAGAAGACTGTAGGTTCTGTTCATATAGGTAAGAACTCGACGACAGTTGGCGTGACGGGCGTTCCGTCGACGAGCACCACGATCTGCGGTGGTTGGTAGTCCTTCGGGACATCGAGATCGATTGTACGTGTCCCGAGCTGAACGCTGAACGCGGTGTTCGTCTTGCCGAAACGGACACTGTCAACGTAGACATCGCGCACCGAGGGGAAAGTAACGAGAACCCAAGCGTCCATACCTATAGGAGTGACCGAAAGCAGAAAATCCCTACCCCCTACCGGAACATCCACGTACAAATCCCCGCCGCCACGAATGCCGCCACGATGTCCCCCACCAGCGCGGCCGGAATGGCGTGGCGGGTCCGCTTCACGCCGACGGCGCCGAAGTAGACGGCCAGGACGTAGAAGAGCGTCTCGCTGCTGCCGTAGAGCGTGGCGGCCATGCGCGAGAGGAGGGAATCGGCGCCGTAGCGTTTGATGATGTCGGTGGTCAGGGCCAGCG
>WNFG01006539.1_pt1 | contig 17680 bp, 16 predicted proteins | sample 5400431 | NCBI WGS metagenome assembly WNFG01 (sample SAMN13153346, study PRJNA577476) | soil metagenome | isolation source: 120 cm saprolite under Douglas fir tree site 2 hole 3 replicate 2 | place: USA:California | collected 2015-04-18 | reverse complement strand
TGGGCTCAGTGCCTTTCCTGCTCGTGGCACCGGAGCTGGTGGTCGCGCGAGTCTTCGGCTACAGCAGCCAGTTCGGCTCCTGGGGCCTCTCGCTGCTGGCTCTGGTCCTTCGGGAGAATGCGCGCCTCTCCTGGCTGGGCGACCTGTATGTGCGGCACGGCAAGATCGTGAGCCTCTGCCTCGTGGTCGGCGCCTCTCTCTGGCCACGTCCGCGCTCTCGACAGAACGTCCTGTTCATCCAGGCCGGCTTCCTGATCTTCCTGTTCGTGTCCGTGATTCCGGGATTCGGCGTCCAGTATCTGGTTTGGCTCGTGCCGTGGGTGGTAGGTCTGGGCTCCGGGCCGACGGCCGTTTACTACATTGCCGGCACCGCCTTCCTGTTCGGCTACTACACCACCGCGGCGGGCAAGTTTCCTTGGTATCTTGCGAATAGCCTGGCGCGTCCTGCGTGGAGTGGCACCGTACTCGGTCTTGGGCTGATCTGTTGGGTTGTGGTGTGTTCCATCGCGTTCATCTACGCCAGGCGGCTGGTGGCGATGCAGGCCGAGCCGTCCGGAGAGGGGTGAGCCACCTGACTCACAGTGGCCGTACGCGCCTTCCCGCCATCGTCACCTGTGCCCCGAGTGGGCGCCGAAGTAGTACAGCCAGGCCCGTTCGAGAAGTTCCTTGGTCAACGCGAACGGACGGTTCTCGTGGCGGCAGATGTCCCGGCAGCGGTCGACGAGATCGCGCGGCTGGCAGGATCTCATGTCGCGCTGCTCGTGCGTGTAGCGCGCCAGGAGGACGTCGAGGAGGCGGGGATCGTAGCGGAGGCGGCATGCCTCCACGTACTTCCGGAAGATGCGCCCATAAGTCTCGAGGCTTGGCGACTCAGCCGTGAGACGGTAGCCGAGCCTGCGGAGGAAGGCCTCCTCGGCGAGGTCGGCGGAGTCCAGGTTGCTGGCGAAGATCAGCAGCTGCTCGAATGGGACCTGGATCTTCTTGCCGGTGTGTAGCGTCAGGTAGTCGACGCGATTTTCCAGCGGGATGATCCAGCGGTTGAAGAGATCGCGAGGCTGCACCCGCTGGCGCCCGAAATCATCGATCAAGAGTGTGCCGCCATTGGACTTTACCTGGAACGGAGCCTCGTAGAACTTGACGGTCTGGTCGTAAGTCAGGTCCATGCTCTCAATGGTGAGCTCTCCCCCGACGGTCACGAGGGGTCGTCGGATCTTGATCCAGCGCTGGTCGTAGGGAGTGGCCGGCTGGGGATCCACCGGTACGTGATTATGCGAGTCGAACACGTTGATGATGTTGCCGTCCACCTCGATGGCCCTGGGGATCCAGATGTCGCCATCGAGCGCCGAGTGGAGGGCCCTGGCGATCGAGGTCTTGCCGTTCCCGGGTGCGCCGGTAATAAAGAGGCTGCGCCGGGAATTGGCCACGACGCCGAGTAACTGGAGGGCGGTGTCCGGCAACACAAGGTTGGCAAGAGCAGCCCGGATCGCATCGTGGTTGACTGGCGGTCGGAGCTTCTCCTGGCTATTGACCATGGCCGTGTAGGCCTTGAGAGAAACGGGCGCCGCGCCGATATAGGCGTTCAGGTCCAGCAGCCGCCGCACCCGCTCCCAGCCGCGATCGAGCATTGCATACCGGCGGTTCTGGAGAGCGACCGTTTCCCGGATCTCGATGAAGTGCTCGCGATAGAGGTGCTGGAGGAGGGTATCGACCACGCCGACCGGCAGGGCGAGCCTCTCAGCGGCCCGCTGCGTGGTGCAGCTCGTGTCCGCATAGACGGCCTTGAGGGCGAGATCCGTCAGGAAGCCGAAGTCCAGGCCGGAGTCCTCCACCGTCGCCGGCATAGCCGGGAGGAGCCCGTCGGTCGTCGGTGGGCCTTCCGGGGGCACATCAGTTTCGGGCTGTCTTCGACGGCTTGGCCAGAGTGGATCATCGTGTACGGTAGACATGGTGTCCTCTAAGTTGATGACAGCAGTTTACCCAGTTCTCCGGACGGCGGTGCTCTCAGGGCAAGTCGACTGATCCCCCTCGAGGCGCGCACGTCCCGATGCGCTCCAGCTATTTGCGTGGTGCCAGCGCAGCGATGTGAGCGCGAGCCCGCTCTCCGCGAAGCATCGCTCCACCTCGCCCCGAGACATGTAGTGCGCGACCGGCGCCAGGAGCTGGTCGAAGGCGATGGAATGCACTTCGCGGAACGGGAACGGGACGAGATCGACGAGATAGCTCGCGTACGGCAGGCACCGCTGAAGCCATGGTCGCGCGCGCGCTGCTGCGTAGGCGGTCCGGAGTGCGAACCAGAGCGGCACGGTCAGCCCCCACGCGAGGGTGTTCACGAGGCCGAGCGGCGCCCCGCGGGTGATTCGCCGCAGCGGTTCGAGCAGTGCCAGGAGCCGGCCGTTGCCCTCGCGCGCATAGAGCCAGGCGACAAAGAGCCCGCCCGATGCCAGCAATGACGCGAGTGCGCGGAAGCCCGTGACCGGCGCCCCGAGGTGGTGCAGGACGCCGATCGAGTAGATGACATCCACGCTGGCCGGGCGGAGGGGCGGCTGCGTGAGATCGCCCTGGATCACATGCACCTTGTCGAGGTCGGCCGTGTTGCGCGCCGCCACCTCGACGGCGGGGCCAAGATCGACGCCAATCACCTCCTGCGCCCCGTGCTGGGCGACCAGCCGCAGGTGCCGGCCCTTGCCGCACCCCGCGTCGAGCACAACGCGCCCGGCGAACGTCGCGGGCTCGACCGGCGCGATCCAGCCCTGGAACTGGGCCGCGTACTGCGGGCGGATCTCGCCGAAGCGCGTCCATTCGTAACCGAAGCGCTCGGCGGTCTCGCGCGCCTCGCGCGTCACACCGCCGGGGATCATCCGCGGGATGCCGCGTGTGATCGGATAGTGAGCGCGGCACCGGGTGCACGCCAGCATGCCCTCGCGCACGTCGTCGCCCGCGCGCGCCGTTGCCGTCAGCGCGAGCGCGGCGCGGCAGGTCGGGCACGCGAGCCACGCGAGGAGCCGCTCGCGCATCAGACGGGCCGGTATCGTGCGGCCCAGAGCTGCCAGGCCAGCAGCGTGTAGAGCTTCTTCCGGTGGTCGCGGCGTCCCTCGCCGTGCTCGCGGAGCAGCCGCTCCACGACCTCGGGACGGAAGAGACCACCACGCCGGACCGCGTCCGGCGAGCACGCGTCCTGCAGCAGCGGCGCCAGCTCCCGCCGGAACCACCGGCCGAGCGGGACGCCGAAGCCTTTCTTCGGGCCGGCGACGATCTCGTCGGGCAGCAGCCCGCGCATCGCCTGCTTGAGCACGTACTTGGTCGTCAACCCGCGGAGCCTGAGCGCGGGCGGCAGCGTCGCCGCCAGCTCGACCACGCGGCGGTCGAGGAGAGGCACACGCACCTCCAGCGAGCAGGCCATGGACGCGCGGTCGACCTTCGTCAGCACGCCCTCGCCAAGGTAGCCCCTGAGGTCGAGGTAGAGGATGCGGTTCAGCCACGGCACCTCAGGAAGCGCGGCGGCGAGGGCGTGGAAAGTCGCGTACGACGGCGGGGCCGTCATTCGCGCGAGCGTCTCCCGGCTGAAGAGCTCCCCCTGCTCGGCCGGCGTGAACGAGCCCATCCACACCGCGTGGCGCTCGACGACCCCGTAGGGCATGCCCTCCACGAAGCGCTTGAGCCGGAAGTCGAGGCTGAGGTTGTCGAGCGACACCGGTAGCCACCCGACCAGCGGTCGCACCAACCGCTCGCGGATGGCCTCGGGCACGCGCGCGTACACTCGCGCGAGCCGGTGCGCCTGGTAGGTCGGATAGCCAGCGAAGACCTCGTCACCGCCGTCACCCGAGAGCGCGACCGTCACCGCGCGCCGCGCGAAGCGCGACACGAGGTACGTGGGCAGCAGCGACGCGTCGCCGAGCGGCTCGTCGAGGAGATCGGGGAGCCCGGCGACGAGTTCGCTCGCCCCCCGGAGGGAGAGCACTTCCTCGTGGTGATCGGTGCCGAGGGTCCGCGCCACCTGCCGCGCGCGCGCGGACTCATCGAACGAGGGATCGTCGAAGCCGATCGAAAACGTCTTGAGCCGGCCGCTCGCATGGCGCGCCGCGAAGGCGGCCACTGTGGACGAGTCGATACCGCCGGACAGGAACACGCCCAGCGGCACGTCGCTCACCATGTGCTCGCGCACCGCGGTGTCGAGGACCGCGCGCAAGCTCTCTACCGCCTCTGCCTTGGTGACGCCGCGCGGACGCAGGCCGGCCACGTCCCAGTACGGCTCGACCTTGACGCGCCCATTCGCATAGGTAAGCCAGTGGCCCGCGGCGAGCTTGCGCACCTGCCGGAGAATCGCCCGCGGCGCGGGGACGTACTCGTAGGCGAGATACTCGGAGAGCGCGACCGGGTCGAGCTCGCGGCTCACGTCGGGATGCTCCACGAGCGCCTTCAGCTCGGAGGCGAAGACGAGCTGGTCGGAGAGCGGCGCGTAGTAGAGCGGCTTGATGCCGAGTCGGTCGCGCGCGAGAAACAGCGTCTCGGTGCCCTCGTCCCAGACGGCGATCGCGAACATGCCCTCGAGGTCGTCGAGCATGCCGACGCCCCGGCTCTCCCACGCGTGCACGATGGTCTCGGTGTCGGAGGCGGTGGTGAACCGGTGGCCGGCGGCAGTGAGACGTCGAGTGAGCTCGCGATAGTTGTAGATCTCGCCGTTGAACACGACCCAGGTCGACCCGTCCTCGCCCGTCATGGGCTGGCGACCCGTCTCGAGGTCGATGATCTTGAGCCGCCGCATGCCGAGCCCGGCCCGCCCGCGCACCACGAACCCCTCGTCGTCGGGCCCCCGGTGCGCGATGCGGTCGGCCATGCGCCGGAGCACGCGGAGGTCGGGCTGGCGGTCTGCCCGCGCCATCACGTTGCCGACGATGCCGCACACGGGCTACTCGGAGCCGTCCGGACCCTCGACGTCCCGCACGTAGAAGGCGGGCTTGCGCTGGGTCTCGTATAGACCACGGATGACGATCTCGGCCAGGAAGCCGATGAGGATGGCGAGAACGCCGACGAGAAAGAAGATGACCATGAGGAAGATGAGCGGTGTGGCCTCCACGCGCCCCAGCACGAACGCGCGGTACGCGGTGACCGCGAACGCGGCCGAGGCGCACCCGAGGCTCGCCAGCCCAAACCCGCCGAAGACAAAGTTCGGCCGGGTCGAGAAATCGCCGATGAACTTGATCGTGATGAGGTCCACGAGGACCTTGCTCACGCGCAGGAGGCCGTACTTCGAGGTCCCGGCCGCGCGCGGGTGGTGGCTCACCTCGACCTCGCGAAGGCGCGCGCCGACCCACGCCGTGAGGACGGGCAGGTAGCGGTGCATATCCCCGTACAAATTGACGTCGGCTAGGATGGCGCGACGGTACACGCGTAGTGTGCAGCCGAAGTCGTGCAGCGCCACGCCCGTTAGGGAGCGGATCATGCGGTTGGCCACGAGCGAGGGCAACCGCCGCGTGAGCCACGGCTCGCGACGGTGACGGCGCCAGCCGCAGACGACGTCCGTGTCGTCGTCGAGCGCCTCCAGCAGCCTCGGGATGTCGGCCGGGTCATTCTGCCCGTCGGCATCGAGCGTGACCACGACCGGGAACCGCGCGTGCGCGAACCCCGCCGCGAGGGCCGCCGTCTGGCCGAAGTTACGGCGTAGCCGCACCACTCCGACGTGCCCATCGCCGTCGGCGAGGCGGCGAAGCGTGCCCCAGGAGCCGTCGGTCGAGCCGTCGTCGACGTAGATGATCTCGTAGGATCGATCGAGCTTCTTGAGGACCGTGGTGAGGCGCGCGTGGAGGGGTTCGAGGTTGTCCTGCTCGTTCAGTAGTGGCAGGACCACGGAGAGTGACGGTTTAGGCGTTCCTGATGTCACGTGACGGCCTCGGCATGGTCGGCTGAGTCGTGAGGTCCGGTACCGCGCAGTCCCTCAACGCCACTCGTCATCGCTTCGACATGTACCCTTATAACACGGCGCTCCGGAAAACCTTCCCTTCCCTCTCCGTCATCGGGTCTGGAAGCATACCGAGCGGGCGGAAGCCAGATCTTGTCGCGGGGCACCGCCGGGCGGCTGCCCTGAGCGCTGGCGGAGCTCAAACCGCGTCGAGACATGGACGATCTTGTCGAACGCTACTCGGAGCGCCGCTTCGAAGTCGCGTTTCTCGGGAGGATCGGGATCGCGCACGGCGGGGAAGATCCTGTGGAAAAAGCTCGGACTCCATTTGCGGTCGATGACCACCCACTCCGCTTCGGTCGCGACGCGCATGCATGTGTCACGGAACTGCTCGGCGGACGTATACCCGGGAATCATCACGTCGACGGCGGCGGCGTGGCGGCGTCCCGTAAGGTAGGGTAGGAGGGGACTGTAGGGATAGAAAAAGAAGGCGCTGCCAGTGGGAATGCCGTCAAGCTGGAACATGAGGGCCGCGAAGTCTGGGGCCGGCAGATCGCGATCCGGCACGATAGGGCCCCGTGCTGTTGCGACCGCCGGTGAGCTGCTCACGAGGAGAGCAGTCGCAATCGCGGCGGCCAGACCCACGAGGCACAAGCCGCTTAAGAGAGCACCCACCGCGATCCGGCCTGGACCTCGAATGTCTAGTACGGTAAGCGCGAAGAGCGGGCAGGCGAGCGGCACGGTGAACGAGAGGTGAACGTGATCGGGGCGCGGGTAGCTCCCGAGTAGGCCCACGATTGCAAGCGCGAGCGACGCACGGAACCGCGGATCGCGCCACAGCGCGACGCGGTTGAGCGCAAGGGCGGCCCCGGCGAGGACGAACGCGACCGGAAAGAGCGCGACCAGGGCCAGGTGCTGCGGGGAGGCTCCCGTGCCGAAGGGGACGGCCTGGATGCCGGCGTAGTGAAGAGCCGGATACAGGATGACATCGTCGAAAGCCGCCGCTAGAGCGGCGTTGGCGGCGACGTAGAGGATCATCGCCGTCGGAAAGAGGGCCATTCCCGCCATCGCGCTCAGCAGTCGGGCGCGGCCCGCGCGCAGGGTAAGCAGCACCGCGAGCAGAGTGACGCACATGAGCGCTCCGCGCGTCGAGCTCACCATGGCGGCGATGCCGGCGAACAGGCCGGCGACGAACGCGGCCCCTCGACGGGGCGCGCCATCGACCACAAGGAGCAGACCGACGGCCGAAGCCATCGAGGCGGCGGTGGTGAACCAGTGGTGGTTGATGACGGTCAAGGCGCCCTGTGAGAGCACCGCCCAGGTGATCGCGACCAGCGCAGCGAGAGGGCGGCTTCCCGACGACAGGCGGGCGGCGGCATAGATCAGGGCTGCGATCCCGACGATGACACCGACCGCGAGCGCCCGGACGCAGGCGAAGCCGACTCCGAAGAGCTTCATCCAGCCCGTCACGATCAGGTAACCGCCCGGCGGGAGGATACCGAAGAAGTCGCGATAGAGGGCCTCGCCGCCCAAGATCCGCACGGCCCCATGGAGCAGGACTCCTTCATCGCCGAGCGAGCTAACGTAGCGGAAGAAGGGGGCGCAGGCCGCAAACCCGATCAGGACGACTCCGTAGAGCAGCGGATCTCGGGAGAGTGGCGGCCGCGAGCTGCCTTGGATCCGCCGCCTCCGATGCAATGGGCTGGGCTCTTGCATCACCTCTGGCGTGAGCGATCGCCCCTGGGCCCGTCAAGATAAAGCCTTTGGCGAGGCACCGTCGACCCTCAGGCCGCCTCGCAGCGGACGACGTAACGCAGCGGGAGCCAGCGGAGCGGTACGCCGAGCACGTGCGTGACGAGCAGTCTCGGCGGGACAAGTGCCAGGAAGCTCGCGCGGTCGAACGTGTGGAGATGCCACTCGTCATCCATGCGGTCGGGCATCTCGTACTCGGCTCGGTCGGCGCGCAGAAACACCGCCGGAGAAGCGTCTTGGCGGCGTTGCTGAGCGACTCGTTGGGCACCGAGAGCACGGCAACGCCGCCCGCCTTCAATACGCGACGGATCTCATCCAGCGCGGCGGCCGGATCCGGCAGGTGTTCGAGGACCTCGGAGCAGTACACCCGCTCGAACGTGTCGGACGGGAACGGCAACTCGACCGCGTCCCCCTGGGCGAGCGCGGCGTCGGCCCCCAGGCGCCCGCGGGCGCGCTGGAGCAGCACGTGAGCGAGGTCCACGCCGAACCGCCGGCCGGCCGGCACGCGCGCCAGGAGGTGGCCGGCGCCGCAGCCGACCTCGAGGACCCGATCTTTCGCCCGCGGCGCCAGAAGCGCCCAGATGCGCCGCACCCGCTCGCCCTCGATCCAGCGGACGAGCACGCTCGGGTGGTTGTGGAAACGGTCGAGGTCGTACTTGCGGACCATCGCGTCGTTCCACGCCTGGACCTCGGCGCGGTTTCGGAACGTCCGTGGTGCCATGACCACTACGCTATAACAGGTAAGGCGTGCGCCGCACAGATTATGCCGACCCCTCCTGATGGCGGCGTGACCGGGATCGGCCCCGCCGCCGCTGCGATGACTACCGGAAATGGCCTGTGAATGACACCCTCGCGGAGCAGGTGCGCTACCACGCCCAGGGCGCAGGCTACTTCTGGCTCACCTCCTGACCGCTGACTCGCAAGGCCCTAGCGCATCAGACCGCGTCCAAGTCGGTCGGGCGCGCGTGATACACTGCCGGCGAAGAGCCATTGATGGATCCAACACAACCCCAATCCCCAGCCGCAATCGCGCTCCTTGTTTTCGTGGCCGCGATCTTCTGGGGCGCGCGGGTCGCAACCCGGCGCGCGACGCTTGACGATCCTATGGCGCGATTGACAGCGCCGGCCGTGGCAGTCTCGGTTTGGCTGCTCGCGGTCCATTCGATCGGACTCGTCACGCATTCGTTCACTCGCGGGCTTTGGATCGGGACCAGCGTCGCGGGAGTCGCGTGCGCCGCGCTCGGGTGGAGCGACCGCCGGGGCGGCAGCTCCCTCGGTCAGCCGCTTCCACGCGCCATGTGGACTCCGGCGATCGTCGCCACGCTCCTCTTCGCACCCGCGGCACTCGGTTGGTCCTTCCACGATGAGCTGTGGCACGCGGGGCACCAATCGATCGCGTCGCAAATCCAGAACGGCATCTATCCACCGCGCCACGGCGTCTTTCCAGCGTTCCTGCTCCGCTACCACTATGGCTTCGACGTGCTCGTCGCGATGGCCGGTACGATCACCCGCTTGCCGGTCGAGCGAGCGATCGACGTGGTGACGATCGTCGCGTGGTTCTACACGTGGTGCATGGCGTGGGGGCTCGGGGAACGCCTGCTGGGAGCGCGGCGCGGTTGGATTCTGCCGGTCGCGGTCCTGTTCGCGGGTCCGTTCGGATGGTTCTTCGCCCCGATCGGCGCGCCCGAAGGCGTGCTCCGTCTGCTCGGGCTCGTCAAGGCGGGCGGCGCGATCGCGAACCCGCCGCTCGTGTCGTATTTCTTCCAGCATCCCTGGACGCTTGGAATTCCGCTCGCGTTGGCGACGCTGGGGTTGGCTCTCGACCCCCGTGCCGGCCGGCCCAAGTGGCGCGCCGGAGTGTTGTTCGTTCTCTTCTTGGCGCTCGCCATCAGTCAGATTGTCCTGTTCTTGGCTTTGCTGTCGACGGTGAGTCTCGTGCAATGCGTGCTCCACCTGCGCCGGGCGCCACGTGAATCGCTGGCGTGGATCGCGGGCGCGGCCGTGACGCTGGCCGTCGCGACCCGGTTCGGTGGCTTCTTCGCCTCCGTGCCTCACACGGGACCCGAGATCGAGTTCCATCCGTGGAGTCAAACGGAAGGTGCGGCATCGAACGTGATCTGGAACCTGGCCACGTTCGGATGGACGCTGCCACTCGGGATCACGGGGCTCGTGCTTCTCTTGCGGCGCGACATCGCCTGGGGATTGGTGTTGGGCGGCGTGAGCACCGGCGGGCTCGTGCTCTTGAACCTGCTCCGCTACGCGCACTCGTGGGACATCGTGAAGTTCGGAACCGTGGCGATGTTCGCCTTGGGAATCGCCTCGAGCATCGTCATCGGGCGGCTCTGGAGCGCGTCATCGCGCCCGCTCGCGCGCGTTGCCGCAATTGCGGTGCTCGTTCTCGCCGCGTGTCCGGGACTCGGATTCCTGGCATGCTTCGCCGTGTCGGCAGCGGGGATTCCACAGGGGATTTTCTTTCGGCAGCCGCCGGCCGTCGGCGCGAACGACAGTGCGGCCATCACCTGGCTGCGACGGCAGGCGCGCGCCGGCGACCTCGTCTTCTGCGCGCCGGAGCTAGCGCCGCGGTACGCGCAGATCGGTGGCCTGCCGGAGTTGCAGATTGACTCGGGGACGACGGGCTTCGGGTTCCCGATCGGTACTGTGCAGCGCCGAGAGGTCATCACGAGCCGCGTGCCGATGGATCCGCGGGCCTATCGCGCCGAGGGCGTGCGCTGGATCGTGGCCGGAGACAACAGCAGGTTCGTGCCGCCAGAACGGCTCGTCGGCTGGCGGCAGCGCGGGACGATCGTTGAAGTGCAGCGGTTCGGAGACGTGGCGATCTACGAAATCCCGCCCCGCGATACGGCCGCTGGCGCCAGCGTGCGCTAAGAATGTGCAGAAGGGTCTGTCATGAGTGTTCCGTGAGCAATACGGGCACAGGTCAGTCCATTCGTGCTAGCGCCTGGCTGCGCCCCATCTTCGCCGTGCTAGCAGTGTCGACTCCGAGTTCCGCGGGGCGAGATGGACGTAGTGGCGAGGGCGAAATAGAGAGGCGGCACCGCGGGGGGGACAATCGAGGTAGGGCGCGTCGAGAGTCTTCAGATGACGACGTTGAGCATGGCTAGGACGGGGGTCGAGGTCCGGCGCGCTCCGGCGGGCGTCTGTGCTCGAAGGGGTGGGGCTGGAGTTGAACCGGCTGGCGGTCGGGCTCGATCAGCCAGATACGCCGGGTGCGGTAGGACTCGAGCAGGCGAGCGTTCTCGGTGCCATCCATCTCCCGCGCCCAGATCACCTTGGCGCGATCGATGTCGGCGGCGTTGTACACCCACTCGGTTTGCGTGCGTGGGTCGTGCGCGGGTCCGTACCGAACGACGACGAGATGTTGGCCTGGCGTGCCTTCGAGGTGGGCGAGCAGGCGCGCACGCTCGAGTCCGCGCTCGCTCGGCGCAAGTCTGATCCACCATACCGTCGTCTCGGTGAGAGGCAGTCCTAATCCGGGTGCGATCAGCCGTATCGCCAGAGCGCCACCGCAAACCAGGGGCAAGATACGGACGAGAAAAGCTCCCGCCGGCTGACCGTCCCAGCGCCACACTCGCAGATGGCGGAGAGCCTGGACGACCAGCGCGAGATTCAGGGCCGTCAGAGGGGCGGCGTAGTGCGGAAGGAAGAAGACCTCTACCGCAAGCCCGAGGATCACCACTGCTCCTGCAGCCACGAGGAAGCGGATGCGTCGGTCGCCGAGCACGCGCGGAAACATCAGCAAGGGCAGGAGTAGCGCCGGGCCGAAGTAGAAGGCGAAGAACGGGATCACGAAAGCCAGCTTGGCGAGGATCAGGCCATACACCGTCTGAACCTCCTCCTCGTAGGTGGCCTGCTCGAAGCGGCGGTAAAAGTCCCGCATCACCGCGTGGTGATACACCGGCTCAGGCCGGGGGGACTGCCAGAGAAAGATGGGCGCGCTCGCATAGGTCGCTCGGTTCACTTCATAGGGCATGCGGACAGGGCTGCCGGTCACGCGCCAGGAGTAATAGCCCATCGCGAGCCCCGCCAGGGTGAGCACCACGGCGATGGGTAGGAGCACGCGGAGGATTTGAGCCTTGACCCGGGCCCGCCGGTTCATGAGCAGTTGCGCGAAGAGCGCCAGACCGACCGGCAGACTGAGCACGAGACCCTCGTAGGCCCGGCTGTTGGCCAGGATGACCAGGCCCAAGCCCATGAGCAGCGCGTCCCAGGGCCGCACGTTTCGCTTGAGCCGGGGCAAAGCCCCGAGAATCAGGGCGCCGCCGGTAGCCGCCACCGCTCCACCCATGTAGCTGTTGACCCAGTACCCTGAGAGGCCGAAACGTAAGACGGCGAGCATCCCTCCCAGAAGTGCCCAGCTCGGCGGGAACCAGCCCTGCAGCATCCAGCACACGGCCGCGCACGCCGCCGCGACCGAAAGCAGCACGCCCACCCAGGGTTGTCCCAGCCATGTGCCGGCGGCAAGCACGAGGCCCTGCGCGGGCGGGTACATGGACATGTACGTCGGCCGAAGAATGATGTGGAAGCTCTCGAAATGCACCCACATCGACGGGGTAGGATTGGTGAGCCGCCCGCTGGCGAAGGTGTCGGCGGCGAGGAGATGGCTGAACTCGTCGTGGATGTCCGGCTCGGGGACGGGCATGAGGGGCAGGAGGGCGAGGCGTGCGACGAGAGCCGTCGCGCCGACGGTCAACACTGCGAGCGCCCGCCGCCGCGCCAGGCCGCCCAGCACCCGCTCCACAGCCTCGAACCACGTTGAGCCGAGTCCGGGTCGCACCAGCGCCAGGGCTATGGCAGGCGCAAGCAAGACAGCTTCGAGCACCCAGGCTGGCAGGGATCCCTCCAGAAGGGCTGACCGGTGTGCAGGCCGCATGTTGCCCTGCTCAATGGGCCGGCGACCCTCACCACCGCCGAGCACATTGCGGCCGATGTTCTAGTCTAATCCCGCACAGGACGTTCGTGAAAGCGTTGTGTCGGGCGCTTGACAGTCACCAGCAAAAGGGTCGACCATCGGCCGCCCCCCGAGTGCGAAGGGAGGTCACATCACGCCAGGTCGGGTCGCCTCATTCCTGCTGGAGCACTCTTTCAAGATCGGCGCCGCGATCGTGATCGTAGCCGGTCTCGTATGGCTGATTTCCCCACCGGATGACGCGCTGAAGGTGCTCGAGGCCAGATGCAAGGAGCAGAAGCTTCCGGTCCGGGTCGTCGAACTGGAGCCCGGCAGCCTCCAGGAGGAGAAGTTCATGCTGATGGTACCAGCGTCGAACCGCGAGCGCGTGAGCGGCAAGAAGTGGGCGTTTTGCCGGGCCAATCTGATCATGGTCCCGCGCGAGGGGCCACGCCGGTGACGGGCGATGACCAGTTCCACGGCGACGTCCAGCGCCCGCCCGAGGAAGCCGCCCGCTCGACGCGTTGGCTGGCGAGATCGCTTCGCGTCTTGATCCTGACGCTTGCGGTGCTGGCCGCGGTCGCGATCCTATACGGGATCGTTCAGCTTTTCATCTGTGATCTTCGAGAGCTGGTCTTCCGCGGCATGCCTCGGCGCGCCGTCTGGCTCTGTCCCTGATCCGCCCGGCGACGGCTCCTAAGCGGGGGGCTCCTGCTGCGCGTCCGCGATGGCACTGCGCATGAGGGTCGTAAGCGTCCGGAGTTCTCGGACCACTATGCGCAGACGCTCACAAACGACCACGAGGAGGAGGCCTATCCCGACGAGCGTGGCGAGGGCGAGGGGATCGAATGATGGCCAGGACTTGGCGATGGACCAGAGGAAGCCCACCACGACCAGTATGGTTCCGAGGATGAAGAATACCTCGACAACCGGTGGTTCGGGTCGCGGTGTCTTAGGAGCCGACCTGACCGAGGAAGTGCGCCGTGGTCGGGACTCTGCGGAGTCTCTGGCAGGCATGACGGTGGCTCCCCTCAGCTGATCATGGTTGCGGTCCCGCAAGGCTTCTGAATCTTGCCTCACCTGCAGTCGCTGTGCAATCATTCCACGCGATCGACAACTGATGACCGAGCGCCCCGGGCCCCTGCAGGTCAGCCGTCCGACCGCGCCACGAGCGCTGCTACTCGTACTCCTGTACTCCTTGCCAATTTTCCTGGCGGTCAGGCCCATCACAGATCCGGACATTTGGTCCCATCTCCGCTACGGGCAGTGGATCGTCGAGCATCGAGCGATCCCCTTCACGGATGCCTTTTCGAGCTATGGCTTGGGGAAGCGGTGGATCGCGTACAGCTGGTTGTTCGAGGTCCTGGTGTATGGGCTCTACCGGAGTCTTGGTCTCCTTGGGCTCGTGCTCTACACCGCGGCGTTGGCAATCCTGATCACCTGGGCACTTCATGCCCTCATGGACCGGTTCCAGCCAGATCCCGCCATCGCGTGCATCTTGACCGCGGCCGGGATTCTGGCGATGGCCCCGGTTTTGATCCATCCGAGGCCGTGGCTGCCGACGATCTTCTTCTTCATCGTCGAGGTGAGTCTGGTCCTCATGGCACGGCAATCCGGTGAGAGGTGGCCATTGCTGTTCCTGCCCCCGGTATTCGTCCTCTGGGCGAACGTCCATATTCAGTTCGTGTACGGGCTCTTCGTGCTGGGAGTCGCCGCCCTCGAGCCACTGATCGAGGGTGACGGCGGCCGCGACCGTCCGAATCGCCAGAGGCGCTTCTGGTGGATGGCGCGGCTGCTGGTGGTTTGTGGCCTGGCGACTCTCGTGAACCCCTACGGGTTCCGCATCTACCTGCCCGTATACGACGCGATCACAGTTATCCACCCGTCCCTCTACCTCCAGGAATTTCAGGCGCCGCAGTTTCGCTCGATCTTTGACTGGATCATGCTGGCCGTCACGTTGGGAGGGGTTTTCGTGCTGGGGAGACAGAAGAGTATCCGGGCGTTGCCGGCATTGCTCCTGGTCTCGGGAATACTCCTCTCCTTCCGGGCGGGTCGTGATGTCTGGTTCGTGGTCGTTGCTGCTCTCATCGTGCTTGTGGCGAACTGGTCTCGAGAGGGGCGGAGTGTGAGCCGGTTGTCCGGTCCCTGGCGGGTTGGAGTCATCGCTGCCGTGGCGACGGTGGCCGTGGCAGGTGTTTCACTGAAGGTGGGCAGAGACAGGCTCGAGGTCGTCGTGGCGGAGACATTCCCTGCGGCGGCGGCAGCAGCCATCGAACAGGGAGGTTACTCGGGTCCGATTTACAACCACTATGACTGGGGAGGGTACCTGATGTGGCGCCTTCCAGGATTTCTCGTCAGCATGGACGGCAGGGCGCCTCTTTATGGAGACGCAAGGATTCTCCGATCCGTCGCGACATGGGCTGGTCAGGAAGGGTGGGATTCGGATCCGGAGCTGCTCGGGGCCGGAATCGTGATCGGGCAGAGGAAGTCGGCCCTCGTATCGCTTCTTCGCCGTGACGCGCGCTTCGAGCTAGCCTACCAGGACGGACTCGCCGCCGTGTTTATTCCTCGTCGATGACGGGAAACGTGACGACGGCAACTAGTGACCGCGAGCCCGCCGGAGCCGGCGGCTCTCCTCCGACTGCTCCTGCCAGACCATCGGCACCTCCTCGTGGGAGATGATCTCCGGTCCGATCGTCAGGCCGTAGGCAAAGTTGTGCTATGGTGACATGGCCGCTCGAAAAGGCTTCAATCCACCCAGGAGCTGCACACGCGCGAACGCCAAGTCAGAACCAGAGTCGCGCAGGTGGTTGCGACAGTTGCCGCCGCCATCATCCTCTGGGTGATCGTCCGGCATGAGGTCGCGGGTCTGCGCTCCGACGAGCGGCGCCCCGAGGAATTCATGGCGTTCTACACGGTTGGCCGCATGCTCAACGAGTCGTCCTCGGACCTGTACGAGCCTGAGTCATTCCTCAAGGAATACGATAGGCTCTTCCCACGCGTTGCTGGAGGGGCTCCACTCTATGCCCATGCTCCATTCGAGGCGCTGATCTTTCAACCATTTGCTCGCCTTCCCTTCAAGTCGGCCTTGGTGGCATGGCAAGCCGTGTCGGTGGCCTTCATCTGCGCGGGGTTCACACTGGTATGGCTATCAGGGGAGTCATTACCGCGGAGCCTCCTGCCCCTTGCGCTCCTCCTGGCGATTTCGTTTCAACCCGTGTCTGTCGCGCTCATATTCAATGGGCAGGTGTCGGCATTGTTGTTTCTCTGGATCGCCCTCGCGATCTGGTTCCAACGACAAGGGTGGGAGTATAGATCCGGAGTGGCGCTGTCATTGTGCCTGTCGAAGCCCACCCTTCTGATCTTGCTTCTTCCAATGCTCGGCGTGGGTCGCCGATGGCGGATGCTGCTCGGCTTCCTCTGCGGCACAGCGGTAGTAGGTACCGTGTCGTTGATGGTCGTGGGCTGGCGCGGCTGTATTGACTATGTCCTCACGCTGCTGAAATTCGGCAGAGTCGCCACCACGGCTAGCGAGGGGGTGTTTTCCCCGCCGTCACTCTACGTAGATCTCAACTCGTTCATCAGGATGCTGACCGGATGGTCCGGAGCATTGCCTCTGCTGCTGTTGGCTGCGCTCGGCGCCTGTATTGTGCCGTGGCTCGTGAGCCTCTGGCGGCACGTTCCCGAAGGATGGACGACCGGCTTGCGATTCACGTGGGCCTGCACGATCACGTGGACCATGCTCCTGAACGTCTACGTGCCACGGTACGATACGCCGATCATCATGCTCGGGATTCTACTGATGGTCGACGCGCTGCTGGCCACTGGACAGGGACGGTTGCCCCTGTTGCTGCAGATTCTCTTCGGGTTGCTGTATGTCGTGCCTTGGATCCCGCCCGTGCCGATCAGCGGCGGCGCACTATTGCAGCCGTACACCCTGATTCTCGCGGCGCTGGGAACCTACCAGCTATGGCTGGCGATGAGTCTCCGCAAGGCGGAGCGGGCCTCGTGATGGGCGAGACCTTGCTAGGCCGGGGGGCGCTGGCCTCGCTTGTAGAGGAGGTAGCCGACGATCAGGAGGATGACCGCCCCGACCATGACGGTCCGGCCCGCGCCGCCTTGTCCGACCACGCCGACGAGCGCCAGGATGATGACCACGATGCCGGCCAGGATTGCGATGATCCCAACGTTCTTCATGGCGACCCTCCCAGGGCTCAGCCATCCAGTGAACTTCGCGCGGCGCCATCCGCTTCCTGCCTCGGGCCGATGCGGGCGAGTGGGTCGAGAACTCTTCTACCACAACCCTGAGGCGTGAGGCCCAGCTTTTCTGGGGGTTGGCGCGCTCCGCCGGACTATTTTGAGTGGCGGGATCAGTGTGAGAACATGCCTTCGATGATCAGGCGTGTCCCGTCGCCCGCCGGCAGCGTCTGGATTGCAGGGCTAGCCGTCCTGGTGAACGCGATGGGCGGCTGCGCAACTCCAACTACCTCGACCGTTTCCGCTCCGCCCGCGCCCGCATCGGCCCCGGCCATCAGCTCACCCCCGGAGTGGCGGCCAGGGGACCGCTGGGTGTACGGGTGGACGAGCGGGTCCGAGACGGGCACCAAGACCGTGGAGGTCGTCGAGATCCGCGAGATCAACAAGGTCACGTTCTATCTGGTCCGGGTGGGCGACCTGGAGCACTTCTACACACGAGAGCTTCATTGGGCGGGTACCATGCGGGAGCAGAAAGTCGAGTCGCGCATGAGTCCGCCTGTGCCTTGGTTCGTCTGGCCGCTGGAGGGGGGACGGCGGTGGACCCACCACGCCACCTATGAAGACGCCAACAGCAAGACCGAGATCGCCGACCGCTTCTCGGTCGTAGCGACCGAGATGGTGGAAGTTCCGGCCGGCCGGTTCAACGCCGTGAAGGTGGTTCGCGAGACGGATCGGAGGGATGTCGACGAGTACTGGTATGTTCCCGAGATTCGTTTCTACGTCAAGTGGGTCGGCCGGCGCGGGGATGCCCAGTTCGAGGAGCAGCTCCGCGAGCATCGCCCGGGACCTCGGCTGATTCCTGGCCCCCCTTCCTCGGCACCGCCATCCACGACCAAATAGAGAATCCGCTGGCGCGGCTCACCCGCCCA
>WNFG01001879.1_pt1 | contig 17681 bp, 33 predicted proteins | sample 5400431 | NCBI WGS metagenome assembly WNFG01 (sample SAMN13153346, study PRJNA577476) | soil metagenome | isolation source: 120 cm saprolite under Douglas fir tree site 2 hole 3 replicate 2 | place: USA:California | collected 2015-04-18 | reverse complement strand
CGCAATTTACTGCCAGAGATCCGGATTGTCGGTGTTGCCGGGGGTTGCCGACGAAGCCACCCTGCATCGAGACGAGAAGGCGGATGTCATTGTGATGCTCGATGTCATCGAGCATCTGCCCGACCCGCGTGGAACGCTGGTTTTATTGAGCCGGCATCTCTGTCCGGGCGGCATCATCGTGATCACGACGGGGGATTTCGGCTCCGTGGCGGCGCGGCTGTGCGGCAGATATTGGCGGCTTATGACGCCGCCGCAACACCTGTGGTTCTTTGGCCGCGAGAGCATCGTTCGCTTGGCGGCGTCGCTCGGCCTGACGGTCGAACGCGTAGATCACCCGTGGAAGATCGTGCCGCTCTCGCTCATCATGTTTCAGCTCCGGCGCATGGTCCATCTTTCCGCGCGTGTTCAATCGCCGGCCGCCGGCATCGGATTGCCGCTCAACTTGTTCGATGCCATGCGCGTCGTGCTGCGAAAGCCGTGCTCATGACCAATGATCGTCTCACGATGGCGCAGGTCGTGTTGCTGGGTACCTATGCGATCGGCATGGCGAGCGGACAGGTGCTATTCAAATTGGCTGCGCAACGCTTTCCGGCAAGCGCGGAGGTAGGCGAGCAACTGACAAGTTTGTTGGGAAACACCTACTTTTTCGTAGCCTTTGCGTTCTATTGCGCGCTCGCCATCTGCTGGGTTTGGATTCTGACCTTCACCCCGTTGTCGCGCGCCTATCCCTTCGTCGCGCTCGCCTTCGCGATCACGCCAATGCTCGGCGGGTGGCTGTTTGACGAGCCCATCAATTTACGGCTCGGGTTTGGCATCGCGGCGATCGTCTTCGGTCTGGTGCTCGTGGTCGGGTAAGGCGGAGCACTACATTATCGCAAACAGCGCCATGCACAGCTGCATGGCGCGCCTATAATGGAGGTTACGGTTGCGGGTGTGGGTCGTAATCGCTGCCTACAATGAAGCGAGCGTCATTGGTCGCGTCATCAACGAGGTTAAGCGGCGCGGCTACCCCGTTGTGGTTGTGGACGACGGTTCATCTGACCGCACCGCCGACGCGTCGGCGGCGGCCCATGTGCTCGTCCGACACCCGATCAATCTCGGTCAGGGTGCTGCACTACAGACGGGGATCGACTTCGCTCTTGAGAGAGGAGCCGACGTCATTGTGACGTTCGATGCCGACGGTCAACACCGTGCGGCAGACATCGAGAAGCTGGTCCAAGCAATTAGAGTCGCCGATGTGGATTTCGCGCTGGGTAGCCGGTTCCTCGGCTGCTCGGATGGAGTGCCGGTGGCGCGCCGCGTTCTGCTGAAAGCGGCAACTCTGTTCACGCAGCTGACGACCGGTCTGCGGATCTCTGACACGCACAACGGCCTGCGTGCGATGACGCGGCGTGGCGCTGGCGTTGTTCGGCTGCGGCAGAATCGGATGGCGCATGCCTCCGAAATGCTGAGCCAGATCGCGGCGAGCGGGCTCGGCTATATCGAAGTGCCAGTCACCATCGAGTACAGCGCTTATTCCTTGGCCAAAGGACAAACAATCGGCGACGCACTGACGATCCTCATCGACCTCTTTGCACGCAGGCTTTATCGGTGATAGCTCAAACGGCCATATCGATGTTGCTGACCAGTGTTGCCGTCTACGCCGCAACCGAGCGGCGTCGCTCGCCCGTCGTGGCTTTGCTTTCAATTATTGCGGCGGCTGCGGGCCTCTATTTCACCTGGACGCCTGATCACGCGACGCAAGTAGCCATGTGGGCGGGCGTGGGCCGCGGCGTCGATCTCGTCCTCTATATCTGGGTCTGCATCAGCCTGATTGTTCTTCTTAATCTTCACCTCAAGCTGCGCCGCCAGATGGAGCTTGTTACCGTCATGGCGCGAACGATCGCCCTGGCTGAAGCGCGTCACCGGCTATCGGAAAAGGCAGACCGCCGCAGGTTTCCGGAGGCAGTCCGTGACCGGTGAAATCGACACGCTGGATCGCCCCATCACTCGAACGAAAGGCGTGGCTATCGAAGTCGATACCGACCTTGTCGCCGGCACGGCCATACTCGCGATGGCTGTGGTCATCGGGCTTGCGACTGCAGGCCATTACGGGATCACAATCGACGAGTTCAACACCGACGACTACGGTCCCAAGGCCCTCGCTTGGTACACAAGCGGTTTTACCGACCGCTCGCATTTTGAAACCGTTGAATTTTCCCTTTGGTACTACGGGCCTTGGTTCCAGATGCTCACAGCACTTGTGCAATCGCTTGGACTTGCAGACGCGGTGACGGTTCGCCACGCGATGACGTTCCTGGTAGGAATCGCTGGGCTCGGTACATTGCTCCCGATCGCGCGCTTCTCAGTCGGCCGTTGGGCTGGAGTAGCCGCGCTGATACTGTGCTTGATCACCGGCTACTTGTATGGCGGGCTGTTTTTTGCCCCAATTGATATTCCGTTCCTCGCCGCAATGGGCTTGGCGACGCTCGCTATCGTTCTTATGGCCCGGCGCGTGGTGCCAACATGGTCGGCAACGATTTGCGCCGGTTTGGCCACCGGGCTGGCAATCGGCACGCGCACGGGCGGAATCATTACCCACGCGTATCTTGTCGGTGCAATGGCATTGTGCGGGCTCGAAGCGCTCGTGCTGAACGGGCGGGCGGCACGTTCGCAGCTTTGGGCCATCACGATTCGCTCCGCAGCCGTGATTGCAATCGGGTGGGTAATTGCCGTCGTACTTTGGCCCTGGCTTCAGATAGGCAATCCACTGGACCAGTTCAGGATCGCCTACTTGCATTTTGCTAACATTTCTGAGCAGTTCGGGTTTGCACATTGGGGCGAGGAAGTCCGAACCGACGCGTTGCCATGGTCCTACATTCCTGGACAATGGCTTGCGCGCCTGCCGGTGGGTTTTCTGGGTCTGCTCGCATTAGCCCTTCTCTTTGCATTTCAACGGACCTTCCGATTTTTGCGCACCAGCGTCGCACTCGTGACAAATCAGGGCATGTTCGGCCTGCGTCGCCCGGTCTTGCTGCTGGCGCGCAGCCGCCGCATTCTGCTGGTGTGGGCAGCGGCATTTGTGCCCGTTGGCTTTCTGGTGATCCAGCACGCGACCCTTTATGACGGTGTCCGCCACACGTTATTCGTCATTCCCATGCTTGCGCTGCTCGCGGGCTGGGCGTTTGCGCGCCTCGTGCGAGCATTCTCCCGCGCACGTATTGCGATCGCGATGCTGGCCCCAATGTACGTCGCGTCCGTAGTGATCGATCTCGCGAGATTGCATCCGCTCGAATACGTTGCCATGAACGCGCTCGCCGGAGGGACGTCAGGCGCCTGCGGCCGCTTCGAACTCGACTACTGGGGAGCTGCGTCCACCGCAGCGTTGCGCCGGCTTGAACACCGCCTCGGCGGCGCTGAAACGTCAGCACCAAATCCACCTAGCATTCTCATCTGCGTTCCTTACCGAGAGCAAATGGCACGACCGATGCTCCGGCGGAATTGGCAGCTGGCCGCCGACGCGAAACAGGCGGATTTCGTGATTGAGACGGAGCGGTCACGGTGCGCCAAAGAGAATGCGGAACTGATATTGATCGACGAGGTCGTGCGTGATCGATGTCCGTTTTCATGGACTTATGGGAAACGAAATAGTGCTTTTGCCACAGCCGTGCACTGAGCTTCTGCGTACGGTCTCTCCTTCAGCGATATGACTCCGCATGCGACCCCAGTCCCCTTCAATACCTCCCTTTGAGAGGACAGGGGTCTCGTTTGGGCTTCAACATCGCACGCGCCCGGCTCTTCCCACGTCGGTTCGCTCGTGGCGCAAACTGCCAGCAAAAATGCTTCCCGCCATAGACCCTGCGTTGCACGTCATCGAAGTTCAGTGCCACCGCCGCACGGCACCGGAACTACTGCTGTTCTTGAAGAAAGGATCTCTGATGCCACAGAAGGTCACAATGATCGCACTCGCGAGTGCGTTAACGGGATTTGCTTTCACTCCGGTCATTGCCGCGGAGCGCGAACAGGTCCGGTCACGCGCTTGCAGAAAGGCGGCCCTCTTTCGAGGGCCAGTTCTTGCTCAGCGGATCGCCTCACAGGCGCCATCAGTCTGCGGTATCCCCACGTGCGCCAGGCCTCGATAGACAAGCAGGCGGATGGGGCGCGACCGGGTGATACTGTGAGCGGCGGCCCAGAGTTTGATGCCTTCGAGCATCTCGACCGGGAGACGGATTTTGATTTCGGTGCCTATGGGTGCGTGAACGGTGGACATGTTTCACCTTCGATAGTGGGTGTGGATTTTGAGGATGAGATGAAATGCGCAAAATTGCGCATTTCCCGATTATTGGAGCTTCAGGTTGCCCCTGGGCAATCTAAAAACGGAAGAATCTCGACTCGGCCGCGGGGAGTACGTCCACACCATGACTGCCATCAGACTCATCGGCGACCATCACACCTCACATCGCCGCCACACAGTGCTGACAATCGGCGATGAAACAGCGGCACGTAACAGTCCGCACATCTTCACGCTTGAGCATGCGCGCAATCTCGTCGCCTACGGTGTCGCCGAATGGATCGGCGACCCGCCCGCACAGCAGGATCATCCCATGCCCCAAGATCCTCAATCGGACCGGTAAGATCGATATCGAGGGCTATCTGCCGGCTCGTAGAGCAAGCCCTGGCAGAGTGGGGGCGAAGCGGAAGGCGAAGTGACTCCGCGACAATTTGAATCAGGACATTCTTTTGATGAGCCAAGCTGTGATACCTGACTGGGCAACTCCAGAAATCGGAAGCAAATTCGCCAGCGCCTGTCAGAAGTCACTATCATGAGAACTTTTGATCTTCCTCATCGCGGTGCAAAAGATTGGCAAATTGCGAAGTTGATGGGGCTGCCGGATGGTTTGTCACGTGAAGAGACAATCGCACGTATCAATGACGGCATAGATTATCTGAATGCAACGAAGCCACGGCCGTCGCGAATAGCGATGTGTCACCACAAAGCTGGGCATTCGGTGGTGGCTAAAATTAAAGATGTATGCACGTGCGATCAAAGACAGCGCTGGCCGGTGCTCGATCGCAGAGAAACAGCAACAGCGATGGCTCGCCACCGCTGATGGGCGCCTGCGCTGGTGCACAATGAATGCCGCTGGATCAATTGCTGAATTGAGACATTTGCGTCTTTTCCGGCAACCATTTGACGCTGGGTGTTGGCAGGTCGGACATGGTCAGGACCAGGAAGAGATCATGACGATCATCGTCGCGGGCTTCAGTAGATGCGGCCAGGGTGTGCGAGTGCCATCGGGCCAAGATGCGGCAACTGGAAGGTCGGCCGTTTTTCGACCGGATCGCTAAAATCCAATCCCGATTATTATCACCGCGATCCGCTCATCGCCTTGGCGCTGAAATTCCACCTTCGCGGCTTGCCCGGCCTTGATATCAGACAAACTGCCGGTTTTGTTTCCGACCCGAACGACCGTCGTATCCGTCGTCTTGAACGTCCAGTGCTTCTTTCTCCAAGAGTAGTGGAAGCTCTTGCCTCCGCTGTCGACTGAGGTGATATTCCCTCCCGAAATCGTATACGCCCTCGCGGGCAATGCGAACGTGCTGCAGAGAATAATCGCTAGCATTGTCTTGTGCATCGGGCTTCCCTCTTGCTCGAAGGTCATCGTGTTGGTGCAGCCCGTCATTTTAACCGCTGGTCATGCAGGACGCGAGGAACGACCAACTCTTTCGGCCGGTCAAATTCTGATCCTTCGACTGCCTCTGACAGTCGGCCCATTTTTCTGTTTCTTTTTCCCACTTGGCCTTCGCACGATTCCATTGCTGTGAAGTCCATTGGGAGACATCGTCGATCTTGGACGCCGTTGATGCGGGCGTCATGCAGGACGCAAGGAATGACCAACTCTTTCGGCCCTTCAAATTTTGATCCTCGGATTGCTTCTGGCAGTCATCCCATTTGTCCTTTTCCTCGGCCCACTTGGCCTTTGCCCGATCCCATTGCTTCGATGTCCATTTCGAGACATCTTCGACCTTGGAAGATGTTGACGACGGAGGCGCCGTTGTCTGCGCGAGCGTTGCTCCCGACGTGACCATGCCAAGAACTGCGGCGGCGACGAATACGGATCGGACAGATGACATCTTAGCAGCCTCCATAATGTGACTTTGCTGAAGGGACGTGAGACGTTCAAGCAGAGATGGCCCGGATTGAAAAACGAAACGTGCTCCGAGCTGTCTTCATTAGGTTTTAAGCTGGCGAAGTAGCTAACCGGGCACGCCAGTGTCCGCAGCATCCTCGGCCTTAGCCAGTGAGCTGCAATGCTCCGCCATCCGCAGATAGCGAGCTCGAAAATGGCTTGAGGAGCTAATCGCCGCGAGGCGGCGGCACTCCTTCGCCAGGTCGAGGCAACGTTCTGCTCGCTTCAATGCATCCGACATGGTGCACTTCCCGCTCAGTGCTTATTGATTGCCAAGCAGTTGGGGAGTGGCGGCCCGAAGGCCGCCCTCCAATATCTACGCCCGCTCTGAGAGAGCCGGCGTCACTTATTCGATAATTTCTACAATCCGGCGGCTGCGCGGCTCCACAATCACCGGCCGATCGTTCACGATCGCATATCGGTACCCCGGCCTCACATGATACTCGCGGGGAACCGCGTAGAGCGTCACGCCTCGCGGTGGAAGCACCGCGCCGACGCGCACATCGCCTTCGTATCCGAACGAAGGGCGGTGTTCACGTATGACGTACTCGCGAAACCGGGGCCGCTCCTCGACGCCCAGGATGCCGCCGACGGTACCGGTGGCGGCACCGATGGTTCCACCAACAATAGCCCCGAGTGGCCCTGCCGCTCGGTCGCCTGCGGCCGCACCCTCTTCGGCTCCCCGGATCGTGCCTTGTGCGTGCGCCGCATAAGGCAGTGTTGCGATAAAGAGCGCGGTAATCGTAAGCAAGCTCTTGTTCATGTGTGCTCCTATCTTCGCTCGGGATCTCCCCACTGCACGTCCCAAAGAAAAAAAGCGGCGTGGCCGACAGGGGGTTGGGGTTGGGTGGGGAGCGAGCCGTCGGGCGCCGCAGTCGCGATGGCTGTTTCAGGGCCGCTTACTGGGACCCATAAGTAGATAACCCGACAGAGCTACAATGGTTCCGTGCGGGGAACCGATCGCGCTGACCTACCCTTGATCTTGTTCCCTATCTGTTCTGCGTTTGGGGCACGACCCTGGTATGGTTCGCTGCGCGCGGCCCCGGCCCGATTTTCCCCTCAGCGCCTGCGGGTCGGGGCCACAGGGCGGGTGGCGCGCCGCGAAGCCCGGTCAATTTCCCGTTACGTCGGAAACCGGGCCCAAGGTTCGGCGATTAGAGCGGTTGCGCGCGGTCGGCGGGCCGTGCGCCCCCGGCTTCCCGTCCACCACCCCATTATCCCCCCCGACAGGAAGCCGGGGTTAGAATTCTGCGGCTCGGCCTATCTTTTGTGTGTCACCGGCAGAGACTAACGGGCGTCGGTGGCTAGAGACCGGTCGTGCTTCCCGCCTGAATGCGAAGGAGTGCGATATGGCCAAACAGCTTTTATTGTTCGCGAACGAGTTGCGAATCCGCGCCGAGGAAATCCCGGCCAGAGCGGCGACCGCAGACGACTCGCAAGCCGAAGGGATGACGCGCGTACTCGCGGCGGGCTAGGAGAAACTGGCGCGGCGGATCGAGCAACGCGTTCGCGAGGCAGTCGAGGCGTATGCGGATATCTCACCAGCCCGCGCGCGCTCGCAGGCCGCGACGGTCACTTTCCCGTTATGTGCGAAACTGCACGCAAGGTTCGGCGTTGAGTCGGTGCGCGGGCCTTTGGCTTACCACCCTCTACCCCCAAGTTGGAGTCGTACAGATTCCATGCGACGCGCACGCCCTATGTCGCACAACCAAGGAGGACGATATGTATCGCTTGCTTCTGACCAGCACAGCGGCTGTGGCCATTCTCACGACCACGTCGTTGATACCGAATCGCGCGGCGGCAATCCCTCTGAGCGGACTGGCCGACATCCCTTTAGCATCCAAACAGGTTAATCCGATCGAAAAAGCTGCACTGTGCTTCTACCTCGACGGCTGGAACGGTCCCGGTCTCTATCAATGCGGCTATCGCCACCGTCACGGCGAGGGCTTCGTGCGCCGCGAGGAGCGCCGTGAGCGCTTTGAAGATCGTCGCGAGCGCGGCGAACGCTTTGACGGTCGAGAACGCCGCGAGCGTTTTGAGGGTCGTCGTTATTAGGCCGCTCGTGAATCGGTGTCGCTGAAGGAGGGGCCCCCTCAGAAAAAAGCCCGCGCCAGGCGACGCGGGCAGGTCTCAACGGGCTGAGATCGCCATGATCACCAAAGCAACTTCGCAACGTACCCAGACGACCCATCATTCCATAGCCGCCTCGAATGAGCCACATCCCGGTATCTAAAAGCCCGACAAGCCGCTTGTCGGTCATAGTGGCGCGCGGCGGTTCGAAGCCGAACGCCACGTTTTTCAAGGTGTGAATTTTGGTATGAGACTTGCGGGGCGGATGCCCTGCGATCGCTGCGGAGCCCCGGCCGGACGCGCTAATCTAGCGGGCTCTTTCGCAAGGTTGTGCGAGGGCCGCGCTCCCTTGCCACGCATAACAGAAGCCCGCTATGCGCTGGCGTGGCCACGGAGGGTTAGCGGCCACACCTGGTTTGATGCACAGGCGAACCACAGCGCGAAGCCTCATCGCAGGATTCATCAAGGCTGCACTTGACCGCGCCAAGGTGCGCCGAGTTGTGAGACTGCGATCAGAAGCACCTTGAATGCTTTGATCGCTACCCACCGGGCAGTTCGCCAAGAATGGACGGCAGCGTGAGACCCTATTAAGGGCCGTGTCGTCCCCGGAGCCCGGCGGCATTCGTTCATAATAAGGGACAATTTGGTGTGGGGGAGGTTCGACGCTGTGCGCGCACAGCCAAGCAGGAACGTGAGTGCTGCGATACACCAGCCCGCCCGCTATCTCGATTTTGAACTCAGCCCGCGCCGAATGATGCCCGTAGACGCGTTCTACTGTCGCGACGCACCGAGCAGCCTCGCGACCGTGCAGATGTCAACGCCGGCCTGTGTCGTGGGTGCGCAAGGGGGGCACAATCACCACGGCAATCGCCGCATCAGGAGCGCAACAATGAGCGTCGCGACGACAATCCAGCACGTCAGGCGCTCACGCCGTTCTCTATCATCGCGTCTCTCCTGAAGCCACTCAACAATTTCTCGGCGCCTCTCGCGCAGCAACTTATCCAGTTCGCCTTCCGTCGAAGAAGGCCCGCCCGCTCCCACGGCATTGGCCAATACGTCTTCGCCGAATAGCTCAAACTGAGCTCTTAGCTCGGGCGATATGTTGGCACGGAGCACCTTCTTCCACATTGAACTGCCCACGCAGTGTTTCAATCCCGGGCGTCTGAGAGCGTGGAGCGACCTTAAGCCATGGCCGATATGCCGCGGCGCCGGCAAGCGCAAGAGTGGATAATCGATTGGGATTGCGCCAATACATGTATGGTCGGCTACGCCAGTAAACGGTTGGAAGAGATACGCCGGGAAGGCATGGAGTGAGCTAGCTGGTCCGCCTCACGCGGTTGTGACTTCGCGTGCCGAGTTCAGCGAACAGAATCCATCTTGCTGCCATCGCGTCCCAGGTAGCTTGATCTCCGGGGACCTAGCGAATTTGGACTTCGCCTCGCATTCAGCAGCAAACCTCCGGAATTTCTCTGAGAGGTTCATTGGGAGTCTCCTCTCTCCCCTCTCCGCGTCGGAAACCTGATACGGTCATTTGGCCGTGTGGCTGGCGGATGACGCTATTCCCCGAATGTCAACACGACGCCACGCCGCCACCGACGGGCATGGTACTTATCTGAATTAGCCGGGTAGAGCCAATGTGAAGGCATGCGCGTTGCGGCCCGTTCGATGCTGAGGCAGTAGAATCAGGATCAATCTGAGGCCAGCCCCTTTCGGGACTTCAGATAGCGGAGCAAGGCCGGCGCCGCGTGAGGCCATGGTTACGAGCCCACGCAGGAATCAAACGCTGGCGACAGCGGCGCGCCCGGGCTGCAAAGCACTGATCGAACTTATGAGCATGCTTGGCCGGAGCCAGCGGTTCATCCCTTTCACCGCGCCCGCTGCTCAGAGAAATTGAAGGCGCGGCCCATACAAGACGCCGGGCGAATCACGGCCGGCGTCTTGATTGAATTCGAATTCGCCGCGGCGGCAGCGAGACTCACCGGGCCGCAACGGACTGCAGGCATCGACGGCTCGCCGCGAGCTCGGCTTCATAATAGCCGACATCGGCCAGCAGCAGCGGGGTCCGCACCGCCATGCGGCGCAACTTTTCGACGAAGTCGACAAGTTGCTTGATACGCAGCGCTTCCTGATCAGCGGGGTGCGAGCAGCGAGCCCCCGGGAAACCATTCGGCGCGGTCTCGGACTGAAGCGGTCCTAACGTCTGGGCGCCAGAGGCAGACGGGGCACCGAAAATGACCGCCGCCGAAAACGCAAGTCCGGTAAAGAAGCGGGCGCGAGTCGTGGTCAAGGTGGCCTCCTGGTTCTCGTTGTTAAGCGATTTATTAGTTTGTCAGCCTTTCGGAAGGTTCGTTGCGGCCAACAAAGACGTTACCTCCCGACTTCGGACGGACCGAGAGGCTGCAAAAAGTAGGGACGTTCCGATGTCGTGGAATCTTCCTCTACCGCCATGCCGCCCCCCGGACTTGATCCAAGAATTGTCACGGGCATCAACGTCTTTCTTGCACGGCCTCCGTAATTAAGAAGTGGAGGGCCGGGACAAACTGACAATGACAACGTAAAAATGATTCAGCATGACCGAACGCACTCTGGGCGCTGTTCGGAAACGTTTGAGGGCCGGCCAGCGCGCCTGCTGGATGGTGGACAGCAGCCACGGGCCGTGCCCTCCCGATTTCTTCGACATATTCGCTCAGCTACTCGCCGAGGTCGTCGAAGTGGAAGTGGACTCTACGAAACCACTGCTACTGTGCCTGGGGTCGCGGGCTCGCGGGAGCCGTAGGTCGAGGCGCTGCCCCGGTGGTCGCGGGCGACGGCGTCGGGGCCGTGCGCGCAGGGGGCTTGTAATACTGAAAATCGGGCGCGTCCTGGAGCTGGTCTTTCGTCCACGCCACTTTCAGCTTGACGTTGCTCGGGTCGTTCGCGTTGCTTGCAGGAGTGTTGTTGTCGTTACTGCCGGTATTGACCGGGACAGCGTTGAATGCGCTCATGTCAATGGCGACGTTCTTTGCGCCAATGCCGAGGAACCCGCCTACGCCTACGACCATGCCAATAATCTTGCCGGTCCCGTCAAATAGCAGGTCATTGACGGAGCCGATACGTGCATTGTCCGGACCGAGCACGTCGCTTCCTCTGAACTTTGTAAACACCCACTGGTCTGCGCCTTGTGAGGTAATGAATTTAGCTTCCGACGCAGAGGCCGATTCTTTCGGCGCCGCTGACTGGTCTTTCGCTTGCGGTGCGGTCGGGGTTTCTGACTGGGCAATCGCGCCTGAAATGATTACGCCGCTAACGGCCGTCGTGATCAGAAGTGTCTTCAGCATTTCGACCTCCTTCATTTGATGGCAACGTGCAGCGCAGAGGAGGCAATCCCAGCCCACCACCGCGATGTCGTTGCGTAATTGAATCGAACTCACGAAACGGCTGCGGGTTCCCGTCGGCTTCGTCTTGAGATGATTGCTGCCTTTTTGCCGGCATTTCCATACCCGGCGAAGGCGGACGTAGAATTAAGTTCGATACCCGCGCCTCTAAATAATAACAAAAAATGACACCATATCCTTTTTACAATTTGTTGTGATTGCTCCACCGCTGTACCGCTGCAAGAAAGCCTCATCGCGTACACAGTTTCACTATGATGTGGCGGACCGAATCTTCGTGATCATACGCATGCGGCGATCGATCGCACAGACATGCAACGTCCTGATTCTTTTTCAAAAACGAATCCGTGCCTTGCCACGGCCCCAAAACCGTAACGATCGGGACAGGAGCCGGTAAGCTTGAAGGATTGACAGGAGCCGGTAAGTTTGGAGGATCATCGGTAATCTTCAGTACGGCGTTGTCGCGTCCAAAGAGTTCACAACGCTACGAAGAGAGACGAGGTGCACGCAGCAAACCTATCGAAGGTGCTGCGAGCCCACCTCGCTGACATACTGACGTACGACGACAAGGCGTACGACGACAAGGCGCAGACCTGCCCAAGAGGGTCGTACAGCCAATTTTGGCTCGGGCTCTCCATGGGTGGACATTATTCCGACCCGCGTCATTTCTGACGAGTGGTTCTTGATCCGGACGAAATTGCAGTCCTAACGGTCTAACCAATGTTCGGCCGGTGCGTTTGGTCATTTCTGAAGGAAAGCAGCTGAATGAGTAGAGACAACCTGAACGGCTTTGCGGTGAGTATCGAACGATCTTTCGCTCCCGAGAAGATCGGAGAGGATGCGTCGACGACGTCCGCGCCGTGGGTTCCGCGAATCTCTCACGAGATCCTTCGGGACCTTGGCATGTCAGACGATGCGATCGTCCAGTACTTCTGTCGGTTTCGGCATGGCCAATTGGAGCGGTTCGTCCAATTGGTCCTGCACAAACGTGGTTGGATGTGTCGTAGCTGGCGGGGACACATGAGTAACGAGGGAGTTCTATCATTTCCAAAAAGAAATACCACATCGACCAGACAGAAGGCGCGACGCCGTTTAGTTTGATCCCGTCGGCGTTTATGACCATGGGAAGACAACACATTCATGAATGCGTGAGGGCTCACGCCCAACTGGTCGACAAATTTCAAGAGGTGAACCGGAGCTGGCTTCAATATCTTCAATCCGAGGCCGATCTCTCCGCCGAGCTTACACCCAAGATGATTACAGCTCGATCGATCCCGGGCGCTGCAACGGTCCTTCTAGAATGGACCAACCGACGTGTGGAAATGGCAGCGCTAGACGCCAAGCATGTCCTGGCTGACACACAGGAGATCATGGAGATCGGACTTCGTATGCTGCCTGGCGGCTGGCTATTCAATGGCAAGGGCTGCGGTAGCTCGATTTCGGCTGCGACGGCTGGTTTTCCGTCTCCGGCCTCCCCGCCTTCATCAGCTCGACCAGATTGCTCGGCGTCGCCGACGGCACCGTTTTGAACTTGCTTGCGGGCATCGAACAAACGGCTAGCCTGGAAGCACCAGGTCGTAGTGACGATGCTGCATGACGCAAAACCCAAAGCCTCCGACAGGGTCTTGTCGAAGGCTTTACCGAATAGCACTGGCGTAAGCGTCGACCCTTTACGGCACGTCCGTCTGGCGCTTCCGCCATTCGAGGAATTGGTGGAAGAGCCGCTCCTTTTCCCGATCGAGTAGCGGCGGGTTCGTCTTTCCCGAAGGAGGGCGCGGAGCAGATGCGCTGCTCGTATCTGGCGCATGTACCTTGGCGACCTTGGGGAGCGAGGAGGTCCTGTGCTGCTCCTGCTGGAGATTCGGCTTCGCATCGGCCCGTCGTTGAACCAGCTGCCGGTTCTCTTCATCGGATAAGCGGCTTGAAAACGGCAGAATGCGCTCGACAATTCGATAAGGCGGCTCTGACATCTCAGCGGCGCGCCTTGAACAACTCACGCTCGTCGCAAGGATTATAAGCGCGGGCACGATCGCTTGACCGGTCAGGAGAAAGCGATTTCTGCTGGCGCCCCGCCTCTGGAGATCAACATGCATGCGGCTCTCCATTTTTGTCGGGGAACTAACGTTTCCATTTGGGAGTGGTTCCGCGATTCGCAGAGCGGCAAGCTGGTAGAACTATGCCATTGCAGATGCCGAGATAATTTCCGTGCTTTGCTAATTAGATAAAAAAGGACGCAGGCAGGACAAATACCTACCTCAGTGGGGAAATTATTGAAGTGCATTTCGCGTCTGGGACCGACGTGTATTGCTAGCCGTTGCCCCGCTCTGCGAACGTGTTTCAACGCACAACTGTCTGCATCAATGGGGCTTAACCTGAAAAATTAGGTCAATACCGTGTCTACACTTAGTCAGTGAACGCCACGGCGAAGGAGCTGCTGGTAGCCATTCTCTATCATCCACTTGGCCCGCGATAGATGGCTCTGCCAAGCATTGTGGACGCGTTTTGGTTCGAGAATGGGATCGATTTCAAGCACGAGAAGAGCAGCTTCCATCCAATCGGCACCGTCCGCTTCTGCGTCAAGCGGCCGAATGTACTCGATCATGTGCTCCTCATCGTTATCCCGGCAGTACGCATGTGTCTCACGACAGGCGGACTGACGGCGCGGCGGGGCTAGGGCTTGCTCTTTCTTGCCGATCGGATACTTTGAAATAATAAGTATCTGCTGTTGTTTTGTTGTTGTTGCTCTCGATGCCTCGTGAATCGCCGACCAGCCCGAAGCCCGAGCCTCGCATCACTTGTCCTGCCAGCCAACCGGCAATGAGCCCAACTAGAATAATGACCAGGAGGTTTTCATTCGACAGATGCATAGCTCGTTTGCTCTCAAATAGAAAATGCAGACTCTCGTTGCCCAATTACGTCTTCGGTAACATGCGAAAGGGCGTTCGATCTGCCTGCCGCTGAGAGTCGTCGCTTGGCTTGAATGACAGTTCGATCAGCCAAAGGACACAATACGCGGTGACGCGCAGGAGGCAGTAAGTGAAGCATACGATGGTCCCTGACACGATCAGAGCTTGCAGGACGGTAGTGAGCGTTAGCATGGCGCGAGATGTTTTGAGCTGAGACGGCCCGGATCACGGTGTGGAATAGCCCGGCGCCGGTCACGACCGTGCGCCGGGGTTCAAGAAGGTAGGTACCGGCGGTGGTTTCAGACCGCCGATAAAGTGGCACTGGCGATCCTTAGCCGCAGGCCCATACGTACTCACCGTAGTAGTCCGACTATACCCAGCACGGGCCAACGCCGTAATACCACCAACGGCCATGCCAGAAATGGCGGCGGTGTTCGCCGGCGACAAATGCGTGGGCGCGATATCCTGGCGCGACATGTATACCCGGTCTGGGTCCACGCCCAGCCACAATGGGGCCGCCCGGCCCATGCCCAGTCGCGAAGCGTCCACTGGCAATGTGTCCGCCGCCACCACCGAAGTGTCCACCGCCGCCGCCGCCAAAATGGCCACTGCTGCCACCACCAAAGTGTCCACCGCTACCACCACCAAAGTGTCCGCCGCCGCCACCACGACCACCGCCGCCGTGTTCCGCGGAAGCATCGGTGGCAAGCGATAGGCTGCCAAGCGCGAGAATTGCGGCTAACGCAAAGACTGATTTGCCCGTCATGTTTTGCTCCTTCTTGTCAGTGTCAATCTTGGTGGGAGTGGCTCTAGGTCTTTGGCCTAACCGGACGCGACGCAAGCGTCATCTGTCAGGTCTAGAGGCTCGCTTGCTGTTTGAGGTCGCTCCGCACGCGGGAGTGACATTCTTCGCTGAGTTGCAACAATCCCAAACCGACCAAACGGCCGGTAGGAGGATCGCACTCGCGCGGCATCTCCACCGGCACAACTCTCAATTTCGGAGCGATTTGTCCGCCTTGCTCTTTCGATGACGGCGCTCCGCGATCCTCGCGTTTGGAAATGACTGTCGTGCGTTTCAGCGGATCGAACTCGAACACCAGCCGTCCGTTGGTGTCCTTGATTGTGATCGTGGCATTAACGGGACCCCCAATCTCCAACATCCCAAAACCGTCTTGCGCGTCGGCAGAACGAGCCCGCGGATCTGTCGTCCTTGCATGAAGGCGGTCGTCCTTACGAAGTCGGTTCACGACTTGCGGTTTATCTTCGCTTGCTGCGATCGCTTCTGTCGTCCAAAAATGCGAAATCTCTAGATAAAGCGCGGCACCCGCTCCAAGGCACAACCCAATCCCGCACAAGCCTGCAAACTTGATCGACATGATACCTCCCCGAAGAAAAGTGCCCGATGGTTTGCCGCATGTCGGTCACCAGCAGAAAAGTGCGTCGGACAAGTTCTTGTTCCTGGTCATCCATCACACCTTCGCGAGTGATTCCCGCCCTCCGATCACACGTTCGCGATCGCAGACGTGGGCGCGTGCACCCAAAAACGACGACATGCCGCAAGCAATCGTGATGACTGGTGAGGAAGGCCGGTGGTCGTGCACGTGCCGCTATGGATGAACAGGAAGATCGTGGTGCCGGAAGCCGCGGACTCGGCTCAAGGCTGGTCCGACGCGCGCGATTGACGCTTCGTCAAATTATCTTTCGTCGTGATCGTGCTCGCTGCAGCGGCCGGCGAACATGTGACCGAAAGCCAATCCTGTGAACGGACTGAGCCGGATGGCGCGGGTCGCGCATGCCCAGATAAAGGGTGCATAGTCGTGGGCTTGCCTCGTTGCCTGACGAGTCTGCGGCATGCCTTGCAGATAGTAATCGAAAGCATCCATTTTTCTGTCGGCTTGCGTCTGGCGCGCTCGATCTCGCCTCGTTCCATCTTTAGAGCGATCGCGCCCACCACGCTTGCCGTGACTTGATTCTGCAGATCGAAAATATTCTTGATGGAGCGATCGAAGCCGTCGGCCCAGACGTGCGCTCGGTCAAACTTCGATCGCCCCTCCGGCCATCGTCCGTGATCGTTGAACAAATGGTTCACTCGCGAACGCGTGATAGGGGGCGAGGAATCACTCGCGAACGAGTGATAGGAGGGCCGGGAACAAGAACCTGTCCGACGGACTTTTCCTGTCTGGTGGCCGACATACAGCAAATCACTCGGGCACCGCCTTTTCTTGGGGAGGTCACACTAGCCTAGCCTACGCCGGTTAGCCGCTTCGATAGCTCCGACCTAACGGATGGCGACTCGCGCGACGCGTGCCGTTAGGCAAAGGACCCCGGTCTCTCCCTCTCTCTCTGCACCGCGGGGCGCGAAAAAGAAGATGAACAAAAAGAAGATGAACCAGGACAAGCCATCTCTTCGAATAAGAACCGTGTACGCGCAAAAATCCGAAAGAAGGCCTGTGGTTAACCTTGGACCCGATATCAAAGCGAAGATCGGGATGCAGTTGCGCCTGATGTATGGCGAGGTCGTCGATCGGGGAGTGCCCGACCGCTTTGTTCAAATGCTTAAGCGGCTCGACGACCCGAATTGCGAGGGCAGGTGATGGGTCTCCGGAAGAATGTAAGGGAAGTGATGCTGGAGGCTGTCCCCAGCTTGCGCGCATTCGCGATCTCGTTGTGCGGAAATGTTGATCGCGCCGATGATTTGGTGCAGGAAACGCTGCTGCGGGCGTGGGGCAATATGGGTTCCTTTCAACCGGGCACCAACATGTCCGCATGGCTGTTTACCATCTTGCGTAACCTGTTCCGCTCGGAATATCGCAAGCGTCGACGCGAGGTTGAGGACGTCGACGGCTCCTATGCCGAGTCGCTGACGTCGCTGCCGGAACAGAACAGCCGACTTGAGATTGTCGAGTTTCGTGACGCGCTCACGCTGCTTCCGTCGGAACAGCGCGAATCGCTGATTTTGGTCGGTGCATCCGGGTTTTCCTACGAGGAGGCCGCTCAAATCTGCGGATGCGCCGTCGGCACTATCAAGAGTCGGGTAAATCGCGCAAGAAGCAGGCTCGCTGAGATTCTCTCGATAGATAGGGCCTGCGATTTCGGTCCCGATCGGAAACTCGCGCGGTCGCAAATTCGGATATCGTCTGCACCAATCGGCCTTGATCGCTAGC
>WNFG01001878.1_pt1 | contig 17686 bp, 18 predicted proteins | sample 5400431 | NCBI WGS metagenome assembly WNFG01 (sample SAMN13153346, study PRJNA577476) | soil metagenome | isolation source: 120 cm saprolite under Douglas fir tree site 2 hole 3 replicate 2 | place: USA:California | collected 2015-04-18 | reverse complement strand
GCCCGTGCCTCGATGAACACCGTGGAGCGCACGTCGTGCCCGCTGTGGATGTCGGCGGCGAGTTCGTGGAGCAGATACCGATGGTAGGGAATGCGCGCGGTGCGGAAGTCCCAAAAATGGTGGTGAGGATCGCAAATGGACATCTCTGGCTCCCGCGTCGCTTCCTCGGTCAGCGCGAGCCAGTCATTGCCTCCGAATGGCACGATGGCACCTCCGTAGTCGTATGAAGCGTTCAGAACACGAACCGGTCTATGAGGACAGCTTCTTTGAGCACCCCCGAGTAGTCAAACGCAATTTCCCGGAGGTCGTCGAGGTTCCGTCACATGTGTCCCACCGGCGGGGCGTGTGGTACGATCGCGCCCGCTCGCTGGGCTCGGGCCCTCACATCGTCACGACCGGGAGGATTTCATGGCTTACGACTTGTTGATCAAGAACGGCATGGTGGTGGACGGCACGGGGGCGCCCGCGCGCCGGGCCGATGTCGCGGTCACGAGCGGCAAGATCGCCGAGATCGGCCGAGTGACCGACGGCGCCGCCGCGGTGATCGATGCCACCGACCTCGTGGTCGCGCCGGGCTTCATCGACCCGCACACCCACTATGATGCGCAGATCTGCTGGGACGGCGCGGTGACTCCCTCGTCGTGGCACGGCGTCACCAGCGTCATCATGGGAAACTGCGGGGTCGGCATCGCGCCGTGCAAGCCCAAGGCGCGCGAGGTCGCCATGCGCGACCTCGTCAACGTCGAAGCGATTCCGTTCGACGTCCTCAACATGGGCATCACCTGGGACTGGGAAACCTTCCCCGACTTCATGGAAGCGGCGGCACGGCGGCGCCCCTCGCTCAATCTCGGCTTCCTGGCGCCCCTGACCCCGTTCCGCCACTACGTGATGGGCGAGGCGTCGCTGGAGCGCGCCGCCACGCCCGACGAGACGGCGCAGATCAAGGCGCTGCTCGGCGAGGCGATCGATGCCGGCGCCTTCGGCTTCTCGACGACGATCCTCAACCAGCACGTCGGCTTCCAGGGTCGCCCGCTCGCGTGCCGCAACGCCAGCCGCGACGAGCTCAAGTCCTACGCCAACGCGCTCAAGGAGCGCGGCAAGGGCGCCATCGAGATCGCGCTGACCCGCAAGATCGCGGTGCTGGACGACGAGGAGTACGAGCTGCTCGACTTCCTGCTGCGCGAGAGCGGCCAGCCCGTCACCTTCCTGGCTCTCTTCGACCGCGATGACATCCCGGAGGCGGTGCGCGAGACCTTGCGGAAGGCGGCGCCGTTGATCGCGCGCGGCGCCCGGCCCCAGACCTCGCCGCTGCCGCTGACGCGCGACATCAACATGCGCAACCCGTTCTCCTTCGCGGCGTTCCCGAGTTGGAACCGGGTGTTCGTCGACAAGTCGAAGCCGGCCCAGGCGGCGGTCTACGCCGATGTCGCCTTCCGCAACCAATTCCGCGAGGAGCTGAAGCAGCCGATGGCCTTCGGCAACTGGGCGCGCATCAACGTGCACGAGGTCAGGTCGCCCGCCCTCAAAGCGCTCGAGGGCCGCTCGATCGCGGATATCGCACGGGAGCAGGGCAAGGACGGCGTCGATGCCTTCCTGGACCTGACCCTCCAGGACGACCTCGACATCGAATTCACCATGGCCTCGTTCAACACGCGGGTCGACCGCATGACGGAGATTCTGAACGACAAGAGTGTGCTGGTGGCGCTGGGCGACGGCGGCGCCCACGTCGATATGCTGTGCGACGCGGGCTACCCGACCTACCTGCTCGGCACATGGGTGCGCGAGCGCCAGGCGTTGACGCTGGAAGAAGGGGTGCGGCGACTCACCTCGGATCCGGCCGATGTCTTCGGCATCCGGGATCGCGGCCGGCTCGCCCCCGGCCTCGCCGCAGATCTAGTCATCTTCGACGCGGCCCGCGTCGGCTCCACGAACCGTGGCGAGCGTCGGTTCGACCTGCCCGGCGGCGCCAAGCGCATGGTCATGCCGTCGCGCGGCGTCGAGCACACGGTGGTCAACGGCGTGGTCACCTGGGCGGACGGAAAGCTCACCGGAGCGGCCGCGGGCCAGGTGCTGCGGTCCTAGCGGCTACTGTTTGACAGCGCCGAAGGTGAGCCCGGAGACGATGTGCCGCTGCGCGACGAGCGCGACGAGCAGCACGGGCAGCGTGATGAGAGTGGCGGCCGCGGCCAGGGTGCCCCAGTTGATCTCCTCGTAGGAGATCATGGTGTAGACCGCGATTGGCAAGGTGCGCGTGGAGCGGCCGGCCAGGATCACCGAGAAGAGAAAGTTGTTCCAGGAGAAGACGAAGGAGAGGATGGCGGTGGCGATCACGCCGGGCTTGACGAGCGGGAGGGCGATGCGCCAGAAGGCGCTCCAGTAGGAGCAGCCGTCGATCAGCGCCGCGTCTTCAAGCTCGGCGGGGACGTCCTCGAAGAAGGAGATCATCACCCAGATGATGATGGGTAGGCTCACGATGAGATGCGTCAGGATCAGCGCGCCGTAGGTGTCCACCATCCGGAGGCGGCGAAAGAAGATGTACCAGGGAATCAGGTAGGCGATGCCGGGAATGATGCGTGCCACCAGGATGACCACCGCCAGCCGCTGCTGGCGCCAGCGAGCGATCGAGTAGGCAGCGGGGAGCCCGACCGCCAGACCGAGCGCGGTGCTGCCCGCCGCCACCACCAGGCTGTTCCACGTGTAGAGGAAGAACGGGTACTTGGTGAACACCTCGCGGTATCCCGCCGCGGTGACGCTGAAGCGCACGAAGGACGGCGGATAGGCCATGGCCTCGACCTGGGGCTTGAGCGAGAGCGTGATCATCCAGTAGAAGACGAAGACCGTGGGCAGCATGAACAATCCGGCGAGACCGTAGAAGCCGGCGGTGGACAGCCGGGGATACCGGCTTCCCCTCACCACGTCGTGGTCCTCCGGACCTTGATCAGGATCAGCGAGGCACCCATGACCACCGCGAAGAGCGCCACCGCCATGGACGAGGCATAGCCCATGTTGAAGTAGGAGAAAGCCTGGTTGAACAGCAGGATGTTGATGGTCTCCGAAGCGTTGGCGGGCCCGCCCTGGGTCATGACGAAGATGATGTCGAAGGTCTTCAGCGCGTCGATGGCGCGGAAGAGGACGGCCACCACGAGCGCGGGCCGGAGCAGCGGGAGCGTGATGTGCCAGAACGCCCGCAGCGTCGAGGCGCCGTCGATGTGGGCGGCCTCGTAGGGCTCACGGGGCAGGCTGGCCAGCCCGGCCAGCGCGATGAGCATGATGAGCGGCGTCCACTGCCACACGTCGACCAGGGCGAGCGCGTACAGCGCGGTCTGGCTCGAGTACGTCCAGCGCCACGGGGAGAGCCCCACCACGGAGAGCAGGTAGTTCGCCACGCCGAGGCTCGGGTGGTACATCATCACGAACACGAGCGCGATGGCGGTCGGCGTCGCCACCATGGGCAGGATCGCCAGGGTGCGCAGGAGTCCTCGCCCCCAGAACTCGCGGTTGAACAGCAGCGCCATCGCGAGGCCGAGGATAGTCTCGGCGCCGACCGCCACGATGGTGAAGTAGATGGTCCGCCCCACTGCCTCCTGGAAGCGCGCGTCGGCGAGCGCGATCTTGCGATAGTTCGCCACCCCGATGAAGCGCGGCGCGGTCAGGCTGGAGGCGGACCACTCCTGGAGGCTCATCCACACCGTGTAGAGGATCGGGTACACGATGATCACCGCCACGAGCAGCACCGCGGGGGCTGGGAAAAGCCACCGGGCGTGACGATGCGCCCAGCGCCCAAGCCGGCGGGAGGAGATCGGCACCCGCCTGGCGCTAGCTCTCCGTCCGGTTGAGCATGTCCTGGAAGTCCTTCTGTGCTTGCGCCAGGACCTGGGCGGGCGGTGCGCCCTCGATGGCCTTTTGAATGGCCACGCCGATGATGTCTCGGTACTCGGTGACGGCGACGATCTCGGGCAATCCCTGCCGGCCGATCTTGAGCGAGGCCTGATAGGCCGAGTACCAGTCGGCGGGCATCTTGGGCTTGGCCTTGACCTCCGGGTTGTCCCAGGTGGAGGTGCGGCCCACGCCGACGCCGGCCATGAGCTCACGCGCCGCGTTCGCCTTGTTGGTGGCCCACTGGCAGAAGAGGTAGGAGGCTTCCTTGTTCCGGCTCTGGGCGTTGACGGCCATGCCCGTGATGTAGATCGGCGAGAAGTGCCCGCCGGGGCCGGCGGGCAGCACGGCATAGCCCACCTTGCCGACCACCTTGGATTTGGCGGCGTCCTCGAACTGGCTCGTGAAATTGACGCCGTCCATGTAGATGGCGACCTGTCCCTGCATGAAGGACGCCGAGCACTCGTACCAGTTGAAGTTGACCACGCCCGGCGGCCCGTACTGCCGGAGGAGCTTGCTGTAGAGATCGATGGCGGCCACCTGCTCCTTGCTGTCGAGGGCGGCTTTGCCGTCCTTCAGGTAGGTGCCTCCCATGGGAAACAGGATGCTCGGGTACTGGGTCGCGTTGGCGTTCTTGAGCCCGCGGAGGACGATGCCGTAGGTGCTGGGAGGCGCGTGGAGCTTCGGCACGAGCCGCTCGAGGTCGCTGAGCGTCTTGGGGGGCGTGAGATTCTTGGGTCCGAAGAGGTCTTTACGGTAGAAGAAGACGTTCGCGTCGATGAAGGCCGCGAGGGCGGAGATGCTCCCGTCGGGCTGGGTCACGCCGGCGCGGGCGCCCGGGGAGAAATCGTTCCAGTCGAAGTCGGGGCTGGTCAGAGTGGCGTCCTGGAGGAACTGGTTCAGCGGGTGGTACCAGCCCGCCTTCCAGAAGCGCTTCTTCTCGACATGGAGTGAGGTGAAGAAGGCATCGATCCCGCCCGAGTTCGCCGTCATCTCGACCGTCATCTTCTGACGGGCCTGGATCTCCGGCAGGGTCTCCCACTTGACCTTCATCCCCGAGAGCGACTCGAACTCGGGGATATTCTTCTCGAGCACATCGATGAAGGGGTGCTTGGTCAACATCAGGAAGAGCTCCTTGCCCTGGAAGCGCTTCCAGTTGAAGCTCTGCGCCCTCGCCGGCGTGAAGACGAAGGGTCCTGCGGTGGCGCCGGCGGCAGCGGCAGCGAGAAAGGCGCGGCGGGTCAGTCGGCGAGCGGCCATTCTTGGCCTCCTCTCGTACGGTAGGCGGCATTGCCTTCGGCGGGCCGCGGCCCATCGACCATGGGATCGCCGGCCGTGACCGCCGCGGGTGTCGGCGCGTCAGGAACACACCGCGTGTTCTGGGAGCCGGCGGCCCTGGGGGCCGTGTGGCCGCGTGTTCTCGGAGCCGGCGACCCGGGGGGGCGTGTGACCGCGCGGACGAACCGTGGCATCTCGCGCCGATCCTGTCAGAGCGCGCGTGACAAGTCAAACCGGGGCGTCGAGGCGGCGCGTGTGCAGTCTCACATGCCGCATAAGACGCGCAGCATAGCGTAGTGTTGCTTGAGGAGGTATGGTGCGAATGGACATTCGCCGGGTTTACGCGCTGGCATTGTTCCTGGGAAGCCTTGGAGACACTTTCGGCTCCGCGGCATTGGCCGACGATGCACGGGTCCACATAGTCTCGCCCATCGAGGGGCAGCAATTCGCGCCTGGCGATAAGGTGTCCATCGTGGTGGACGTCGCGCCGTCGCTCCGTGCCACGGACGGCAGCGTCGGCCTCGCGGGCCTGGGCTCACTGAAGGGGAAGGGCTTCTCCGGCACGCGCTTCACAGCGGACTTCGTGATACCCGACTATTTCGCTGGCCCACTCATGCTCTGGCCGGACGTTTGGGCCGGCAAGACGGTTCTCGGGCCCAAAGTGAGAATCAAAGTTCGGCCGCTGACACCGCCGAAACAGCTTAGGGTTCTTAACCACTATTACCACTTCTCCCTACCGCGGCCTTATCCCGAACATCTGAGCGTCAAAGGACGATACGCGAAGGACCTCGAGCGTGATTTGTCGTCATCGGCCTCAGGGACGACCTACACGTCCAGCAATGCATCCGTTGTATCCGTGGACCGGGAAGGGGTGTGTACGGTGATTGCAAATGGATTGGCGGTGATCGCGATCGAAAATGGCGGCGTGCGCGACTTCGCGGCGTTTGTGGTTGACGATCCCGCCCACCCCAGTCCTCCGATCGATCTCAGCGACCAGGTCGCGATCCGGCGGGGCGGCCTGCGGCTGGAATCGAATCCGCGCGTTGTTCGCAGCCACTATCAGCAGGTGACGATTACTAACACGACCGCACGGCCGCTAGCGGGGCCGCTTTTTCTCGCGGTAACCGGCTTACCCAAAGGCGTCATCGCGTACGGCGGCGACGGTGGTGGTCGACACAGCCTGGACCTTCCCCACGAGGGCCTTGGTCTCTTGCCGGGGCAGAGCGTAACGGTCGATCTGGAGTTCCTCAACCAGGGTAATGCGTCGATCGAGTACACCGCCAAGGTTTACCATGGCGTGCCGAAGTGAGTATCCGCGGTCGTGTTCGCCGGCGGACATGAGCCTCACCCTGCGTTAGCATCGCGGCTGGTGAGTTTGTTGATCGCGCTGTTTTCGGCGCGAGTAGACGCAGGCGCGGCATCCGGATCGGGGCCAAGGCTAAAGAACTGTTGACGCATTCGGCAGAGCTTTGATCGCCTCGTGGCCTGGCTGCCCGGGCACCCGTCAGGCGAGCTCTCCGCGCCCCCGGGCCCGGCGCGTCTTCCTGCGCGACATGGTGCGGGCCGCTCAGTCCACCCCCGGGCCCGGTCGTTGCGCGCTCTTGTCGATCATCTCGACCGCCCGGCGCTCGGGCGGGCGCCGAGTCGTCCGCGCCCGGCGGCGCGCGGCCCCGGTGGTCATGGCCTCCAGCTCCTTCTTGAACTCCGTGCCAAGCTTGTAGCGCACCGATCGCCGCGTGAGCTGCCCGCGGCTCTTGATCTTCTGTCGCTCGCGCGCCCGGCGATCTCCTTTGAGCGAGAAAGTCTCGTGGTCACGCGTCTTGGGATTGTAGAAGCCGATGTAGCCGCCGGGATTGATGCCGAAGGACTGGAGCGCCTTACCCTTCGTGAGGCGCCCCAGGAAGTCGTTGCGGCCACCCGCCTCCGCGAACTGGGTGAAGTAGAGCGGCAGGACGAAGTTCGACACGGCCACGCCGTCGATCGTGTAGGTCTCGTCCTGCACGGCGTCACACATCTCGTACCAGTGGAAGACCTCCTTCTTCGGGTCCTCGGGGTGCGGGCCGGCCACGAGCAGATTCGCCTCCGGATCGCCGATCAGCTCGAGCGCCTCGTGAGAGAAAGTGACCGTCCACGGCTCCTTGAGCTGCTTGACCAGCTCGGTGAACACGAACCCGAACGGAATGCCGGCCGCATTGGCTTCGTGGTAGCCGAGGGCGTTCTCCACGTCGACCTCGTTCCAGAGATAGAGGATGGCGTCGCCCCGCAGCTCGGGCAGCTTGTCATCGTCCGGGTCCTTGCCGATGGCCCCTTCGAGACGGAGCTCGGCGCCCATGTACCAGTGGGGGTTGTAGTCCTCCGTGATCTGGCGGTTGACCGCCCGGATACCTTCCTGCACCGCCTCGTCCGAGAGCTTGCCGTCCGTGTGATTGACGACGGAGATGAGCATGCCGGCCTCCTTTGGGAGCAGCCTGGAAGGTGGGAGCAGCCTAGAAGGGCGCCGGCCGCCACGTCAACACTTCTCTGTCCTTACTGGGCGCTGGTGTAGCGGCGTCTGTGCGAGTAGATTCGACGGGTGAGCACCGTCGTGGTGACTTCGATCCAGACGGACGTCGAGCATCTCGACCAGCATGGCTACGTCGTCGTCCCGGGTCTGCTCACCGGGGGCCAGATCCAGCGGATCAAGGCGGAGCTCGCACCCTACCTCCGCGGGAGGCTGCGCGGCCGGAACAACTTCGAGGGCTTCGACACCGAGCGGGTCTATGCGCTCCTGGCCAAGGCGCCGGTCATCGCCGAGCTGGTCGAACACCCTCGGATCCTGCCGATCGTGGACCGGCTGCTCGCGCCCAACTACCTGCTGTCGGCCAACCTCGCCATCCAGCTCTATCCCGGCGAGACCCGTCAGCCGCTTCACTTCGACGATGGCTTCTACAAGGTCTCGCGACCGCGCAGAGCCTTCGGCATCAGCACGATCTGGGCCATCGACGAATTCACCACCGACAACGGCGCGACCGAGATCATCCCGGGGAGCCACCTCTGGGGCGGCGAGCGTCCGGCCGAGGACGACCCCCGGATCGAGTCCGTGATCATGCCCGCCGGATCGGTGGTCGTGTTCATGGGCACCCTCTGGCACCGCGGGGGCGCCAATCGCAGCGCCGCGCCACGCCTGGCCATCACCCCCCAGTACTGCGAGGCCTGGCTGCGCCAGATCGAGAACCAGGTGCTCGCGATTCCGCGCAAGACAGCGGCGCGGTACTCCGAGCGCATCCAGGAGCTCCTCGGCTACAGCATTCACCCGCCGTTCATGGGCTACGTCGATGGCGTGCACCCGCGCCGGCTGATCGATCCGTCCCGCGGGTCATCGCACTAACCGGCGCCAGCCGGACGTCTACTTGGTCGGCGTCGCGCTCTTCCTCGCGCTACTCGGCTGGGGTCTGTCGAGGGGCTTGAAGCCGGGCTGGCTGGCACGACGGGGGGCGGCGATCGCCGCGGTCGCGATGACCGTCCTGCTCTACTGGAACCACGAAGCGTGGATCGTCCGGCAGAACGTCGGGCGCTTTCTCCGGACCGATCAGCTCGACACGTCCTACCTGGTCTGGGGGCTGTCGCCGAACGCCACGCCGGCCCTGGTCGGGAGCATCTCCCAGTTACCACCGCCCCTGGCCGGCCAGGTGCGCGACGGCCTTCGGCAGCGCTACGGACGAGCCGCCAGCTCCGCCCCCTGCCGCTGGTTCGAGTGGAACCGAGGCCGGGAACACGCCGTGGGGGCGCTCCGGGCGGGCGGCATCGTGCGGGGAGACGTTCAGCTGCACGCCCGCGATTGCGTGGTGCCACCCCTCGGCCCCGAGTGAGACGGTCCCGGCGGGCGCCTCTGTCGGGAAGCGCCTAGCGCCCGCCGCCCAGAACCTTGACCAGGCGGTACAGGAACTCGTGGCCGCCATACAGCGACTGCACCGGCATCCGCTCGTTGAGCCCGTGCGAGCGCGCGTCGTCGGGACCCAGGAAGAGGCCGGACACGCCGTAAGCGGGAATGCCCGCGTTGCGGAGGAAGCGCGAGTCGGTCGCGCCCGTGCTCATGGTGGGGATCACCGGAATACCCGGCCAGAGCGCGGTAGTCGTGGCCTCGATGGCCTGCATCAGGTCGGGCCGCAAGGGCGACGGCTGGCTCAGCTCCGGCTCGGTCGTCCGGGTCACCGCGATGCCTGGATCGGCCAGGGCCTTCACGATTTCCTCCCGTACCCCGTCGATCGGCTCGCCCGGGAGGGCGCGGCAGTTCACGACCGCGCGGGCGGTCTGGGGCAGCGCGTTGTTGGCGTGGCCGCCCTCGAGGCGCGTGGCCACGCAGGTCGTCCGGATGATCGAGTTGTAGAACGCATGGACGGCGGAGAGGCGGGCCGCGGCCTGCGGATCGGGCACGCCGTCCTTCGCGACCGCGCGCATGTCGTCTGCGACGGCGCCGGTGTAGAGCGGCGCGCTCCGCTGGAAGTAGCCGCGGGTGATCTCGTTCAGCCTGGCAGGGAACTCGTGGCGCGAGAAGCGCGCGAGCCCTTCCGAGAGCTGGTAGATCGCGTTGTCCTTGCGCGGCAGCGAGCTGTGGCCGCCCGGGTTCTTGGTCTCGAGGCGGAAGCTCACGCTCACCTTCTCGGCGGCCTGCACCCGCAGCAGGACGGGGCGCCCCGCGCGCGTCATCTCGGCGCCTCCGCCTTCGTTCAGCGCGAACTCCGCTTCGATCAGGGCGCGCTGGTGCTTCAGGAGCCAGCTCACGCCGTTCCACGGCGAGCTCGAGCCGAGCTCCTCGTCCGCGGTCAGGGCCAGGATCAGGTCGCGCTCCGGCGCGTAGCCGCCCTTCTTGTAGCGGATCAGGTTGGCGACGAAGATCGCGGCCATGGCCTTGTCGTCCACCGAGCCGCGCGCGTAGAAGTAGCCGTCTTCCTCGACCAGCTTGAAGGGATCGCGCTCCCAGTCCTCCCGCTTCGCCTCGACCACGTCGAGGTGGGCGAGCAGGAGCAGTGGCTTCCGGGCCCCGGTCCCCTTGAGCCGCGCCACCAGGTTGCCCTTCTTCGGCGCGCCGGGCGGGACGATGATCTCCATGTCGGCATCGGCGAAGCCGCCGGCCTTGAGCCGGGCCGCCATCGCGCGCGTGGCCGCCGTCGTGTCACCGACCGAGTCGGTGGTGTTGATCTCCACCAGTTCCTTGTAGATCTCGCGCAGGAGGGTCTGGTCCGGCGTGGGCGGGCCGGGGGGCGGGAGCTGCGCGTGGGCGACCAGCGGCCCTACGGAGAGGAGCAGCGCCAGGACCACACCGGAGCCGAGTCTCATCGCGGATGGTAGAGTATCGAACTGCGCGGCGGTCTGTCCATCGATCCGTACGCGCGAGGCGGAAGCCATCCGAGGAGGGCTCGACATGTGTCGGAACATCAAGACCCTGCACAACTTCACGCCGCCGGCCACCGACGAGGAGATCCGGGCATCGTCGCTGCAGTTCGTCCGAAAGCTGAGTGGGTTCACGCGGCCCTCCCGGGCCAACGAGGCCGCGTTCACCCGGGCCGTGGACCAGGTGACGCAGGCGGCGCGCGGGCTGCTCGACGCGCTCGTCACGAACGCGGCGCCTCGCGATCGCGAAGCCGAAGCTTCGAAGGCCCGCGCCAGGGCGTCGATCCGGTTCCGGCCGTCCTAGCACCGTTCACCGGCAGGATCTCGGGTCCGAGCAGTCCTACGAGCGGCCCTCCGGCGCGACCGGATCCACCGCCGGCGCCCGGTCCGGATGGACGTGCGCGCAGCCGGAGCACGTGCGCAGCGCGAGGCTGGCGTCGAAGCGCTCGATGGCCGCCTTCAGCTCCCGCTCGATGTCGGCCACGTGCATCGTCACCTGGTGGAGGAGCCGATCGCACCGGTCGCAGAACCAGAGGAGGGACTCGGTCTGCTCGGGCCGGCGCTTGACCTCGACCACCAGACCCCAGGTGTCGGCCGGGCGGTGGGGCGAATGCGGGACGAGCGCCGGCAGCAGGCACATCTCACCCTCGCGGATGATCTGCTCGTGCCGCCGGCCGTCCACCATGTACTCGAGCCGCATGGCGCCCCTCAGCATGTAGAAGATCTCGTCGGAGGGATCCACGTGGAAGTCGCGGCGGGCGTTCGGCCCACGGACGACCATCGCGGTGAACTGCGAGTCCTCCCAGATCACCTTGTTGCCGACCGGCGGCTCGAACGTGGCCCGGTTCTGGTCGATCCACTGCCACAGGTTGAAGGCGACGAGGGCTCGCACGCGGCTCACCTCCGCAGGTAGATCACCAGCGAGACGAGGCTCATCACCACCTCCCCACGCTGGTTGCTGATCCGGCTCTCGATCTTGACGGTACCCCGGTCGGGGCGGCTCCGGGACTCGATCTTCTCGCGGATCTCCGACTCCATGGAGAGCACGTCGCCCGGGCGCACCGGCCGGATCCACTTGAGGTCGTCGAAGCCCATGGCCCCGGAGGTGGCGTGCACGGGCGTCATGTGCTCGACCACCATCCGGATGAACATGGCTCCGGTGTGCCAGCCGCTCGCGATGAGCCCGCCGAACATGCTGGCCCGCGCCGCCTCCTCGTCGAGATGGAAGGGCTGCGGGTCGAACTGCCGGGCGTACTCGACGATCTCTTCCCGGGTGACTTCATAGCGCCCGAAGCGCATGACGTCGCCGACCTGCACGTCCTCGAAGTACTTCACGCCGCGCCCGCCGGACGCCGCTCGTACATCGTGATCCCCACTACCGCCACCACGACTTCGCCGTGCTGATTGATCAGTTCGTTCCGGCGGCGGGTGAACCCGATCGGCTTGCTCCGCGAGGGCCACGTCTCGAGCACCTCGGTGCGCCCGGTCAGCACGTCGCCCGGCCGCACCGGCTTGAGCCACCGGCAGGAGTCGAGGCCGGGGGACCCGGTGGCCGCCGCCCCGTCGCGCCGGGCCGCGTCCACCGAGAGGCGCATCAGGAGGGCGCAGGTATGCCACCCGCTCGCGATGAGGCCGCCGAAGATGCTCCGCCGCGCCGCCTCGGGGTCGGTGTGAAACGGCTGCGGATCGTACTTCCGGGCGAAGGCGAGCACCTCCGCCTCGGTGATCGCGCAGGAGCCGAGCTCGATGACCTCCCCGACCTTGAAGTCCTCCCAGTACTTCACTATCGCAGCTCGAACTCGAAGGTGCTGACCACCCGGATGCGCTTCATCGGCGTGCTCGTCGGGCTGAACGGCCCCGACTCGTCGTTGCCGTCCATGCCGAAGATCTGGATCGAGCCCTGATTGGCGGAGCGGATGCCGCCCACCTGCGCCCCCGAGTCGGCCGCGAACTGCTGGGCGGTGGCGCGGGCGTTCTTGGTGGCGTCGGCCAGGAGCTGGGGCCGCAGGTCGTTGAACTTGGAGACCACGTAGCGCGGGTTGGCCGCGCCCTCGCGCTCGCCGTCCAGGACCACGCCCGCCTTGAGCAGCTCCTCGGTGACACCGAGCGCGGTCCGCACCAGGTCCACGTTGGGGGTCTTCACGACCACCGAGGTGGTCACCACGTAGCGGAACCGGTCGGCGGCCTGCGGCTGGCCGTACTCCCGGGCGAGCTTGTCCACCGTGCGAGTGGGCTGCCGCTCGATCTCCGTCTCCGCGAAACCCTGCTTGCGCAGGAAGGCCACCGCCGCGTCGCGGTCCGCGCTGATGCGGGCGTGCGCGTCCTGGAGGCTCTCGCTGGCCCGGCGCAGGCCGAGCGTCCAGACCGCCTGATCCGCCTTGACCTCCCGCTCCACCAGCCCCTTGACCGTGACTATTCGAACGTCTGATCTGAAGCGCGCGGCGCCCTTGCCGACGAAGTAGCCGCCGAGCGCCAGGCCCAGCACCAGGCAGAGCCCCACGATGATCGCGGGCAGCACCGCCGACCGATTCTCGATGGATGCCATATGCTCCTCCGGGACCGGGCTAGCCGCGACGGCTGCCCGCCCGCTGTATCAGAAGGGTCACGACCCCCGCCACCAGTCCCCAGAACGCCGAGCCGACGCCCGAGAGGGTCACCCCGGACGCGGTCACCAGGAACGTGACGAGCGCCGGCTCGCGTTGATTCTCGTCGCGGAGCGCCGTGGCCAGCCCATTGCCGATGGTGGCGAAGAGGGCCAGCCCCGCGACCGCGGCGATCAGCTCGGGCGGGAAGGCCGCGAAGAGTCCGACTACAGTAGCCCCGAAGAGGCCGACGACCATATAGAAGCCGCCGGCGGCCATGGCCGCCACGTAGCGGCGCCGTGGATCCTCGTGCGCCTCCGGGCCCATGCAGATGGCGGCGGTGATGGCGGCCAGGTTCAGCGCGAAGCCGCCGAAGGGCGCGAGCACGAGGTTGGCCAGCCCGGTCCAGCCCATCAGCGGCGAGATCGGCACCGCGTAGCCGGAGGCGCGGATCACCGCCACGCCGGGCACGTTCTGGGACGCCATGGTCACGATGAAGAGCGGCAGGGCCACCCCGATCAGCGCGCCGGCGGTGAAGCGCGGGGTCACCCAGACCGGCGCGGCCAGCGCCAGCCGCGTCTCGTCGACGCGCAGCAGGCCCTGGCCGGCGGCCACCGCCACGCCCACCGCCAGCGCCGCGATCACCGCGTAGCGCGGAGCCAGCCGGCGCGCCACCAGGTAGGCCGCGAACATGCCGAAGGCGAGCGTGAACTGAGTCCGCATGGCCAGGAACACGTCGAGCCCGAAGCGGAGCAGCACGCCCGCCAGCATGCCGGAGGCGATCGCCGCCGGGATGCGGTCCATCGCCCGCTCGAACCAGCCGGAGAAGCCGGCGAGGGTGATCAGGGCGGCCGAGACGAGGAAGGCGCCGGTGGCCTCCTCGATGGTGAGACCCACCGCGCTGGTGACGAGCAGGGCCGCCCCCGGGGTGGACCAGGCGGTGACCACCGGCGCCCGGTAGCGGAGCGAGAGCAGCACGCAGGTCAGTCCCATCCCGACGCCGAGCGCGAGCATCCACGAGCTCACCTGGGCCGGGGTGGCGCCGACGGCGCCCGCGGCCTGGAAGACGATCACTGCCGAGCTGGCGAATCCCACCAGCACGGTCACGAAGCCGGCGGTCACCGCCGACACGGACAGGTCCCGGGCCAGAGACACCCGGCCACTATATACTCCCGGCGTGCGCGCCTACCTGCTGTCGCGGCTCGGGCAGACCGTGCTGGTCGTGTTCCTCTCGCTCACCGCCGTCTTCTTCCTCATGCGGCTGGGCGGCGACCCGGTCCTGCTGTTCCTGCCCATGGACATCCAGGCCAAGGACCTCAACGAGTTCCGCGAGCGCCTGGGCTTCAACGATCCGGTGGCGGTCCAGTACGGTCGCTTCATCGGGCGCGCGATCCGCTGCGACTTCGGCGAGTCGCTGCGCTATAAACAGGACGCCCTCGGCCTCGTCCTGGAGCGGCTGCCCGCCACCCTCTACCTGGCGGTCGCCGCGCTCGGGCTCACCTTCCTGGTCGCGGTGCCGGTCGGCGTGCTCTCGGCGGTCCGCCGCGGCTCGCTCTTCGACTTCTTCGGCATGGGCGCCGCGGTGCTGGGCCAGGCCGTCCCCGGCTTCTGGCTCGGCCTCATGCTGATCTACCTCTTCTCGGTGAAGCTGGGCTGGCTGCCCACCGGGGGCACCGGCAGCGCGCGCCACTTCGTGATGCCGTGCGTGGTGCTGGCCTCCTTCTACGCCGCGCGCATGGCGCGGATCACCCGCTCCTCCGTGCTCGACACGCTCAACGAGGAGTTCGTGCTCACCGCGAGAGCAAAAGGTCTCGCGGAGCGGATAGTCATCGCCAAGCACACGCTCAAGAACTCGGCCATCCCGATCGTGACCCTCGCCGGGCTCGACACCGGCCAGCTCCTGGGCGGCGCGGTCATCACCGAGACCATCTTCGCCTGGCCCGGGCTCGGGCGGCTCACCGTGCAGGCGCTGCTCAACCGCGACTTCCCGGTGGTGCTCGCCGCGGTGTTCATCTTCTCGGTCACCTACACCCTGATCAATCTCGTGGTGGACCTGCTCTACGGCTGGCTCGATCCGCGCACGCGGCGGGAGCGGGCCCGCGCATGACGACATTCATCGCCCGTCACGGCCGCGGCGTCCTCGGGCTCATCATCGCCGCGCTGGTGCTGGTGGCCGCGGTGGCGGCGCCGATCCTGGTCGCCCAGGATCCGCTGCGGACCGACTTCGCGGTGGGGCTCAAGCCGCCCGGCACCCCGGGCCATCCGCTCGGCACCGACCAGCTCGGCCGCGATCTCCTCGCCCGCGTGCTCTACGGAGCGCGGGTGGCGCTCTTCATCGGGCTCTGCTGCGTCCTGCTCACCGCGGTGGTGGGCGGGCTGGCGGGCCTCCTCGCCGGCTACTACGAGGGCTGGCTCGGCGCGGTGGTCATGCGGGTGGCCGACGTGCAGCTCTCGTTTCCGTTCATCCTACTCGCGCTGACCATCAACGCGATCGTGGGGCTGGGCCTGCGCAATATCATCGTGAGTTTGTCAGTCGCCGGCTGGGTCGTGTATGCTCGCGTGGTCCGGGGGGAGGTCCTGTCGGTGAAGGAGCGTGAGTTCGTGCATGCGGCCCAGGCCCTGGGGCTCGGGCGGGCGCGGCTGCTCTTCCGGCACATCCTGCCCAATGTGGCGCCATCCATCGTCATCGTGGGCAGTCTCCAGTTCGCCCAGTTCATCGTGGCCGAGGCTGCCATCTCCTTCCTCGGCTTCGGCGTGCAGCCGCCGACGCCGGCCTGGGGCAGCATGCTCTCGGAGAGCCGGGACTATCTCTACGTGGCCTGGTGGCTCGCCGCCTTCCCGGGAGCCGCGCTCGCGCTGACCGCGCTCGGCATCAACCTGGTGGGCGACTGGCTGCGCGACGTGCTGGACCCCAAGTTCCGCGTCTAACCAATGAGGAGGCTTTCATGACGCGATTCGCGACGCTACTGACCACGCTCGCCGTGCTGCTCGGCCTCGCGGCTTCCGCCCCTGCCCAGGACCGGGCCCGGACCAAGGAGGTCGTGGTGGCCTTCGCGGCCGAGCCGCGTACGCTCCTGCCCGACACGATCGTGGACTGGACCACCAACAACATGGTCGAGCACATGTACGACCGGCTGGTGGACCGCGATCCCAAGACCTACAAGCCGTCGCCGATGCTGGCCACCGGCTGGAAGGTGGTCAACGACACCACGTGGGAGTTCGCGCTGCGCCGGAACGTGAAGTTCCACAACGGCGAGGTCTTCGACGCCCAGAGCGTGAAGGCCACCATGGACTACATCAAGGACCCCGCGAACAAGACCCACTACCTGCCGCGCTGGGCCCTGCTGAAGGAAGTCCAGATCGTCAACGACTACACCGTACGCTTCGTGACCGAGAAGCCCTGGCCCGGCCTCATCGACCGCATCGCGGGCAGTGACTTCCTCCCGATGCCGCCCAAGGCCCTCAAGGAGCAGGGCGTGCCGGCGCTGGCCGCCAAGCCGATCGGCACCGGGGCCTTCCGCTTCGTGCAGTGGGTGCGCGACGAGAGGCTCGTGGTGGAGCGCAACCCGGACTACTGGCAGACCCCCGCCGAGGCGAGCCGGGTGACCTTCCGCTTCATCCCCGAGTTCAGCGCCCGGCTCGCCGCGCTGCTGGCGGGCGAGATCGACATCATGAAGGACGTGCCGCCCCAGAACGTGGAGATGCTCGAGAAGAGCGGCAAGGCGCGGCTGCGCGCCACCGTCTCCTCCCGCATCAACTACCTGGCCCTCGTGAACCTCAAGCCGGGCCCGATGCAGGATCTCCGGGTGCGGAAGGCGATCCACGCCGCGGTCAACGTGGACGAGCTGATCCAGCAGGTGCTCAAGGGCCGGGCCACCAAGATGTGCGGGTCGCTCTCCCCGATCAACGTGGACTACTCGCCGAAGCCCCAGTGCCTGAAGCACGATCCGGCGCAGGCCCAGGCCCTCTTCAAGGAGGCGGGCGTCGATCCGACCAAGCTCCAGCTCACGCTCGACACGCCCTCGGGGCGCTACCCGCTCGACAAGGACCTCTCGCTCGCCATCGCCGCGCAGCTCCAGCGCGTCGGAATCAAGACCAACGTGGTGGTGAACGAGTGGGGCACCCATCTCGACAAGATCAAGAACCGCACCACCGGCGACATGTTCTTCCTGGGCTGGGGGCCCGCGCTGGACGCGCAGAACACCATCGAGCAGCTCTTCCTCGGCAAGCAGACCTATTCGTCCTACGGCAACAACGAGGCGCTCGAGGCCAAGATCAACCAGGCGGTGACCATCGTGGATCCCAAGAAGCGGCTCGAGGCCTGGGCCGAGATCCAGCAGCTCGTGCGGGACGAGGTGCCGTGGGTCTTCCTCTGGCAGCAGCACGACCTCTACGGCGTGGCCAACTGGATCGAGTGGACGCCGCGCGCCGACGAGCGCGTCTGGATGTACGAAGCCAAGCTGGCCCGGTAGCTACACGCGGGTGACGGCGGCGAGCGCCGGGGACGACCCGGCGCTCTAGCAGGATGCTGAAAAACCCGACTTTGGATGGTCGGATTGGTTGAGGAGTCGGCTACGATG